>Ga0185299_10000419_pt1 | contig 117729 bp, 114 predicted proteins | sample PaiPotPPA55metaG_FD_128002 | JGI IMG/M metagenome (GOLD analysis project Ga0185299, IMG submission 128002) | Iron sulfur acid spring bacterial and archeal communities from Banff, Canada, to study Microbial Dark Matter (Phase II) - Paint Pots PPA... ... | reverse complement strand
AGACGCCACCAAAGACTAAACCTTCCCCTCTCAACCCAAAATTTGAGGCGACTAACGTCGCATTAAAAATGAAAACCTAGCTGCCACCTTCTCCGGTAGTTTGACAACCCCCATAGCAGGGCGAAAATCTCGGCGCGGGTGACGGTTGTTTATCCCTACGTGCTCACGCGCCGGATTTGAGCCACACCGCGCGCGTTGCTCTGTTCAGGACATGCGGATTTGGGTCAAGCGAAACCGGCAGGGTGGTGACCGCGTGGTGGCAATTCCCGGACCATCTTGGAGCAAGCGCGCCTCATCGCGGGGTTCGAGATCACTGCGCCGATGAAATCCCCATGCTACCGCGCTTTCACCGCCGCAAATCCGATGGCGACTTGGAACTCCGGCGGCTTTTCTTGGACATTGAAACCGATTAGCGCCGGCTTCATCCGGGAGAACAGACTCTTGCAGATAGCCTGTAGCGCGCCGCTCTGGCCGCTCGAGCGATAGGTCAGCCAGCCAGTCGATCCTTCCACGTTAAGAGCCAGCTCGACAGAGAATGATGGGAGGGGCTGCTCCACCAGCTGTTTCTCGACCAGCGCTAAGAATTTAAAAAAAAGGAGCTTGGTGTTCGCCCTAACGACGACGTCGCTGGTGTACGGAGGCGTGATCAGCTGAATGTGGCGAGGTAGAAACAAAGCGAGTCTTGTCCGCAAGTAATCCCGCAGCTCACTAAGCCGAATAAGGTCTGCCGCGCCTTCTTCGGCCGCCAACAGATCGATAATGGCGACCACGAAATCACTGGCTGCCTGAGCTCCGTCTCGGATCAGCTCCAGACTTTGTCTTATTTCGCTGTCGTCGATCGTGTGTGAAAGATGGGTTTCGCTGACAGATAGAATGCCGCCGACCCGGTTGTTCAATTCGTGCACTGCACGTTCCAGGACAAAGCGCCACAACTGAGCATCGCTTTTCGGTGATTCCTCCATGACAGAAACTTTTTCGATCCGGTGATCTTAATGGGATGCCCCCAGAAACCAAATATGGTAGAATTACGCCATCAATCAAATTCATTTGAACAGCGTCTTGGCGGCACAACCTCTTTATCGACACTAACTTGGAACAGTTTAGCGGCGTTAGCCATAAGAACGACTTATCAGGAATTTTTTGTTCGTCCCTTTAATATCTTCCTAAGCGGACCCGGGGTCACGGCCCGGATCAACGGGTTCCTAGGCGAGAAAACCTTGGTGCCTAAGTATGGCCATCGAGAAAGTAGTCGTCGTTGATGACGACCCCACTATTCGCCGGTCCCTCGAGCTACAGCTGCGCGGCAAACGCCTAACGGTTGCACTTTGCGCGTCCATTAGCGAGGCCGAGCGAGCGATCGCCCGGGAAGCGTTTGATCTCATGTTCGTTGACGTACGCCTGCCGGACGGCGACGGCACCGATATTCTTGCCCGGCTAAATAGCCAACCTCGAAAGCCGGTCATTGTCATGATGACAGGGCATGGTTCCGTTGAGTCCGCTGTAACTTGCATCCGCGCCGGTGCTTTCGATTATATCATCAAGCCTTTCTCCTCAGGCCAGATTGATGTGGTACTCAACAAAGCGGCCAGCTTCATTCAGGCACTGAAAGTAAATCAGGTTCTCTCGTTCCAATCGACCGACCAGACCCCTCTCATTGGTGAGAGCCAAGCGATTTGTAAGTTGCGCCAGATGATCCAGAAAGTCGCTCCCACCGAAGCCACAGTTCTGATTGGTGGTGAGAACGGAACCGGTAAGGAATTGGTTGCCACGGAAATTTTCAGAGCCGGTGGTCGGTCCACTAAGCCGTTCATCAAGGTCAATTGCGCGGCGATTTCGGAAAACCTGATTGAAAGCGAATTTTTCGGGCACGAGAAAGGGGCATTTACCGGCGCTACCGAAAAGCGAGAAGGCCGATTCGAGCTAGCGGATCAAGGCACCATTCTGCTCGATGAAATCAGCGAAATACCTTCGAGACTTCAAGCCAAACTGTTGCGCGTGCTGCAAGAGCGCGAATTCGAGCGGGTTGGCGGCAGCCGCCCAATTCGAGTGAACGTGCGGGTGTTAGCGACTACGAACCGGGATTTAGCGGTATCTGTCGAACGCCAGGAATTTAGGCAAGATCTCTACTACCGCTTGAACGTTTTTCCGATCATGGTGCCCCCCCTGCGCACCCGTAAGGAAGATATTCCCGCCTTGGTCGAAGCTTTTCTCAAAAGAATCTCGCAGCGAACCGGGATTCGTTCCCCAGCGGTTACCCCTCAAGCCATGTCAATCCTGACCGCTTACGATTGGCCGGGCAACGTGCGGGAGCTCCAAAACGTGATCGAACGAGCCGTCATCTTGCATGAGCCTGGGGAAGGCATCAGCGCCGCGGTAATGGCTCCCATGTTCCCTAATCTCGAGATCGAGGATCTGCCGCGTGAGCGAGCCAATTTCTCCGGCCGCGGAACCCTGGCTTTCCCAGAAGAAGTCGTCCCGCTTGAATCGATCGAACACGAGTACATCATGCACGCCCTCCGCAAAGCAAACGGGAACCGTACCCAGACCGCCCAGATGCTAGGCATCAGTATCCGGACCCTGCGGAACAAGCTGAATCAGCTGCACCGCGACGACGACGCCGATGAGGAAGGAAGCGCGGAAGCGAATTCAGAGAGCTCAGGCGAGTAAGAGTGGACGTGAGTGGACGTGAGTGGACGTGAGTGGACGTGAGTGGACGTGAGTGGACGTGAGTGGACGTGAGTGGACGTGAGTGGACGTGAGTGGACGTGAGTGGACGTGAGTGGATGTAAGTGGACGTGAGTGGACATCAGTGGGCCTTTCGTCCACTAGCGTCCACTAGCGTCCACTAGCGTCCACTAGCGTCCACTCTGTCCACTAGGTCCACTCCGTCCACTTACGCGGCTTTTCGCCCTGCGCCCGCCCCTCCTCCTTTCCCCTTTGCATCTTCGCCTCTTAGCGTCAGATTCCTTGCCTCTCTCCGTGAGAGTTTTGATTGGTTTTTCTTATGAATCGTTTCGTTGATCAGGTTGCAGTGGTAACGGGTGCCGGCCGAGGGATCGGACAAGCCATCGCTGAACGCTTTGCTGCTGAAGGAGCCAGAGTAGCTGTCGTCAGCCGGACGCAAGCCAACGCTCAGGCAACTGCCGACGCGCTGAATAACAGCAAGCCAGACACCGCTCGGGCTTACGCGGTCGATGTGGCCAACGCCGAAGCCGTTGCGACTGCTTGCAGCCAGATCCTCAAGGATTTCGGTCAGGTCACTGTTCTCGTAAACAACGCGGGGGTGACCCGGGACCGGCTCAGCATGCGGATGTCCGAAGAAGACTGGGACGTGGTAGTGGATACCAACCTGAAAGGCGCTTTCCATTTCATCCAAAACCTTCAGCGGCCGATGATGAAGCAGCATTACGGTAGGATCATCAATATCACCTCGGTGAGCGGCCTCATCGGCCAAGCCGGCCAAGTGAACTATTCTGCCAGTAAGGCCGGGCTAATCGGCCTTACTAAAGCGCTGGCTAGAGAAGTCGCTGGGCGGCAAGTAACCGTCAATGCGGTCGCACCCGGTTTCATCACGACCGACATGACCAAAGAATTGCCGGAATCCGTTCGTCAGCAAATGCTCGATCACATTCCGTTGCGCAGCTTCGGCGAGATTACCGACGTCGCGTCCGTCGTCGCTTTCATCGCGAGCAAGGAAGCAAAGTACATCACTGGTCAGGTAATCACCGTCGATGGCGGACTGACCATGTGAACGACGAATGGTCGAGGGCTTTTCAACGCCGATCGCTGGGAGGGGAGCCGCTTTGTAGGATGGCAACCCCTCTCGATGCTATCGCGAACCTGCCGCGCGTGTCTCGTCCCCCGCTCCCATCAATCGGCCAGCTTCTGCAACGCCTGGTTGATTGAATCAATCAGGCTCGCTTGGTCTGAACCATGATAATCCGGCGTCAAGTTCACGGCTTCTTGCAGAAGCGCCTTTGCCGCAACCAGGTTATCGCTTCCTGGCATCATCGCTTTGGTTGCAGCCAGCTTACTCAGCAAAACGATTAAATCGTGTTGCCATCCGGTATTCGATTTATCCTGGCCGGCCAATGTCCGCCGGATATTCAGGCCCAGTTGGTATTCATCTGCGGCTCCAGCCGGGTTACCTTGCGCTCTTAGCGTATCGCCAACCTTCTCATGACTGATTGATAGCCCAGCCTGCAAATCGGTATCGGATTTATCTCCGTCGGCTAGCGCCTGCCGAATCTTGAGACTCAGTTGGTACGCGCCAAGAGCCTCCTTAGGATCGCCTTGCGCCAACGCAACGTCACCGATTTTTTCATAACTCACCGACAAATCGCCTTGCCAGACCGTGTTGGTTTTATCCTGCTCCGCCAACCGTTTGTTAATCGCTAGCCCCCGTTGATAGACGTCAATAGCTTCGAGCAGATTGCCCTGTGCTACCAAGACGTCGCCGACCTTGTTATAGCTCCAGGAAAGATCATCTTGCCACCCAAGGTTGGATTTGTCTTGCTCAACCAAGCGTTTGAAAATCGCCAGCCCTTCTCGATAAGCGTCGAGTGCTTCCGACAGCTTGCCTTGCGCCTTTAGAATATCGCCCAGATCGGCGTAATCGATCGAAAGGTTGCGCTGCCAATCAGTGTTATCCTTGTCCTGCTCGACCAGCGCACGCCGAATGTTCAGGCTCAATTGGTATGCCTGAAGCGCTTCCGGCAGTTTGTCTTCCCCTTTAAAAATGTCGCCGACTCTCTCGTAACTCACCGATAGATCATACTGCCAACCCGCATTGGATTTATCCTGCTCAGCCAGATGTTTGGCAATCGTCAGGCCCTGTTGAAAAGCTTCAAGACCTTCCTGAAGCTTGCCTCGAGCGCACAAGACGTCGCCGACCCGGTTGTAACTCACCGAAAGATAGCGCTGCCAGTCAGTGTTGGCAGGGTTCTGGTCGACCAATGTGCGCTGAATGTTAAGGCACATTTGATAGGCTTCTAGCGCCTCCTTCAAGTTACCTCCAGCCTCCAGAATCAGACCGATGCCATGATAACTTTCCGAAAGAATGAACCGCCAACTGGGATTGGACGGGGCCTGTTCTACCAAGCGTTTACCGATGGCCAATCCCTGCCGGTAAGCCTCAAGCGCTTCCTGCAGATTGCCTTTAGCCTGAAGGCCCGCGCCAAGCTTGTTATAGTCCGCCGAAAGATCAGCTCGCAAGCTGGCGTTAGACGGATCTTGCTTAACCAAACCTTGGTTGATCTTCAGGCTTTGCTGATAGGCATCCAACGCTTCCGGTAGTTTGCCCCGCGTCTGGAGCACATATCCAAGATTCGAAAGCATTAACGCCCGTTGCCGCAGCCGAGCCACAGTCATTTGCTCGCCCGGTAACCCGTCCAAGTAGGCCTTCGCTTTATCAGCAACATCCCCCAAAATCTTCAAACGCCCAATCGGCCGCAATTTGTCCTGCAGGTCAATCAGCATGAAATTAATGAGTGCGTCCGCCTGATCACGAGCGGTGTTTGCCGCCTTAGCCTGCTTCTGGGCTTCACGCTCCGCCCCAAACGCGAAGATCGCCAACCCGGTCATGGCAAGCGCGATGGCGGAAGCAACCGCAGCTAAGCCCAAAAGATAACGCCGGCGTCGTTCCTGCTCGCGCTGCTTCAACGCGTCGTACTCAACCGCGATCAGACCGGCGATCAGCTTGAGTTTTGCGTTTAGCTTTCCGTCCTTCCCTTTGCGAGCATCGCCGGCGATCGGCTCAGTCCGTTCTCTCGTAAGTTCGCCACCAACGCCAACCCGGAATCGTAAAGCCTCCGGGAAGCACTCTTGATCTGGCGAGAAGCCTTTTTTACCATCCGTCGCGTTTGGTTCTCCGGCCACGATCAAAGCGAGGACTCGCTCTTCCTGGTTCAAACGTTTGAAATACTTAATCTCTTCGTTGACCCAATGAGAGCGCGCAGAACGGGGCGAACATATCACGATCAGACACCGCGATTGTTGCAGAGCCCGCTGAATATTGGTTCCCAGATTCGATGAAACCGAGAGCTCTTCCCGATCCCGAAATATTGGGTATATCCGGCGCGGCACCGCGCCGAAGATTCCGGCCCTGCCGACGAGATTCTTGGGCACGCGATAGGTTTCCAGTGCTCGGTGCAACCAATCACCCCATGCTTTGTCAGCATGACTATAACTGATAAACGCCCAGTACCGATAGTCCGCTGACTCCCCAGGCCGGACTGAGGACGTGTTGGCTATCGCTTTCAGCTTCAATACAACATCGCGTCCGCTGGCGGGTCAGTCGGTTCCACTCGAGCGGCTTTAATTGTCACTTTGGTTCGATCGCCGCTCGCCACAAACTCGGGTTGCCCAATCACCTTGACCCAAGTCATATCTTCAATCGAAACCGGCCCCTGAGCCTGCACCGGTACTGCGATCGGTCGAGCGTCTGCTGCACAGCAGACAATGAACATTCGCACGATCTTGAATTCGTTCTTCTGCGAGCCGGGCATCAGTTGGCCGATCACTTCAATCGTTTTGCCCGTGAACATCTTGCGAAGACTTTCCTCGGACTCGCTATACAATAAGTCGCTGACTTCCAAAGCGATGTTCCCATCAGCGGCACGCGGGAGATATTGCTCACTCCCATCATCTTTAGCATCCTGACCCGCCGGGCTCTGACTAGCCGGAGTCCCATTCCCATCTTGAGGCAACGGGGGCTCAATCGAGTTCTCGTCTTTGTCACCTCCCAATGCGCTCGAGGGGATAACCGGTTGATTGGCGTCCTTGGCGGCGTTCGCTTCCTTCGCCACGTTACGCACCGGGAGCCGGCTGGCATCTTGCACAAAGCCGCGATTCAAAATCGCCTGTTGATCGTAACTGTCCTTCGAAAAAACGGTACCAGCGACCAACGGCACGGCAATCACACCCATCGCCACCATGGCCCTCACCGGACTACGCGGATTGCTGTGAATACATTGCCCATCGATGCAGCAATCCACCGATTTTTTGGTCACGAGATAGATCGCACCCGCAATACAAAAGCCGATCCCGCCGCCTAGCTCCCACAAACGAAACTGGGGATGCAAATACTGATCAATCCGTCCGTTGATAAAGAAGGTGATTAACACTCCTCCCAGCCCTAACAGCGTGATCCCATTGAAAACTTTAGCTGCCCGTGTTCGCATAGATGGCCGGTAACAACGCGACGCAGAGTAGCCCGACTATAAAAAAAAGTCCAATTCCGAGCGCCAAGACCGTGCGCTTCTTTAATAAAGCGCTGTAAAGAAAAAGCAGCTTGAAATCAAACATCGGCCCGAAAATGAGAAACGCCATCCGGGCGGGAAGCGGGAATGCCGTAAAAGTGGCAGCGATAAAAGCGTCCGAAGTACTGCACAAGGTCAAGATACCTGCGATGACCATCATGGCAGCCACCGAAAGCACCGGACTCGACGCCAACGGCAAGATGATACGTTGATCAACGGCCGTGTTAAAAACCGAGGCTACCGCGGCCCCGATCATGAAGTAGATGGCGGTATCGATAAAGTCGTCACTGGCCAATTGAACCGCGCCAATCAAGCGTTGGACAACCGTGGCGCCCTCCTTGCCATCGGCTGTATCCGGCAGTGCCGCGATACTTAAGGCCGTTCTTCGCCGTGACCGGGCTGGTAAAGCTCGGCTGCCCAGCAACCGAGCAGGATCCAGCTTCGAAACAGCCAGCCCCACTATAACCGCCACCAGGTAACCGCAGATCAATCTTATCCCGGTGTTTAACCCTGGCTGTTGGCCGCGAAAAGCCGCATAAGTGCTGATCGCTACTAAAGGATTGACGATGGGCGAAGCCAGCATGTAAGTAAGCCCGCAAGACAAAGGCAACCCTTTGTCCAATAACCGCCGTACCACCGGTACCACTCCGCATTCGCAAACCGGGAAAATAAGACCCAATAGCCCGCTAACCAGGGTCGCAAGAAGCCGATTCTTCGGCAGCAACCGGGTGATAACCCGCGAAGGAACAAACGCCGCAATAAAGCCTGAGATCAACGACCCCACCAAAACAAACGGCAGCCCTTCAAAAGCCAGCGCTAGAAACGAGAACCAAAAATTCTGCCAACTAAACCGAAACCAGCTCATTCAATACCGCGAACAAGAGAGTTTAACCGCAGATGGACGCAGATAAAATACCAACCGCGAATGGACACGAATAAACGCGAATTTTTACCACCGAGACACAGAGGACACTAAGAAAAAAGGCATTTGAAAAAACGGGTTTATCAACCTTTGTGAACTCTGTGTCTTTGTGGTGAATTTTGGTTTTTATTCGTGTTCATTCGCGTCCATTCGCGGTTAGGGTTTTGTCTTCTCCGGTCCAACCGCGGATGAAGCTTTCGATTAGTTCAGGTAGTTCGTCGCTATAACCGCCTTCCAGGACGGCGGCCACTGGAATGTTGATTTCGCGGAGCCAGGCGCCGAACTGGTGAAAATGTTCAGCCTCGAGCCGCAGGTTGGTTAACGGATCGTCTGCGTAAGCGTCGAAGCCGGCAGAGACCAGCAACAAGTCGGGTCGAAACGCCACTAACCGGTCGAGAGCTTCCCTGACTTTGCCCGCGTGCACGGCGGCATTGGTCATGGGCGGAACCGGCCAATTAAGAATGTTCTGAAATGACTGGGTCCCGGTCCCCGGGTACCCAGGATATTGATGAATTGAAGCGAACAGGATCTGCCGGTTACCGGTTACAATCGCTTCGGTGCCGTTGCCATGATGAGCATCAAAATCCCAGATCGCAACGCGTTCACAGCCGTCACTGAGAGCGCCCAGCGCCGCCACGGCGACAGAGTTTAGGTAACAGAAACCCATCGCTTGGTTCCGCATGGCGTGATGTCCTGGGGGACGAAGCAGGGAAAATGCCGGCTCACCTTTTCTGGCCAACGCCGCTGCTAGCAAAGCGCCGCCGGCCGCGCGCCGCGCATGTTGATCAATCTCGGGATAGTACGGAGTATCCGAATCGAAATCGATAGGCCGGTTCAGCCTGGTCAAATGAGCCGTGTCATGGGCTCGCAACAAGGCTTTGTCATCAGCGACGCTCGGAGCTTCCCAAACCAACTCAGGGAAAACCTTCCGGAGATGCGGCACCGTCAACCGTAAGCGTTCTGGACGTTCAGGATGACCTCCGCCTCCGTAGCGGGTTGCTGCCTCGTCGAAAATGATCTTCATCGCGGTAAAGGCCGAACAAATTTAAGCGCCGTCTGGGTTTGCGAAAACGCTACCACCTTAACATCTTTCAGCCCGGCCGCTCTTCCTGCCAAAATCACAGCTGACTCCGAGATATGAGCTTGGCCTTTTGGATAAACGATCCAGAGCGCGCCGCGGTCTTTCAACCGCGGCACAATGTCAGGGATCCTCTTCAGTTCCTCCGGTTGCTGTGCTCCAAGAAAAATGAAATCGCACGGGCTTTTGCCGCTAGCCGAAGCCATCGCTACCGCTGATTTAGTCAGTTCGGTTTCAAACTCAGGATCGGACAAATTAATCACCGCAACGTGGCTACCAGCCTTCAGCCCGAGCTTTTCGGCGCGCGATTTCGGGTGCAGGATTTTTTCTGCCCAGATCGCAGCTTTTTCACCAAGGTCGAGTTGAAGTTCGCCCTCCGGACTACACAAGGTGAGTTTCCCATCGCGAGCGGCGACGTTTGCCAAATCCCGAAAGAAGATTTTGCAGCGGAAATCGCCACGAAACAGCAAATGATCAGATTCCAGCAGAGCTTTCCCCTCGCCTTTTCGGTTGCCTAAACTTGCTCGGCAAAAGATCTCGTTTCCCATATCGGTTCATGCTTTTTCAATAGCCGTTTGTTCGTGAAATTGATCTCCAACCGCTTGTAAATAGGATTACCTTCATTTGGGTTCCTCCGCGCCTTTGAGGGAGGCCCTCAACTCGTCCGCCGCGTGGGCAAAGAGAGCCAGGCCCCGTAAAGCCGCCACCCGATCCACTGATGAGAGCCGCTGGAGCATCGCCTCCACCAGTTGTGGATCCAGGACCGATTGCTGTTGTTTAATTCTTACTCCAGAACGGGTCAGTCGAATCTGGATCCGTCGCGCGTCGGTAGGGTCGGGATCCCGGCGCACATAACCTCCATCTACCAGGCGCTGAACTGAGAGCGACATGGTTGATGGGGTAACCCCTAGGTGGTTCGCTAGTGCGAAAAGACTAATGCCGTCGATTTCGTCAAGATGATCGAGGATGCCGGCCTGATGAGCACTAAGGACTTTTTTGGTCTTGGGATCGCGGACGTGACGCCGGTGACAAGCGAAAAAGATACGGCCGTACCAGCTGATCAATTTATCGACTTCCGAGGTCACTTATTGGGTAGAAAAGCGCGGATAATTTGATTTGTCAAATCAAAGTAATTACGCACTTGTAATGCCCGTTTAATAGAGGATCACTTGCTTAAAATTCGCTACCGGTCTTCATTCCTCCCTTATCGCGGTTCGGCCCGCTACCGCGTTTAAAGTATGATGAAGCAGCTAATTGCCCTTTCTATTTGCATGTCTCCTTGCTCACTTGTGCTCGCTGAACAAGCCCCCCTCATTCCGCTACGCGATTTCTTTCGCAATCCATCAACCACCTTCTATCAAGTCTCTCCCTCGGGCGATTATATCGCTTTTCTTCGCCCGTATGAGACCCGCCTAAACGTCTGGGTGCAACCACGCAAAGGCGGCGAACCTCAGAGGGTCACCGGTATTACCGATCGGGACATCACCGCTTACTTTTGGAAAACCGATAAGTACATCCTGTTTATCCGCGATTTTGGCGGGGACGAAAATTTCCATCTGTTTGTTGCCGATCGAGACGGGAAAACCGTGCGCGACCTGACGCCATTCGAGAATATTCAAGCGCGCATGATCGATGATCTGCCCCTAAACCCAAAAGAGGTGATCATTGGGCTGAACCGGCGAAACAAAGAGATCTTTGACGCTTATAGGCTGAATATCGAGACCGGCGATTTGCAATTGGTGGCTGAAAATCCGGGGAATATCTCAGATTGGATTACTGATCACGACGGAAAGATCCGGGCGGCGAGCACTACCGATGGCGTTAATACCAGCTTGCTTTACCGCAAAACTGAAAATGATCCCTGGAAAAACGTCCTGACAACGAACTTCAAAGACGCATTCACACCTGAGTTTTTTACGTTTGATAACCAGCGCCTTTATGGCACGTCGAACCTCGATCGGGACAAAACTGCGGCGATCGAGCTTGACCCTGCGACGGGCAAGGAGACCAAGGTGATCTTCGAGAATCCGGACGTTGACGTGTCCTCCCTTAGCTATTCCCGGAAACGCAAAGTCCTGACCGAGGCTTCCTACACCACTTGGCGAACGGAACACCATTTCTTCGACCCCCAATCGGAAGCGGTGTTCGAGGACCTCAAGCAAAAGCTGCCCGGTTATGAAGTCTTCATTATCTCAGGCAATGATGATGAAAACGTCTTTGTCGTGCGCACCATCAGCGACCGCTCACTCGGCGCTTTCTATTTGTATGACGCGACCTCGAAAGAGCTGACCAAGCTGGCGGATCGAGCCCCATGGCTGAATGAAAACGATCTCTGCGAGATGAAGCCGATCGAATATCAATCGCGCGATGGGTTAACGATTCATGGCTATCTTACGCTGCCTAAAGGGAAAGAATCCAAGAATCTGCCGGTTGTCGTAAATCCGCACGGCGGTCCTTGGGCTCGCGACAGCTGGATGTTTAATCCCGAGGTTCAATTCTTGGCCAATCGCGGGTACGCCGTTCTCCAGATGAATTTCCGCGGCTCCGTCGGCTATGGACGCAAGTTCTGGGAACTCGGCTTTAAGGAATGGGGCGGCAAAATGCAGGATGACATTACCGATGGGGTCAACTGGCTGATCCACCAAGGTATCGCCGACCCGAAACGCGTCGCCATTTACGGAGGCAGCTATGGGGGGTATGCCGTGCTCGAGGGCTTAGTTAGAGACCCGGCGCTCTATGCCGCAGGTGTGGATTATGTCGGGGTCTCGAATCTGTTCACTTTCATGCAGACGATCCCGCCTTATTGGAAGCCGTTCCTCGACATGACCTACGAAATGGTCGGTCACCCGGAAAAAGATAAGGCTTGGTTCCAGGAACATTCTCCGGCACTCAACGCTGACCGGATTGCGACGCCGCTATTCGTTGCTCAAGGCGCGAAAGATCCGCGGGTCAATATCAACGAATCAAACCAGATCGTGGAAGCATTGCGAAAGCGCGGGGTTCAAGTGGAATACATGGTCAAAGAGAACGAAGGACACGGATTCCACAACGAAGAAAACCGATTCGATTTCTATACTGCTATGGAAAAATTCCTGGCGGAGCACTTAAAACCAGACGGAGCAAAAAGCTAACGTTTGCGCCATCGGCCAGCCTGGGACCTACCCAACCGTTATGGCTGGTAGGTCCCGCCCGATTAGTCACTGCTCCACTTCAAAGAGTTGTTGCCAATGTACACTTTATCAGCCTCGTCGAAGGCCGCTTTGTCTGCCCTGTTCTGTCTCGCCGCCAGTTTTACCTCCGCGATGGCGGATGAGAGCGTTCCACCGAAAATCCCGCTCCAGGACTTCTTCCGTAACCCGCAAGCCGCGGGCTATACCCTGTCCGATGACGGCAAATATCTCGCGTTCCTGGCGCCCTGGCAGAATCGCCTGAATGTTTGGGTGCAAAGTGTTGCCGGAGGCGAAGCGAAACGCCTGACCGATGTCACCGATCGAGACCTCAGCGGGGTATCCTGGAAAGGCAGCGATACGATCTTGTTTGAGAAGGATAATGGCGGTGATGAGAACTATCACCTTTTCGCCGTCTCCCGCACCGGAGGCGAACCTAGGGATTTAACTCCGTTCCCGGGAGTGAAAGTGTCGATGATCGACGATCTGCTGGATGATCCGGACCATATCCTGATCCAGACAAACCAGAGAAACAAAGAGGTGTTCGATGCCTACCGCCTCGATGTCTCAACTGGTAAATCGCAGCTGGTAGCGCAAAATCCGGGAAACATCAGTTCCTGGATTACAGACTGGCAAGGCCGGATCCGCGGCGCCACAACTACGGACGGCGTCAATACGAGCCTGCTTTATCGAAAAACGGAGCAAGACCCGTGGAAAACGGTTCTGACCACCAATTTCCGCGAAACCTTCGACCCGGAATGCTTCACCTTCGATAACAAGAATCTGTACGGCATTTCTAATATCGGCCGGGATAAAGCCGCCGCGGTTGAGTTCGACCCCGAAACCGGCAAAGAAGTTCGGGTTATCTACGAGAACCCGGATGTCGACGTTTCGCACATTGCATACTCGCGCAAGCGCAAGGTGCTGACCTTCGTCACCTACGTCGATTGGAAAGCTCAGATGGCTTTCTTGGACGATGAAACCGAGAAGGCCTATAAGAAGCTCCGAAGCCAGCTGCCCGGTTACGAAGTGGCCCGGGTTAGCGACGATTTGGACGAGAAGACCTACGTCGTCCGCACCGGCGGAGACCGGACCTTGGGCTCTTATTACCTCTTTAATGTAAGCTCAGGGGACCTGCGTAAGCTGGCGGATCTCGGGCCCTGGATAATCGAGAACCAAATGGCTGAAATGAAGCCGGTAGACTATCAGGCTCGTGACGGTGTAACCATTCACGGTTATCTCACGCTGCCGAAGGGCCGCGACCCGAAAAATCTGCCCGTGATTGTTAATCCTCACGGTGGCCCCTGGGCCCGGGACGAATGGGGCTTCAATCCCGAGGTACAATTCCTGGCCAACCGCGGGTATGCGGTGTTCCAGACGAACTATCGCGGGTCTACGGGCTACGGCAGAAAATTCTGGGAGCTTAGCTTCAAACAGTGGGGCGGCACCATGCAAGACGACATCACGGACGGAACCAAATGGTTGATCCAGCAAGGGATCGCTGATCCAAGCCGGATTGCCATCTACGGAGCCAGTTATGGCGGTTACGCCGTTCTGGAAGCGTTAGTGAAAGAACCCAATCTCTACGCCGCCGGTGTTGACTATGTCGGCGTTTCCAACCTGCTCACTTTTCTGAACACTATTCCGCCCTACTGGAAACCAGAGCTCGATATGATGCACGCCATGATCGGTGACCCGAAGAATGACCGAACCTGGCTGACAGACCATTCGCCGGCCCTGAACGCGACCAAGATTCGGACGCCGTTGTTTGTGGCCCAGGGAGCAAATGATCCAAGGGTCAACATCAACGAGTCGAACCAAATCGTGTCCGCGCTAAAAAAGCGGGGCGTTAGCATCGAATACATGGTCAAACAGAACGAAGGCCATGGCTTCAGCAACCAGGAGAACCAGTTCGACTTTTATGGTGCGATGGAAAAATTCCTGGATCGACATCTGAACCAGCCGGCTAAAGCCACGGCCGCACGGTAAGGGCCACTGTGTGAGCCTCGCCCAGCAGGTAGGGCGAAAATCTCGGCGCGCCCAGGACATCTTTTTCGCAAACCGATTGCCGCGCCGGATTTGAGCCACACCGCGCGTGCGCCACGTCGCCTGTGGGAGGGGAGCCGCTTTGCAGTGCGGCAGGTCTATCGGCGGACCAGGGAGGCGGCTCCCGAGTAGGGTCCAGCGCATCGGCTTTAGCCCAGCGCCTCCGGAACAAATGTCTCGCCCCAACGAATCGATCCCAACAGCAAATTCCGAGTCATGGGCCATTCGCGGGAGCCGCCTCCCTGGTTAAGCAATAGACCTCCCACATTACAAAGCGGCTCCCCTCCCACACGCCTAATTTCCCCCCTAACTCATGTTGACTAGCACTAACGCGGAGGAGATAGGCAACGGCATGCGAGGTCTAAGCCTAGTTTTTCTAGTACTACTTACCCCGGTCACCCATGGATTCGCACAAGCTGCCTCCCCAAGCGCTAGCGCCCCGGAACCAATCGCTCTTCAACTCGATGCTACCGAGGTGAGCCGAAAGTTGCTCCATGCTCACCTAAGCATTCCTGTCGTCCCTGGCCCGCTCACCCTTTACTACCCTAAATGGATCCCAGGGGAGCACGCTCCCACTGGCCCGATCGACAGTGTGGTCGGCCTGAAGTTTTCCGCAAACGGCCAACCGATCGCTTGGCGCCGTGACTTGGTTGACTTATATGCTTTCCATTGTGAGGTGCCAGCCGGAGTAACCCACCTTGAGATCGCCTTGGAGTTCGCAATTCCTGTCGAGCCCGGCGCTTTCTCGACTGAGGCTTCGGCATCCGCCGCTTTGGCGATGATTAATTGGAACCAAGTGTTGCTGTACCCGGAAGGCCACAAACCGGACGATTTAAGGTTTCAAGCCGAGCTGCGGCTCCCGGAACACTGGCGGTTTGGGACCGCGCTTCCGATTCAATCCGATGGCGATCCCATCAAATTCCAGCCGGTCTCCTTAACGACCCTGGCCGATTCCCCTTTGGTTACCGGCCGGTATTATCGTCGCATCCCGCTGGCCACCACGGCGCCTACCGATGAAATGGACATCGTGGCGGATAGCGCGGAGGCATTGGAGCTACCCGCGGAGAAAGTCACGCAATACCAGCATCTGGTGACGGAAGCCGGCGCTCTCTTCGGCGCAACCCATTACGAACATTATCATTTCCTTGTTTCGCTCAGCGACCAGACTTTCCACGACGGTATCGAACATCATGAGTCCAGCTTGAACGCAGCTCCCGAAGACTACTTCACCGACAAGGACCAACTGGATACCAGCTCCGACCTTTTGCCACATGAGTTCGTCCATTCCTGGAACGGGAAGTACCGGCGTCCGGCCGATTTAACCACCGCTGACTTCCAGAAACCGATGTTGGATGACCTGCTTTGGGTCTACGAGGGGCTCACCGAGTATCTGGGAAGCTTCGTCTTAACCGCTCGCTCCGGCCTGCGGTCGCCGGAGTTGACCAGAGATTGGTTGGCGTTAACCGCGGCGGAACTAGACAACCGAAGCGGGCGCCAGTGGCGGTCCCTGCAAGACACAACCGACGATGCATCTCGTCTTTACTCTGCCGCCGAGCAGTGGGAAGACCGGCGCCGTGGGGTCGATTTTTACCCAGAAGGAGTGCTGCTCTGGCTCGAAGCGGATACGATTATTCGGCAACAAACCAATGGCCAGCGTTCGCTGGATGATTTTTGTCACGCTTTTCATGGCGGGCAGAGCGGCCCGCCCATGGTCAAGACCTATACTTTTGACGAAGTGGTTCAGACCCTCAACACTGTCGCTCCGTACGATTGGCGGAAGTTTTGGGTCGATCGCTTGAACTCGACCTCACCCCGGGCGCCCCTCGGTGGGGTTGAGGCTTCCGGTTGGCGATTGGTCTATTCGGAGAAGAGAAATCTCCCCTTAGATGTCATCGCTAAAACCAAAAAACGGTCCGACGAACGGTTTTCGATCGGATTGCTCCTCGATGATGACGGCACCATCGTTGATGTCCTCGCCCATAGTTCGGCTGACCTCGCCAAAATGGCTCCGAGCATGAAGATCATTGCCGTTAATTCGCGTAGTTTCTCCGTCGAGCGTTTGCAGGAAGCGATCAAGGCGGCGGCCCAGCCCAACGCGGGGCCCATAGAGCTAATCGTAATCGACTCCGATTACTTCGAGACTATCCACCTCGATTATCACGGCGGCTTGCGCTACCCGCACTTGGAGCGGAACGACTCTCGTCCGGATCTGCTGGCAGCGATTCTTACCCCGCACGCCAAGTAGAAGCGCGGCCAAAAATCTCACGCAAAGACGCAAAGGCGCAAAGGTGAAGGCGGGATCGGCCTGTCCGGAGCGGCGACGCATTCGGCTGGGAGGGGAGCCGCTTTGTAAGATGGCAGTTCTATGGGCTGGCAGCAGGTGGCTCCCGCGATTAACCCAGTGTAAAGCCATTACTGAGGGCCTCGGTCGAAAAGAAGATCGATCTGTAGGGAACGGATAGAACTGCAACGTCCTCGGCCATTCTCCGGAGCCGCCTGCTGCCAACCCATAGAACTGCCATCTTACAAAGCGGCTCCCCTCCCAGCCGAATGCCGCTCTCCGGACCGTCGGTCCGCGTCTTTGCGTGAGATATTCTCTTACGTCTCGACCTGCGCGGCCGTTTCCGCCCCATTCAGCCTGAATATGGTGGTCGCCACGATCAATAGCCCCACCGCCAACGTCAAAAGCGCAGTTGGCAGGGTGGTCCGGCCCGAAATAAAACCGACCAAAGGCGGCCCAATCAAGAATCCGAAGTAGCCGGTGGCGAAAACGGACGAGGTTGCTTGCTCGATCTCTCCTCCGGCTCGTTTGGCAGCCAACGAAAAAAGCAGCGGCACCAGATTGGCTATCCCAAATCCGGATAACCCGAAGCTGGCGATCGAGATGAAAGGGCTGGGTGCCAGGGCAGCCAGCGCGAGTGCAAAGGCGGAAATAGTCGCACTCCCCACGATGACGCTCCTCCGTCCAAAACTTCTGGCGAGTTGATCCCCAGCGAACCTCCCTAAGGTCATGCAAAATGCAAAGGCGTTGTACCCGAATACGGTCACGTATTCGGTGACATGATAGGTGGTCCTTAGATGGACTCCTGCCCAGTCAGCGACAGCTCCCTCCGTCATCATGACTAGTAAGCTAAGCAACCCGAAAACAGCGAGAATACCCCTCGGAAAACTGAAAACCGGGCTGCTCTTCCCATTGGGCGCGCTTGGTAATAAGCCACCTCTTGCGAACAGTGTCAGGAGCACGCCCACCACCGCAATCAGCGGAAGATGCGCCCAGGTCCAAGCGGGAGCCGCCAAGAAAATGCTCCCGCAAAGTGACCCACACCAGCAGCTAAGGCTCCACCAAGCATGAAAAGACGACATGACCGGCTTGCCGATCCGACTCTCGTACAACGCTGCCTGGCTGTTCATGGCAATGTCCATCAAGCCGTTCCCCGCTCCCAGTAACAATAGGGAGATCGCCAGAGACCAAAAGTTCGCGGCAACCCAAGGCCCGAGTAACGACAGCGGAAGGAAAATACCGGCTAAAATAGCGATTCTGCGGGAGCCATACCGGGTCATGAGCCAGCCGCTGATCCACATCGTGGTAAGCGCGCCTAGCCCTGCCGCCAACAGCGCTAACCCGAGCATTTGGTCGCTCAATTCCAGGCGCTCTTTCATGAGCGGGATATGCACAATCCAGCTCGACATGCACAGGCCGTTCGCGAAGAACAGTGCAACCGTGGCGACACGAAGGGAAAAATTCTTATCCATGATAAAAAAAACCGGGCTTTGACAGGCAGCCAAACCGGGACAGTAGCGCAGCGGACGTCAGTCCACCGAGACTCCGTTGCTTCGCAATTGATCGATTTCTTCCCGGTTTACTCCTTCTTCTACGAAGGCATTGGTGATAATTCCAACCGGTCCAACCACAAAAGGCGCCATTTTTCCGAATTTTTCCGCCAGAATAACCGCGGCTACAGTCCCCGAACATCGAACTAGCGCCTGTTTTAGCTCTAATTCCTCGACGGAGAACGTGGAAACACCTACCTCCCGATGGAGTGCGCAGACCCCCAGGTAGCAGAGATCAGCTCGAAAATCGTTGATCTCTTTGACCGCACGGATGCCGGTGGTGACGAGTTCTCGCCCCAGTACTTTGCCGCCCAAAACGATGACTTCGGCCAGCGGCAGCTCGCAGAGCGCCGTCGCTACCGGTAAACTGGGGGTAACGGCCGTAAACGCGATCTCCCGCGGTATCCAGCGGACCAGCTCCTGGTTCGTACTCCCGCCATCGAACAAAACGACGTTCTTCGGCTGGATCAGCATAGCCGCCTTTTGTCCCAGCTCGCGTTTGACCACGCAGATCTGTGCCGCCCGTTCGGCAACGGGACGCGGCGCCTGAGCCGCCGGTAATGCACCACCATGGACCCGCCGCGCTACCCCTTCAGCCACCAGTTGCTTCAGATCCCGCCGGATCGTGTCGATCGAAACCTGCATGGAATCGGCCAACTCCGCCGCCACAACCTTCCCGCGACTGGCCAAACTCTCCAGAATCCGCTGACGCCGCTCGAAGGGGAATAATTCAAGGTCCGGAAACGCGTTATTATGCACGATCTAGCACGATCGTACTGGATAGTGCATGCACTGTCAAGATTGTGCAAGAGTTTGCGGTATTACGCGGTTTTATGCGCGGCCGTGCTGTTTTATGGCAGGAAGGAATGGTAATCGCTGCCGCGCAGGCACTTAGTGGACTAGAGTGGACTAGAGTGGACGGAGTGAACACTACTGGACGGAGAGTAGTGATGAAGCTGCACTATTACCGTGCCGACCGGCCGGTCTACTACGTCCACAGCGTCCACTTCGGTCCACTCTGTCCACTTACGCGTCACCACAGTCTAGCTCTATTTCACGAGCAGCTCTGCAATCTGCACGGCGTTCAGCGCCGCTCCTTTTAGGAGTTGATCCCCACACGCCCAAAAGGCTAGGCCATTCTCGAATGCTGCGTCCACCCGGAGCCGGCCTACGGCGCATGCTTTTTTACCGGAGCAAACCAGGGGCATCGGGTATTCCAATTTGGCGACATCATCGACAAGGTCGATACCTGGGGCTTTGGCGAGGACGTCTCGAGCTTGGTCGATCGAGATCGCTCGGGAGAATTCGGCGTTGATTGCCACCGAATGCGACCGATAAACCGGCACTCGAACACAAGTGATGGACGCGCGCATCGTCGGATGATGCATAATCTTCCGGCCTTCGTTCCGAAACTTCTCTTCTTCCTTGGTATAACCGGATTCAAGGAACACGTCGACCTGAGGTATGACGTTGAAGGCAATCGGATATGGAAACACGCTTGCCTGGACCGGTTGCCCGGCCAATTGAGCTTGGGTCTGGCTGGTTAGTTCAGCGATCGCTTTCGCCCCGGCGCCGGAGACGGCTTGGTAGCTGGCTGCGATCACCCGGTTGACATGAAATGCTTTGTGCAGCGGATACAGGGCCATTAAGGCCACAATCGTGGTACAGTTTGGCACCGCAATAATCCCTCGATGAGCAGCGACATCCCCCCGATTGATCTCGGGAATCACTAAGGGTACTCGAGGATCCATGCGGAAAGCTGACGAATTATCCACCACCACAGCGCCCTGCTGGACCGCAGCCGGCGCAAACTCCCTGGAGGTGTCGGCGCCGGCGCTAAAGAAGGCCAGATTAATGCCATTGAACGAGTCGTGCTTCAGTTCCTCCACCGGCAACGCTTCTCCGCGGAACTTGAGCTGTTTTCCGGCCGATTTTGCCGACGCCAGAAGCTTCAAATTGCTGACGGGTAGATCCCCTTCCTCGAGCAACTTTATCAATTCAGCGCCAACTGCACCGGTTGCGCCCGCGATTGCGAAATTCATACCGTTAGCCATGGAAAAGACCTTAAACTAGCCAGCAAAATTAGGCGCGCCATGGGAATGAGCGTCTGATTGCACCGCGGTTTACTTTTCTGGTGATCGCGAAAATATAGAACGCCCAAAAACTCTTTTCGAACCCTTCTCCAAGAAAAGCACCATGAGCGCGCTCAAAATCCGAATTCAGGCTCAAGAACAAATTCTTCACCTGATGGAAGCTGACAAAGTGATCCATCGCTTCCCTGTTTCTACGTCGAGGTTTGGTCTGGGCGAAGCGGAAGGAAGCTTCCGCACTCCGACCGGGCGATTCCAAGTCTGCGAGAAGATCGGCGGTAAACATCCGGCCAACACCGTTTTCCGAGGGAGAACGCCAGTACCCGATCCCCCGGATTGGGCAACCGGGGACGATTTGATCACCTCTCGCATCTTGTGGCTCGACGGTGTAGAGAAGCACAATGCGAATACTCGGGAACGTTACATTTACATTCACGGGACTAATCAAGAGCACCTTATAGGACAAGCAGCCAGTCGCGGTTGTATTAGGATGCGCAACCAAGACGTCATTCGGTTGTTTGATCTGATAGACACCGGGACGGAAGTCGAGATTCTGCCATGAAGGCCATGCTACCCCAGGATGCTCAATTTAATTGCTTCGGACTGAAAGCTTTCCCCTTCTGGAGCCGCCCCGGGCTCGAATTTGCAAAAATGCATTTGTCTGAACCAACCGTTCAGCTTAAACCAAAGTGCTGCTAGCTAGGAAAGGAGGCGAGAGAGAAAAAATAATGAAGATCGTAAAGTGCATCACCCTCGCGGCTATTGCCGCAGTGGCCCTCGGCATGTCTGCCTGCCACAGTAATAATACCCCACCCCCAGCACCGGCGAAGACAACCACCGGTTACTCGAAGTAGGCTCGCGCCTACTGAGAGTATTCGATACCCGCCTCAGGGATCTGGGGCGGGTTTTCTCTTTTTAAAGCTGATATACTCCGAATCAGCGATAAAAAATCGCCATTCGAACTCCGGAGATTTTGTAATCCCAATCCGGCGATCGATTGCGAGGCGCGGCCGCTTTCTGTTGCGTGTCAATCTGACTCCAGGGACGGAAAAAAAATCTTTTCCGTGCCATTGAGCTGTAATGCCAAGCGCCTGGGTCAACTTCCCCGGTCCGGAGCAAAGCATTTTTTCTCCTTCAAGACGGCGTCTCTTTCGCATCAAATCCACGCCTGCAACCGGCTGTAGGGCCCGGATGAGGACAAATCCGCGCAAATCGTCTCCTTTGGTCAGAAAATTCAGGAGCCAATGCACTCCGTAGTTTAGATAGATGTAAAGGGTGCCGGGCGGCAGATCCTTGATAAAGGTCCGGGTCGTCGGACGAAAAAACGCATGGGACGCTTCGTCCCCATGTTCCGCGTACGCCTCAGTCTCTACAATAATGCCGGCGGTATCGCCCCAAGTAAGCTGGCAACCCAGCATTTCCTTTGCGCAAACCAGTGGCGGCCTCTCAAAGAATTCTCGGGTTATCGTTTCGCTCGTCATTTCATTCCTAATCGTCCTCGTCCCTCCTAATCGTCCTCGTCCTCGTCGTCGTCCTCGAAGGTTTGGAAGCGCTCAATCGCCCACAGAGTTCCCCCGCCCCTGGCGATTAACCCATCGAATGTTCCCAACCCTCGGCAAAGCGCCCTTTCGAGGACGAGGACGACGACGAGGACGATTACGATTTCTATAGTCCCGATGGATGATCCAGGAAAACCCAAGATAACCCGAACCGGCTGGCGACACGGTCGGCTAATGCTTTAACCCCGGACATCTCGGTGGCGTAATGCCCTGCGTAGACCAGATTCATTCCCAATTCCTCGGCCAAGGCAAACGTATGATGCGGACCTTCGCCGGTTATAAACGTGTCGATTCCTTCCGCCTTGGCCAGGGCTAGCTCGGAGCCAGCGCCGCCGGTGACAATACCAACCTTTCTCACCCGTTCAGGACCGGCATGGCATTGCCAGACGGCTCGGCCGAATCTCTGTTCGATTCGCTCCAATAGATCCCGGTAAACGATATCGACTTGAGCCGAACATCCGACGGTGCGGCCTTTGAACTCGAAAAATGGCTCAACCAGTTTCATTCCTAGTTCGGTTGCGAGAAGAATATTGTTCCCGATCTCGGGATGAGCGTCGAGAGGAAGATGCGCGCTGTACACGGCAAGGTTGGCTGCCATCGCCTTGGCCAGCTTCGTATACGCTGCGCCGGTGATCGGTGCAGAACCGCCCCAAAACAATCCATGGTGCACCAGCAGCAGATCGATCTTCTCTGCGATCGCCATCTCAATCGTCTTCAACCCCGAGTCCACCGCCGCGCCGATCTTGGAGATTCGACCCGAATTTTCGAGTTGCAGCCCATTGAAGGCGTTCGGGTAATCCGGAAACGCCGGAATATCTAACAAAGTGTCGAGGTAAGCCACGACCGCCGCTAGCTCTCCTTCAGCTTGAGATTTCATTCGCGAGACAAAAGATAGTGTAAGCCTGATGGCCTAAACAAGGGGAAGAACGACCGGTAGCTGCGGCTGTCCGTTGACAGGCTGACGCGCACCCGGTAGCGGCGACTGTCCAATGATGTCCCTGAGGAAGCGGCGCCGTTTGACATGATCCAGCGCACGAACCATCCCTAACCCGGCGCGCAGTCGCCATCCCAACGCTCAAATCTCCGCCCGCGGCACGATTTGTCCCGCGTACGCAATAGAAAGCCGTTTCACTCCTTTTATCCTTTTCGCGATCGACCGCACTTGGGCCAGGATCCGGACCAGCACCAGCTCGTTTCGGTAACCGACCGAGTAAGAATATTCCGGTTTCACGGCCATATGCAGCAAAACCAGGGTATCGCCGTCAGTCCTGGTATAGACTACGACTCCGGCCAGATCCTTCTCTCGGCCCCGATCTAAAAACGCATACAGCGTCTGAACTTCGCGTCCCTCAATTCCGATCCGGAGCTTCTCCTGCTCCACTATAATTTTGGGGAAGCCGTAGCTCAGAATGGAGGCGTTAATTCCCGATTCATGCTCACCCTGCTGCGGGTGGAAAAACATCAGCGCTTCTAACTCTTCCCGGCGATCTACCGGTAAAGAAGAGGAAAACGTCAGGTTTACCACAAGTCTTCTGCTTAGGCGGGACCGGGCGACCTGTCAAATTAGCGCCGAAGCTCGCCAAATCCGTAGAGATTTGTCAGGCTTCGGCGCTATGGCGCTAGAACGGCCCTCAACCGGGCCTTTCTAGCGCTGTTTCCTCGGCTAAGCGATCTCATCATGCTCACGAGGACCACTCTCAGAAAGTTGCGGGCCAGATGAGCAGCGTAAATAACCAGCAGAATCCTCCGGCGACAGCCGGAGGATTCTGCTGCCTAGCCTGGGCCGCTTAGGAAATGCTTGTGCATTTTCTAAGCGGCCCAGGCTAACGATTTACAAAAGCCCGCTCGACTTCCTAGCTTGCGACGACTATCATTGAGCGATTTCCCCCAGTATGATTCAGCAAGTAGCCCAGAAGCGTAAAAAACGCCTCTTGCAACTACGAGAAGCTCAGCGACGCCGGCGGACCCGCCTCAAGGACGAGCACAAAGCGTTTCTTCAAATTATTCTCACCGAAGATATGCAAGCTGCGTTGCGAAAGTTGAGCGTCTCGCGTGATATTCCAATGCACCTCTGCGCAGCCGAGCTCATTGAAGAAGGGCTGGTAAAACATCATGTCGACCTGCTGCCGCCCGAAGCGGCAGTATTAGACGGCCCCAATGGCCCAGAAGCCATCCCGCGAGTTAGTTCGGATGTGCTTGGGCAGACATTGGCAGAGTAAGATTCTTCAAAAAGCGAGCGTTGAAACGCTCGCTTTCTCCAGAGGCAGGCCTTCGCCCCATAACCAAATAGGGCGAGAGCCCGACTGCGCATCAATTTGACGCCTACGGCGCCAGGGGTTTAGTTGCTATGCGAGCCAAGGAGTCAGTCGTTGCGGGCTCGCGCAAAAACCAGTTTCCTTGATTAAATCCTATGGCCTACGAACTACCCCCTCTGACCTATCCTTTTAACGCGCTGGAGCCGCACATAGATGCCAAGACGATGGAGATCCATCATGACAAGCATCACCAAGCGTATATCACCAACGCGAATAATGCGCTGAAGGACTACCCGGATTTAGCGGCGAAGCCTGTCGATGAACTCATCGCGAATCTTAGCCAAGTTCCCGAATCGATTCGCGGAGTGATTCGGAACAATGCAGGCGGGCACTCAAACCACACCTTCTTTTGGAAAATTATGGCTCCTAACGCCGGTGGGGCTCCCAAAGGAAAACTGGCGGAAGCGATTAATTCTACCTTCGGCGGGTTCGATACCTTTAAAGAGAAGCTCCAAGCTGCCGGCGCTAGCCGATTTGGCAGCGGTTGGGCTTGGCTAGTCGTTAACAAAGAAGGCAAACTCGAGATCGTTTCTACGCCCAACCAGGATAGCCCGATCATGGAAGGCTTGAAGCCGGTCGTAGGCGTTGATGTTTGGGAACACTCCTACTACTTGCTCTACCAGAATCGCCGGCCCGACTATTTGAAAGCCTGGTGGAATGTCGTGAACTGGGATCAAGCTGAAAAGCATTTCAGCGCCGCCAGCTAGAGCGCCTTTGATCTTAAATAGAGGAACGCCCCGGCTTACGCTGGGGCGTTTTGCTTTTGGCCTTTTGTTCGCAGGACCGAGGAGTTAAGACATCCACGATTTGATGAGCGTTTGTGCCCTTGTTAAAACATCGAGGCCATTCCGGAGCCGCGCCCTACCAAGTTTTCTCGCCCAACACGCGCCCGGCCCCTGACCTCCTGGTTCCTAGATTCTAGCTCCTAGCTCCTGCCTGCACCCTTTACAAATGCATACGGATTGGTAAAGGGTGCAGGCTGTGGCCTACCTCAACGACCATTACCTGAAGCTAAAAGCTGGCTACCTGTTCCCAGAAATTGCGCGCCGAGTACGGCAATTCGCCGAAGAAAAGCCAGTGCCGGCGAAACCCATTATTCGTTGTGGAATCGGGGATGTCACCGAACCGCTTCCGGCTGCTGCTATTGAGGCAATGCATCGCGCGGTCGATGAACTGGCTCATCGGGAATCATTTCGAGGCTACGGCCCGGAACAAGGCTACGAATTTCTCCGGGACGCCATCGCCGAACGCGACTACCGAGCTCGCGGCCTCGAGGTAGCCACGGATGAGATTTTCGTTTCGGACGGCTCCAAATGCGACTGCGGTAACATCCTCGACATTTTCGGGACTGAGAACCGGATTGCTGTCATGGACCCGGTTTACCCGGTCTACGTTGACACTAATGTTATGGCCGGTCACACCGGCGAGGCGGACGCAACCGGAAGCTATTCCGGGCTGATCTATCTGCCCTGCAACGAGGGCAATGGCTTTGTCCCCGCTTTGCCCAAGGAAAAAGTCGACATCATTTATCTTTGTTATCCGAATAACCCAACCGGAGCGACCGCGACTCGCGACCAGCTAACCCAATGGGTTGAATACGCACTCGACGCTCAAGCCATCCTGCTATTTGATGCCGCCTACGAGGCTTATATTACCAGTCCCGAGATTCCGCACTCGATCTACGAAATTCCTGGAGCTAGGAAGTGTGCTATCGAGTTCCGAAGTTTCTCCAAGAACGGCGGATTTACTGGGGTACGCTGCGGTTTTACCGTCTTACCGAAAGACCTGCAAGCCACCACTCACTCTGGTGAGAGCAGACCCTTACATCCGCTTTGGCATCGCCGATTCAGCACGAAGTTCAATAGTGTCAGTTACCCGGTACAACGCGGCGCTGAATCGCTCTATTCAAAGGCCGGCCAAGAGCAAATCCGATCCCTGATCGATCACTATCTGGCAAATGCCAGGATCTTAGCGGCATCGCTCAAGAAAAGCGGGTTAAGCGTCTATGGCGGAGTCAATGCACCCTATTTGTGGGTAAAAGCTCCCGCTGGCTACAGCAGCTGGGAAGTCTTCGACAAAATTTTAAACGATATTCAGGTGGTGATTACCCCAGGCTCTGGATTTGGCGCCCAGGGTGAAGGTTTCTTTCGAGTGTCCGCCTTCAATTCCCGCGAAAATGCCGAAGCCGTAGCCGAGCGCTTTCAGACCGTGAAGTGGTGAGCCCGTGGAGCGCGCCTCGCTTGCGAGGCCGACGGAATAACCCCTGGCGCCGCTTCGCTTGGCGCTCCGGGTTTTAGGTCTGTCGGCCTCGCAAGCGAGGCCGCTCCACGGGCGTGTCGGTAGGGCGTAGCCTCCTTTGCCTATTCCTCACATCCCGGCTAAGTTCTTTCGTAATTCTAACGAACGATGATTTCGACAGCGATAACCGAAAACTTAAGCGGCGCAGACAAAACTTCTTTGTACGGGGGGCTGCAACAAGCTTTGCGGGCGGTCATCGCCGGTGAAAACGACCTCATTGCCAATCTGGGTAACGCGGCTGCTTTGCTTTTTTGGAGCCTGCCGTCGATCAATTGGGCGGGTTTTTACTTGCTCAAACAGAACGAGCTCGTCCTCGGCCCATTCCAGGGAAAAATCGCTTGTATCCGCATCAAACTAGGGCAAGGCGTTTGCGGCGCCGCCGCCGAACGCCGCGAACCAGTGGTCGTCCCCAATGTCCACGACTTTCCAGGTCACATCGCCTGTGACAGCGCCTCAAATTCCGAGATCGTTATCCCGATCATCAAAAATGATCTCTTAATCGGGGTCCTGGATATCGATAGCCCCGTGTTTGCCCGCTTTGACGGTGCCGACAAACTCGAGCTCCAAAAATTCGTCGAGATCCTAACCGGGGCCATCCCCGCCCCCGACGCGCAGTAGCCACCACCCCCGACCTCCAACCCAAAGCTTACAACCTATAACCTACGACTCCCATGCCTCAGTCTCTTTCCCTACCGGACGATTTACCGATTCCCCAAGATGATGGGGCATGCGCTCATCTCCCGGGCGTGAAGATGCCGCAGCTGACCCTGCCAACGACGGGCGGGTCGACCATCGATTTCTCAAGAATTCCGGGACGTAGCGTTATTTTCTGCTATCCCAAAACCGGTCTACCCGGAAAAAATCCGCCGGCAGCTTGGGATCAGATTCCTGGGGCGCGCGGTTGCACCCCGCAAAACTGCGGGTTTCGGGACGAGTTCCAAAATCTGCTGCAGGCGGGAGCAAAGCAGATCTTCGGTGTTAGCACTCAAACTACGCCTTATCAGCAAGAAGCCGCTGACCGCCTGCATTTGCCTTATCTCCTGGTTTCCGATGAAAAGCTAGCTTTCGCCCATGCCCTGACCTTACCCACGTTCGAATTTGACGGAGAGACCTTGATCAAACGCTTAACGTTGATCGTCGACGATGGAGTAATCACCCACGTTCTATATCCAGTTTTCCCACCGGATAAGAGCGCGGCCGATACCCTGGCATGGATTGACCAGCACCCAGGGGGAAGAACGAACCCCTAGTGCCCTGTCCCATAAATAACATGGCTTTCGTCCGGCAGCTGCCGGATCAGTTGGCTGTTTTTCAAGGCGCAAACGCCGAGCCACGGCCCGGAGGGTTGCGATGAAAACGGGCCGGCGGCTATCCCGCGGCCGCGGGATCGGTTACGTATCGATTCAGATATGCGCCCTCCTCGCGCCTTACCGGCGGCCCATTTTGATCGCAACGAAAGCCATGTTATTTATGGGACAGGACACTGGCCGGTTCACTCCCTGCCATTGACGGTTACATTAATAACTGGCGTTGCCTTGAACTCGCTAGCTGACTTTCAACGGTTGATTCCGAACACAGCTCTCGAGCCGCTCGGGGTCGAGGTAGTATCGGTTGACCAAGACGGTTTAACCTTAAGAATGCTGATCACAAACGCCGCTCGCCAGCCGTTTGGTCTGTTGCATGGCGGGATCAGTCTACTGCTAGCCGAGAGCGCTGCCAGCATGCATTCGGCCTGGGAGATTAATCCTGAAGAAGTAATTCCGGTCGGCATTGAGATCAACGGTTCGCACCTTCGCTCCGCAACGACCGGCCACGTGATCGCTACTGCTCGGGTCTTGCGTCGTTCACAAGCGCTCGTGATCCATTCCGTCGAGATCACCCACGAGGAGAGCGGTAGTCACCTCTGCTCCTGCCGGGTCACTAACTATTTCAAACGGCGCAGCAGCGTTAGGGAAGTGAAAGGTGATAGCTGAAAAGTGAGAGGCGAACAGCGCTCGGTAGGCGAGCGCCGGCGAAGTGGCACAAATACGACCTATAGGACCTATATGACTTATAGGGCAGAGGCGTTACACGATTATCCGTAGCGCGGGCCCTCGGTGACAGGCTTTTCTATCACCTTTCACTTCTCCCGCGCTGCGCCTACTCGCCAGCTAAAGTGAGCAACTCCGGATAATGCTTTCGCGCCAGGGCCTCACATTTAGCCAGGATCTCGGTGGAGGAAGTCATCTCACGGATTTCGGCGGCGAGCTCCGTACATTGTTTCGCGTTAAGCGTCTGGACTGCTTTTTTGACGCGTGGCACCAAAGCTGGGCTGGCGCTCAATTCATCGATTCCCAGACCGATTAACAGCGGAGTTAAAGCCACTTCAGCGGCCATCTCTCCGCAAACACCCACCCAAATGTTGTTAGCGTGGGCTGCGGCTATCGTCATTTCAAGAAGCCGCACTATCGCCGGATGAGTTGGCTCGTACAGATGCGCGATCCGTTCGTTCACCCGGTCCACCGCTACTGTGTATTGAATCAAATCGTTGGTCCCGATACTGAAGAAATCAACCTCCTTGGCTAACGCATCAGCGACTAAAACCGCACTCGGAACTTCGATCATGATGCCGATCTCCATACTCTCATCGAACCCGACTTCACGCGCGCGCAGTTCGACACGGCAACTCTCCAGCACTTCGTTCGCTTGGCGCAGCTCGGACAGCCCCGAAATCATGGGATACATCATACTTACATTCCCGAGGGCGCTGGCGCGCAGAATCGCCCGGAGTTGCGCCTTGAAGATATCCGGATGTTCCAGACAGAACCGGATCGCTCGGCAACCCAGAAACGGATTGATCTCCATCGGAATATGAGAATGGCTCAGAAATTTATCGCCGCCCAGGTCTAGCGTTCGGATGATGACCCCTTGGGGATGCACCGCTTGAGCAACGGCCTGGTATGCTTGGAACTGTTCTTCCTCGTTTGGTAGGTCGGTTTTGTTCAGGAAAAAAAACTCCGTCCGATAGAGCCCAATACCCCTGGCACCGGCCTGGTTCACGAGAGTGACATCTTCTGGCAACTCGATATTTGCAGAAAGGATGATCTCGGCGCCATCACTTGTGACGCACGCGGTATCCCGGAGGGTATTGAGTTGCTCCTCGACTTTTTCGAGCTGTACCTCGAGCTCTCCATACTCCCAAAGCGCTTGATCCGCCGGGTTTACGATCACCAAACCGTTCGTGCCATCCAACAGCACGTGATCGCCATTCTTTAAGCGGGTGCTGGCATCCTTGAGACCGACCACCGCGGGGATGTTTAAAGACCGAGCCATGATCGCAGTGTGCGATGTCCTGCTCCCGATGTCGGTGGCGATCCCCAGCACTAACTGGCGATTAAGAGTCGCGGCGTCTGACGGCGTCAGATTGTGCGCCACGATGATATGCGGTTCCTCCATCTGCGCCAGCGGCCGGCCCGAACGACCCAACAGGTTCCGGATGATCCGTTTGGTCACGTCATGGATATCGAATGCCCGTTCCCGCAGGTACGGATCGTCGATCTCGCTCAAGGTCCTGGCATACCGATTGGCGACCTCGGAGAACACAAATTCCACGTTCCAGAGATCGCGCTGCAAAGTACGCAGTACCTCGTCGATCAGGGTGTGGTCCTCGACGACGAGCAAATGGGCATCAAAGATACTCGCGTCCTTCGCCCCGATCGCCTCGGCGATCTTTTGCTGCATCTCGAGGATTTGTGCCCGAGTCGCAATCAGAGCAGCCTCGAAGCGGGCGATTTCTTCTTGGACTTCGCTGCTATCTATACGCTTCTTAGGCGGTTCTTCGTCCTCAGGATGGTGGACAAAGACAGTGCCGCGACTGATCCCGGCAGAAACACCGACACCACGAAGCCGTACTTCCTCATCGCTCATTCGAGATCAGAACGTAATGAAAGAAACAGAAGATTCGATTAGAAAGAAAGATTTCGCGCAGAATGATGTTTCTGGATGTGGGCACCGCCTCAGGCGCACCGGAGACATTGGGTCGGCCAATCATCATTCCTCATTAAACTTGCCTTGAATTAGCGTCTCGAGCTCTTGGACGGCTTTGTCGGCATCAGAGCCTTCAGCAGAAATCATTAGTTTCGTGCCCTCCCCGGCCGCCAGCATCATTAGTCCCATGATGCTTTTCCCATTTACCTGTTCCCCGTCCTTTTCGACCCAAATCTCTGCCTTGTGCTTATTCGCTACCCGAACAAACATCGCGGCGGGACGAGCATGGAGACCAAGTCTGTTAACGATGGTCACTTCTCGTTTAACTTTCTCGGACCCCGAACGTTTGCTCAATAACCCCATTTACTTCTCCTTGTTCTTTTGCATCAAGCTCAATAGCCGTTGGTTAAATTCTACCGCGCTGTTTTGTCCTAGACTCTTCAGTTTCTGGTCGAGTGCTCCAACTTCCACCAGGCGGGCAAGGTCTCGGCCTGTACGCACCGGAATGGTGATATGCGGGATTCGAATCCCTAGGATGTCATAATATTCCCGCTCAAGTCCAATCCTATCAACCTCTTCCAACTCCTGCCAATCCACGAAGGTCACCACCAGGTCGAGGCGCTTCTCCAGCCGTATACTGCCGACGCCGAAGATGGATGCAACATTGATAATCCCCAAGCCCCGGACCTCCATATGATACCGGGTAAGGTCCGGCGCCATCCCAACCAGCTCTCTGCCTTCGATGGCTCGGAACCGGGTAATATCATCGCTCACCAGACTATGGCCGCGTTCAATTAATCCAAGGACGCATTCGCTCTTACCGATCCCGCTGCTCCCCCGGACAAGAGTACCGATGCCCATGATATCGACCATGCTGCCGTGCTCCGTCGAGGTTGGGGCGAAATCCATCTCCAGCGCGATGGTAGCGGCGTTAATGAACCGCATGGTCACTAACGGCGTCCGAAAGAGCGCAATGCGATGCTCCGCTGCCGCCTCAATCAAACCCCGCGGAACCGGCAGGCTCCGAGACACCACGACGCAAGGCACATGCTGAGCGCACAGCTGGAAACAACGCGCGCGCTCTTCTGCTTCGTCGAGGCTCTTGAGATAGCTCGACTCGGCGTTACCTAATACCTGGATCCGCTTGCCGGCGAAGTAGACAAAAAACCCGGATAGCGCCAAACCCGGCCGGTTGATGGTTGGCTCCCGTACCTTGCGATCGAACCCGTTCGCCGGCCCGATCAACTTGAGCTGTAGAGACTCAGCGTGCCGGCTATAGAACTCACCGACCTCGATGAACGGACGTTTACCTTTGATCATCGGGCGGGTAAATCGCCTCGCTCGATGGCGAGTGAGCCGCCTGCCAGCTCACCGCCCGCACGAGATCGTTGTACAAAATCCGTTTGTCTACCGGTCACTCAGTCAGGCTATGCCAGCACCAAAATGTTAATTGAAAGTCGGCTCAATCAGCCCGAAGTCACCACTTTTCCTTCGGTACAGGACGCTCACTTTTTCCGTCTTGGCATTGAGAAATACCAAGAACTGCTTCTTGGAAAATTCCATCTGCAAAACGGCTTCCTCAGGTGACATCGGTTTTACCGGATATTTCTCAGTCTGGATCAGTTCCGGCTGATCAACTTCTACTTCGCTTTCGAAATCCTCGAGGGAAGCGCCGTCTAGAACTGCTCTGCTCCTGAGCCACTGCCATCGAGCCGAATTCTCGGCAATCTCTCGTCCTTGTTGTCGTCCTGGACGATGGTTGCGCATTAAGCGGGTCTTGCATTTCCGCATCTGGCGGGCAATGCGCAGCACAACCTGATCAATCGACGCGTACATGTCGTTCGATGTAGCACTCGCTTCGAGCGTGATATGATTACTGCAGTGCAAAATCACCTCCGCTTGATGCCGGTATTTCTGCACATCAAGAATAACCTGTACCTCAATGATTTTTGGGTAATCAAGGTGAAGCGTTGATACCTTACGTCGGCAATACTCTTTCATTGCCTCCGTAACGCTGACATGTCTTCCGGTTACTTGGATCGGGGGGTTTGCATTTTTAGTCTGCATGGTAACCCTTTCTGTTTGGTTGATTGCCGGTCATCAACCGTCCTAGCGACGACACTCGCGCGATGCCGCGAGTCAGTCGCTGGTGCGAATGGAACTGACCGGCAACGGTTTGGCTTGTTTTTCCGGGCAGAGAACGATGTCTCTTCCCGTTACATGCGAAAACGTTCACCTAAATAGAGTTGGCGACTAATCGGATCATTAATCAAAAATTCTCGGCTCCCCTGGCTTTCCACACGGCCATCGTAGATCAGATACGCTCGATCAACGATCTCCAGGGTCTCACGTACGTTATGGTCGGTAATCAGGATGGCCAGACCGGAGCTCCGCAGATTGTTGATATGCTGTTGGATCTCGGCCACCGCAATCGGGTCAACCCCGCTGAACGGTTCATCCAGCATGATCATTTTCGGATTCGTGACCAAAGAGCGAGCGATGGTTAACCGCCGTTTTTCACCGCCGCTAAGGGTCAACGCCTGGTTCCTGGACAGATTCTCGATACCGAACTGGCGAAGCAGTTGCTCGCAGCGTTGCTTTTTGTCCCGCGTCTTGCCCGGCAGCATCTCGAGAATCGCCATGATATTCTGCTCGACCGTCAGCTTTCGAAAGATCGACTCCTCCTGGGGGAGATACCCCATGCCCATCCTAGCCCGGCGATGCATGGCGTAGCGAGTGACATCGCGACTATCGAAAAATACCCGACCACCGTTTGGCCGCACGAGACCCACAATAAGATAAAAAGTTGTCGTTTTGCCAGCACCATTTGGTCCCAATAATCCAACGACTTCTCCGCGATTGACGTGAATATCGATTCCGTTAACCACTGCCCGGCCACCATAGATTTTCACCAACTTCTCCGTCCGGAGGATGGCCTCGTCGACTTTGTCGGTCGTCGGGAAATCCGGCGCCGGGGCCGTGGTCAAATTAGTGGGTGACATTAGTCTTCGGAGATGGGTTCGGATCGACCAGTTCGCCGGGGGAAGGGGACGGCTTGTTCATCCCGCTCTTATCTTCAATAACGGTCCGGCTAGGGCCGAAGGTTTGCAAACGCCCATCTCGGTAAAGGATCATTCTGGTGCCCTCCTCCGTCGCGATATGCGTATTCACGCCTTCGGTGACCTGGGGCCATCCGATTAAAGTAACCGCGTCTTGCTTCGCGTTGTAAAATGCCTTTTGCGCTCGGCCGGTCGACAACACGACTGCGGGCGATGCGCCCGGACTGGCCGAAGGCGTAGCCTGAGGGGAAATTCCCGGAAGACCTGTCACCCCGGTAATTCCGGTGTTTGCGACCGGACTCGTCAGAGGTGACGCCCCCGGACTCCCCGTCGCTTGCCCATTGTTCTTCTGCGCGTTCGCGTGAACGATAATCACATTTCCCTCTGCGTGGGCATCCCTAAGTCCGCCTCCGTCTTCCTGGCGGTTCATCCAGACGGTTAACTTGTCAGCCGTCATCGTGAACTGAGGGTCGATTACCTTCACACTCCCCAGAAAGATCGCCATTCGCTGTGACCCATCAAAATCAACTTCGTCTTTCGCGGTAATTTCGGTCGGGCCTTTCGCCTGGGTACCATCACCGCCGAGCAGGTCCGGGCCTTTCTTAGCATCAGCATTCTTAGCATCGCCATTCTTGGCCTCAGGATTTTTCTTTTCCGATGCCGGCGAATTTTGGCTGTGAGCCGAACCTCGCGGACTCGGCTTGGGAGACGATGGCGCCGCTGCCCAAAGCACTCCAGGCAACAGCCCGATAACTAAAAACCAAAAAATCCTACTTCTTTTCACTGGACGATGCTTGGTCGGGACTCTTCTTCGTCAGTTCATCCCGATTGTAGATAATCAATTTGATGTTTTTGATCACTTTTCCCTGTCGCGTCTTCGTGTTGAAGACAGCGCCGTCGCCGGTTAGCCTGAAGTCATCCCGGCTTATCACCACCGGATCCTGGGTGGTCACGACGTTGGTCTCTGTGTTCATGACCGAGTCGATCATTTCAATCTTAGCGCTCGGCGCTCCGGTTTGATCGTCGTAGGTCTGAATGAACGAATTGTGCATCTGGACATTAGCCTGATCGACGCGCCGCACCTTTTCCACGTCCAGCTGGAATTGCAACTTGCCCTGTTCGTTTCGCATGGGCAGCCGCAATCCTATGGCGTCGTGTCCCACGGGAATCGGAATGTCGATTTTACGATCGGCTTTCGGCTTGTTGTCGGCCCGCAACTCAGCTCCGGAAACCGCCACCAGGACTAAAACCAGGATAAGCCTAACTAATGACTTCATGGATTCTCTTTAGTTGAGACAACAGACCCGGCAATTCCCGCAAAGGAACCTGGTTTGGGCCATCCGAGAGCGCTTTAGTCGGATCGAGATGGGTTTCGATAAAGATCCCATCGCAGCCAGCCGCCATCGCCGCTCTAGCCAGAACCGGAGCGAGTTCTCCATCGCCGCCGGTCGTATCTCCGGCGCTCCCCGGTCGTTGCACGGAATGCGTAGCATCGAAGATCACGGGATAGCCCTGTTTTTTGATCCAGTACAACGAACGCATGTCCGCCACAAGATTATTATAGCCAAAGCTCACCCCTCTCTCGGTGAAGACGTAATTGTGGCAACCAAAGTTTTCTAATTTTTCAGCAATATTGCGGACGTCCCAAGGAGCCAAAAACTGTCCCTTTTTGACATTGACCGGTCTGCCGGTCTCCGCGGCAGCCCGGATCAAATCGGTCTGGCGACAAAGAAATGCCGGGATTTGCAGCAGATCGATGAAATCGGCCGCCCGCTTCGCGTCGTCCGGTGAATGAATGTCGGTCGTAACTGGTACTTTGAATTTATCGCCAATCGCCCGGAGCAACTTGCAGCCTTCGTCGATGCTAAGGCCGCGATAGGACTTGGCGGAGGTTCGGTTCGCTTTGTCGTACGAAGCCTTGAAAATCCAGGAAATCTGCAGGGACTGCGCCATGGCAGACAGCTCTTCCGCCATCGCCCAAAGGAACGGTTCTGATTCGATGACGCAGGGACCCAGGATAAAGAGCGGCGCGGCTCCGCTGGTTTCAACCCCTCCAACGCTAAGCGTACGTGTCATCCAAAAGAGCGATTTGCTTGCCCCGGACTGGCCGGGTTAAACGTCGATAACCCCAATCCTCAGAAAAACGGCAGTTCACCGGCGAAGCGATCAAATGACCTAACTCCGTAGACAGCAACGCCTTCAAGAACCGTAGCTTTTGACAAATTTTCGTTTCCCCTCGGCCTCGGTTCCAGCCGCAGCGCTCCCTGTGTCTTGAGCAACCATGTTCTCCGGCTCTGGCTCCGGCGGACGGAGGGCTTCTGGCGCCGGGCTCACCGAACCGCCCGTACGAAGCTTTTGGGCGGTCTCCACGAAGGCAATCTGCAGATTCGCCAACGCATTCGCCAAAATCTTGCCCTCGTCGGTCGTGAGATTGCCCTTGGTTTTCTCCTGAATCATCACCAGTTGATCAATCAAGAATTGGGCCATATCCAGATTCACCTCGGCCTTTCCGGTCTGCGGGTGCGGGATCTGCCCAAGCATGAACGCCGCATTCTGGGCTTGCATCATAACAAACTCGATGAAGCGTTGTGCCATTTCGCCCGAAGAAACAGGCGTATTTTGGTATTCTGCCATACAAAAGCTCCCGATGCGTTAAGCCTTTACAATGACCGTTGTAGCGGGTTTATCCATCAAATATTTGTGACAGACCGCTCTTACATCCTGGGCGGTTATCTCCTCGATTTGTCTTTGGCGTTGATCAAAATAATCGAGACCGAATCCGTATAACTGGTTAAGCGCCAGACTGTGGCAATACGTCTCGAGGTTCTGTTTCTGGAACCCGAACTGGGCCAACAACTTCTTCTTCGATCGTTCCAGTTCTTCGTTAGAAAGTCCATCCGAGGCCAACGCATCGATTTCCTCGTGATAAAGCTTGGCCACATCGTCCGTCATTTCCGAGGCGGTAGCGGCGTACAACGTGAACAAGCCGGGAGCCAAGCCCAACGCTAAAGATGTTCCTACGGAATAGGCCAGCCCTAACTCTTCGCGGAGCTTAACAAAAAATCGGGAACTGGCGTCCCCCGCCGCTTCATCGAGAATCTCGAACCCTACCCTCTCCGGATCAGCCAAAGTACAGGCCAGATATCCGACCGTCACGAATGCCTGATGCCGCTCGTTCCGTTGTACAATTGTCTGCGCGGCAAACGGGCGGACCGGCGGCATCTCGAATGAGTAGGCCGCGGGACGCTGCGGGAGTGTCCCAATGGTCTGGCAAAGTTCTGCCCAAAGTTTCTCTTCGTCGAAGTGCCCGCAGATACCGAGAGCCCAAGCCGAATTGGTCTTAATCCATTCATGCAGCTGGAGCAGATCCTTGCGGTCAACGTCAGCCACGCTCGCTTTTGTGCCCGACGGGTTCATCGCATAAGGATGGCTCCCGTAAATCGCGCTGCGCAAAGCATTCCGCGCGATCACCCCGGACTGGGCTTCATCCGCCTCGAGGCCCGCAATTTGGCTCGCCTTTTCCCGCTCAATGGCTTCCTCTGGAAACGCCGGGGTCGACAATATCTCCGTCACCAACGGTAATACCCGCCCGAAATCCTCTGAAAGCGAACTGAACGCTAAACGGAAGGAGTTGTAACCCGAATCCCCGAAAAGAGAGGCTCCCAGGCTTTCGACAATTTCTGCGATCTCTCGGGCGGTTCGCTGCTCGGTGCCTTTCAATAGACACTGGGTGTAAAGACGGCTAAGCCCGCCTTGCTTGGGCGGTTCCGCCAGCACCCCGCCGCTCAGCACCAGGGAGGCATGCAAAATCGGCAAACGATCATCGGGAATCAAGACTACCGGGATGCCATTCGGTAACCGTCGCACCTGGTTTTTCTTTTGTACCCGAGTTCGCACTGTGGCCGGCTTAGACAAAGTTTGTGGCCGCAGCGAAACGACGCTCAGACTATCATCCTTCAGATAACGGTCGTAAACGGCCTGCACCTGATCCGCTGAAACCGTCTCAACCTGGCCAAGATAGCGCTGATTAAATTTTAGATTTCTGGTGTACAGCCAATTCAATCCAATATCCGCGGCGATACCTCGCACGGACTGCAGCTGCTCCAAGGCGCTGACCCAAATAATCCGTTTCGCCTTGGCCAGACCATGACCGGCTAACGCCTGTTTTCTCCAGGCCGCAAGTTTAGTGAGTACTATCTCATCGATCCCATCAATATTCTCGATGGGACAAGTGCCGGAGACCGTGAGCAAACCGGGAAAAGCCGGGGTGAAAGCGTAAGCGCCTATACCGTGGACGGCTCCCATTTTCTCCCTGATTTCCTCAAAGAGAAACGAACTGGCGCCTCCGCCAAGCAGGATAGAAAGCACGTCGAGTGCCGGTACATCTTCGTGGAGTACGGCCGGCACATGCCAAGCCATGCTGAAATAACCGAGCGCCGTGTCGAATGATTCCACTTCTCGGCGCGAGCCGACCTGTGTAGGTTCACTCGGGATTAGCACCGGGGCGGCGGGCTTCGAAGGCGCTTTTCCGAAATAGGTCTGCACCCACTCCTGTACTTGCTCCGTCTGGACGTCGCCGGCCACCACGACAAACACATTCTCCGGAACATACCGCCGCCGATAATAGGCCAGCAGGCTTTCCCGATCGATCTGGTCGAAGATCCGGCGTAGCCCAATCACCGGGTAACGGCAAGGATGCACCTGATAAGCCGTAGAAAAAGTGAGGTGGCTCAACATCCGGTCCGGGTCATCGTAGCCCTGATCAAACTCCCGGCGGATGACGTCCATCTCCCGGCTCATTTCCTCCGCATCGATGGTCGACTCGAATAACATGTCCGCTACGACGTCCAACGCCGTCGACACGGCGGCGGTTGGGCAATCGACCCAAAATACCGTCCGGTCGAATGAGGTATAGGCATTCAAATAGCCGCCGACCTGATGAATCTCTTCGCTGATCCGGCTGGCGCTGCGGCGAGGCGTCCCTTTGAAAAGCATGTGTTCCAGCAAATGAGTAAGGCCGCCGCCCAGCCACTCTCCTTCGTGCACGCTGCCGGTTTCACACCAGACCTGCACACTGGCCACGCTTGCGTAGTGCTCCGGCGCCACCAACAGGGTGAGACCATTTGCCAGGGTGGATTTCTCCACCTCAATTTCAGGGGCTTCCATTCGTTGCTCCCGAAAACCTAGGACCGTTTGGAAGTGCTGGTTTTTATCGGCTCAAAGGGAGCCACAAAAGCTTCCTGAAAGTCCACCCCGTCTTGAAAATCCTCGGGGCTATCTGACTCGGTTTTGCCGAACACGCCGGAGCCGATGAGGTTGAACACGATATTCCCAACATCCAGCGAGGAATTAACTCGCCAATATTCAAAAACGGTCATCGCCATCGGGCCGAACTCCTTTAAAGCGTATTGCTGAAACCCAGCCATCAGTTCTTTCGCGGTTACATGAACGTTCAGACCTGTCTGGCTACGCTTACTTTGTTTGATCGTGAACTCCAAAGCCTCTTTGACAAACTCATAAGCGGCTGCTTCGTATCGCGGGTCTTTCGTGACGATCTGCTCGACAATTTCGTTGAACGATTTCTGCATTACCTACTGTTTTCTAAGAATGGCGGAGCCGGAGTAGCGGCGTCGCGAAAGTGTTTAACAATCGCTCCTACGAAAATAGCCGATAAGAACAGGATTATAAAGATTTGTTCCCTTCGCGTCAGCCGAAACACCGCCGCAATATACGGAACTCCCCCGTTTTGTCATCCTTAGGATGACGGCCTTGTCGCTCCGGTCCGCCGCCGGCCTCGCCTAAAGATCTCTGTCTCGTCCTCGTCCTCGTCCTCGAAAGTTAGTTCTACCGCGAACCGCACCGCCAACCATGGTACCGGCCCAAGAAAGGAACCAAGTGTTCGGAAATTCCTAACGCCCGCAGAAACCCACTTTCGAGGACGAGGACGAGGACGACGACGAGGACGATTATAGCAACCTCCGCTACTGCTCTGGAACCAACTTCACCATCCCCTGCTCGAATTCGACTTCGCGAAACCGGTTCAACGTTTCTCGTTCGATCCCGAACCCGCCCCATAACTCGCCGAAGAAAACGTACTGAACTATCCCCATAAAAAGGGGTGCGATCGCCAGCCGGCCGATAGCGCCGCCGCGATTGGTGAACGCCGGGCGGCCGAAATCGTCCCGAGCCGTGTAAGTACCGGAGAGGTAAATCGGATAGCCAAAGACAAAATATCGGGTAAAAACCAGGCAGCTCTTGGGCCGGAACGAAACCAGCACCCCGTCAAACCGGCACAGATTATCGAACAGAAATCCGCGGGGCGCGGTCCGTTGCGACAAATAATCGTTCACATCCGCCTCGGACAACTCGGCGACATCGCTGCCTCGAGACGCCTTAGCCTGAGCAATCACTTGCATCACCGCGAGAGCGTTCCCCGGCGTACCCGGCGTTAGCAACGTCTCCGGAGGACGCGCAATGGTGATCAGGCAGCCGAGAACAAAACTCGCGATCACCACGCCAACTAAACGGTTCAGAAAATGGCGGACACTGTGCCCAATCTTGCTAGGGGAAGCCGGCGCCTTTTTTTCCTTGGCTGCGGCGCCGCTGCTATTGCTCTCCTTGGCCGCAGGCGGCTTCGTCGGTTTCCCAGACATAACCTCAGCAAAAAGCCACGCTGCCTACTGTCGCTCAGACCGAGTCCCGGTCTCGCGCCGAAACGGAACCAAACTCCGTGGTCGCGCTCATTCGCCGTGCCGCCAAAGCACGGTCCCCGACACCACTGTGTCTTCTGTCTGGAGCTATTTCTCGGCCTTTGGCGTGCTTCCGTCGGAACTCGTTTCTTTAGGTGTTTTCGGGGCGCTGCCTTCACTCTTGGCCCCGCCGGTTTCTTTGCTGCCGCTCTCCTTCTTGGCAGCCTCAGTGTAGCCTTGGCTCCGGTAATCGGTGATATAGAAACCCGAGCCCTTGAAAATAAGTCCGGCTCCGGCGCCAAGTAACCGCTTCACTTTTCCTTGGCCCCACGTCTCCATCCTGCACTGTGCCTGTGGGCAAACCTGTACCGCGTCGTCCTTCATGGATTGAAACAATTCGAAGGTCTCCTGACACTTTTCGCAGCGGTATTCGTACGTCGGCATAGCTTTACCCGGATTCCTTATAGCAGATCCCACACCGCGAGGCAATCCGCAGACAAATGCAACCGCAGATGGACACAGAAACGAACCCAACCGCGAATGGACGCCAAGCCTTTGCAAACCACTAATGGACTCGAATGAATGCGAATAAAAACCCGGATTCACCAAAAAGACACAGAGTTCACAAAGATTGATAAATCCGATTTTAGCCGTCTTTCTCGGTGTTCTCTGTGTCTCTGTGGTAAAAATTCGCGTTCATTCGTGTCCATTCGCGGTTGGTATTTTATCTGCGTCAATCTGTGCCTGCCCGCCATAGCTTTAGCGACAGCTGGTCCATCTGCGGTTGAAGTGTCTTCCGTGGTTTGGCAGGACAATCGAGCACCCACCGGCGTTCAAACTAGATTTCGCCAGACGCTTGACGTTTCGGTCCAAGGCCATTAATTGAACATCCGTCTTCGACGTTATGAGACTCAGAGATTTCGCTGCTGTGGTTTTCGTGGGGTTGCTGGCCGGGTGTAATGATGGTGAAACCTCCCGCCTCAACAACCCGAATACGCCTTATTTGGCGGCAACCGGTTCCGGAAATACGACTCCACCAGGAACTTCCGGATACGATCCGATTTCTTATTGGGATGGCGATGGGGTTGCCGGTTCGCCAGCGGTATCGATCTATCTAGCCGAAGAGCGCGCCTATTTTTACAAAGGCGGCCAGCTCGTCGGTGTCTCTCAGATCTCAGCCGGCCGAGAGGGTCACGACACCCCTCCTGGTAATTACAAGATCATGCAAAAAGACATAAACCACGCGTCTAGTCTTTACGGAGACTACGTCGACCCGGCTGGCAATACTGTGCAGAAAGATGTCGAACTAGGTAAAGACCCGAAACCTCCCGGCTCGCTCTTTAAAGGCGCTCCCATGCCTTATTTCATGCGGATCACCGGCGGAGTCGGCATGCACGAAGGCTATCTGCCAGGCTACCCCGCTTCTCACGGTTGCATCCGGATGCCGGGTAAAATGGCGCAGATCTTCTTTAGCAACGTTGAACTCGGGACTCCGGTAACGGTTTACAAGTAAGACCTGTTACCGGCCACGGTCCTACTGCTTCCGGGGCCGCCGGAACCAGTGATAAATAATGAGAATCAGGATTGAGCCGAGCAGCGATGAGATGAATCCTGCCGGACGTAAAGGATTATCCCGATCAAACTGAGCGCCAAAGAAATACGTACCGACAAAGAAGGCGACAAAGGAGCCACCGATCCCGATCAAGATAGTCGTCAAACAGCCGCCCCGATCCCGACCCGGAACAATCAATCTAGCTAGTCCCCCAACTAGAAGACCTATCACTATCGCACCTAGGATCTGCAAAAAAAACATAGGTTCTGAGTTTGATAAAACGCTTCCGCAAATCCGAAAGCAATCATTTTCCCTCGCCCCCGGGTTCTCCTAAAATACAACAATTCCTATTCACTACAGAGACACAGAGGACACAAAGACCGGACTTTAAAAATTTATTGTTTCCAACCTCCGCGTTCTCTGTGTCTCTGTGGTGAAGTCTAAATCCTAATCCATGGTCGTGATAACATCCGAACAGGTCATTCGATGGTTGGAGCGTTTTATCGGGCTGGTCGCTGAAAACAAAGATTATCTCACCCAACTCGATGCTGCCATCGGTGACGCCGACCATGGCGCTAACATGGATCGCGGGTTCAAAGCGGTGTTAGCCAAGAAAGGCGAACTCGAAGGCAAGGATATCACCGCGTTGCTTAAGACCGTCGCGATGACACTGTTATCGACGGTGGGCGGCGCCAGTGGTCCACTCTATGGCACATTCTTTCTCCAGGCGGCCCAAGCTGCCGGAGGCAAATCTGAGGTTTCGGCGGAAGAGTTCGGCGTGATGTTAGAGAAATCGCTTGCCGGGATCATCCAGAGAGGCAAAGCCGCTCTCGGAGACAAAACCATGGTGGATGCCTTGCAACCCGCTGCAGAAGCTTATCAAGCCACTCTCCGGTCCGGTAAACCATTGGCCGAGGCCTTGTTAGCAGCCTCTAACGCCGCTGAAAAAGGAATGCAGGAAACCGTTCCCTTACTCGCCAAGAAAGGCCGCGCCAGCTACCTCGGCGAACGCAGCATCGGCCATCAGGACCCAGGTGCGACCTCGGTGAATCTGCTCTTCAGAGCCGCGCGCGAGACGCTGGGTGAGAAGTGAGAAGCCGCGCCGGCGGGCGGCCGGGCGCAAATCGTCCTCGTCCTCGTCGTCGTCCTCGATATTCGCGTTGCTGCATCCCTGGCATGTGGGTCTCGGCGTTTCCACTAGAGCCCTTGACGATTGGGTTTGGCAATTCAGGCTCGTTGCGCCGACGTAGCGTGACCCCTCGAGGACGAGGACGACGACGAGGACGAGGACGATTTGCGCCCTGGGCATCGGGACCCGCCGACGCCACCTCTCACGTCTCACCTCTCACTAATCACCAATCACCAATCACCAATCACTAATCACTAATCACCGCCCCCCTTCCCCTCCCACCTGGCGAGCGATTGCGCATGCATATGCCCTTTCCGCAATCGCCGGAGCAAGCCGTAACGTGGGCTCAGCAAAAAGCTGAGCAGGAAGAGGATCCCGAGAACCAAGACAATGCAGGCTCCTGCCGGCAGATCGGTCCAATCAGAGACCAACAAGCCCATTAGAGAAGCGAATGCGCCCAGCACTCCGCTTAACCAAAACATTACCGCGAATGAATCCACGAACAGATACACTGTGGCGGCGGGTCCGATCAAAGTCCCCAAAGCCAGTATAATTCCCACCGCGCGCAACGAAGAAATCATCGCCAGTACCAGCACCACCATCAGAAGGTATTTCAAGGTGCGGACAGGCACGCCTTGAGTCGAAGCGATGGCCGGTTCAAACAGCATCAGCAGAAGCGGCCGCTGCAGGAGCACCAGCAGCGGCAGCACCGCGAACGTGATCCCGTAGGTTAAGTAGAGATCGCCGTCACTGAGCCCAAGAATATTGCCAAACAGATATTCACTGATGCCGATATGGGCCGGCGCTAACTTTAGCAACGCTTGACCCAACGAAAACGCGCAAGCGAACAGCAACCCGAGCGCAGTGTCTTCTTTGATCCGGGTACTGTTGGCAATGATCTGGGTTCCTAACGCAACCAGCAGAGCCGCAAGAAAAGCGCCGGCTAGCAATGTCGCCGGCGCTAAACCGAAAAGGAGAATGGCAATCGCTAAGCCCGGCAGTAATGAATGAGATATCGCGTCCGCCATCAACGATAGCCGGCGCAGCACAATAAAAACGCTCAGGACACCGTTGGTGAATCCGATTAAAACCGCCGCAAAAAGCGGCCGCAACATATCTGGAGCATAAAAGAGATGCAGCCATCGTTCCGGGGTCATGGTCGCGCTCCGGAAAACGTGTGAGTTCGGAACGTTCGCTCGATGTTCTCTTCGGTGAACACTTGCTCAGTTGGCCCGTAAGCCACCAGTTCCCCGTTTAGTAGAATCACTTCATCAAAAAGCGCCGGCACCATCCGGAGATCGTGATGGGAGACGATTAAAAGATTTCCCTGATTTGCCAGCCTTTTCAAAATCTGACCAAACAACTCTTGCGACGGTCGATCCAAACCGGTGAACGGCTCGTCTAGCAAGAAAACATGCGCATCTTGCGCCAATGACCTGGCCAAAAACGCTCTTTGTTGTTGGCCCCCGGATAAGGCGCTGATTTGTCTTTCCGCCAGATCCACTAGCTCCATCGCTTCAAGAGCGTTATCCACTTTTTGCCGGTCGATCTGCCGAAACGCTTTCCACCAACTCAAAGCTGAATAACGCCCCATCTCGACCAGCCCGCGTACCGTGGTCGGGAAATCCCAGTCCACGGCAGATCGTTGCGGTAGATACGCGGTATAACTTCCGGGTCCGTGGCGATGATTATGACCTCCGAACTCGATTTCGCCGGTTTCCATTGGAACCAAGCCGGCTAACGCTTTGAGAAAAGAGGTCTTGCCAGCTCCATTCGGGCCCAATAACCCTACACAGCGTCCACAACAGAGCTGCAGATCCACATGATGCACCGCCGGAACCCGGCGATAACTTACGGTCAGATCTTTAATGGCTAATAAGTGCTCAGCCATGATGCATTGGATCAATTTTCTTCTTTGAACGTTAAGACATCACTAGCCTTGCCTTGGCCCCAAAGCGTTTTATGAATCGCCCCGTCATCGGTTAGTGAGACGGAGATTTCAATCGCCGCTAGCGCTGGCGTCGCCCAGCTCACATCCACGACCAGATCGATTCCCTCTTTGGGAAACTCGATATCGAAATCCTTGGCTACCTCCGAGCTGGCGGCATCTTCAGCCCACAAGATCTTTCCCAGATAGGTGATTTGAAATCGACAAGGCACTGCCGTCGTCCTGACCACCAAATGGACTGGTTTCGGATGCACCGAAGCCACCGCCACTGCGGGAGTCACTTCCCTATGAGACGTAAGACTGCGCAACGGAATTAACAACAGCAACAACCCCACCAACACCAACGCCGCTTGTATCGGTGGTGATCCTCTCATTTCAGTGCGTCAACTATGGTATTAACGTTGTGCCTCACCATACCAGCATAAGTCTCCCCTTCGCCGGGTCCCAATCCGTCGGCGTAAAGCGTGCCTCCGATTTTTACTCCGCTCTCACGCGTGATCTCGATACTCACCTTTGGGTTCAGAGAATTCTCCAGAAAGATCGCCTTTACACCCTGCTTCTTGATCTCGGCGATCAACGCGGAGACATGGCTAACCGAGGGTTCCTGATCGGTGGTTAGTCCTTCGATCGAGTCGATTTGAAATCCGTACTCTTTAGCGAAGTATTGGAACGCGTCGTGTGAGGTCACCAACTTCCGTTGATCCCTTGGCAACTCAGCGATTTGGCGTTTAGCCCAGAGATCGAGTTCCTTGAGCTCGGTAAGATAAGCCTGAGCATTCGCTTGGTAATCGGTCGCATGATTTCGATCCAAACGAGCTAGCGCATCCCGAACGATGACGGTTGCTTTTTCCACCTGAGCGACGCTGTTCCACCAATGCGGATCTTCCATCGTCACGTTTGATCCTCCGTCCGTTCCTGCTTTAGATTTAGATAGTCCCGGAAGCTGATCGCCGACTGCCAACACTTCCACGCTCTGCGGCAGCGCTTCGCGCAAATTGGTCAGATAGCTTGCTTCCAGTCCCTTCCCGGAAAGCAGCACCAGATTCGATGTGGTCGCGGCGGTCAGATCACCGGGCGTTAATTGGTATTCGTGCGGATCCTGTCCGGGTTTGATCAGCGAGGCGACCGCGACATTTGTGCCGCCGACTTTCAGCACGATCTCAGAAAGAACGGTGGAAAAAGAAGCGACCTTGATTTCGGCTTCAACCTTGGCTGTAGCGAACAACAAAAGACAGCCAGAAAGTGCTCGGCAGGCTGATTGAAGGCCCATCGCGGACCATTCAACAGTTGCAACTTATTTGCAACAACAAAGAGCCGTTCGCAACTTTTGCGTGCCGGAATGCGTTCCAAATGTTGTTTTTCCGTCAGCAGCGCCGTATAATAACCCCTCGTGAAACTTTCTAAGCGGGGCGAGTATGCCCTCCGGGCGCTGATCGATTTTGGGCTAGCACAGGCACTCGGTAAGCCACTTCTTCAAGTCAATGAACTCGCGTCCAAAGAAGACCTGCCGGTCAAGTTTTTGGAGCAAATCCTGATGCAGCTCAAGGGAGCCGGCTACCTAGATAGCCGACGTGGTAAACATGGCGGCTACTTGCTTGCCAAATCACCGGAGGACATCGTGATCGGCCACGTTGTCCGGTTGATTGATGGCCCGCTTGCCCCGATCGCTTGTGTGAGCCAAATGGCTTACGAACGCTGCACCTGCCCTGACGAAGAACATTGCGGGTTGCGCATGCTGATGTCTGATGTCCGGAACGCGATCGCCAATATTCTCGATCGGTTCACCTTGGCTCAAGTAGTCGAGGTAACTCTTCGTAAAATGCGACGCGATAAAGTTCCGTTGCCCTTTGCCGCTAAAGCCCTTCGTCCTGAAGAAGGTGCCGAAGTCGAAGCGTTGGAGTCGTAAACCTAGAGCGAGTCCCCCAGCTGAGGCGGGTCTCGTTATTCTCTCCACCACACCTCGTTCTCGTCGTCGTCCTTGAGGCTTGGCGGCGACGTGATGTGGCTTCGATTTTGGCCCCGAGGGAACGAGCGGGAACTTTCCATGATGGACCACCATCCATTCGGAGGGGCGCTGCAATCGGCGGTCGCGGAGGATAGGCGTTTGACCACATGAGCACGGGTGCAGGAACCACATCGCGCGATAAAGGCGGCGCCCTGAACGCGTGGCAAAACCGAGGGTTTGTCATTGTCCACGATGTCAGCACGTCTTGGGTTCTGGGGCGTCGCGTCTTACCACACATCGGGTGTATTCATTGTTTCAGCGCGTCGGCACCCGGCAACAGCTGCAACCCGGAATGCAACGCCCCTCCGATTGGATGGTGGTCCATCGTGGAGAGTTCCCGCTCCTTGACGCGGCCAAAATAGAAGTCACCCCAGCGGTTTGGCTCCCTCCTCCCCAATCACCCACCATCTGCCAAACCTGCGGTGTTCAACCCGCTCTCCACTATCGTCGCTCCCAACACGGCCGTTTCCGCACGAGTCGACGGATCAACGCCGCCAGCGGAACCCAGCAATTCTGGTCCCGGTTTTTCCTTAGCTACGCTCCGGCTGTATTCGTCCGGCAAAATAGCCTGCGCCCGAAAATCATGGGCGCGGCCTGACTCTATTTCCGCGGCTTGCGCTCGTCCCGCCGGATGCACATTAGCCAGCGCTTCGCGTGCGGCCTGCAATTGATCGTTTAGCGCTTCTGCCACTGCTTGAATTTCCGGACTGACCTCTGACCTCGGCGCGAAGGAACCCAGCGCTCCTTGATGCTGATCGACCACTGATAAAAGCTCGCGCTGGCGCCGGCTCCACTCCTCCACATAGCGGATGCACCGATCCAGGTAGGCGGTTTGTTCCTCTCGAAATTTCAGGATCATTTGCACACGCTGTGGGATCAAAACCGCGAGAATTCCCAATCCGAGCAAGACCAGCACGCGGACCTTTTTCGCAAGTAACCCGGCCGCCGGCCAACCACCAAAATAGCCGAACACTCCCGCCGCCACTGATCCCGAGGCGACCAGGACTAAGGGACCCCAGCCTAGCCAGAACGATTCCCCAATTTCTTTTCCGCGAGCGGCGACTTCCCAAAATGTCGGGACAAAGACATACCACATCGCCGTAAGCAGGACCGCTGCAACCAACCCGTAATCGAGACCTAGCCCCAAGTTCGCGTTGTCGTTTTTTGATAAGCTGTGGTAATCCGACACCATCGAAAGACGAATTGAGATCCTGAATCACTAGCCTGGATTGCTCACAAATGCGCATGCATTTGCTTGCGATACCCATAGACCCCGCCATCGATGGTCCATTTCTTTCCCAAGCGTGATTCCCGCGGGCTCTGGGTTCGCCGGCTTGTCTTTCTTGGGCTCTTGCTGGTTGCTTCCTGGCACCCGGACGACCGGCTGCTGGCTGGAATCTTCGTTGTCTTCGCGACAACAATCTTGGACCGGCGCGGCTTGACCATTGCCGCAGGCGTCGTCTTGGTTACCCTACTCTATCATTGGGACCAAGCTGCCGCCTGCTTCGGCGTCTTTGGCTACACCATGTTCTTTCTCTCGCTGGCCGGTCTTCGTCCCAAACGCGCCGCTCTGGTTGGATTCGGGTTTGGAGCCGGTACGGCCGTTCTCAACTTACGTTGGTTAGTCACAGAATTCGATGCCAACTGGGCGGGCTTGATTCTGCTCATCATCTCCTTTTATGGCGGCATTTTCATGGCCTTGGTCGCCGCTCTCCTGCGGCAGCCTTGGGTGCGGCGGCGAGGCTGGCTGGGGCTCGGCTTGACGATACTTGTTCTGCCAACGCTCGATTATCTCCGGGTGGAAACACCGCGTTTCGGGATCGGTAACCTGTATTCCGGTCATTTAGTGGTTGCCAATGTCTATCTCGCGCAAGCCGCCCATTGGGTTGGCGCCGGTGGGCTAAGTGCGCTCATGGTCTTCTGTTCTTACGCCGCTGCCAACTGGTGGTTCCACGAACGACAGACGCGATGGGCGCCGCGGATCGCGGTCCGCCGATTGAGCCGCTGGCGCTTCGGGCTGGCCATGGCCCTGGTTCTTCTATTAATGGCCGCCGGCGCGCTCGACCGCTATAACTCGCGCCGGCTCCAAGATTCACAAACGCTCAAAATCGCAGTGATTCAATCGGGTTTACCCTTCGAAGTCGTGAGTGCCGAGCAGGCGTCTCCGTCCCCAACTCAGCCGACGAAGGAGGGTTTACCCTCCGAAGTTCCTAGAACCGATGAATCGCCGACCGCGAATTATGCTGACTCATTGACCGCGTACTTAAACGCGGGTACCGACTGCGACCTCCTTTTCCTGCCTGAAGGCGCGATTTCCGTCGGGGAATGGAATGATGCAAACGACCCCAACGCCGAGCCCCTCATGACCCTTTCGGATCTACAGCGAGAGTTCGGGGCAGGCATCAATTCTTGTACGGTTACCGGAGCGATGGTCCGGGAACAAGTCGGCCAAACCCTCGGCTTTCGGAATACTGCATTATCTCTCGACGCGAAGTTGCAGATCCTGGGTCAGGTCGATAAGCAATTCGGCGCTCCTTTCGTAGAAACCAATCCTTTCCGGAACATTCCCGTTCTCGAACAGATCGGAGAAAAAGCGACCCATCTTTCGCGGCAGATGAGCCCTCAGTGGAATAGCGCCGTTCTTCCGATCGGCTCCGGCTTACGCGGCGTGGTTGCCATCTGCAACGAGCATCAGCTACCGGATATCTGGAGCCGGCGAGGAGTTGACAACTTGGCCTCGATCAACTTCCAACTGGTTCTCTCCGATGTTAGTTGGTTTGATGATTCGGACGAGGAAAGGAATCAATCTCGTTTGGCTCGCCGGCTTCTAGCGGTTAAGTACCGGCGGCCATTATTATATGTAGCCAATAGCGGATCCGAGTTCTGGGACAGCAACGGTGATCTCGTGCACGCCCTCGACCCGCACGCCGGATTTGGGATCTGGGATGTTTCGATCCCACGTTTGAAAGCGGAAATTCGGCCGGGTTGGCGGCCGCCGAATGAAGCGTGGCCGCTACTATTATTTTGCGCACTGGCCGTCTGCAGATGGCTTAGCCAAAAAAAAGGTAACCGCAAACCAATCTGATCGGTGCCTTTAGGATTGGCAGACTCAGGCTAGTTCGCTACAACCTTAGGTATTGTTTCGAACTTTTCCTAAGGCTCGATTCGAATGGATCGGCAGCACAATACGTCCACTCCAATAAGAACCACGACGTCTTAGGACCAACTTGAATCAACCTTCGCATCTGAACCAAGGAAAAACACACTACTCATGAAGAAGACACCTTCGATTTTGGCCGCAGCCTTACAGTTATTGACGCTCGCCGGTCTTTTACCGGTGGCGAGTTCAGCCAAAGTCAACACCCCTGACCCGGCCGATGGGACGATCTCGGAACGAGTTGCTCGATTGCGCACGGTGATGATTGAACAAGCCAAGTCGACCACCGACGAGAATGGCATTCAGCTCACCGGATGGGGCAATTGGGGCAACGGTTGGCGGAATTTTGGAAATGGTGGCTGGGGTAAAATTGCGCCTTGGGGTAAAGGTGGTTGGGGTAACGGTGGTGGCTGGGGTAAAGGTGCGCCTTGGGGTAAAGGTGGTGCATGGGCGAAAGGCGGGACCTGGCACAAAGGTGGCTGGAAGAAATGGGACAAAGCGTAGTCTGCTGATCGATCCCTAGATAGTGTTTTGCTTTTCGAAGGCATGCGGCTGGCACCCGAAGCGCAACGCATGCCTTCATGTTTTTTCGGTAGGGACGAAAGCGGTAGGGATGAGCTCCGGACTAAGCTTAAGGAGTACAAGGAGTTCAAGGAGTTCAAGAATGGCGCATCAGATGGATATGAACCTTTGTAATTTCGCCCGCGCCATCTGACTCCTCGTACTCCTCGTACTCCTTGAGCTCCTTGTACTCCTTAATCATCGGTCCTGAGCTCATCCCTATCGCTATTTAGGCTTTACCCGATCAAAGGAGTATGCTTTTAATCCCTATATATTTAGTCGGGTTCTTATGCGATCTCTCCTGCGCTCTCTTCTTCTGCTCCTCGTCGCTGGCGCTCCCGTGGCGCAATTGGCAGCCGACCCTATCCATCTTCTCAACGTCTCCTACGATCCAACTCGCGAGCTGTATGAAGAATTTGACCAGGCGTTCGCCAAGGAGTACCTGGCTAAGAGCGGTAAACAAGTCATCATTGAGCAGTCCCACGGCGGCTCTGGAAAACAAGCTCGCTCCGTCATCGACGGACTCGAAGCCGATGTGGTTACCCTAGGCTTAGGCGCCGACATCGACGCCCTTCATGACAACGGCAACCTGGTGATCGCTGACTGGCAAGCGCGATACCCGCACAATAGTTGCCCCTACACCTCGACGATCGTTCTCCTCGTCAGAAAGGGTAATCCGAAAGAGATCAAAGATTGGCCGGACCTGATCAAACCTGGGGTCCAAGTAATCACACCAAATCCGAAAACTTCCAGCGGCGGCCGGTGGAACTTTCTCGCGGCTTGGGGGTATGCCCTTCAGGCCAATCAAAAAGACGAAGCCAAAGCCAAAGAATTTGTCACCGCCCTTTATACGAACGTTCCCGTTCTGGATTCCGGCGCCCGCGGTTCGACCACTACCTTCGCTCAGCGCGAGTTGGGTGATGTTCTGATCGCCTGGGAGAACGAAGCTTACCTCAGCTTCAAAGAGTTCGGGCCCGACAAATTCGCCATCGTTAACCCATCGGTCAGTGTTTTAGCTGAACCGCCGGTTTCGGTCGTTGATAAAATCGTCGACAAAAAAGGGACCCGAGAAGTCGCGACCGCGTATCTCCAATATCTCTACAGCCCGGTCGGCCAAGAGATCATCGCCAAGAATTTCTATCGTCCGATCGATCCACAGATTTACGCCAAATACAGCAAGCAATTCCCCAATATTGAACTGTTCACGGTCGATGGATTCTTTGGCGGATGGAAAGCGGCGCAGGCCAAATTCTTTGCCGACGGCGGAGTGTTTGACCAGATCTATCAGCCTCGATGACCCAATCAGTTCCATTCAATCTTTGGTGGCGCCGGCAAATCCTTCCTGGGTTCGGATTGAGCCTGGGCTTTACGCTCGTTTACCTCAGTTTGATTGTCCTGATCCCGCTGATCGCGCTTTTTATGAAGGCGTCCGGGATTGGGGTTGAGGGCTTTGTCCGCATTATCCTGAGCCCAAGAGTCCTGGCTGCGTTTCAACTAAGTTTTTCGGTCTCCTTTTACGCGGCTCTGGTCAACGTTCTCCTGGGCACGATCCTGGCCTGGGTCTTGGTCCGGTACCGTTTTCCAGGTCGCGGTTTGTTGGACGCAATCGTCGATTTCCCGTTTGCGTTGCCCACTGCCGTTGCCGGGATTGCCTTGACCGCTATTTACGCGTCTAACGGCTGGCTGGGCGGACCGATCCAGGCTCTAACCGGTTGGAAACTGACCTTCACTCCTTTAGGCATCTTCTTGGCGCTCGTGTTTGTCGGCTTTCCCTTCGTCGTCCGCACGGTTCAACCGGTGCTGGCGGATCTTGACGTCGAGTTTGAAGAAGCCGCCGCCAGCCTCGGCGCCTCCCGTCTCCAGACCATTTTTCGGGTCGTCATACCGGAGCTTCTTCCCGCTGCGCTTACTGGTTTTACTTTGACCTTTGCCCGAGCCCTCGGTGAATACGGTTCGGTCGTTTTCATCTCGGGGAACATGCCGATGAAAACTGAGATCGTGCCCTTGTTGATCATGATGGAGCTCGATCAATTTCATTACACGGAAGCGACGGTTATCGCTGCCTTGATGCTCGTGGTTTCGTTAGTCCTCCTTTTTCTGATTAACGGTTTGCAACGTTGGGGAAAACTGCGCGGCCATCGTGCCTAGTATGGAAGCCACCCGCTCCATTCCGATTAGTCATCCAGCGACTCGTGATCCGTGGACCGTGCGAGCCCTTCTCCTCATCCTGGCGGTAGGGTTCGCTATCTTGTTCCTCTTGGTGCCGCTTTTCGCGGTGTTCTTTGAAGCCTTCCAAAAAGGATTTACCGGCTACCTGGAGGCGCTCCAGAAACCTGCCGCCCAATCTGCAATTCAACTTACCTTGCTGGTTGCCGGCATCGCGGTTCCCGCCAATTTGATCTTCGGTATCGCTGCCTCCTGGGCAATCGCCAAATTCGATTTCCCGGGTAAGACGGTTCTTATCTCGCTGATCGACCTTCCATTTTCCGTTTCACCGGTTACAGCCGGACTGGTCTTTGTTCTACTTTTCGGCGCTCGCGGTTGGTTCGGGCCGCTGCTAAGCGCTTGGAACATTAAAATCATTTTTGCGGTTCCCGGTATCGTGTTGGCCACGATCTTTGTTACCTTCCCGTTTGTCGCTCGTGAACTAATCCCGCTGCTCCAAGCCCAAGGCAGCGATGAAGAACAAGCTGCCCTCTCGTTGGGCGCTAACGGCTGGCAAACCTTTTGGCGGATCACTTTACCGAAGGCGCGCTGGGGGATCCTCTACGGTGTGATCCTCTGTAATGCCCGCGCCATGGGTGAGTTTGGCGCTGTCTCCGTTGTGTCCGGTCATATCCGTGGTCTCACCAACACCATCCCCTTGCATGTCGAAGTTCTGTACAACGACTACGACTACGTGGGCGCATTCGCCGTCGCATCGCTGCTCACCCTGCTAGCCCTTTTTACTTTGCTGATCAAATCACTCGCAACGCGGTTATAACCTAAAACTTACAACTTATAACCTATAACTTATAACCCTTGGGAAATGCATATCGAAGGAAAACAACTGGTTCGACGGTTCGGCGCCATCGCGGCACTGGATGGCGTTTCCTTAGCTGTGGATGATGGAGAATTGGTGGCCCTGCTCGGACCTTCCGGCTCCGGCAAAACCACTCTGTTACGGTTAGTAGCCGGTCTCGATTTTCCCGATTCCGGACGCATCCTGTTCGACGGTGTCGACGCCACCTCGCTCCCCATCCAAAAACGACGGGTCGGTTTCGTGTTTCAGCACTACGCTTTATTTCGGCATATGAGTGTCGCTAAAAACGTGGCGTTCGGCCTCGAAGTAAATCGTGCCCAGTTTCAGATGAGCCGCCGCGATATCCAGGATCGAGTCAGCGAATTGCTCCGCTTAGTTCAATTGCCGGGATTCGAGAACCGAAACCCAAGCCAACTTTCCGGCGGCCAACGTCAACGAGTTGCTTTGGCGCGAGCGCTTGCCATCAAGCCACGGATCCTTCTGCTCGATGAACCGTTCGGCGCCTTAGACGCCAAGGTCAGGAAAGAGCTACGCGCCTGGGTTCGCAGCCTGCAACAACAGCTGAAAATCACTACCATCTTCGTCACTCATGACCAAGAAGAAGCGCTCGAGCTGGCCGACCGAGTCGTCGTGATGAACCATGCTCACATCGAACAGGTTGGCACCCCCGCCGAAGTGCATGCCTTCCCTGCCACCCCGTTTGTATCGGAATTCCTGCGCGGCAGCGCGATTCCGGTCGGTAGCTAAGGCCCGCGGTAGGGACGAGCTCCCGCTCGTCCGATGCCCCGTCCTGAACTTCTGAACTCACTCGAACTCCTGAACTCCTTCTTCTCAATACTTCAGGATCCTCGACAAGAACTGCCGGGTCACTTCTTCCTTGGGCTGATCCAACACCTGCGCCGGCGGCCCGCACTCAACGATCCGCCCTTGGCTCAGGATCGCGATCTGATCCGCGATTCGATGCGCAAAGCCCATCTGATGGGTCACCAGCACAAAATCGCGACCTTCCTCGCGCAACTCACCGATCAGATCTAATACCTCCCCTGTCATCTCGGGATCTAAGGCCGATGTCGGTTCATCGAACAACAGCAACTTCGGCTTGATCGCTATTGCCCGGGCAATGGCGATGCGCTGGCGTTGACCGCCGGAAAGTTGAGCCGGTTGCTTGTGTGCATGTTCCATCAACTGAAACCGGTTCAAAATCTCTTCCGCCATCACCCGAGCCTCCTGCGGCGGATGATGATGCACTTTCTCCAGAGGCAGCGTGACATTCGCGAACGCCGTCAGATGCGGGAAAAGATTAAAGGACTGAAACACCGTGCCCACCGTCCGGCGATGCTCCCGGAGCAGCTTTTCCTGGAAGATGATCTCATTATCATTCAACCAAACCTCGCCTTGATCCGGTCGCTCCAATCCGGCGATTATCCGCAGCAACGTCGATTTACCGCCCCCGGAAGGACCAATCAGCGCAAGGGTATGAACCTTCTCTAGTCCGAGCGAGATGTTATCCAGCACTACCTGCTGGCCGAAGCTCTTCTTTAGGTTCCGGATCTCGAGTTTCATCGAGTTATCACCCACAAACTCTGGCGAAGTCCTGTCTGCTTAAGTCTCATACTTGGTCCTCCGCTCCAACCATTGGCTCCAAAGTGTGATCGGCAACGTCAACACCAGGTAGCCGACAGCCAGCGGAATATAAGTTTCAAACAGGCTATAAGTCAGCCCGCCGACTTGTTGCGCACTCCAAGTAAATTCCCCGATCGAAATCACCGAGAGAAGCGAAGAATCTTTGATCAAAACAGCGAACATCCCGGCTAACCCCGGTAGAATGGCGCGAATCGCCTGTGGGAAAATCACGTACAGATACGTTTGTGCCCGGGTCAGACCAATCGCTCGCGCGGATTCCAATTGAGAAGCGCCGATGCTTTCTATCCCTCCCCGCACGATCTCGCTGATATAAGCGCCGTAGACGATCGCGAGTGTTGCCACCCCCACCACTAAGCGGTTCTCCAAATGGATAGCAGATGCAATCACGTAAAACGCAAAAGAAACCTGCACCAGCAGCGGAATACCTCGAATCGTCTCCACATAAATCCGGATTAGTGCTCTTAGCACAAAGAAACCCGACCGCCTGGCCAGCGCCGTGGCTACACCAATCAACGTGCTTAAGACCAACGCCACCGCGGATACCCCAATCGTCGTGAACCATCCTCGCCAAAAGAAACCGGCGTAGCTGCTCACCGCATCCCAGTTCCAATTGTATTGCAGACTGGCAAACGCGAAACAGGCAACCGCCGACAGAAGCAAGAAAGCCAGCACCCAGTTAAGCGCCACGATCCACCACGCAGGCGGCGTCTGTCGTTCTTCAACCGATTGCCAAAAAAACCGCCGAAAACCGCGCCAAACCAGAACCGCAGAACTCTTGGGTACTAGTTGTGCCATGGGTTCAAAAGATTGATGATCCGCAGATTACACAGATTTCGCTTCGGGTCGGTCAAGCCCAACCACAGACAAAATTGCGGATCGTGGGTGGTGGTCGTCCCTGGATTTAGGAGGTTAAATATCCGCAGATTACGTTTTTAGCGGCCCGAGACGAATGCAGACGTAAACGAACTGCAGATAGGGGGAACGCCGAAATAAGCAACCGCGAATGGACACGAATAAACACGAATAGTTGGCCTGCCCAACTATTCGCGTTTATTCGCGGTTGCTTTTTCTTGGTTCCCCTTATCTGCAGTTCGTTTACGTCTGCATTCGTCTCGGGCCGCTAAAAACGTAATCTGCGTAATCTGTGTAATCTGCGGATATTAAATCTCTGGCGGTTCGTATCTGCGGAATCTGTGGTTCACTCGAGCAGGCAGCCACCTCGACCCGCATGCGCTGCCCAAACCGCGCCAACACCTAACCTTTAATCTGCTGTAGGCAATCAAGCAGGTACGGGATCAGTTGCTTCTTTCGGGAAACGACATTGTTCAATTCGTAGAGGTTCGGCGCCAGGTTCGGGTAATGGATCAGGTCCAGGAACGCGCTGGGAGCAGCAATCAGCAAACGCGAGTTTTGCGTGTTCACGTCGGTCACCAATAAAGCGCTGAAATAAGCCTCATGTTTGGCTCGGTAATCTTCGAGCGCATCAAACAAAGCAGATCGTTTGTCATCGAAATACGCAAAACTCAGCTCCTCGATCTGCGCGACACTGAACCGGAACCCCGCTTCCTCGTAATCCTTACAATCGGCAATGACCACATCCTTAGGAGCTAGACTTAAGAGCGGTGACCCCACCGCAAAAATCTCCTGAGCCAGCACGTCCGGCTTAACCCCGGCGAGTTTGCTCAGTTCTTGTAACACTTGGGCGTCAACCGGGGTCGCGGTCGGCGATGTCAAATTCAAGGTATCGGAAATCAATCCCGCCATCAATAGCCCGGCAATCGGCGGTTTGATGGCGATCCCGTATTGATGATAACAGAGGGCCACTATCGTGCTGGTAGACCCCACAGGGTTATTCCAAAAAAGGATCGGTACGTCCGTCCGAAAGCTCCCCAGGCGATGATGATCGAGTACTTCCACAATGGGAATTTCATCAGCGCCCTTGACCGCCTGCGTCATTTCATTGTGATCGACCAGAATGAGCTGGCGCGGCACCGGTCTCAAGAAATCGCTCTTCGATAAGATCCCGACCAACCGTTTCCTCTCGTCCAAAACCGGGAAGATAAAATCGGGGGCGTTAGCTGCGATTTTGCGGGCCGCTTGCAAGGTGGTCTCCGGAGTAAAACTCGTGAAACTTGGTTCAACGAATTGATCCACTCGTACACTGCTCCGGGAAAGCAGGACCGAAGTCGCGGTATCGAATCGACTCGAGATTAAACAGGTGCCCGCGTTCTTGGCTGCGAGACGGACCTCCGCCGAAACGCCTAGACCGCCGGTGACCACGATCGTGGTTACCCCTCCTCGGATAGCGGCGAGCTGGACATCATCTCGGTCGCCGACAAACAACACGATCTTACCAGTGTCGTAATGTTGAAACCTTCCCAGAAAGGCTTCTAGCGTCATCGCTGCCACCATGATGATCAACTCGCGTTCTTCCGACTCAGCCTTGCCGGCCAGAATGTTCCCGTCCAACGCCTGAACCAGATCCCCGATCGAAGCGTTTATCAGCCGGGAACTGCCCGTTTCTTCCCGCGCTGGAAACAGATGGTTCGTTATCTTCCAGGCCGATAACAAACCTAAACAGCGATCTTCATCGTCCACCACCGGCAGTCCGCGCAACCGCTTCTGTTCGATCGAATTGATGGCTTTATTGATCGTCGAGTGGTGCAACACCGAAACCACTTTGCTCTCCATCAGGTCACCCACTTTCGGAGTCACATCCCCAATAAACTCCGGCGCCGGCACCCCGAACTTGTCGAGCACAAAATCGATCCGTGCATTCGTGTTGCCGGCTCGACCTACTAAAATGTCCGGTGTTCCTAGCTGCCGCTTCAATTCCCCATACGCAATCGCAGAAAAGATCGAATCCATGTCCGGGTTGCGATGGCCAATGACGATTGTTTGCATGCTAATTGCTGCCGAAAATTAATGATTACCGGTAGACGACGGCGAATAGGAAAGCAATCCAGGAGCCGAAATGTACTGAAATCGCCACAGCAAGGGTGGCATTGCAGGCTTTGGCTTTTGTGGTACTAAACAGATCTGGCGAAAAAGCAGCATGTCTTGCACTTTGCAACTAAACCCAGCGGTACAATGGACAACAAATCATTTGAAATGGCCTGAAACCTGATCCATTATGTGAGGAAGAATTTTTCGGATTGTTCTGGGGGGAACAGCAGCCCTTCGTATCCAGCGGATACGGGGGGCTGTATTTTTTCTACTAATGAAGCGCTCCCGTTTCTCCTGGCCTCTAGCCTTTGTGCTCGTCGCGCTGATCGGTGCGATCCTCATCTATTTCGTCTTCGACCGGATCACTTCCTGGCCCGAACGCGCCTTCGCTGCGTTCACGCATGAGTCGGCTTCCAGCGTCACCAAGCTGCGCGATGTCCTGGCCGATACCTTCCAATTTCGGCCCAAGATCGTGGTCCATGATAAGGTCCTGTACGCCTCGTCCCAGGAAGTCATGCAATTGACCGTCCTGACTAAGGATACTCAGGTAACCCATGAAAGCGACCAGAGTTGGTTAGGGAGCACCAAACATATCCGCATCCAGGCTACCTTTCGATTGCATGCCGGTTTTGATCTCAATAAAGAATGCCAAGTCTCGGTAAAAGGAACCACCGTCACTGTAACCTTGCCCCCCGCAAAAATTCTTAGTACCGAAGTGGTCCATTGGGATGTCGAAGAACTCCAGGATGGCCTCTGGAATAAGATCCAGCCGCAGGATGTCACCACTGAGCTCAACGCTTTACCCAAAATCGCCGAGGGACAGGAACCCAACCTCCCCGTCGAGGCCCAGAAAGCATTCCAACGAGAGCTCTCTGAAAAGTTAAAGCCGCTTGGGTACGAAGCCAAAATCCGCTCAGAGCCGACCCCGGCTCAGAATGACAAATGACAGATTCCAAATGACAAATTCTCCGTTTGGCGACTCACCGGTGAAAGCCGGCTTCAAATTTGTCATCTGTCATTTGTCATTTGTCATTTTTCTCCTGGCTGGCTGCGCCACTCGTCCGACTTTCCGCACGGTGGTGGTGGACCCGGGCCATGGAGGATACGATCCGGGAGCAACCCAACGCGGTGTCTTACCCGAAAAAATTTGGACTCTCGATTTAGCGAACCGGCTTAAGAACCGTTTGGAGCAAGGCGGATTTAGCGTGGTATTAACCCGCCAGTCAGATGTGTTTATCCCGCTGGAAGAACGGGTCCTCATTTCAAACTCGCAGCACGACGCCGTCTTCGTCAGCCTCCATTTCAACTCCATCCGCAAACGGGATATCCAAGGGGTTGAGACTTACTACGACTCTTGGCGAAGCGCTAAGCTGGCTAACTCGGTTCAACAAAGCATTCTGCAGTTGCCCGGTGTCTTTGATCGAAGGGTCAAAACCGCGCCCTATTTCGTGATTCGCAGAAACGCCTATCCTGCTATCCTGGTTGAGGGCGGTTTCTTGAGCAACCCGACCGAATCCCGGCGAATCGCCTCACCGGTTTACCGGGACGCCTTAGCTCAGCAGATCTATCAAGGCATCCTCTCCTACCGCGGCAGCCCTCCGGCCGCTACGCGATGACAAATGACAGATGACAAATTGGGGACCAGCGTGGGTAGCGTCGCAAATTACGTCCCAACGTTGACCCGGTAGCGACCAGTTCCCCGCGCCCAGCGCAAATCGTCCTCGTCGTCGTCCTCGTCCTCGATATTCGCGTTGTCACGTCCCTGGCATATGGGTCTCCGGGTTTCCGCTACCCCCTTGACGCTTTGGGTTTAGCAATTCAGGCTTCGTCGCGCAGCCCCAGCGTGCCCCTCGAGGACGAGGACGACGAGGACGAGGACGATAAGTGGGGACGACGAGGACGATTTGCGCTGGGCGTAGGAACCTGTCCCTACCCCAAATTCCGAGCTGGGTTTGCGATCGATTGAGACTTATTTGTCATTTGTCATTTGTCATGCGCTTCGCTACGACCATCGCCAACCAAATCACGCTCGCTCGAATCTGTCTGATACCAGCCTTTGTCTGGCTGGCTTGGGCATATGGCGCCTCTTTTGCCGATGGCCAGCCAATCGAATCGTATCGAATCGGCGCTGTCATTATTTTCCTGGTTGCCGCGTGCACCGATGGAGTTGACGGCTTCGTTGCCCGCCGGTTCCATCAACAAAGCCGGCTCGGCTCGATCCTTGACCCGATCGCCGATAAAGGCTTAGTGGCAGCCGCGCTGGTGGTTCTCGCAGTCTCGGGCTGGCCTTGCAGCCTGCCCTTCTGGTTTCCTTGCACCGTCATCGGCCGTGACCTGCTCCTGGTGATCGGTTTCATGATCCTGACCCGCCTGATCGAACGCGTCGAAGTACGCCCCAGCTCGACCGGAAAACTCGCCACCCTTTTCCAGCTAACCTCAATTATCTGGGTCCTCTTCCGCATCCCCCACCTCCTCACCGCGCTGATTATCATCGCCACCACCCTCACCGTTATTTCCGGTACCGGCTATGTTCTCGACGGGCTGCGCCAGTTGCGTGCGCCTGTCGAAAGGTGAGTGGTTCGGTGCAAGAGGCGGTGCGATTCGGAGGGGAGCCGCTTTGTAGTGTCGCAGGTCTATCGGTTGATCAGGGAGGCGGCTCCCGCGAGTGACCCATGACACGGAATTTATCGCCGGTGTCGATTTAGATTGCTCGAGGACAATTTTTCCGACGGCGTTGGGCTAAAGGCGATGCGCTGGGGGATTCTTGGGAGCCGCCTCCCTGATCAACCGATAGACCTGCCGAACTACAAAGCGGCTCCCCTCCCAACTGATTACTTCCGCGCCACCCTCAAAAGTAACCCTTCCCCACCCACAAACCACTTCTCACCTCCCCCGAACGAGGTATAATGTCGGCTGCATCCGCTCCATCTGCCTTCTTCCAACGCAAGAGGCGAAGCAAGGCGGGCCAATAGAAACGGCAATGAAATGGGTAAGGTGCCAACGGTCGCCATAGTTGGACGTCCAAACGTCGGGAAATCTGCGCTCTTCAATCGTCTAATCAGGCGACGTATCGCGATCGTCCACGACCAGCCGGGCGTGACCAGGGACCGCCTCGCCGCTGATTTCCACCTCGATGACCGCCGGGTTACGTTGATCGACACCGGAGGCATTGGCGCCGGTCTCAGTGATTCGTTTGCCGAACAAGTGCAAGCCGAAGCCGAGCTCGCCATGCAGATGGCGGACACCATCATCTTTGTGACCGACGGTATTGCCGGAATTACGCCAATTGATGAGCTTCTCGCAAAAGAACTGCGCAAAACCAGAAAACCGATCCTGGTCGCCGTTAACAAAATCGATCATCCTAAACATGATCTCCTGGATGCCGAATTTTCCCAGCTCGGTTTCGAGAACATCTTCCCCGTTAGCGCTGAGCATGGACGCGGGATTGGCGAGCTCACCGACGCTTTAAAGTCGGGGTTATGGGATCAAGATTCGCTTGAGGACAACAACGAACCTGTCCCGGAACCGATCAAACTCGCGATCATCGGCCGGCCGAATGTCGGCAAATCGTCTTTGATCAACGCCATCCTTCAGGACCAACGCACCATCGTTAGCGATATTGCCGGTACCACTCGTGATTCGATCGATATTCCTTACCGGCGTAACGGGAGAGATTTTCTACTCATTGATACCGCCGGGATCCGGGCGCGCAGCAAACATAATACCTCGGTCGAAGTTTTTAGCGTGATGCGCTCGGAAAAGAGCATCGAACGAGCCGATATTTGTGCACTGGTAGTCGATGCGGTTGACGGTGTCACCGGGCAAGACAAGAAAATCGCCGGCCTGATCCAAGAGAACGAAAAACCGTGTCTGGTTGTGGTTAACAAACTCGATCTGGTAAAACCGTCGACCCGAGTCCGCGATTTTGTCGACGCGGTCCTCGGCCAGATCCGTTCCAATCTATTTTTCCTGACCTACGCGCCGATCGATGTCCTCTCTGCTCATACACGAGAAAACCTGGATCGCTTATTTAAGAGCATCGATAAGATCGAAAAACATTCGCAGCGCAGTCTTGGCACCGGACCGCTCAATCGCCTGCTCCAAGCCGCTATTGAAGCGCATCCGCCTCCCTTAAGAAGCAATCGACGGCTAAAACTCCTGTACGCCACCCAAATCGCCCCGCGCCATACTTTTGGTATCAGTCCACCAGCCTTTATTCTGTTCGTAAACGATCCCGCCGCACTCACTGACGATTATCGCCGTTACTTGGAATCCAAGATCCGCGAACATCTTGGCTACTACGGCCTACCCGTCCTGTTCCGGCTAAGGTCGAGACGATCAGAACGGTAGGGACGAGCTCCCGCTCGTCCGTGGATGCTGCGCGACTAAAAATGACGGACAGGGCCACCGTCGTCGCGCCCCTTCGCCCCCTCGCCCTTTCGCCCACTCGCCGCCTTGTCATCTGTCATTTGTCATTCATGGTTTACGGCGCGAGAAATGACCACGCATAACCCCGCGCCTACCGCGCCGTAAACCATGACCAGCCTCTGGAACGATCAAGACGCCGCTCAATTCAAAACCGACCTCGAACAACGAGTCTATACCTCCCGCTTATTAGGCCGTGATCCCTCCCTGGTCTTACATGGCGGCGGCAACACTTCAGTAAAGGCGACCGAACCCAACCTCTTCGGTGATTTCATCGATCTCCTTTATGTCAAAGGCAGTGGCTGGGATTTGGCCACCATCGAGGCAGCCGGGTTCGCTCCGGTGCGGATGGAGCATCTACTCCGCCTCGCCCGCCTCCCTGAGTTGAGCGACTCCCAGATGGCCAACGAACTCCGGGTTGCCACCATTCGAGCGGATGCCCCCGCCCCCAGTGTTGAAGCCATTCTGCATGCGATTCTTCCTTACAAATTTGTCGATCATACACACTCCGATGCCTTGGCTTCGATTGTTAACCTTCCATCGGCGCGGGAAAGATTATCCGAGATTTATGGCAACCGAGTTGTCGTGATCCCCTATGTCATGCCGGGCTTCGCTCTTTCCCGGGTATGCGCAGAAATCTTTCCAAAACAAGTAACCCCACACACCGTCGGGATGGTTCTGCTGAACCACGGTATTTTCTCTTTTGGTGCGACCGCCAAAGAATCGTACGAACGAATGATCGAGCTGGTCAGTTTGGCGGAAAGTTACCTCCAACGACACAAATGCTGGCAAATCGCCGATCAAACCCCGGCTCCGCCACCGGCGCAAATCCGATCCGAGCTTGCGACCTTACGGCACGAGATTTCTGCCGCAGCGGGCAAGCCGATGATCCTTTCATTGCAAGACGGTTCCAAGTACCTCACCTTCGCTCAGCGAAAAGATGTCGACGTGATCGCAACCCGAGGACCAGCGACGCCGGACCACGTTATCCGGACAAAACGGATCCCGATGCTTGGACGAGACGTTCAACAGTACGCTCAGGCTTATACCGATTACTTCAATCGGTTCGCCAATCGGTCGAAGCGTTCCTTGCAAATGCTCGATCCAGCGCCTCGGATCGTTTTGGATCCCGAGTTCGGCATGATCAGCGCAGGAAAAAACGCAGAAGAAGCGGCTATAGCCGCCGAGCTATACGACCATACCATCGACGTGATCTCGCGAGCCGTCGGATTGGATGCGTGGGAACCGGTCACTCCGGATGAAGCTTTTGATGTCGAGTACTGGGAGTTGGAACAAGCTAAACTAGCCAAGGCGGGTTCAACCAAACCGTTGCTCGGTGAAATCGCGCTTGTTACCGGCGCGGCCTCTGGCATCGGTAAAGCCTGCGCCGAAGAACTGATGCAACGCGGCGCTGCCGTCGTCGCTCTCGATATCAATCCGGCCATTGAAACTCAATCCACCAAACAATCGTTTCTCGGTATTCGATGCGATATCGCCGATGAAACCGCTCTGGAAACCGCTCTAGAACAGGCAGTCCGGCGATTCGGTGGATTGGATTTAATGATCCTGAACGCAGGGATTTTCCCATCAACCAAACGAATCCAAGATCTTGATCTCGCCACTTGGCATCGCACGATGCGCGTGAATCTGGATGCGAATCTTTCTTTGCTCCGTTTGGGTTATCCGCTGATGCGGCTAGCGCCCCGCGGCGGCCGGGTTGTGATCAACGCTTCCAAGAACGTACCTGCTCCTGGTCCCGGCCAAGGCGCTTATTCGACCTCTAAAAGCGCACTCACCCAACTCGCTCGCGTCGCTGCTCTCGAATGGGGCAGAGACAAAATCCGCGTTAATGTGGTTCACCCGAACGCCGTATTCGATACCGGTCTTTGGACCCCGGAAGTCCTCCAACAACGCGCTGCCAGTTACGGCTTATCCGTCGATGAGTATAAACGTAACAACGTTCTCGGAACCGAGATAACCAGCCAGATTGTCGCCGGTGTCATCGTCGAGCTCTGCGGCCCCACCTTCTGCGCCACCACCGGCGCCCAAATCCCGATCGACGGCGGCAATGACCGGGTCATCTGATCAGTGGTAGGGCGAGGCTCCCGAACCGCCAATAAGCTTACCCAGGGTTACAGACGCTTTCTTTTAACCCTGGTGTCCAACAACGAGACGCTGCCGAGCCGTTGGGGTTGCGCGTGATCAGCGCCCATCCTGTCTTTTCGATGCGCGCCCGGAGACGTGGCCCATCAGGGGTTCGCGGCTCGGCGACGCAACGGCCAAGTAAAGTGACCGACCTCAGAATGCTAGCAGCGGTGCGAGGAACTCGGGGCCCGATTGGAGCCTCGCCCTACCACTTACGCTCTCCTCAACTCCTGCCGCAGACGTTCAACTTCTTGCAACAAGTCCAAAACAATTCGGAGGCCTGGGCCTTCCAAGCGCATTTCCGCCCGCAGACCCTGAATCCGGCGTAACCAATAAATGGCGTCCTCATCAAACAACGGTTCACCGTTTGCTTGGTGGTCTATCGCCCGAACCAAGCCTTGCTCCCAGTAGGTACGGATACCATCAGCATCGACCGAGGTATATTCGGCTGCCGTCCGGATATCGTACAATTTGCCGGAATCCGGATTGATCACGGTCACTCGCAAGTACTCAGCGGTTTCCCGGCTTTTATCGCCGCTCATAAAAGTCAGTCTCGAGGATTAAACTTAGAAGCACTGGCTAGTTGTTCCCATAGCTGGCGTTCTTCCGGCTCAACTTTAGTCGGTACCTCAATGCGTACTACTGCATAAAGATTGCCCCGGGCTCCATCCGAGCCGGTCAACCCCAGGTTGGCAAGTCGAAAAGTAGCTCCGTTCACGGTCCCGGCCGGCACCTTCAACTTCGCGTGCCCATCCAGGGTGGGAATCGTCACACTAGTTCCGAGAACCGCTTCCCAGGGCGTTAGCTCAAGGTCATAATACAGATCGGCATCTTGCCAGCGAAACTCCGGATCCTTTTGGAACGAGATCCGCAGGAACAAATCGCCCCCGTTCTCTCCTTGACCGGCTAACCGGATCCGTTGGCCATCTCGAATCCCTGCCGGGATTTTTACTTTGTAGGTTTCGGTCTTAGGCGCTTTCCCGGAATGATCCGCGCGCTGCAAAGTGATGGTGCGAGTCCCGCCATGGAGCACTTCAGAAAGGCTCACCAGCATGTCGGCTTCAACATCCCGTTTCCGCGGACGTCGCGGTGTCGCTTCTCCGAATTCGATGTCCGGCCCGCCTGTATAAGCTCGCCGGGTCCCGAAGAAGGTCTCAAAGAAATCGCTGAACCCGGTGCCACCAAAATGAAACTCGGCTCCATCGCCGAAAGGTTGTTGCTGATCACCCCATCCTGGCGGCGGTGCACCTGTCCCCTGCGCAAACTCACCTCGTTCCCAAGCCGCTCCCAGCCGATCGTACTTCTTACGTTTCTCGGGATCGCTCAGTACCTCGTAGGCCTCATTGATCTCCTTAATCTTCTCTTCGCCAGCCTTTTTATCCTTGGCGACATCTGGATGATATTTACGCGCTAACTTGCGATAGGCCGACCGGATCTCATCCGCCGTAGCGGTACTGCCAACACCGAGCGTCTCGTAGTAATCCCTAAATTGCGTAGCCATATTCACGAAGGAGCCTCGAAAGAATCCAGGAGATGGAATCCAGGATCCAGGAGGGCTCCGTCACGGTAATTTAACGCCAACCCCGAAGATTGGTAGGGCTCATCGCCTCCGATCGTCGTCCTCCTGCTCGTCCTCGTCCTCGTCCTCGATACAACTGCGCCTGACCCAGCATTTGCCACCAAATCGGCGCGGCATGTCGGGTAAGATGTCGATTGGCGTGAATGGCGAGTCGTGGTTTTCGAGGACGAGGACGAGGACGAGGACGAAATAAGACGCCCCTGCGCCACTCCTGGACGCCCACCAATCTTCCATCGCTATAACTGATTACTGACTCACTGATTACTGATACTTTGCCCCCTAACCCCGCAAATACCGCGCTACCGCGTCCCGGCATTGCTCTAACCGCTTATAACGCGCCACTGCATCCGGCATCGTTTCAAGATTGCCGGCCAATCTGATCGCTAACTCCGTCGACTCCTTCAGCTCGCTAATGGGTACATGAAAAACCCGGATCGCGAATAACAACGTCTCCGCCGAAATCGCCGTTAGCACCTGCCATTCGATCCGTAAATAAACCGTCGCAGGATCGGCATCGGCCCCGATCTGCGGCACGGCATGTCGCGGATGCTGATCCAATTCCGGCGAACCGGTTAACCCCCAATTTGTCCGCTGAAAAAACTGTCCAACCTCAATTCTGGATAATAGCTTGGAAATATTCGCTCCGAGATCGTCGTTGAGCCCGGGGACCGGCGCATGGGTCAAAAACAGGCTTTTGCCCATCTTGTCGGATAAACTCCATCCGGACGGAAAACAGACGCACCCTCCCCTCACCTGATGCGGCGCCGCCCGATCTAACACGACAAAATCCGGTTCCCAACTCCGCCCTAAATCTTCCAAGGAACCGGATCTCGCGGCAGGCTCTAACCCGGCAACAAACGCCTGCAGACTCCACCAAACCGTTTCATCGCCGACTCCCTGAAGATAGTCGCTAACGCTCGCTTCTAACGCCCGCCGCCTAAGCTCGAGCAACCGCTCCCCTTCAACATTCCGAAAAAAATCAGCCGCCTGCACCGAACTGATTCCCAACGAAAACCGAAATTCCCCTGCGGAAAATAGTTTCTCGGTTAACGCCAGCGACATTTGCTTGAAAAGGAGTTTGGGAGTTACGGTAGCGGTAGGGATGAGCTCCCGCTCATCCGTTCGTGCCGAGCCCCTGATGATCAGTGAATCGAATCCCTCGCTCCCCGGATGAGCGGGAGCTCATCCCTACCGCCACCGTAACTCCTCGCCTATCTTCAATGATCCTTTACCGCCGGCGGTTGGGCCAGATCTCTTCCGGTGCCTGCCAGTAGACCCACTAACGTCTCGTATTTGCCGTCCGGGATCAGGGTTAGTTCGGCTCCGCCCTTCGTGAGCCGGTCGACCTCGAGGGTCTCGAATACGGCATTCAACACGTCGGTGTCCTGACCAATTTCTCGGAGTGCTTCCCCTACCAATCGTGGCCGGACCGAGCGCGCTTTGGCAAACTCGGTGGCTGCCTGCCGATCAGCAGCGCTGGTAATGATATCGACCCGGTTGTTGCCGGCCTGCCGGATAGCTGACGTCACTTGGCGTAACCGGTTCACCACTTTTTGTTCGATTTGCCGGATCATCTCCGCGTCCCGGAAATGCACTTTCCGGACATAGATCGACCCCAGTTCATAGCCCCATTCCTGCGACTTAGGCGATACTTCCTGGCGCACCAGCCGGCTCATTTCATGCCGGTCCTCTAGAAGCTTGTCTAGTGGCATATTACTCAGGGAACGCACCGTGGCATTCGCTACATTCGCTCGCAGCGAACCGCGTGGGTCAACGTTCTTAAATATGAAATCAACCGACTGTTTGATCCGCATCTCGTACCAAACGCCGATTCCCATGGGAGTCCCTTCCTCGGAGTTAACCGGGTTACTTCGTAGATATTCCTGATCGAGCCGGAGATCGATTGGATAGACCCGGCCAAAGCCAAGCAGCTGCTGGACAAGCGCCACCTGTGGCCCCAACGTCAGCCAGAGCAAATGGAGCCCAGGCTGATCAACCACCCCTAACACTTTGCCGAACAATACGTATACCTTGCATTGGCCTTCATTCACCGTCGTATAAAAATTGATGGCCCTTAGTCCGGCCAACACGAACGGCAAACTCAAAAGGCACGCGAAGAAGCTAAAGATAAAGACGGTGATAAAGATCATTTCTCCTCCTTCCGGGTCAGCACTACCCGTTTAGCTTTGGAGAACAGATCCAGCCGGACATTCCGCAGGTACGCCGGCAACGCGTGTTCACCGCCCTTCTTCAACTCGGTTATCTGTTGAGCCAGCCAGCGCAACGGTTGCACGTCGGCCTGAGCCCGGTTGGTCTCAATCTCTACCGCTCGTTTCGATTGTTCGATCTTCTGATCCGCGCTTGCCTGCGCCACACTGAGTTTAGAAGAGACTTCGTTGTGGGCCGTGTTGATTGCAGCCAACGCCGATTCAATCTCGGGCGGCGGATCAATTCCCGTGATCAACGACGCATCCAACACCATACCGTAGCGAGCCGCTGACGACTGGCATTGCTGATCCATTTGATCGTTCAAATCATTCAAATTCTTCCGGAGATCGTTGATGGACACACCCACCTTAGCCAGAGTCTCGCTGGGAGGTTCGTTCGCTTCGACCGTCGTATCCTTTATCACCGGCGCTTCGTACGTCGCGATTCGTTCACGCAGAATCGAGACAAAATACCCTAAGACATGGCTAATCGGCCGTTTAACCCCGAACAGATAAGCGTAGATATTCTGTTCACTGATCCGGTAACGAATCTGGCCGGTTAACCCAATATTCAACTGATCCTTGGTGACAGCCTCCAGGATCGTCCCGTTCGAGTTCGCGGTTGGGGTGTCGGGATCATAAGCGATATTGATCGTCTGGATCGCCGTCGACACTTTATAGACCTTTTGCCAAGGCATCCGCAGATACGGTCCGCCTGGCCCTACCACGCGCACCTGCGGATAAACATACCTTTCCCGCTGTTCCGGCCCCAAACTTTGAGCGATCGGCAGCTCGAGGGTTGTACGCTGCCCTAGTCGATCGGCTCGACCAAAATTGGTGATCACAGCTCGCTCATTTTGATTCACTGTGTAAACGCCGCCCAGGAGACAGTAGATCAAAAGATAAGCAATAATCCCTGCTGCCACCCCAAGAAAGGCTTGGATAACCGCGAAATCCATAGTCCGAGCTTTATAATTGAACAGCCTGTCGCTGAGCAAGCTCCATCCCCCCACGGTAGGGATGAGCACCTCAGTCGGTAGGGATGAGCTCCTGCTCATCCGCCATCGATCGAGGATGAGTAGGATCCGCCAACGCCCAAATTGTCTTAAGCAATTCAGGAATGGCGCAAGCGGTATGGCAGAGCCGGTGGCTGCCGGACAATCCCTCCCGGGTTCTTTGCTTTCAGGGCTCGGATGATCAGGAGCTCATCCCTACCGTTCGCCCATCGCCCTCCCTTTACCATCACCCCACCCCCCTCCCATTTTGTTTATCCGCCGTCCTGGACTATAACTCTCCGAAACACAGCCATGAGCTGGCTCAATTGGATCACAGAACCAGAGTCCTGGATTGCCTTCGCTACGCTCCTCGGGATGGAACTCGTACTGGGGATCGACAACGTGGTCTTTATTTCAATCCTGGCGGACAAATTGCCCGCCGGCAAAAGAGCTAGCGCCCGAACCCTCGGCCTCGCCTTAGCCATGGGAACGCGTGTCGCCCTGCTGTTCTCCATCGATTGGATCAGTGAGCTGACCACGCCGTTATTCTCCATTTACAGCCATACGGTTAGCGGACGTGACCTGGTCTTTATCGCCGGCGGTCTGTTCCTGCTAGGTAAAAGCTCGGTCGAAATCCATCACAAAATGATGGCGCGAAAAGAGCATATCGCTGCTCCGAAAACCACATCGTTCGCCGGTGTCATCATCCAGATCCTACTACTCGATATCGTTTTCTCGATCGACTCGGTCGTCACTGCGGTCGGTATGGTCGACGAAGTCGCCATTATGATCCTGGCGGTTATTCTTGCGACCATCACCATGATCGCATTCGCCGCAGCCATCAGCGCGTTTGTAGACCGTTACCCAACCTTCAAGATGTTGGCTCTGAGCTTCCTAGTTTTAATCGGCGTCGTTCTAATCGCCGAGGGCCTCCACCAACACATCGCCAAGGGCTATATCTATTTCGCCATGGGGTTTGCCGTCCTCATCGAACTCCTCAATCTTCGCATCCGCAAGCATCACCCTTGAGCGCGCTCCATCTCGTCGTCGTCCTCGTCCTCGTCCTCGACAATGGACGCGCGCCTGTTTCTTTCGCTTACCATCGTCCACGACCCTCCGCCCCGGTCTACCCATCACCGCTCTTGCCTAATGCTAACTATCTTCGCATAAGGCCGATTCATCTCCCGGCGTTTCGACTATACCTTCAAAATGACGCCGCTTTTTGGCCATTGCACTATCTCGTTCAGTTTTAGTAGCCTGGGCCAACCATTCATACCTTAAAACTGTATGTTATTGAAAACAGTCGGATACTCACTCGCAGCAGGAATCGCCCTGCTATCTCTATCAACGGCTTTGGTGGCGCAAGACGCCACCAAGGCACCTACCCAAGTCCTGACTCCTTTTGGATATCGGGATGCCGCTAACGTGCACCTGGTTCCGCCGGACAATGACCTGATCACCATGCCGGACGGCCATATCCGGATGCAGAACCGGGTAACCGGTAGCTACATCGACTATCCCATGCCGGTGGAAACCGTTGCCCAATTTTCCGACAACGGATGGATCACGTACGCGAGCTGGCTCAATAAAACGAAGAGCCCGGTCTCCTCTTTTACTACGACCTGGACGGTTCCTGCCGCGCCCACGGTCTACAACGGACAGACACTCTTCCAATTTAACTCGATCGAACCGAATAGCGGGACGGCCATTCTCCAGCCGGTATTACAATATGGCCCTAGCTCGGCCGGCGGCGCCGACTACTGGGCGGTTGCCAGCTGGTACGTGGTGGGCAACACCGCCTATTACTCGTCACTGGTTAAAGTTAGTGCCGGGCAATCACTTACGGGAGTGATTACCCTTACGTCCAAAGTGAAAACTAGTTTCACTTATTCATGCGCGTTCACCGGAATCAGCGGAACCGACTTTTCCATCAAAAACATTCCTCAATTGACCTGGTGCACTGAAACCCTGGAAGTTTATGGGGTCGATGAGTGCTCGCAATTTCCCAACACTCCCGACTCGCAGATGTCCGGAATGACCGTGCGGACGAAGAAAGGAACACCCAGCGTTACCTGGGGCGTCACCGATGCCAAAACCTCTTGCGGTGTGCAAACCACGGTTGTCACCCAAGGAGCGACTAACGCCGCGGTCAATATCTATTATTAGTCTGTTAGTCAACGGCTGATCTAGAACGGCGGGCCCATAAGGGCCCGCCGTTTGCTTGCTCTTGGTGTCGATGACGGAGACCGAGTTGCAACCGGCAGATTAGAATGGAGTCACGATGTCTTGGAACCAGCGCTTTCCTGTTTAATTTGTTCCAACTCTTCCCAGCGACCATACAACTCTACTACTCGTTCCCTGGCAGTTTTTAGTTCTGCTTCCAACGCCGCATAGTTCTTGCCGTGCTTTTGATAAAACTCTGGATCCGCAAACGTTTTTTCCAGGTTGGTTACTTTGTCCTCGGCCTCTAGGATCACGGTTTCGATGGTCTCCAGCTCGCGCTCCTCTTTCCATTTCAGTTTCCGTGACCGGTTGGTTGCCGGAGCGACTGGCTTAACCCTAGTCGTTGATCCGGCCGGCTTCAGTTGGATCGCTGCCTGTTCTTCGGCACGCTTTTCTAGGTAGTAATCGTAGTTACCGACCGCGTATCGAACCACCGCCTCGCCTTCAAACGCCAGAATCGCGGTTGCTACCCGGTTCAGAAAATAGCGATCGTGACTGACTACAATGACAGTCCCGGGAAAATCGATGAGCGCTTCTTCTAGTAAACGGAGTGTACCCAGATCGAGGTCATTAGTCGGTTCATCAAGAATCAACACGTTGCCGCCCTGCTTCAGCGTTTTCGCGAGAACCACACGGTTCCGTTCCCCACCGCTGAGGAGTTCTATCTTGCTGTTAATGCGGTGTTCGGTGAAAAGGAATCGACGGAGATACGATCGCAGCGATATCGTCTCCTCACCGAGGCGAATAGACTCACTTCCTTCGCCGATCTCCTGCCAAACCGTTTTCTGATCATCAAGCAGCGCCCGGTTTTGATCGACATAGTTAATTTGCACCCGTGCACCCAGCACCACCTCACCCTTGGTCGGTGGTAACTGACCAAGAATCACGTTGAGCAGACTGGACTTGCCTAGACCGTTAGCGCCGATCACTCCGAGCTTTTCGCCGGGTCTAAGATCCAGGTTGAGATTATCGATCAATTTTCGGCCGGCGATTTCCAGAGTGATCTCTTTCAATTCAATGACGCGTTCGCCCAGTTTCGGAGGTGGAGGAATGATCAATTCCGCATCTGACTCAGGAGCCGGCTCCTCTTGTCCGGCCATTTCAAAATATCTTTCCACCCGGTCAATCGACTTCGTCCGGCGCGCACTGGGGCTGCGACGAATCCATTCCAGTTCCCGTTTCAAAAACTTTTGGCGTTTCCGTTCTTGTTGTTCCAAGGCTGCCTGTCGGGCAGCGCGAGCCAGCAAGAAATCGGTGTAATTACCGGTGTACCGTAAGAATTCACCGCGGTCTAACTCGACGATCCCGGTGGCAATTTTGTCGAGAAAATACCGATCGTGCGTGACGAAAAGACAGGTGCCCTGGTAATGAGCGAGAAAATCTTCTAACCATTCGATGGCGGCAGTATCAAGATGGTTGGTTGGTTCATCGAGCAACAACAGGTCGGGCTGTGAAACCAGCGCACGACAGAGAGCTACCCGTCGCTTTTCGCCACCCGACAAATCGCGCACCGCCCGGTCGAGCGCCGGAGCATGGAGATGTTCGACCAGCGATTTGATCCGATGTTCCAGGGTCCAACCGCCCAGATGCCCAATTCTCTCCAGCAATTGCGCGCTCTCGTCCGAAGCAGCCGGGGCTTGCTCATATTTCTTAAGCAAATCGAGCGTGGTCTGCGCTCCGGCCATGATATTGCCGTGGACGCTCCCACCTTCTTCAAGGGCAAATTGCTGAGGCATATATCCAACCACGAGCTCGCGTCTTCGCGCGACCTCTCCAGAGTCTGGAAGCTGATCACCGGCAAGAATTTTTAGAAAAGTCGATTTACCAGATCCGTTCGGCCCGACCAGACCGATGCGTTCTCCTTCATCGATATTTAGGCTAGCGTCGTCCAGCACGGTTTGCGGTCCATACCGTACCATCAGCCGTTTTGCGCTTACCACTGAGATTTGATCCGCCATCGGCTGACTGTGGCACGATGCCGCTCATCTGACTACGAGGGATCCCGCCCACAAGGAACTGCGCATCGCCGCGTATTAATCGGAACGAATTCAGTCTTTGTGCCCTTGCTGTGCAAAAATCGCATCACCAGTCGCTGAAATAGTGCTCGACCTTCGCTCTCAAAAAGCGCACCGACTCACGCAGGTCGTCCATTCCATGCATTCCGTCTTCGATTGAGATCCAGGAATCGAATCCAACCTCGCGCAAAATCGTAAAGATAGCATCGTAGTCATTAACGCCGTTTCCGATGACGCCGTGCGCCAACCGCCCGGCGTATCCGAGCGCATTTTCTTCTTTGCGCAAATCCTCAATCGTGCCGCTCGTTAGATACCGATCGCTGGCATGCATCGAGACAACCCGATGTTTAATCCTTTTGAGTAGCTCAATTGGATCTTCACCGGCCAGCACGGTGTTGGAAGGATCGTAATTCACTCCGAACCACGGCGAATCGATCTGTTCCACGATTTCCAAGAAAACATCCATCTTTTGCGCGAACTCGGGATACCGCCAATAGCTATCCTTATAATGATTTTCCATGGTTAGTACCACGCCGTACTTCTCCGCAAAAGGTAACAGCGACTGGATGATCCTGACCACTTGAGCGACCCCCGTGTCACGGGGCAGATCCGGATATCGTTGGCCCGAAAGTACGCGACAGAATCTTCCTTCGAAGAAAGCCGTAAGCTCGATCATCCGTTTTTCCCGTTCAATTTCTGCGTGTAGGAGCTCCGGATCCCGTTGAGTAAAATCCGGCGAACAACACAGCATCGGCATTTGTAACCCATGCTTTTCCATACGATCCTTGACCGCCTCGAGAAACGCAGGATCCTCTTTCAAAAAACCGGAGTAAAATTCAAGTCCTTCGACGCCGAGAGTCGACGCCATCTCGATCCAATCGAATAGCGTCAACGTGTGATGGACGCACAATTCGTCCATAAAACACTTGGGAAAAGCAGCCAGTTTCGGTTTCATGACGACGGCCTCTTCGACCCAGGGTCCCTTCGCACAAAAAGATATTCCAAATGCGCCGACAATTGTATTCGCAGTTTCAGTCTTCGCCACCTTTCTGAGCTTCCTGTGCAAAATCAGTGCCGGCTGACCGTTCGCCGTTTGATCGCCTCGTCAAAATCCTAAACTTTGCGTCTTTGCGTCCCTGGCCGACATAGCTAAACGGGGAGATGGGGCGACGTCTGCTTGGCGTGAGATTTTCTTCGGGCTTCGCCGGGCCGGTGCCGGCTCTAATTCCAAGGGTGTTTCGGCTCTTGCCAGTGAAGATGCTTCACTCTCTCTTTAACCTCAAGCACCCAATCCGCCATATCCTCCTTTATCCATTTTGACCGACTTTTTCGAAGCTCTTCTGCGATTTCCGCGAGGTCGTTTTGAATTAGAAGATTCTCGGACAAACGGACTATCGCGATAATCTTAACTTCAGATTTGTTGGAGCGCTTCTTCATTCTCTGTTCGTTGCTCTGCAACGTATAGGGACGTCGACCGGATTTCAATCAGTAAACAACATCTTCTCATTATGTAATTGTAATGTAAGGGTAAGGCCGCTGTAATGGTGCAGTTGATCGTGTATAAGGATGCCCGCTCCCGAGAACGACGCTATCCCCCTGCTCCTGGAAACGGAGGCTGGTCGCCGGTCCCGGAACTCGTTGAACATCTTCTGAGCTTCGATCAAGGAAAGCGATGCCATCTTCGATCCACGAAATCTAGGTGATGTCGGTGCTGCTTAAGTGGTTCTGCCAGCACCACTTAACCTTTGCTATCAAGCTATCATCCTGATACAAAAAGGTGATCCTATGAAAACCTATCTCCCTCGATTTCTGCTACTTGCATCAATGTCATCGCTATTCGCTATGAGCGCGTACGCCACCGTCATCGAGGCGGTACCCTTCACCATCATCAAAGCCGGTACTTACACACTCGACGGGAATTTGACTTATTCAGGCACCAGCGAAGCAATTACGGTGACCGCGTCCAGCGTGGTGATCGATCTCAAGGGTTTCACCTTAACGGGAACTGGCCCTACTAACGGCCAAATCGCCATCTACATTCAGGGCCCAAACAACGTCACAGTCCAGAATGGCACGATCACTGGCTTTGCCGATGGGGTTGATTTTCAAGGGGGCTCGCAGGAGGTGGTGCAGAACCTCGGCGTCGTGAACAGCGGCCTTAGCGTGATTATGCAAGGCTCCAGCTATAGCATGATCCAGAACTGCTCGATCGTCGGAACCGGCCTGACCGGTGATTTTACCACTAACAGCGGCATCTATCTGACCAGCAGCTTGGGGATCATCGTTAAGAATTGCCAGATCGCGAATGCAGCGGTTGGCGGCTTTGCTGACTCTGGCCCCGGCACCAATGGCAACATGTTTATCGCAAACCAACTAACTAGCTGTGGCGAAGGTCTAGATTTAGGGGAAGGCGACCAATATCAAGGGAATATACAAAGACTGTGCGGTGGCTTTAAAGGTGGAATACAGGTCGGGCTAGAGAATGGAGCTAACTGACGAACCCCGCGCAGTCACAGAATGGTCACTTCACTCCTCGCCGGCTGAAAGGTCAACGTTAGTTTCTCAGTCTTCGTGTCCTTTGCGGTCTTGTTGTGTGAGATCCAATTGGCCGACACACTGTGTAGCCGCGACCGCTTAGTGTGACACGTCGTTGCTGGTTAAGTGGTTCTGCCCAAACCGTTTAACCCTTTGCTATTAAACTATCATCTTGATACAAAGGTGACCCTATGAAAACTTATCTCCCTCGATTTTTGCTACTTGCATCATTGTCATCGCTATTCGCTATGGGCGGGTACGCCACCGTCATCGAGGCGGTACCCTTCACCATCAGCAAAGCCGGTACTTACACACTAGACGGGAATTTGACCTATTCAGGGGCCAGCGAAGCAATCACAGTGACCGCGTCCAGCGTCGTGATCGATCTCAAGGGTTTCACCCTAACGGGAACCGGCCCTACTAACGGCCAAATCGCAATCTACAGCCAGGGCCCAAACAATGTCACCGTCCAGAATGGCACGATCACTGGATTTACTGATGGAGTTGATTTTCAAGGGGGCGCACAGGAGGTCGTACAAAACCTCGGTATATTTAACAGTGGGCTTAGCGTAGTTATGCAGAACTCCAGCTTTAGCACGATCCAGAACTGCTTCATTGTGGGCGTGGGCCCAGGCAGTACCAGTGACGGCGTCTATCTGACCAATGATACGGGCATCGTCGTGAAGAATTGCCAAATAGCGAACGATTTTGCGGGCGGCACCTCCTCGATAACCGGCGGCAACATCTTTATTGCGAACCAGCTAACGGATTGCAATTTCGGCTTAATCTTCGATTCTGGCTCAATCGATAAATATCAAGGGTGTGTGACGAACGGATGCACGACTCCCTTTACCAATGGGATAGCAGTTGGCGACGAGAATAACTGACCAGCCGCTTGCTAGAGGAAATACCAGACGGTCGGGAGTCAGATTTCTAACCACAGCAGCCTCTAGAGCTGCGCTTCGCAGAATCCTAACCATGCAATGAAATCGCCGCCAAAACCGGAATTGATCCCTATCTCCGAAACCATATCCGGCCGCGCGATAAACTTGAGAAACTCATGGACGCGAGGACTCCAGTAGCCCGCTCTTCTCCGAACCTTTGAACGGTGTTGCTGCCTCCGCCTTCGAGCGGAATAAAATTCTCACAAGGTGTCATCCGGGTTCCCGTTTTCGATATATATTTATTATCGTTGCGATATCGCGAAGACAACCGAAACGCACTATTTCTAGGAGAACCGGGCGATCACCCTTGGAATCGGAGTCCGAGCGGAATAAACTCTGGATTTTCCCGCTCAAACCTTGTGGACCTGCGCAATCGCAGAGCACTTATGCTAAAAAATTTCCTTCTATCCTGGACGGCAACGCTTTTCGTTGGGAGTCTGATGTTGATGAGCAATGTCGAAGCCCAAGACAAAGCCTCTGACCAAATGGTGAAAGTGAGGGTGGTTGGTCCGGATGGGAGTCTTACTGTGCCGATGCTTGTGCCTAAGGTCGAAAAGACCGATGCGGAATGGCAGAAGCAGTTGACGCCCGAACAATACCGAATTACACGCGCAAAGGGCACCGAGCCGGCTTTCTGCGGTAACCTATTGGATAATCACCGCGGGGGCATTTATCATTGTGTTGACTGCGGATTGCCGCTCTTTTCTTCGGACGCAAAATTCAACTCTGGAACGGGGTGGCCGAGTTTTTTTCAGCCCGTTGCGGAGGAAAATGTCGTGATGCACCGGGATAACAGTTACGGGATGCAACGCGTCGAAATTCTCTGTGCTCGGTGCGGGGCCCACCTGGGCCATGTCTTTGACGATGGCCCGGCGCCAACCCGATTGCGCTTCTGCCTCAACTCAGCGGCTCTCACCTTTGTGGACAAAGGGAACGAGATTCCGGAAAAGATCGGCGAGCCCGTAGGGACCGCTAAACCTGGAAAATAGCCAGACGCGCGCTTTGGGAAGGATTGGCCAGGTTCTGCAAGAATAGGCGATTTCGACTTCTTTCGTCTAAATCGACTTCGTGACGGAAGTGACGGCCTCGATAAGGTCCGAGGAACGCTTTACAGCAAACCAGCCTATCGTATGTTCACTGCACCCCCCGTCAAGAACCTCCGCTCGAAGGGCGAGATGGCTGACCCGCGCGTTCAAAAATGCGGGGCACTCACAAACTGAGTCCGAAGTGGCCTTCCACGCGGCGAAACCGGCTTCCGGCAAATCTACGCCGGGCAGCTACTTCGGATTCACAACCATAGTCAGGAATCGAACCATGCCGACTGCAACACTCGAAAAGATTGATCCGAAAATCCGCGAGTTTGTAACCTCAAAACGCGGGTTGCTAATCGATGGGAAATGGGTTGACGCCCAATCAGGCCAAACCTTCCCGGTTTACAATCCGGCCACCGGAGAAGTGCTAGACGAATGCGCCGCAGGCGAGAAGGCAGATATTGATCTGGCCGTTAAAGCCGCGAGACGCGCTTTTGAGCGAGGACCTTGGTCTCGGATGACCCCTGGCCGGCGTTGTCAACTCATCTGGAAACTCGCAGATCTTATCGAAAGCCACCTCGATGAATTTGCCCAGATCGAGTCGCTTGATAACGGGAAGCCGCTGTCGGTCGCCCGCGTGGCGGATGTACCATTGGCCGTCGATCTGCTCCGCTACATGTCTGGCTGGGCGACCAAGATTGACGGACAGACTCTGTCGACCAGTCAGCTCGGCTCCGACTTTTTTGCCTATACCTTGCGCGAACCAATCGGTGTGGTTGGGCAAATCATTCCGTGGAACTTTCCGCTGCTAATGGCAGTCTGGAAACTGGGACCGGCTCTGGCCACCGGCTGCACCGTCGTGCTTAAGCCCGCCGAACAGACGCCCCTTTCGGCCTTAAGGCTCGGCGAGTTGATCGAGGAGGCTGGTTTTCCGCCGGGGGTAGTGAATATTGTTACCGGTTATGGCGAGACTGCCGGAGCAGCCCTAGCCGCGCATCCAGACGTCGACAAGGTTGCTTTTACGGGATCGACGGAGGTCGGCAAGCTGATCGTGCAAGCCGCCGCTGGCAATTTGAAGAAGGTGTCTTTGGAGCTTGGCGGCAAATCACCGAACATCGTTTTTGGGGATGCGGATTTGGAAATTGCCATTCCCGGAGCAGCCAGCGCGATCTTTTTTAATCATGGACAGTGCTGTTGCGCTGGCTCCCGACTTTATGTGCAGAAGAAAATCTTCGACGAGGTTGTGGGTGGCGTCACGGAACAGGCAAAGAAGATCAAAGTTAGGGAGGGGTTCAACCCGGAATCCGAAATGGGCCCGCTCGTGTCCGAAGAGCAACTGAACCGGGTGCTTGGTTTTCTGGAATCCGGGAAGGCTGATGGGGTTAAAACCGTGATCGGTGGCAACCGTATTGGCGATCGAGGTTATTTTGTGGAACCGACAGTTCTCACTGGAGCGCGCCCGGGGATGAAGGTCGTCGATGAAGAGATTTTCGGTCCAGTCGTCTGTGCCATGCCCTTTGACGAACTGGACGAGGTGGCAACGCAAATGAACGAGACGAGCTATGGTCTGGCCGGGGCCATTTGGACCAAGGACATCAGCAAGGCGAATCGTATGGCTCGTGCTATGCGAGCAGGAACGGTCTGGATCAATTGCTATAACATCTTCGATGCGGCGTTGCCCTTTGGTGGGTACAAACAATCAGGTTGGGGTCGGGAAATGGGCAAAGAAGCCATCGAGCTCTATACCGAAGTCAAGTCGGTCTGCTTAAAGATGTAATGGATTCTCGGAGCTCGTCGCGACCCGCCCCTGCGGACCGTCTGGCGAGCTCCAGATTCCTCCGCCCATGCGCGTCAACACAAAGGCACAAGCCGTGGAGCGTGCCTCGCTTGCGAGGCCGTGGTGAGCACGGGGTCATCGTGATGCAGAGACCCAATTTCGTCAGGGCCCTATTGGCGAAGTCTTTCTACCCGAGAACGCACTTAAACACGGCGCATCCCCGACCCTCAACCCTGCTCACCCCGGCCTCGCAAGCGAGGGCACGCTCCACGGGCTGTCAGCCGAATGAAGTCGCCAACGGCGACCAGCTGGCATCCCCGCCCGGCCGTTAGTCTAAATGATGCTTTGTTACTCATCAGTATTTTTGCCGCAACACTGCTCGCCGCCGCCAGAAAGCGATTCCGAGGACGATTAGTGTAAAGATCAGCCAAGGCGGTAGAAAGCGGAGCCCTTGGGCGAGGGCCTGCTCTGGGTTAGTGCCATCGCGAAATGCCTGCAAGAGGAGAGCGAATAATAGACTGTTAAAGCCGTACCCAAGATTGAATGCCAGGCCTTTGAACGAAAGCACCGTCGCGCGCTGGTCAGAATCAGCGAGGGCATTCAGGTAATATGAGGCCATGAATCCGACGGCTATGATTACCGCACTGACGGGCAGAATAAATAGCACGCCCCATAACTGCCAGCGGCAGGCAACGCCAATCAAAGCGCCGATAGCCACTAGGGCCAGCACCATATAATTCTTGGCCAGAGAGTTGGTTTTTACCATTCGGCGAGCGATGGGCGCTACGACCAGGGCCAGCAGGCCGATGGTCGCGCCAAAGAATCCATAGGTTACCTCGGGCAAGGAGATCAGCCGGAAATAAGAGCTGGATAAGGTCAGAAAGAGTCTGATGATGTTGTCCAGCGCCAAGCCGCCCAGGATCACAAACAGAGCTACTGGCGAACGCGAAATCCATTTTCCTGCAGATAGAACTAAAGCTAAAGCGCCCGTCGTCGTTTCGGGTTTTTCATCGGCCCCGGGGGCTACACGCGCTTTCCTGGTTATAGGTTCACGGAAGCCAAGAACAACCCCGAGGGCGATGAGTGCAGAGACCAGATTCAGACAGATCGGGAATCGCAGCGTAACGGATTGATTCACGCTAAATCCAAAGATCCCGACTATTCGATTCATGAATACAGGATCGTAGACCGCGCCTCCAACCAACATGGCAATAACCATGCCTACGCCTTGCCAGCGCATGACCTGATCTAAGACGAGCGGCCAGTCAGAGGATCGATTTTGCTCCGCCAATGAATCAAAAACGAGCGCTTCGTCGGCGCCACTGGCCATACCCTCAGCGATCCCGCTCAGTACCCTGTTTGCTAAACAGAAAAGGAAAAGCGTTAAGCCTCCGTTTTGGGGTGCAAGGAGCAGCAATAGCATTTCTCCTATCATGCACAGCGTCGCGGCTACGATGAGGGGTTTGCGTCCAAAGCGGTCGGCTAGCGCGCCTGCCGGAACATCCGTGAAAACGATGGCCAGAGCCCAGGCGAGGTTGAGCATCGTGTACTCGGTAACGCTTAGGCCTAAGTCGAGAAAAAGAACCGCGAGGACAGGGTAGTAAAATCGCGAATTGAAAAGGACTCGGAAAAAGATGAATCGGCGCCAATTGCCGTCCGGATCGGTTCGAGATTCCTGCTGAGGGTATTGAGGGCTGGGCAAGTTGTGATTTAGGTCGACGCAACGTTATTGCGATTCAATGAAGCGACGAATGAGCGATTCTGTTCAAGACTCCAGTGAATCCTTTTATCGCCGCTCGCTTGAGATCGATTTTCCGATTGAGGTGATGTCTCTTTGCATGATGTGAGGAAAATGGCCGAGGTAATTTACTTTTCCGCCAGCCATTTAAGCCTCCCATACTTGAATCGACGACGGGTCGATGTCGAAGCGACAGAGCCTGTTCATCTGGTTAAAGCTCCTGTCCGCCCGAACCAATAACGAGGTGTTGCCAAGACGTACGGAGAGCTGCAGCATCCCTCCAAACGGGGCGATATCCTCAATCGTCGCCTCGTAGCGGCCATTGTTGCTAAGGCGTATCTGCTCTGGTCGGATACTCCAGCCAACGCGCCCGCCTGGCACGAGCGGCGGGCCGGCCACGACGAGTCTTATGCCGCTTCCAATCTCGATTTGGCCCTTATCGACTGCGATTCCGTAGGCCACGTTCTCAGCACCGAGCACGCGCGCCACGGTTTCGGTCGCCGGTCGCGCGAACACCGCCTCCGTTTTGCCCGTCTGAAGAACGCGGCCTTGGTCGAGTATAAGGATCTCGTCCCCGAGCAGTGCTGCTTCGTCCGGGTCGTGGGTGACAATAACCGTCGTCGCTGCGATTTCGTGCTGCAACTGTCGCAATTCCCCACGGAGCCGGCGCCGCAGCGGAGCGTCTAATGCAGAGAAAGGTTCGTCGAGGAGCAATAGGCTCGCTGGCCGGACGAGCGCTCTCGCTAATGCCACCCGCTGCTGCTGGCCAAGCGAGAGAGCCGCGGGTAGTCTGTCCTCAAGACTGGACAGGGCAAGCCGGTCGATCCAGTGGCGCGCAACTAGTGCTTCTGCGCCGGCTGGGAAGAGCAATTGGCCAGCGACGGTCATATGTGGGAACAGGGCGTAATTCTGTGGTACATACGCGACGCCCCGAGCTTCCGGCCGAAGGGCCGACAGGTCGTGATCGCCCAGGCGAAGCACGCAAGTGTCAGCCCGGTCAAGGCCGGCCAGCAGCCGCAGCGTTAGCGTCTTGCCCGATCCTGAAGGGCCAAGGATAGCCAGACGCCGAGCGCGGGTCGTCCAAGCCACGTCAAGCTCGAAGGAACCGAGGCGCCGTAGAAATTGGAAGGTCAAGCCACCGTCCGAAACTGGTCGGGAGACTGACCGGGAGGTGCTCGTCGAGCCGCTAACCTTCAGCGGGGCAGCAAACGACGGACCAGCGACCATCTGCGCGTGCCGTCGTGCCGGTCCCCCGCTCATGTGACTGAGGGCCAACATGGTAATCGCCGCGGCCAACGCCGGAAGTACGATTGGCAACATCGCTGGCAATCCCTGGCTCCCGAACGCGACGTACATGTAGACCGGCAGCGAATAGGGATGATAGGCCACCATCATGGTCGCCCCAAACTCACCAAAGGCGCGTAACCAAGCGAGGAGCAACCCGGCGCGAATGGCAGGCCAGGCGATCGGCAGGCTTACCCTGATGAAGGTATCCAGCCGTCCCCGCCCCAGCGTGGCGGCTACGTCTTCGAGCACTGGATCGACCGAAGCGAAGGCGGAGCGCGCGGCGACAATTAGAAAAGGGGCGGCCACGAAAGTCTCGGCCAGCACAATACCGGCAAACGAGTCTGTGAGAGCACCATGCCCCAATAGACCGAGCGGTGAATACGGTCCAACCAGGAACAGCAGAAGGACTCCGCTAGCCAGCGGCGGGAGGGCTAAAGGCAGTTGGACAATGAAACCAAGCACCGCCATTCTGCGCCCCGGCACACGCGCAAGACAGTAGCCGAGCGGAACACCACCCAATAGGATTAATGCGACGGACAGCGTCGCACTGGTTAGTGATACGGCCAGCGAGCGCCAAAGTTCTATCGCGTTTATTGACTGCCAATCGGCAAGCCCCGCCTGCTGAATAGCGGCCACGAAAGGGGCGCACAAATAGATAACTAACAATGCCCCAAGCCAGGGCAACGGCGCAGGAAGCCGCCGAGTCACTGGGCAGCGTCGACGAGCGATTTAATCGCAGCCGGTACTGCTTCTCCGTCGCCGCTCAAATCCGGTTTCAGTAGCTCAAGGCCATGCTCTGTGAGCAGATCGCGACCCTGGGATCCTAGAAGAAAGCTAACGAACCGCTCGGCACCAGCTGGGTTCGGCGCGTCTCGCAAGATTGTGACCGTGTAACGGGCCTTCTGGGCGATTTCATCAGGAAGTTTGATCGCCGGAATTTTTGCGTCCGAAGTCTCGGTCGAGTAGAAGAAGCCGACATCAAGCTGTCCAGACTGCAGGCGTCCGACCAACGTTTCCTCCGGTAGTACCTGCGCCGGGTTATCGGGCGCGCCGATGATTTGCTGGGAAAGGCCAGGCTTGTTGTAGAACGCTTCCGCGCGCTTCAGGAGCTCGATGGTTAGCGCGCCCTTTGGGTCAAGCTTGGGATCGGTTCGTCCGAGCTTCAGCCCCGGCTCTGTAAGCACCTCATACCAGGGCTTGTTCTTTAGGTCGTTCACGAACCGGCTGGACGGATTGTAACCGATTACGAGCGGCGACTCGGCGAACGTGACGTACCAATGTACCCAGTCGCCATTGGTTTGCCCGGTCAACTGGTCATCGACCTTCGGATTGGCGCTGACGAATACGTCGCCCCGCCGCAGCTTGCCCTTGATCTCGTTCGCCAATTTGTTCGAACCGCCAGCAAAGCCCTGAAATCGGTCGCCGCTTTTCTGCTCGAATGCCGGGCCTGCGCTCCTCTCCATTAGATTCACCAGCGAGCCGGCATAAAGTACGTTAACGGTGGTGTCGGCGGCCCACGCCGAACCCGATGCCGTGATCATAAAAATAGCCGCCACTTTCGCGAGGCGCATCTTGAGTGACAATGTCATCGGTGTCTCCCTGTCTACGAGCAAAGTTGCAGCGTGCAAAAAGAATAAGGTGCGACGGAGCGAAGTCGAGCGCCGAAATAGAAGGCCTAGAAAACGAAAGCCAGATTATTGATGGGACGGGACACTAGGCCTCACTTTTTTTAAATCCGCGAGAAGGCGTGCGGCCAGATCGGCGGCCTGTCCGCGAAGTTCCGGCACAGCGATGGATTCGTAGAGTCGCCCTTTTTGCGTGCTGCCCAACGTGTAAAGGCCGTTGATGATCTGGCCCTCCTGGTTGCAGATCTGACCTCCCTCGGCGGTGCTAGCTCCTAACCGGAGCGGGTCGGGAGCGAGAAGATCGCGAGCGAGCAACTGCTGCACGAAAGGATCGTTCAGCTTGCGATAGTCAGCCTGCGGTCCGGTGCAGCTCAGGACATAACGCACGCGCAGTTGCTTTTCCTCGCTGGTACCACGCGACCGATAAGTCACTTCGACTTGCTCTTCCGCCGGCTGGTAGCCTTTGATATACCCCCGATGACAAACCAGGCGGCCTTCAGCTTCCAGGCGGTCTTTCACTGCCATGATCTCAGGCGCGCACCGATGCCGATGCGTTTCCCACAAGGCGCGGAGATGGCGCAGGAATCGACGCTGCTCTGTCCGGTTTAAGTTCGTCCAGATCGACTGATTAAGGGGGCGTATCGCGTCGACCACCGGACGCCAGTCGATACCCTGCGCCGCTGCGCGACGTAATTCCTGGGCCACACGGTGACACAAGGCACGCGCCGTCTCAGGCAAGTTGTCCGGGTCGAGAAAGGTCGGGTAGGGCGCTGCCTTTTTATGCGGCTGCGGGAACAGCCCCTGCCGGGAGAGAAGATGAATTTTTCCCTCGTGCTTCTTCTTATCGAGCGTGAGGAGGAGATCGAGACTGGTTAATCCCGTGCCAATGATCAAGATGTCACCTGGTTCGGCGAGCTTGGCGTGAACCTCGGCGCCGTACGGGTTGTTCATGAACCAAACCCGCTCTCCTGGCTGGTTTTGCTTTGCCTCGCCTGGAGGAAAATTTCCCAGCGCGAGAACTACTCGGGCGGCTTCCAGCTTGCTCCCGGCTTTACCGATCAACTGGAACCATCCGTTCTCGCGTGGCCTTAGGTCGACGATTTCATCGTGGATGATATCGAGGACACCCGGCAACGCGCAGGCCTCGCGCAGCAAATCCTGGAGATAGTCACCAAAGACCAGCCGCGGGATAAACGCGTCGGCACGCAATTCCTGGATCCCGGCGGCAGCCAGATTTTCCGGATGGGTCTGAAGCCACCTGTAGAAGTTACCAATGTCGTTTGGGAAGGCTCCCATTTGATCAGCCTGGACATTGAGCAGGTGTTTGGGATCGGTAGTACCGTAAGCCACGCCTCGTCCAAAGGCTTTGCCGCGATCGATCAATCCTACGCGCAAGCCGCGTTGTGCCTGGGCTAGATGGACGGCTACCATGGTTCCGCTATAGCCGCTGCCCACGACGGCGACGTCGTATCGACTTTTAACTTGGTCATTCATAACGATCTCAATCTGAATTGGAATTGACAGCAGAGGTAATCGTTAGATGCTATGCCCCATAACTAATTGTTATGAACGAATGATCGATTAAGATGATCGACTACCGATGATCGATTACCGTCTCCATGTCTTTCGTTTGGTAGCCGAATTGCGCAGTCTCACCAAGGCGTCAAAGGCTCTTCATCTTTCCCAGCCCGCCGTGACCAAGCACATCAAGCTGCTCGAGGAAGAGCTGCGACTTCCCCTCTTTGTCCGCTCCAGCAGCGGGGTTGTGCTCACCGAGGCCGGGACGGTCTTCTTACAGCACGTTAAGGAGACGGAGAAATCGCGGGCAACGGTGTTGGAGAAGTTACAGGCTCCTGCGGGACTTTTGACCGGAGGGCTTCGTCTCGGTAGCAGCATGACTATCGCGTCGTATTACCTGCCGGAAGTTCTCGTCCGGTTCAAAGCCAAGTACGCCTCGGTGACATGCGATGTGGTGCAAGGAAACACCGACCTGATCGTTGGCTTGCTGCTCGACCAACGGATCGAGTTGGGGCTGGTGGAAGGACCATGCCGTCGTCGTGAAATCCAGGTCCGCCCATTTTACGAGGATGAAATTGTCTGGATCGCGGCTCCTTCCGATACCTTGACCAAAATCAAGAACCCCACTCCTAAAGCCTTGCTGGAACGTCCGGTCATCGCCCGCGAACTGGGCTCCGGTACGCGGCGCGTCGTGGAAATGGCCCTCCGCCAGCAAGGATTCGCCTTGTCGCGCTTTCGCATCGAACAGGAACTGCCCAGTACGGAATCGATCAAGCGCATGGTTGCCGCCGGAGCCGGAATCGGCTACGTCTCGCGCTTGAGCGTTGAACAGGAATTAGCTTCTGGAAAGCTGGTTCAGATCCATTGCCCGAAACTTCGGATTAAGCGGCCCTTCTCCATCCTGATTCCCCAAGGACCTGACCCAATCGGCATCGTGCAGGCGTTTTCGCAATTTGTCGAGCGAGCCTGAACGAAAAGAAGGTTGCTCTGGCTGCTCAGCACGTTGCCGGGACGCTGCGGGGTCAAGCTTCACGGCTACGTGCTCAGTATCGCCGTTCGCCGTTTCAGCCTCCCGGCTTGCTTCCATGGTCTCAGCGTCAACTAAACATTACCTTCAATTGGCGAAAAGTTTTCCGCTCATTAGTAGCCGCGAAAGCTTTGTTTTCGGTTTCGACCATGCCTTTGACTAGCTCCAGGTCTTTTGATTCTCCGAGTCGATAACCGTTTCTATCGGCGACAATGCTTTGCTGCTCGGTCTCACCAGCCTCAACGCCTAAAGGGTACGCGGCTAAATAGCCCTGCATATGTTCAAGAATTTCTCTATAGCGGATTGGCATGCCCGAAAGGCTATCAAGCCTCAAAGGACGGTGCGAGCCGGTTTTTACTCTTATTTCCGGGTCGGTATTGGGTTCGCGTCGACGCTGGAGAAAGCCTGTTGTGGGTTTCTCGTCCCCGTCCCTCGAAACCTGATGTTGGGGTGGCTTCGATTTTGCGGGCAGGAGCAGAACCGGTCTGTTATCGCGAAGGGACTAGCTGATGGTCGCCAGCCCCAAAACTACCGGAACGCGGCCAAAGCTGGGAGGGCAGCGGTCCCGCGGCCGCGGGATAGCGTGGTAGCTCTGCAAGTTGGCAGCAGGCGGCTCCCGCGAACGACCCAGCGCCCTTATCTGCCGAGCGTCTTTGTTAACAGGGCAGTTGACTCAGTGACGCTTCGCGATGTTCCGGCATCAAGCTAACTGAACTAGGTAGCGACCCCCTAATTCTACCCTTGTGTAAGAACTCCGGCCCTCCAGGATTCTGAGATCAAGCTTAATAATAGATATAGACCGTACCGTTCACTGCGCCATTAGTGACGACCGTGGTTTGTGTACCGCAGCTGGTCTGAGCGTCGGTTGTCGTCCAATTCATCGAAGGAGCGGTGCCGTTTCTCAGCGAAATGGTGATTCCATACATTTCTGAATAAGCTTCCTTCGGAAATTCTGCGCACTGAGTGACGTTGTATACCTCGAGGGTTTCGGTGCACCACACCAGTTCCGGGATATTACTAACCGTCAGGCTGGTTCCGTTGATTCCGTAGAAATCGCATGTATACGAGCAGGCCGAGCGTCTTTTCGCGGTCAGACGAATCACCCCGCCCAGAAACTGATTTGTTTCCACGGGAACTAAAGTCGTGAAATACGCCTGGTTACCGGTCACATACCAGCTTGCCACCGCCCAATATTTACCGCCTCCCGCCGAGCTTGGTCCGTACTGCAAGACCGGCTGTAGAATAGCGGTCCCGCTCGCGGGCTCAATAGAGTTAAACTGAAAAAGCGTTTGTCCGCTGTAGACCGATGGCGGGTAGGGAACGTTCCAGTCCGTAGAAAAATAGCCAACCGGACTTCTGTAGGTATTGTACCAGCTTGCGTAAGTGACCCAACCCGTGTCAGTAAATGGCACACTTTGCGGGTTGATACTGGCCGGTATCGGAAAATCGATGTGATCCCCGGTTTTTGGATTCTCCATTCGTATATGTTCGTCCGGCATACGGACCAAATCGTAACCGGGCTGAACTCGATGCACGTTCGTGCTGTCGCGATAGCCGAATGGAGTTAGCACCTGCGTAGTACCTTGAGCAGCAGCATGTTGCATCCCAAATGGTAGTGATAAAAATAAAAGAGCGCCTCCTGCTAGTAGACGATGTCCGATGCACTCAATTAACATAAATATTCATCTCACCAGAAAGCGGAGCGCGAAAGCAAGCCGATTTCAGGACGGTCAAATCTGTTCCGATCGCTTGCAGAGTGCTGGTTGGAGTCAAATGAAAAGTTCAGCTATAGTCGTTCATGACTACGACAAACGCCGTTTCGTCACGAATGGAGCAGCCTAAGGTCAATCAGCTGCTGGGTCCGGCTTTAAAGAGTCTTTATGAAATCGAGGTTCACCTGCGGAAATCCACCCTGGAGCCTGAGCTTCGGGAATTGGTGAAGCTGCGGGTTTCCCAGATCAATGGATGCGCGTATTGCATCATTTTTCATCGTCGCGATGCCCTCAAGATTGGGGTCGCAGAGCGAAAGATTCATCTACTGAACGCCTGGCGAGAAGCATCAGATTATTCAGACCGGGAACGCGCTGCGCTGGCGTGGGCGGAAGCTGTCACCTTAATCTCTGAGCATCATTTGCCGGACGAAGTCTATGCCGAGGCCGCCGGCGTTTTCTCCGAGCAGGAGCTCGTCGATCTCAACCTCGCGGTTATCAGCATCAATTCGTGGAATCGTATTTCCATCGCTTTTCGGTACGAACCGGAACGCGAATGAGATTACCGGTTGAGGATCGAATGGACCGTTAGGATCAGGTTACGCCCTTTAACCTAACCCGGGCGCTTCGGGGTCGAGAACCTCGTGGCGTTGCTTGCGCGCGAGGTCCCAATGAAGCTGATCGCAATCGCAGAGCGCTTCCTCACCTGGGAAGTTAGGGAGTATAAGTATACTTCATCGTTAAGCCCTTACCCGGTATCACGCTTGAATTGGCTGCTCTCGTGTAGATCGGATAATCATTAGCATCTTTATTTAGCCATATCCCATCAAAGGTAGATTTTACATTATTTAATATATAGGTTCCATTTACAAAATCGCAATACATACTGGCGTCCATGCTATACTGGCAGTTACCTTTGTCACAACTTCCAGCAACCACCGGATAGAATGCCACCTTTTCGACAACCATTTCGGTATTCTGCTTAGGGATAGTAGGACCACCAAAACCCTGCCCAAGACTACTGTAAATATTGAGCCAAATATACATCTCTCTACCCACTAAATACTTCATGCCCAATGATTGATGAATATCGCTATTATTCTCGCCGCTTTTTTGATACATGAAGGGGAGGTCTTGATTGACGCCAGTTGCGCTCCACTTAACCTGGTCTGGGTTAAACTCGATCGTATAAGATTTTACGGTTTCAAAATACGGTTTGGAGAGTTTGTAAAACACCTGAGAATCCGGCTTAGCGCCGCTATCTAAGGGGCCACCAATAATATTGACTGAGATAAAATCGTCAGCGGATTGACCTCCTAACGTGGAGACTGTGCAGTTTCCGCCTACTTGACCACATTGACCGTCTGCGGTTCTACGCCAGGCATCCCTATTGCCCGGGACATATTCATAATCAACTTCTGTCCATCCATTCGGATAGGCTGGATAATATTCCAGCATAAAAAATCCGTCGACAATACCCTTCTCCGTAGAGGGTTTTAATGTCATCACCAGTTTGCCATAGCCAAATGATTGTTTGGTACGGACTTGAGCGCCTAATTGTTGATCCGCCGACACCTTAGCGGCCAATGCGATAGTGGATATCGCGATAACGAACGATAGTAATGAGGCTTTCATAAGAATCACCTCATCGGTTGTTACCAAAAAGCCGGAGGGTACCGCAAGATTATTGTAATTATTGTGAGTATTGCGATTTTCGAAGCTGGATGCCTAGCCCTAAATGCACTGCCTGCGCATGCTCTCTAACAAGCGCTCGATCTTGTCCGGATTCCGCATATCGGCCAGGTTGGTCGGCTGGGGTCGCGTCTATACATTACACATAAGGGCTTGAGTTTTTACCGCACTGGTGGCACAAGAATCCTGATGGCTCGACCGACGCGGATTGATTTCCCAGGCGCCTGGTATCACGTGCTCAACCGCGGTATCGAGAAGCGGTCGATCTTTCGCTCACGACGCTGCTACGAAAGGTTCTTAGAGCTGCTCAGCACGTTGCCGGGACGGTTCGGGGTGAGGCTTCACGGCTACGTGCTAATGCCCAATCATTACCATCTCCAGGTGGAGACGCCTGAAGCCAACCTCAGCCAGGCTATTCATTGGCTCAATGTTGGCTATAGCGTTTGGTTAAACCGCAAGTACAGCCGGGTCGGTCCGTTGTTTCAAGGGCGTTTTAGAGCGATTCTGCATGAGTCGGGCGAAGCGCTCGTCATCAACCGTTATATCCATCTCAATCCGGTTCGAGTTAAGGCTGCCGGCGGCCACGAGGGCCGGGCAAGCCCGGGGGGTGAGATCACCAAAGAGTTGGCTCGGCGACGGGTGGAGATCCTAGAGCAATTTCCATGGAGTTCCTATGGGTACTTTGCCGGAACCAAAGCGCCGGTTGAATGGCTAAGTACTCACGCAATTCTGGACTCTTTTGGCCAAGGCTCCCAGCGAAAGCGTCAAGAGACGTTTCGCCGCCAACTCAGAGAAGCGGCAGCAACCGGGGACTGGGAAACCGACTGGAAAAAACGTCTGAACTACATGGTATTACTGGGGCGCCCTGAATTTGTGGCTCAAATGCGCAAGCGACTTCGGGGTGATCAGGATCAACAGACGGGGCTACGCCGTGCGTCAAAGGATGCGTTAACCTGGACCCAGATCGTCCAAGCCGTAACTAAAACCTGGGATCGTCCCTGGGAGGAACTACTGCACGCTCGCGGCTGCGGCGCACGAGAAACTGCGCTTTTCCTTGGCAGAACCCGCGCCCGCCTGACTTTGAAAGAGCTTGGTTCGCTCTCAGGCGGTCTACACCATAACGCCGTCAGTATCGCTGTTCGCCGTTTCAGTCTCCGGCTACAAAAGGATCGCCCCCTCCAGCGCAAGCTCGTCCTGGTTGAAAAAGCGCTCAATCGAATTTAGTCAGCGACGCTGCGACAGTATCGTGATGGTGATCGTTGGATCGGTGTAAATGTCTTGAGATCGATAGGCGCTCTCGATCGCGGTCTCAGCTGCATCGATCGTCAGTCCAGCGATTTTGATTTTTCCCAGAATCAGCATATCGGCGCAGCCTTGGCCATCGATCAGGTAGAGACCGCTTAGCGCCGTAACATCTTTTAAGGGAACACCGCTGATTCTCATACGAACGACATCATTCGGGTGTACGACGGCCTCCCCAGCAGGAGCGGTTAGGGAAACCAGCAACAGCAAACCAGTCAGAAGACTGGCGTGTAAACTACTAATAGGCATCATTTCTACGGGATCTATTGGCGGGCAGCTTCGAAATCTGACATTTGGAATTCTCTCTCAGGGCTTTTAGAGACTGTAACTTTAGGGAAAGTCTTCACTCTGCCGTATTTCATGTAGGCGCTGCTTAGGACAACGCCAAGGATCGGCGTCCCGACGCTTTGCAAGGCGGCGCGGGCTCGGATCATCATCGATCGAGGGAATCGGCGATGTTGGGCAACGATGATCGAGCCGTCCGCCAGTGCGCTGATTACCGCTGCGTCCCTTTCCTCAAGAATCGGCGGACAATCAAAGATCACCACATCAAACCAGTCTTTGACGATCTCCACCAACTTGGCGAATTTCTGCAAACTGAGAAGGCTGATGACGCTGGCGTGCGATGAGCCACTGGTAACGATAAATAGATTTGGCAGTAGCCCATCTCGAATGATTTGGTCTAAAGCCATTTTCCCGGTTAAGTAATCACTGAGACCGATCTGGTTATTGATGCCGAATAGATCATGCTGCGAGGGATGGTGCAGATTCGCATCGATGACTAGAGTTTGTTGCCCGCTGGCAGCGAAAACGGCCGCCAAATGGCACACTGTCGTCGATTTCCCTTCTCCGGGCCCGCTGCTTACTACGGTCAGAACCGATGCCCCCATTTTCTGCCGGGCAGAGTCGACGCGGGTCTTCAGTATCCGATAAGCTTCCGCACTCAGGTCTTTCGGGTTCGCGTGAGATATCCGTTGGCTATTTTTCGGGATTGCAGCAAGGACTGGAACCCGCAGTAGTCGCTCTACCTGGCGTAGCGTTTTCACGCTCCTATCTAAATACTCAGCGAAGAAAGCAACCCCGACTCCAAGCAGGAGCCCGGTCACTGCACCAAGAAAAAGATTAGGAAAAATCGTCGGGCTCCTCGAAACCTGCACGGCTTTTGCGGGATCCTGGATCATGGCCCGTTTTTCTAACTTGGCGCTCTCGGTTGTGCCGGTATCCAGCTTGGCTTGAGTTGTCTCAAGCAGCCTACGCTCTTCATCGTAACGATTTTTTGCGTCGAGACATTGAGCGCTGGTGGTCGCGCTCGCTTTCTCGGTTCGCTTTGACTCGTCGGTGCTATCCGGGTTCGGGTCCACAAAGCCCGCCGCAGTCCTTAGACGGGACGCTTTGGCGAACGCCTGACTAACGGCGTTCTCTTTCTGCTCAACGTCCGCTCGCAATTGGTCCAGTTCTTTTGCGATGAGGGTCTGCTGCTCGGAAATTCGTCGATCAACGTACTCTTGAGCAATGGTGTTGGCGAGAAGCGTTGCCTCTCGTGACTCGGCGCCAGAAACACTTATCACGATCAGTTTGGGATCGCGGACTTCATGCAGTTGCACCATCGCGCGCAACCGGTTGTAAAGGGCCTCCAGCGTAAGTCGGCCGCCGTTTGCTGACCATTTTTTCTGTAGATCCAACTTTTGGATAACCGGATACAGCATCCCCTGACTGGTAATAAGTTGGAATTGCGTTTCGGCGAATTTCGGGTCGTTGATTTTCTGCGAAGTCGGGCCTTCGAAAATATACTCCCGGGTGTCCGGGTTGGCCTCGATGGTTACAAATGATGCGTACTCCTTTGGGTTCAAGAGGGTAATGACTCCCGCGGTGGCCAAGGCTAAAAGTACAATAAGGATCACCCAACCAAGCCGAATCCTAACGATGCGCCAATAGTCCAGATGCGGTCTGGCATCAAAGGAGGTTTTCATGGAGAAATGCGTGCTATCGGGGACGAATGTACTAACCTGACAAGAGCTAGTTCGGAGAGATCGCCCGACTTGACCGCGCTTCTCCGATGCAAGCAGTCCCAGTGGTAGTCTAGGTTAGTTGCCACCAAACAGCACGTCGTTGCGACGGGATGTGTGCCTCCTACCCGATGCTACGGAGCGAACCGACAATGTCCAGCAAATAGGCGTACTCGCCCTGCTTACCCGCTGGTGTGCCGAAGAGTTGCCAGCGCCAAACCAAATGTTCAGCAAAGATGGCGACTATTATTTTTGACGATTAGTATTGTTTCTGAGATCCCCCGTTTTTGTTAGCAGCCGCCATGCGCGGGACTCCGACTAGATAATAGCTGCCATATTCTATATTTAGTAGAGCATTCGAATGCAGCCAAAAAATGGAGAATACCAAGGGGAGTAGTCAACTCTCAACGATTGCCCGCTCGCGACTGTGCGCAAAAGACAACGGGGGCGAGCATTGGGGTTGCGTCTATAGAGGCTGTTGCCCAAATGGATCATTACCACAGCAAGATCACAAAGTTCACAAAGACGGACTTTTTGAACAGAAGTTAGCAAAGTAAGCAAAGGTAGGCGGTGCTACAAATTGACTAATGCAGCTGAAATCGCCGCCAAAACCGGAATTGATCCCTATCTCCGAAGCCATATCCGGGATCTGTAAACTTTGCTACCTTTGCTAACTTCTGTTCAAAAAGTCCGTCTTTGTGAACTTTGTGATCTTGCTGTGTAATGGGATCCATTTGGGCGACAGCCCCTATATATTACACAGAATAGCTTGAGTTTTCGGCCCACTGGTGGCACAAAAACCCGGATAGCATCGATCGATGCGGATTCATTTCCCAGGCGCCTGGTATCACGGGCTCAATCGTGGTATCCAGAAGCAGTTCATCCTTTCGCTCACGACATTGCTGCGAAAGCTTTCTTAGACCCGCTCGGCACGTTGCCGGGACGGTTCGGCAAGCTCACGGCTACTTGCTCGCTATCGCCGTTCGCCGTTTCAGCCTCAGGCTACAAAAGGATCGCACCACGCCGAAAGCGCCAGAAACGCCTCATGGTGGACCACCTCTTTCCAGAGGGGCGCTGCAATCGGCGATCGCAGGGATACGCGTTAACTGAATCAGAACGGCTGCAGAGACCCGGCACTCGATAGAGGCGGCGCCCTGAACGTGTGGCAAAACCGAGGGTTGGTCACGATCCACAACACCAGGCCGTCCAGGTTTCGGGGCGTCGCGCCGATCCCTCCAGCGCAAGCTCGCCCTGGTTGGAAAGAGCGCTCAATCGATTTAGTCCCTTTCGAGCTCAGTGATGCCTCCTCGTTGAGGTTTCGCGCGCGGCGTTTGTCCGTCGAAAACGTTGTCGTGGGCGAGAAGGATCCTTCTTCAACTCTGCCCATACCAAATCTTCGAGCCCGAGCACGAAGAAATCTGCCCTGTCGGGAACGCTTGTCAGTGAACGGTAACTCCCAAAGCACGAAGGGTTCTTTCAGCGGTTTGCAGATCGTTCCGGCGAAAATCATCAAAAAAAGCTTCTCGTAAGTATATGCGTCGGGGTTTCCGCATCTTCAATCACGCGAGAAAAAGCCGGATTCATCGGCACGCTCTCGAAACACAAATGAAATTCGCGAAATCCGTTGGTTGGTTTCTGGAAAAAGCAGTCAGCTCAAAGCTTGTATTAGCGGTACCTAGTCTGGTGCTGGCGATGATGGGGACACTGGGGGCCGAACAGCCCGGTAACATTTTGGCTCCGGACAGCAAAGGTCCAAGTAATAAAGTGGTAGCCACGATTCCTTGCGGGTTCCGCCCGACTGACGCGGTGGTTACTTCCGATAACCAGACGGTCTACGTGGCAGGCCGTTATACCAATACGGTAATCGTAATCAATGCCACGACGAATACGGTTACCACATCGATTCCGGTAGGTAACTTGCCCACGGGTGTCGCCATGACCAAGGACGGGAGCACGCTGTATGTCACCAATTATTCGGCCAGCTCGGTTTCCGTAATCAACACCAGCACTAATCTGGTGACTGCGACCATCCCTGTTGATGAAGAACCGTATTACCTGGCCGTGAGTCCGGATGGTTCGTCTGTCTACGTGGCTACGGATGGTTTTGTTAATGAAGGAGCGATATCCGTAATCAATACTGCGACCAATGCGGTTACCGAGATCCCGACCCAACAGAACAATATTGGAATTCAAGTTGCTTTCAATCCCTCCGGGAAGGAGGCGTATGTTTCGTCATATAAGGGTATCAAGAAGCAGCCCGATTATTTGTTCGAGGTCGACCCTGCCACGCAGAAAGTGACAAAGATGTTAAATTTGGCAAGCGCTGGGAACGTGACTCTTGCCGTCACCCCGAATGGCAAAAGCCTCTATATTGCCGAAGAGAAAGAGGTGGCGGTACTCGATATCGTCGAAAATAAAGTCGTGAAAAATATTCCGTTGCCCAAAGAATTTCGTTTTCCGTTCAAAGGTGCGATAACGCCAGACGGGAAATATTTTTATTTACCGGTTGAGATCGGACAGGAGGTAGTAATGATCGACCTAACTACCAATCGGTATGTCGAGGCCTTCCAGGTCGGCGCCGGCGCCTTCCCTACCTCCCTTACGATCGCCCCCAACGGTCACTATGCCTACGTCACCGATTCTTCTAGCCCGGGCGCGCTCATCGTAATTGATATTTCCGGTAGTTAGTTGGTAACGAGGCCTAAACATTAGGGTCGGGTCTGAACGGTGTGTTGCTGTTGCCCAATTCCTTCTTGTGCAGCAAGGATGCAAAGACAGATCTTTTGAACAGAAGTTAGCAAAGTAAGCAAAGTAGGCGGTGCTACAAATTGAGTAATGCAGCTGAAATCGCCGCCAAACCCGGAATTGACCCCTGTCTTTGAAACCATATCCGGGATCTGTAAACTTTGCTACCTTTGCTAACCTCTGTTCAAAAAGTCCGTCTTTGTGAACTTTGTGATCTTGCTGTGTAATGATCCATTTGGGCAACAGCCCCTAGGACGTGACCCTGATGGTTCCCCGACATCGCTTACCCTATTTTGGATGTGCCTCATCCAACAACTTTTCAAAGCGCGGATGACCTCGCAGTGGGTCCCAGGTGGGGCTCAGCTTCAGTTCTCCATATTCCGGCGCTAACGGTTTCCCGATCAACGCAACGAGCTCATCGATTGCCTTGTCCTGTTCACCGGTCCACGCGTAAATCATCGCCAGGTTCGGAGGAAAGAAACCTCCGTTGAGCGCATCTTTAGATACCGGTAAAATTTCGACGGCATGGCGCCCTTCGGCGATAGCATCGGCTTTGTGCCCCAGGAAAGCATCGGCCAGACCGAGATAACTCAGCGACCAAGGATCATCTGGGTGCTCGTCGGCTTTTTGTTTCAGGCGGCTTCGCGCCTCCGAGAATGAAGCGTTCGCTTTCGGGGCATCAGCCTCAAATTGGGCGATCAATCCTTCGCAGAAGCTGCGCGGGACGAAGTAGTTGAAGGTCGCAGTGACCGGAAACGTATCGCGTTGAAAATCCTGGAGCGTTTGTTTGGCAACCGGCCAATCTCGAGCGCAAACCGCCAGGTAAAAACGCGCTCCGACAAAGTCAGAACTCGCGTCCGAAAACGGAAGGGCCAAGGCGGAGTGCAGCAGATCGATATCGGCCTTTTCGCCCCAGAGAGATAAAGCTCTCATTAGTCTCATATTCTGATCGTCGGGCTTTAGCTTAAGTATCCTTTCCCAAGCCTGCTCAGCACACCGATAATTCCGGGCGAAGTTACAATGGGCTGCCAGCTGGCTGAAGGCATCCGGATTCTCGGGATCCAAATCAGTTGCTTTTTCGAGGCTTTCGGTCGCATCCTCCCATCGGCCCTGACGGCGATCGATCGTAGAAAGATAGGCCAGGGCTTCCGTGTTGTTTGGAGATATCTGCTGGACTATCGCCAGCTGGGTTCGAGCCCGCTCATAGTCGCGCGCCACCCGATAAAGATAATCGGCGAGCGCCAACCGAGTTTCCACTAAGTCAGGTCTCAATCGCATCGCCTCGTTGACCGCCGCTTCCGCTTGGGCTCGTCGCTCCGAAGTATGGTCATAAAAGGCCTGATACAAAAAACCGTGGGCGTGTGCGAGCAGGCAGTAAGCCAGAGCAAACCCGGGATCGCGGCGGGTTGCTTCACTCAGCAAGCTAACCTGTTTAAGCAACGTTTCTCGCTGGTCCCCGGTGGAAAAAAAGACATCCATTCCTTTCGCTTGCAGATAAAGGTCATAGGCAACCAGATCAGCGGTGGGCCGTTCCTCGATGATCTTCTTTTCCGCCGGTGACAGTTTCGCTCTCAAGCGGTCGGCAACAGTTTGCGCGATTTCGCTCTGAATCGCAAAAATGTCAGTCATGTCTCGATCATAAGTTTCGGCCCATAAAGCGTCGGCCGTCTCGGCCTGGATCAATCGAGTACTGATACGTACCCGGTTACCCTCCCGGCGAACCGTACCCTCGAGCAGATTGGCTACTCCAAGGGCTCGACCAATCTCACTCAGGTTCCGTTTGTCGACGGCGCGATACTGCATGACCGAGGTTCGACTGATTACTTTGAGCGCTGAGATTTTTGCCAGGTCGGTGAGAATGTCATCCTGAATCCCGTCGGCGAAATATCCGCTTCCGGTGTCTCCGCTCAGATTTTCAAATGGCAATACGGCGATGCTTCTTGGCCGAATCGCGGAGGCCGAGCTGCCCGGAGCCAGTTTCTGGCGCTCCACGGTGGCAGCCGTTGGTTGAGTGCTCCAGTTCGCCCAGTTGAAAAACCAGACGGCCGAGACGACGACTGCAGCCGCGCCAAGCAGGCCAACGGCAACGATCCATCGTTTCGTTGGTTTTAAACCAGCTGGGTGGCCTTTTCGGTCTGGCGCAAACTGCGTCGTTGTCGGGACGGAGGGCCCATCGGTAGCGAGCAAACGTTTCACTCGTTCGGCTAACGAGCCAAGGTGTTTCTCTAGTGGTGGGCCGACCGCATCCAGCCACTGTACGGTCTCAAGGAAGTATTCCAGGTTCTCTCGCGGATTGACTGCTTCGGTGCGGAACGGTATCACCGCTAGCCCCAGGGAGGAGGCCTTGGCGACTTCACGCCCGACATGCTCCGAATCGTTAGCGTGAGCGCTGAACACTAGGACCAACGCTTGGCAGTCGGCAATACCTCGCATGATACCTTTGGCCCAATCGGTTCCGGCTTCGATGTCGCGGGGAGCGATCCAGCATTTGATCCCGGCAGACTCAAGGTGTTTACATATCGCCTCCGCGGTCCCGTGATCTTTATTGGAATGGCTGATGAAGACCATGTACGGCATGTATCCTCGCGCTGTCAGAATTTTAGTCGATTTAGCGGCGAATGGCTTGAACAAAATGACCAGTTCTGAGAGCGAGAGCTTCTCACTCATAGAATTTTGCGCGCTATTCGGCATAACTCGCCTAGCAGAGCTCGAGCGGCCCGCGCGCGTCGCGCCAGCGATCGGAGACGTCGCCGTAGGGCGGGATTGTTCCTAATCGGGCGAGCGGCCGGGCTCGGATGACGGCGCCGGGCCGGAAAGGGAGTTCATCACGGCAGGGTGATACAGAGCTTAACCAGCGCCGCAGACACTGGCGTCGGAATGTGGCTGTTGGAAAACTCGGCCGCAGGATATGCCGGTTGCGTCGAGTTAAGGCCCGATCTTTTCGCCCGATCCGCAGAACTCATCTAGATATGTAATCCACCGAAAGGATGTCGGCCCGACGCCACGTCTGGATTTGTACTTTTGCGCTAACAAGCACTGCGAGTGAACTTAAGCTGCATGCCACCTTTACCTCCCCATTTTGCCCCAGTGCCAAGCACGCTTAAGGCGCCTTCTGCGTTGACTTCGACCTCAAGGGAAATTTCTTGTAGAAGAAATCGACGGGATTGATCATTTTTCGGTTGGGCCTGACCCGGCTCAACAGCTCCGCCTTCCTGCTCGACTTCTGTTAGGATTTGATTCATTTGCTCTATGAGATCTCTGAACCCTTTTTGGAGCGTGGTGATTGGAACCTCGTTGCGAAGGGACTCCCATTTTATAGGAGGTAAATTAATAACGGTCGAATAGTCGCAGGCTTCTTTTCGGTGGACCTGTTGGTCCGTAGAGATCGTCGGTGGTACTGCGATGCTCTCATCAAAGGAAAAAGCTATCGTTTCAGTTTGTTTGTAGGTTATGATAGGGATGGTGTTCTCGTTCATAGGGGAAATCGGCTCGGAATGGTCTGCTGTGTGACCAACCGCTCCGGTAATAGGAAACTCCATAGCGACTATTTGGAGGAGTGTCGAGACAAGACAGGAGTAGTCGAATTGGGTCACGTCTTAAGGGCGTGTTGTCCAATTGGATCACACAACAAGAGCCCACAGAACACAAAGACTGAGAACTAACGTTGACGTTTCTGCCGGCGAGGAGTGAGGTGACCATTCTGTGACTGTGCCGGGTTCGATAGCTATTTCCGGGTCATTCACAGAAAAGGACTCAAGAAACCTAGTGGCGCCGACTTGTCCGCCATAGTCCCGAGTTAGCGGGACGACGGAGGAAGTGAAGCGGAGGTGGATCAGAAATCTTGGTTCGAACCTTCAGTCTTCGCGACCGTTCGCTCAGGTCGAAGCCTTTGTGTCCTTGCTGTGCGAGATGGTCGTTGCTTCTGCTTAGATCACAAAATCTAGTTGGTGTCTTTTGCTGGTTAAGTGTTTCTGCCATAACTGCTTAACCCTTTGCTATTAATGTATCGCGCTGATACAAAAGGGACCGCATGAAAACCTATCTCCCTCGATTTCTGCTACTTGCATCAATGTCATCCCTATTCGTTATGAGCGGGTACGCTACAGTCATTGAGTCGCTACCGTTCACCATCACAAAAGCCGGCACTTATACACTAGACGGGAATTTGAAGTACACAGGCGCCGCTAATACTGACGCAATCACTGTGACGGCGTCTAACGTAATACTCGATCTCAACGGATACACTTTATCCGGAACGAACACCGTCGCGATCTTCGGCGGTGGCGCCAGCAACATCACCGTCCAGAACGGCACGATCACCGGATTCTTTGTCGGTGTCCTATTCGAAAACGGTTCACAGGCGTTGCTGCAGAACCTCAGACTCTCTAACGCTTCGGCGGCTTGCATAGAACTGATTAACTTCACTTCTAGCACGATCCAGAACTGTTTTGTTCTGGGCACATCAAGCCCCGGAGCCGACGGAATCTATTTGGGCGGTTGCCAGGGTATCGTGGTTAAGAGTAACCAAATATCAAACGACGGCGTTGGTTGCGATTCCAATGATTCCTTTGGAAATATTTTTATCGCAGACCAGCTGACGAACTGCACATATGGCCTGTACTTAGGTATACCGGACAAGTACCAAGGCAATGTGACCATAGCATGCACAACCCCCTTTACCGGTGGAACCGCGGTTGGATACGAGAATAACTAGCTGGCTTTTGGAAAAGGATGCGTCAGCCTGAACCCAGATCGTCCAAGCCGTGACTAAAGCCTGGGATCGTCCCTGGGACGAACTACTGCACGCTCGCGGCTGCGGCGGGCGAGAAACCTTTTCCTTGGCAGAACCCGCGCCCGCCTGACTTTGAAAGAGTTCGGGTCGGTCTAAGACGGTCTACGCATAACGCCGTCAGTATAATAGTTTCGCCGTTTCAGCCTCCGCTACAAAAGGATCGTACCCTTAAGCGCAAGCTAGCCCTGGTTGAAAGCGCTAAATCGAATTTAGTCCCTTTCGAAGTCTCTGTGTAAGACTCGGGCATTGGGGTCGCGTCTATACATTACACATAGTTGCTTGAGTTCGGCGCACGCGACCCCGTAGCTTAACGCTGGAAGGGCAGCCGATTTCGCCAGGGTCGCTTTCGACCAAGGCCGCGCCGAGACTCGCTATCCGCTCCCCTCAATTTCCGCTCACACCAGATCTAGGATTGACCTGTCGGCGCCTATAACTAATAACGGAGCAAACTACGATGAACAGTGGATTGCCCGGAGACCTTGGGGCGACGTCGACCCCGAAATCGGTCCAGGAGTATATCGATGAAACGCCGGTGTGGCGCGATGGCACCGTGCTACGGACGACGCCAATGACCGGCATGCAATGGCGTATCTGGACGCTAGCGGCTGCCGGGAAATTTTTCGAAGGGCTGGTCGTTTTTATGACCGGGGTCGCGATGCCGCTCATCGCTGATGAGTTCAAGATGAACCCGACCCAACATGGCGTCGTCGGTGCTGCCAGCCTGTTTGGTATCCTGGTCGGCGCGGTTGGTCTCGGCAGCCTGTCGGATCATTTCGGCCGGAAACGGATGTTCGTTGTCGAAATGTTCATCTTTATGATCTTTCTTTGCCTTCTGGTGGTGAGCCCTAGTTATCTCTGGCTGGTTATCTTCCTGTTCGGTATTGGCGTTGCTCTCGGCTGCGACTACCCGACTGCGCACCTGATGATTTCCGAGAGTATTCCGAGCGGCATGCGCGGTCGATTGGTGCTGGCCGCGTTCGGGTTCCAGGCGCTCGGCGCGCTAACCGGCACGGGTGTGGGGTATGTGATCCTGAAGAACATCCCGGAGATCGGAGCTTGGCGTTGGATGTATGCGACCGCCATCATTCCAGGGCTCGTCGTCACCATTGGTCGTCTTTCCATCACCGAAAGCGCGCACTGGCTGCTCGCGCGCGGTCAAATCGAGATGGCTAAACAGCAAACGGCGCGGTTGCTGCGGCGCAACCCTCCCTACCCCCGTGGGGTTACCCTGAGCGGCGGTCATCGGCATACCGCCGCGCATACCCCGAAAAACCGCAGCTACGGGATCTTATTCGGCAAGGAGAACCGGCGTGCAACCATCCTCGCGTCGGTGCCTTGGTTCCTCCAGGATCTCGGGACTTACGGAATCGGGATTTTTACACCCGCGATCCTCGCAGCCTCAGTCGGTCACAAGACAAAGTATGCGCGCAATCTGACCGACCTCATCAACAACGATGTCCTGGCCGCCAGAGGCGCGGCGCTGATCGACATCCTGCTAATCGTGGGCATTATTTGCGCGATCCTACTCTCCGATCGAGTCGGTAGGATTCGACTGCAGATAATCGGTTTCATTGGTTGCGCCGCTGGCCTGTTGTTGGCCTCGTTTTCCGGCTTTTACACGGGAGAACCGCATATTCTGTTTGTCTTCCTCGGCTTCATGTTGTTCAACTTCATGACGAACCTCGGTCCGAACGCGCAGACCTACTTGTTAGCCGGTGAGGTCTTTCCAACCCGGGTCCGCGGTATGGCCGCGGGATTCGCCGCTGCGTTTGCCAAGATCGGCGCTGTCATGACCGCGTTCCTGTTCCCCATCCTGCTGGCTGATATTGGAACCCAGGCGCTGCTTTATATCCTGGTCGGAACGTCTTTGTTGGGTGCGATCGTCACCTGGGCTTTCCAGATCGAGACCACCGGAATTAATCTAGAAACGATCGGCGAGTAGCCGCCACATTTCGTCTTTCGTCGAGATGGCCCTTTCAGCGTTGGTTAGCATGTTTCGTCGGGAGCGAAATCTTTTTAGCGGATGTCCGGGTCTTCGATAGGATGCAGCAACATATTCATCGAACCGATGCGGCCCATCTTGGCACCGAAGTCAAAGCCGTGAAATAGCCGAGGATAAAGACCAACCTTCGCGTAGGGCAAAACTGTCTAACCGGTCAAGGGGCGTTCGCACTACTCTCCCAACTCTTTCTTCACCAATTCGAGGCGGGCTTTCCAGATTGGATTCTCGCCATGAAGCCGAATCAGGTTGGTCAAAACGTTGAGGCTAGCCCGAAAGTTCCGTTCAGCGCCGTTGATATCGCCTTGCTTTTTAAGCAAAACGCCAAAATCATTGTATGCGTCAGAAAGGTCGAGCTGCCACTGGCCGTTACTCGGATCCTGCGGGATTAATTTCTGTCTGATCTCGAGCGAACTCTGATATTGCACCTTGGCGCTGTCTAATTCCCCTTGCGCTTGCAACACGCCGCCAAGCTTCTCGTAACTGAACGACAAATCGCTTTGCAAATCGCTGTTGCGGGGGTCCTGCTTAGCCTGTTTCTGTAGAATCTCGAGCTCACTCTGGTATTGAGCCTTGGCGCCATCCAAATCCCCTTGGGCCTTTAGCACGCTGCCAAGTACCTCGTAAGCGATCGCAAACGCGTGTTGCCAATCGCTGTTGTCCGGGTCCTGCTTAGTCAGTTTCTTCATGATCTCGAGCGAACTCTGATATTGCACCTTGGCGCTGTCTAATTCCCCTAGCGCTTGCAACGCGCCGCCAAGCTCTTCATAACTAATCGACAGATCGAGTTGCCAATCGCTGTTGCCGGGGTCCTGATTGACCAGTTTCTGCATGATCTCGAGCTCACTCTGGTATTGGGCCTTGGCGCCATCCAAATCCCCTTGGGCCCTCAGCACGTCACCGACTTCCCTGTGGCTGAACGATAAATCGCGTTGCCAACCTCGGTTGCCGGGAACCTTTTTGACCAGTGTCTCAAGAATCTCGAGCGAATTTTGGTATGCAGCCTTGGCACTATTCAAATCCCCTTCTGCCATCAACACATCGCCGAGCTCCATATAGTCATAAGACAAATCCTTTTCCCATTGACTGTTGCCTGAGTCCTGTTTGAGCAGCTTCCCTGCGATCTCGAGCGAGGTCTTGTATTGCGTTTTGGCGCCACTCAAATCCCCTTGCGTTTTTAGTATATCGCCGAGTTGCGTATGGCTAACCGATGACTCGCGTTGCCACAGGGTATTGCTCGGTTCCTGTTTGACCAGTTTCTGAAAAATCTCTAGGCTTCGCTGATATTTTGCTTTTGCGCCATCAAGATCACCCTGCGCCTTAAGGCGATCACCTTCTTGCTCCAGGAGGGTAGCCCAATTCTTCAGGGCGTTGGGATCCTGCTGGCTGAAACCGAGGTTCTTGTAGTAGGTCTCCACCTGTCTCTGGACATCCTCGATGATGTCGAGGTGGCCAATCGGCTGGAGCTTGTCTCTGAGCTGGTAGAGTAAATAGTTGAGGATATCTTCCGCGCTCTTCCGAGCAGCTACCGCTCGGTGTTCCTGGGCAACCGCCAGCTTTCTTTGCTTCTTCGCTTCACGCGCTTGAAGAACGGCGTATACCGCTACCAGAGACATGGCGATAGCGATTAGACTCGCTAGCCCGGCCACTCGCAGCAGTAAGCGACGCCGTCTTTCCTGCTCTCGCTGTCTTATCGCGTCGAAGTTGGCGTCTAACAATCCCGCCAGTAGCTTCAGTTTGGCGTTAGTTTTACCATCCTTTTCCTCCCTGGCGTCACCAGCGACCGGTTCCGTTCGGACAGACGACCATTCGCTACCTGAGCCAATCCGATACCGCAACCCTTGGGGAAAGCATTCATCTTCCTCTGAGAATCCAGGCTTACCTTCAGACGCGTTTGGCTCCCCTGCTATAATCAAAGCAAGCACCCGATCTTCCCTTCCAAGTTTCTTAAAGAACTTAATCTCTTCGTTAACCCAAATGGATTTAGCTGAGTGAGGTGAACAAACCACGATTAAATAACGAGACTGAGTCAGCGCTTCATTAATCTGGGCTCCTAGATCAGCCGAAACCGGCAGTTCTTCTCGATCCCGAAAGATCGGAAACAGCCGTCTTGGCCGCAGGCCGTTCCGAGTCGCCTGACCTACGAGCCGCTTAGGTACCCGGTAGGTCTCAAGCGACCAGTGCAGCCAATCGCCCCATTTTTTATCCCGATGACTATAACTAATAAATGCCCAGTATTTGAATGTTTGCTCTTGCGTAGCTTCTGATGGAGCGGCTGACATTTTTCAGTCCGTTTAAGCCTCCGGGACGGGTTTGCTTGAGACTTCCAGAAGCAGGCTTCGATTCGGCTTGTAATCGAGGATTGGCCTTTGAGTCGCTGGACAGCGCTCGACAATCTTACGCGCAAAGCTGACGTCACCGAGTGACGATACGAATATTCTCAGGGCCTCCTGCCGCTGCCATCCCGAGAGTTTCATCGGTCGTGAATGCCTAGAACTCAGAGCGTAGGATTCTGGAGTGCGATTGCCAAGCCAAAAGAAGGCGACCACGACGGGGAGTATCAAACTAGCAATCAAAACGCGGCGATTGCGGCGCCTTCTGCGCCCACCTAGCTCAGGGCCATCACCTTGAGCTGGCCTGGGTCGCCGCCTCGAGCAATTAACGATCGGGACAAGGAAGAGCGCGACAAGCAGGCTTCGAACTTGGTACGATGTAAGGATCGAATGAAAACGCTCTTGCGCTTATCGTTCTTGGCATTGCCTTTTGCTCTGGTGATCCTGACTGGGTGCGCGACACCTGTCACAAGCCTGGGGACGGTGCATGCCGGAATGAGCGAGGACGAAGTTATACACATTCTTGGCGAACCCTATGGCAGGGAACTTCACGATGGCGTTGAGATTTTGATCTACGATTTGGCAACTGACCAAGTTCGAGCCGTAATGTACAGCGGCATGCTACGATCTTTGAATCTTAGCAAACAATTCTATCGTTTTGAGTTCGTAGATGGCCGCCTTAAGTCTTACTACATGATCGAAAAGCCGTAGTGTCGGGTGGATTGCAAAGACGACATCGCGCCAACCCAAGAATGTTGTCTGGCGTAGCTGCTCGTTATCCGTCAACTCTGCATATTCAATTTCGCAAACAAGCTTAGGCTGTACCCACTGAATTTTCTCTTTGATGTTCGGCGGATCAACAAAGGGTGATTTCTTGGTGAAGAATGGCTTCATTCGTTCGATTGCTTCCCTAAGTCCCTTTTCGCTGAAGCCGCTACCAGCATAGCCAAAATGCCGGAGCTTCCCACCAGTGTAAGCACCGATCACAACTGCGCCTAAATGCTTGCGGCTGCCTTTGGGTGCTGTAATCCACCAACAACGAATTCCTGTTGCAGCCGGGCTTTGATCTTAAGCCAGTCGGACGTTCGCTTACATGCATTACGAGCTTGTCAAAAGCATGGAGATCAAAGAGCCATTGGCGCATAATGCAGGAGTATGAGCGTTCAAGTCTATGGGTGCAATCATGTGGCGATCGAGGTTGATGATCTTGCAAAGGCGCAAGCGTTTTACGAAGACGTTTTCGAACTTAAACTTAAGTCGCGTGGCGAAGGTAATGCGTTTTTCAAGCTCGGAAATCATCAGTTTCTCGCTATGACCCAGGTTGATCAGGTTCGCGACAAGGGCGGCTGGCATTTTGGCCTAATTGTTCGGGATGAGCGGCAACTCGGGGAGGTGAGAGACAAAGTCACGCAGAAATACAGGTTACAACTAATTCCCGGATTTCGGTGCGCTTTCCGCGACCCGTTCAATAATCGGATTGATGTGGTCGACCTTCACGACGAGTCCTTAGTGTGGCTATTGCCATACCAAGAAGTTCAGGAAGCAGGCATTCGTTTCAGCGATTAACTGTAGGGAGCCGAGAACATGATCGTAATCTGCTCATTCGGTCTGTAATGCAAGTGGTATGACAGGCGCTGCGGAAGCTGGCAACGGCTGCACGGTCGGTAGACCGGTCGGCCTTCGGTAAGGAGCAAGACTTCGACCAGACGCACCTGGCTTTACTGAGAGCGTTGGAACAAGCTGGGAGGTTTATTTAGAGTCGTGCCTCCAGAGTGCCGAACAAACGCAGATCAAAGGAGGAGACCAAGAAGATTGATGCGATTGTCGAGCGACTTCGCGACTTCTTACGGCTCAATTACATTTCGTATGCGGAGGCTGCTAAAAGAATCGGGGTGCGGGACTATTCGCTGTCTTCGTGGCTGACGGGAAAAACTCGGCCAGCGGAACCGGATCGCATAACCGCATTTTTGGACAGTCTACCAGCGGAACCGCATTCTGGCATTGCACCAACCGGCTACCGGTATCAGGAGTACAAGAACTGGAGAGGTGTTCCTAAGCCCCGGCGTTGCCCGTTCTGTAAGAAATCGAAAGGCGCACCGACGAGACACTTTCCTCAAGGCCGAAGTCCATTAGATGATCTGAACACCGTGTCGCCCGCAAACATCTAAAAAATCTCCATCATTGAATGTCAACAAAGAATAAACTCGTACGTTCACGTCATCCATGATTAGGCGAAGAACTACATCGCATAGCGCTAGCGGCCGTTTCCTAAATCCTGTAAAAGTCACTCGCAACGCGTCAGCGCGATAGTCTCGGTCGTCAATAAATGCGACATTCTTCCGCTTCAGGATTCGATTAAACTGATCCATCCAGAGAGAGGGCTTGGAATAGGGTCACGTCTTAACAAGCAACATTTATATTCTTAGTTGTTACTTGTTAAGACGTGACCCTGACCATGGTGACCCGGACTAGTGCAGCAGTATTTTGGTTCCATGAGATGGTTCAAACATGGAGGGAAAGAAGAAGTCACAGTCCACAAACATCTGATGGCTAAAAAGCACGTAGAACCTGGTCTGGAGGTAGCTGACTTCATCGTAAACACAGCCGGGAGACATGTAAGGCATGCAATCATGACCGGAGAACGAGAACCAAATGACTTTTTTAATGTTACGTTCGCCAGAGTCTCTCAGCTGTTAACGGCTTATCGTGAGATTACGGCTGCGGAGCGGACCCCGGCGAAGACTCCAATTTGAGAATAGGCTATGCCGGACTACGACGCTAAGTTTCTGAGTGATCAAATGGTAGGCTTTAAAATTCAGCCTGGAAAGTAACGAGACCGGGAAAGAGGTTTTACGGATCCTCGATCACAAAAACATCGGCGGCGGTCCATACATGGAAGGCATTATCTACAGGTTCCCAGAAGAGCTAAAAGCCGACTTCGAACGACTAGCGCAACCGCCTTACGTTGATTGCTTGAAAGACGCGGTTTACATCATCCGGCTGGACCTAAAACTGAAGTGCAGGGATTATGAAGCCGGAATTGAACATCAAAGTTTGGTTTCGACATACCGATAGTGGCGTTCAGGTTGAACGCACAGACAGGGACTACAAAAACCAATAGTCAAAACCAGCGCGCTTTCAGAATCACACTTACCGGCTCGCAATGTTAGCGGCTGCTTGATAGCCTTGCATACATGCCCAGACGAAAGCTCCGTACTCGGCGGCAGCCAGCACCGGCACCCGAGCCCATAGCTAAGACAATCAAGAAACGACGGCGACGGCATAAGCCAGTGGCAGAACCGGTGCCGGTAGTGGTAGAGGTTAAAAGCGTCATGCACCGCATTCTTGAGAGGCAGCGAGAACAACTGAACCAGTTAAGCGACGATCTTCAGAAAGTGATTTTCCTCGGCTGGTAGATGATCTAGTTTTCCGATCCGCTGATCCGACTTTCCTGGTTCCCGAATCTCGCTATTCGTTTGTCTGAGGAGGGAGAAGCCACGCTTCGACACCAGATTCATCTTTCCAACTTGGACTGCTCAGATGTGAGGGATCGACTTCCACTGGAACCACGTCTTCCACAACTTGCATTATGTTCGTCTCGGATGGCATACCCTTAGCGTTGCTCGCCGCCTCCGCGAACCTTTGAAACATCTTGGTGTGGCCATGTGTTGGATTTTGTCCGCAAATCGATGCGGCGACTTCAAATGGAATCCGAACGAGAACGTACGATGTCCTTTCGGGTATTGGAAAACCGCTGACTCCTTTGTCGGTAAGCGTTACCTTGGCGAAAAGATCGTTTGCCACGTTTAATCCTCTGCAACACCAAGCCACGCGATGACCTTTCCCGGTCCACCATGCTCGAACGTCCATTGGCCGGTGCTGCCATCTCCCGTGCCGTCTTGGTAGCTAAAATCTCCGCCTTTGTTGTGACAAATGCACTTCGGCTACTGGCGCTTTCACAATCAAATTCAACATCGCGTGTTGAATTTGTCAAAGGCTTGAACTTGTCTCGGTGGCGCTGTATTTTCGAGGTCTGCTTCATGCCCTTGAACAGAATAACCCCGGAACAACGTCAACGTTTATGCGCCATACTGGAGGCGCTCTCTAAGCACAAAAGCGACCTTCAAACCGATCTAGGAACAGTATGGCAAGAATGCGGTTCGGCTGTACCCCACATGTTTTTCTATGATTGGGAAATCCTTTCCGATAAAAGCTTCGTTGTCGGAAGTGTGACCCACGACAACGACGAAATAATCTCTGGTACGGGCAGAGTCACACCCAGGGGAGAGGAAGTATTAAAGAACCCCGCTTTATGGGAAGAAGGAAACCGCTAATATCGGATAAAAGCAGTGTGCGTTCCACGCTGCAGCCACTAGCTACGTGATGAGTGGATTGATCAAGAAAGACGGTGACTAGCGGTTAGCGAATCGTGGTAGACCGACCCAATAAGTCACGTCACCAAGTCGGCGTTCTTCCAAGCTATTAACGTCAACCCATTGCGTTTCCACCCGCAAAGGAACCTGTAAACACTCTGGCGTCATCAGGTACAAATCTGCTTGCCGCAACTTGTAAGCAAGTGCCAGTAATGTTTCTTCGTTGCCGATCGGCATGAATACCGTTTGAGATGGCAATTTGACGGCGTCCCTAATTTCTTCGTTCATATCGGCTTTCACCTCCTTTCTTGGAGCAACTAGAGGAGCTAAACTGGCCTTTCTCTGTCGTGGCTTGACTAAAGTACCAGGTCGAATCACCTACGGTTTTATTACAGTCGCTTTGTAAGTCACTGTATTTCAGGAATTTACTGCGTCCGGCGGGGCTCGAACCCACAACCTTTGGCTCCGGAGGCCAACGCTCTATCCAGTTGAGCTACGGACGCGGCAGGTTTGGAAAATAGGGTCACTCCGAAACGCCGTCAAATTTTCACCGCAAAGAGGGAATTTCACAGAAGATTCACAAAGGTCACGAAGACAGAATTGTCTTAAGCTAGAGGACCCGTTTCGTTTCGGCCTTTGTGAACTTTGTGTCCTTCTGTGAGAGATCTTCGTGGTGCCATCCGGAATCTTGGCGTCTTTGCGCCGCGCAATGAGATTGTCGGCCTCGCAAGCGAGGCGCGCTCCACAACGTTGGCGAAGGTGGAAGGACGAGGACGATTATGAGGATACCGAGACGGGTTTGCTGACTTGGCGGATCACCCACAGGTTAGTTGGGATGACCTGAATGATCCAATCCAGGACAGAGGCAAAGACCGGCAGGTTCGGGTGACCGATGTGCGACGGTAAAACCAGCAGGTTCGCTTTGCTGGATTGGATAAATTCGCAGGCGGTAAACCCGGTGTTACCACGAACGGAATGGCTGTCCAGGTTCACCTTTGAGGTTTGATGTTCGCTGGCCCAATCGTTCAAGGCGTCTTCGACCGACGGCGGTTCGTTCCCGAGCGCTTTTTCTTTCGCTTCTGCGAAGGTGCTTTGGACATGGAGCAAAGTTAGTTCCTTGGCCCCTAGCTTCTCGGCAAATGCGGTGCTCCGAAGAAACGTTTCCCGACTGAACGGGCTGAAATCGGGGATGGCGACGAAAATTTGTTCGAGTGGCGCCGTGCTTTCTTCCGGTTCGACAAAGAGCAGCAAATCGCATGGCGCCTCGATCAACAGTTTCCGGGCGACATCACCGGTAAAATTCCGGTGTAAACTTTCGTGTTCCAGCGCCCCGGCAATTAATAAGTCGATCTGTTGTTCATTTTGGACCCGCAAAATGGCGGCAGCCGGTTCGCCGCATTGGAAATGGATCGGTGAACCGGGAGGAAGATCGAGTACATCTAAGGCCGCCTTAAACCGGGCCAGTTTTTCCGGCGCTTCTTCTGCTGCATGAATGAGATGTAGCGGGCCCTCGAATAATCGACTGATCCGCGCCGCCTCAGCTAAAACAGCCAGGAAACGCGGCGAAAAAGTGGTTGCGACTCCGATACGGCGGTACACAGCCTTGCAGAATACGTTACTTCGCCTACGGCTTCAAAGAGGAGTTCAGGAGTTCGGAAGTTCAGGAGTTCAGAATGCAAAGCGCTCTGGTCGACGTTCATGGTGGAAGGAGTTGCCCGGTCAACGGGATCATTGCACCACAAAGACACGAAGAACACAAAGGTTGAAAGAATAGATTGGCTTTAACCCTGGCCTTGGATGTGGCCAATCCCCAAGCGTAAACGGTTTTTTCCGACCTTCGTGTCCTCTGTGCCTTTGTGGTTAAATCCCCCGATCCTGAACTCCGGCAACTTCTGAACTTCTGAACTGCTTTTCGGCCACCCCCCTACCGCGCGTACTTGCCCCTCAAATACTCGATCCGATACTTCGCCTGGGTCGGCTCGCCGGTGGCTCGGGTCATCAAGTCGTTCGGTAAATAACGTTGGCCTTGCCCGTGGATCTTGGTGCGGAGCCAATCCAGCAGAGGACGGTATTCGCCGCGGGCCAGAGAGTCGTTCAGGCCGGGGATATCGATAGAAGCTCGATGCATCAGTTGAGCGGCATTGAGGTTTCCTAAGGAATAAGTCGGGAAATAACCGAGTGCTCCCAGGCTCCAATGGATATCTTGAAGGACGCCAACCCGATCGTTCGGAACCTTTATTCCGAAAAGCTCAGCGAACCGTTCGTTCCAGGTAGCCGGAAGATCGCGTACCGCGATGGTGCCTTCGAGTAAACCGACCTCAATCTCAAAACGTAAAAGGATATGGAGATCGTAGGTGACTTCATCTGCGTCGACTCGGATAAACGAAGGCCGGACGTTTTGTACGCCTAGGATGACGGTTGTGGGATCGAATTGTTTCAAATCCGGCAAACAACGGATCGCCTCCGGGTACCACCGTTCCCAAAACGATGCGCTCCGACCCACATGATTTTCCCAAAGGCGCGATTGGGATTCATGAATACCTAACGAGCAAGCATTCCCTAACGGAGTACCGAACGCTGCCTTGGGCAGTCCTTGTTCGTAAAGCGCGTGCCCGGTTTCATGCATAATGCCGTAGAGCGATTTCTGAAACAGTTTCTCATCATACCGGGTCGTGATCCGTTGATCTTCCGGTCCCAGCGACGTGGCGAACGGATGAGTCGTGGTATCGATCCGGCCGGCATCGAAATCATACCCCAACGCTCGGGAAATGAGTTGGTTGAATGCCTGTTGCTCGGTCACCGGGTAATTGCCGGCCAGCGGTTCCTCACCTGAACTCTCGGAAGCGATCGCCTGAACCAGGTCGACCAGCGCGGATTTCAATTCGGCAAACACCGGCCGGATATAATTAACCGTGGCGCCCGGCTCGAACTGGTCCAGCAAAGCATCGTACGGCGATTCTTTATGCCCGAACAAATCGGCTTTCTGTTTGTTGAGATCGACCATCTTTTGCAGGTTCGGCTCGAACCCGGCGAAATTGGCCGCCAGACGAGCTTCTTTCCAGGCTTCCCGAGCGAGAGCGGCAGACCGTTCGAATTCCTCAACAAAAGTAACCGGCAGTTTTGTCGCCCGGTCATAATCGCGTCTCCAATGATAGAGATTAGGCGCCTGGTCTGAGTCAGCGGGATACCCAGTCCGTTCACCAGCCTCGAGCCATGCGCCAACTTCCGGATCCGTGCTCAGCAGATGCGCTTTAGCCGCTAGATAGCTGAGCTGATCCGCCCGATAGTGAACCGCTTTCTTTGGCAAATAAGTCTGTTCGTCCCATTCCAGGGTAGCCGATGTCGACCTGAGCAGCTGTACTTCCTGAAATCGTTCTAAGAGCTTTTGGTAGGGATCCATGGGACAAGGTGGAGAGGAGTTCAAGCTGAGCAACCCTTAACCGCAGATGGACACGGATTGACGCAGATAAAGACGGCAAAAAACCAACCACGAATGGATCCGCCGTCGCTTAGCGAATTACCGAGAAAACTGCGCGCAGCCTGAAGCTATGGCGGACAGGCTGCGAATAAACACGGATTTTACCACAGAGACACAGATGACACCGAGAAAAGCCTTTAGAAACGGGTTTCATCAATCTTTGTGAACTCTGTGTCTCTGTGGTGAATTTCGGTTTTTCATTCGTGTTTATTCGTGTCCATTCGCGGTCCGGTTTTAGGTCTTTATCTGCGTCCATCTGTGTCCATCTGCGGTTAGGGTTTTTAGTCTTCCCTCCCCAGGACTGTGCCAGCGTCCACGGAACGCCCGGAAAAAACGATGTCCTAATTTCTTTGGCTTGTTCGTTGTAGACCTGAAAACCCAATAACAATCTATGAATGCAGAAAACAGTATTGATTATTCAGTGTCTCGAAGGACGCCTGTCTCCAAAGCGCAAGTCTGGACGGGGCGGGTCATGAGTGTATTGCCTGCGCTTTTCTTGATCATGGGTGGCGTCATGAACTTGATGAAGCCGGACTTTGTGGTGAAAGCGACGGTGCAGATGGGATTTCCCGAGAGTGTTATTCAGCCGCTCGGGGCCGTGGTCCTGATCTGTGTGGTCCTTTACCTGATACCGAATACGGCGGTACTCGGTGCGATCCTGTTAACCGGCTACCTAGGCGGTGCGGTGGCCACCCATGTGCGCGCCGGTGATCCGTTGTTCTCGCACATGCTCGCCCCGGTCTACTTCGCCATCTTGCTCTGGGGCGGCCTATATCTGCGGTACGAGCGAGTGCGTGCTCTCGTTCCGATCCGGAAATAATCGTTCTCGCAATCTCCGTCGGGAGTTCGAGGTAATGATAGCGCCTAACTCGGCCTTGCAAGCAAGGCCGCTCCACTATTCCTCGTGCAACAGGCGCGCCGGATCGACCAGCAAAGCCCGGCGTACGGGACTGGCTACAGAAAGGCAACCGGTGATAAGGACAGTGAACCCAACGGCGGCAAGGACAGACGGGTCTTGTGCCGATGCTTGATACACAACGGCGGAAAGAACCTGGCTGGCGGCAACCCCAAGCAGTATACCAACGATTGATCCCGCGCTGAGCAGAATCAGCATTCGGCCGAGAGCAGCCCAGAGAACATGTTTCCCATGCGCACCGAGAGCGACCCGGATACTGAGTTCTCGCAGCCGTTTGCCGACCGTGTAGGAGGCGACGCTGAACGTGCCGGTGATTGATAACAACAATCCGAAACCGCCGAATAAGCCAAGCGCAACCGTCGCAACTCGAGAGGGGAATAACGAAAGGGCCAGTTGGCTAGTCCAAGAGCCCGAGTCCCGGATCGGCACAGCCGGGTCGAGATCCCAAATCACTTTGCGAATGGTGGCAGGCATGTCGCCCGCAGCATTTTCGGATACGCCGGGTTGGGTCCGGACAATCAGTACGGTACTGGTAGCCGGTTGCTGCGAGATCGGAAAGAAAGCAGCCGGGGCGGGGTCTTCACTCAGAGACAAATATTTTCCGTCCGCTACTAAGCCAACGATCCGGAATAGCTTCCCTGAGTCGTTTTTGAAGAACCGGCCAATCACATCTTCCGAGTGGAAGACTTCCCGGGCGAATTGGCGATTCACCACTGCCACCAGCGGCGTTTCTGGAGTGTCGGCAAAGGTCGCATCGCGGCCGGCCAGCATGGGTGTTCCGGAGGCGCTGAAATATCCTGGAGACACGCTGTAATTCCAGGAGTTATCTATCTGATTCGAGTCTTTGAAATCGGTAGCTGTTTCAGAGAAGATCCCGAAGCTGCCCCCCTCGAGGGAGAGCGGTGTGACACTGGCGTAACCGGCACTTTGTACGCCCGGAAGATGCGATACTCGGTCCAGCAGCTCCTTTTGGAAACTAGCCGCACTGTCAGGCTTATAATCAGCCCAGCCCAAATCGAATTCTGTCCTTACCGCACCGGTCGGGTTGAAGCCGACATCCATGTTCATCGCTTTCGCCAAGCCACGCAACGACACAAAAGCGGCGGTAACGGTAACGCAACAGAGAGCGATTTGCGCAGTTAGTAAGAGATCTCGCAGCGCCCAGCCGCGGCCGGTAGACGCGTGGATCCCACCGGTCTTAATGGCATCGTTAGGATCCGTTTTGAAGATCTGTCGTAGCGGCATCAGCCCAAGCAGAACCGCAGCCAGTATCGAGATTAGCAGAGCCACTACAACCAACGAGGGCTGCGGTAGAACCAAAACTCTGAAAGGAAACGGCGTGGGAGGATGCCAGCCGGCTAAACCGGTTAGCGTCAGCCAAGCTAGACCGCAAGCGCAAACGCCGGCTAAGACTGCAATTAATAATGCTTCAACGAGAAGTTGACGGAAGATAGGCCAACGGCCTGATCCGATGGCGATGCGAATCGCGATTTCACGCTTACGATCCATGGTCCGCAAGGCGAATAGGCTGCCGAGGTTAGCGCAGGCAGCGAGCAGGACGATCCCAGCTAACACCATCACTCCAATCAAAAATCCGTTAATTGGTCCACCGAGAAATTCACCGGCGAAGCCGGGACGAATTAGCCTGAATACCAAACCATCTTCATCCGTCGGGTATTCCTTTTTCAGCCGATCAGCGATGGTGTTTAGTTCGGCTTGCGCTTGCGGCAAGCTAACGCCGTCCTTAATCCGCACAATGGCGGACTCTTTCAGGGTGCGTCGTTGCTCAAGCGTGTCGACCCCCTCTATCGAACCTTGATTAACTAACGGAACAAAAACGTCCGGCTGAAAGAATTTCTCGGTCCCATAAAATCCTTCCGGAGTAACTCCTACAACCGTGTACGCCCGTTTATTAATCCGGACTTTCTTGCCGATAATGTTAGGCTCGGCGTTAAAATAGTTCTTCCAGGCCGGCCAACTAAGCACGACCGCGTCGGAAGCCCCAGGATGAACATCGTCTGCGGGTTGTAGTAACCGGCCTAGAAACGGATTGATAGCGACGACCTCGAAGTATTGCCCGCTCACCTCATATGCCCAGACCGGCCGGGAGACACCGTCCGCTTCCAGGCCAACATTATAGAACGTAAAAGCCCCAATCGACGAGAAGACCGTGTTACTGTCACGGACGTCCCGTATCTCCGGGTAAGTGAAAATCGGGTAGGCCTGACTGCTGCGACCAAGCTCCATCACTTGATCCGGATGGGGCACGTCTAAGGGTCTTAGGATTAATCCCTGGAGTACGCCAAAAACGATCACGTTCGCGGCGATCCCCAGCGACAAGATGACAACCGCCGTGAAAGCAAACCCGGGAGCTCGACGTAGTTGTCTGAGAGCGAACCGAAGATCTTGGAGAAGGTTCATGCAACTCGCGCTCCCAATTGCACAAATTATGCCACGGCACAATTAAGCCGGGTTTTACCGGTATTCATCCGGATCACACCGGATTCAGCTTAGTTTATTGTCTCAAATTGATAATCGGGTTTCCCATTCTGAGACGGCACGTGGCTCGCTCCGGCGATAAAGGATACAACCGCGAATGGATCCGCCGTCGCCGAGAAAATTACCGAAAAAGCTGCGCTCGGCCTGATGCTATGGCGGACAGGCTACGAATAAACGCGAATAAAAAAACTTGGAGGCGATGACGGGATCGACGTGGCCGGACCGACCGGTAGGGATGAGCTCCCGCTCATCCGAAGGTGCCGGGTCCCATCGTGCCCATTTGCCCCTCGCTGGCCTCTGTCCCATAGGTCCTATAAGTCGAATAAGATCCTATTCGTTGTCTCGCCCGCAGACGTACCAGTGTCGTGATTTTCGGACGAGCGGGAGCTCGTCCCTACCGTTCACCGGCTGAATTCCGTATGTTTGTGTGCTTGAGTGAAAAGAATCGCCCTGCTATGGGGGTTGTCAAACTACCGGAGAAGGTGGCAGCTAGGTTTTCATTTTTAATGCGACGTTAGTCGCCTCAAATTTTGGGTTGAGAGGGGAAGGTTTAGTCTTTGGTGGCGTCTGC
>Ga0185299_10000418_pt1 | contig 117739 bp, 89 predicted proteins | sample PaiPotPPA55metaG_FD_128002 | JGI IMG/M metagenome (GOLD analysis project Ga0185299, IMG submission 128002) | Iron sulfur acid spring bacterial and archeal communities from Banff, Canada, to study Microbial Dark Matter (Phase II) - Paint Pots PPA... ... | reverse complement strand
CACGAGCACCCGCGCAGGCTTCACCCTCCAGACCGCCACCACACCTGACCTGCGCATCATCGCCGTAAGCGACGTCAATCCGGCCGACCTCGATCTCCTCCTAGCGACTTTGGTTCGAACACAATCGCACGAGTGATCGAGGTGGTTGATTGCGCCATCATTTCCGGCGAAGAAGGCACCTCCGAGAATAATCGGCGTGCCAAGTTCTACAAGCTGACCAAAGGCCGGCGACAACTGGCGGAGGATCTCAAACAGGACATCCGCCATCACATAGCGATAGAGACGCAGTAAGGGCTATTGATTGGCGCCCACAGCACGAGTCACTCAACGAACTCACCAGTCAAAGCGTTCCTCAGAGTTCCGGGTGGATTGTTGGAAATACTGAAGTATGTTGGTAAATCGTCATGTCACTCAGTAAAGAAATGTTCTTTGCACGGATCGGCGCGATTCAGAAAGTTCTTAACCCGATCACGCTAACACTTTTGTCTGGGGCGTCTTGCGGTACCGCAATCTGCAACTCCTTCTCCGTCTGTTTGAAGGGTAGTGACTGATTATTAGAGAGCAGTCGTGCTGAGAGCACTTTTGGTTTGATGCCAGTGATCTGCAACGGAGTCGAAGGCCAATCGAAGACGTGGAGGAAGAGATCGCTGCCTCTTGCAGTGGTGCGGTAGCTCTGCTCTCCCTGAATGGGCCCGAAGGTGGTTCCATAGATGGAGTCGCCATTGACGGTGATCCATTCGCCGATAGCCCCAAGACGTTCCTGAAACTCCGGTTGAATCAACCCATCCGGCTGCGGGCCGACGTTAAGCAGGAAGTTGCCACCACGACTCGTGACTTCGACGAGACTGCGGATCAGATCCTGTGCTGACTTGTAGTTGTGGTCATGCGCGTTATAGGCCCATGTTTTATTGATTGTCATGCAGGTCTCCCAGAGCTGGAAGTCAGAAGGGGAGGGAATTCCTTGTCGGAAGTCCTTTTGGATGCTGGCGTCTGCACCACGCATACGCACGTCTTTAGTTGGAATCGATTTCGGAATGAACTGTTCGGGAGTAACGTAGTCCGCGGTGAGACCGATCCGGTCGTTCACCAGGGTTGCTCGTTGCAGCTTGTAGATTAGATCGAGAAAGCGTTGCCCATCGTATTTTTCCTGGTGATAAAGCCCGTCGAACCAGATCACTTTTACGTCTCCATATCGCGTAAGTAGTTCCGTGAGTTGAAGACGCATATAGTCGAGGTACGACGACCACTCGGGCCGCTCAGGCTGGCCGTTCCAGGTATCACGTGAAAGTTTGGAAGTGTCTCGAAATCCTGGGTGATGGAGATCCGGAGGAGAGTAGTAAAAGCCGAGTGGCATAGCACGGCGAGCACAGGCGTCGGAGAGTTGCTTGACGATATCTTTGCCGTAGGGCGTGTTGGTTATCTTGTAGTCGGTGTAGGAAGAATCGAACATGCAGAAGCCATCGTGGTGTTTGGTTGTGAAGACCATGTATCGCTGGCCGGCGGTGCGTGCGAGGTCGATGAAGTGATCAGGATCCCACTTGCTGGGATTGAAGCGCTTTGGCAGAGCACAGTAGTCCGTCTCGGAGATACCCCAATTTCCTGGCTTCATAATGGGCCAAGAGGCCTCGACGCTGGCGAGCGAATACGGTCCCCAATGGATGAACATTCCAAACTTCGCTGCGCGAAACCACGCTGTGCGTTCGTCCTCAAGACTTTCGCCAAGCCCAAAGCTGGGTAAAAACGATACCGAGGCGGCTGCAAGGCTCGTGTTAAGAAACTGGCGACGATTGCATAAATAAGCGCTCATTTACCAGAAACAGTATGAGCACCTATACATTTCTGTCAAGGCATCGCTCATATACAAAGGAATAGTCACAATAAACCGGCCAAAGACGGAGAGCCGTGCTAGAGTGTTTTGAGCGCTTAAATTGTTTAAGTGATTAGCTACTTTAATTCATATGAAAGACTTCCTGCATACTAGCCCACCACTCACCCTCGGCACGATTCTCCAGGGGGGCTTGCATCGGATTCATAATGGCCCACCATTCCTGAGTTTTTGTGTCAGCAGCCATCTTAGCCATGTCGGCCGCAAAGTTTTCGCCAACATATTCGAAATAGCTGAAGAGGATACCGTCTCGGAGAAAGATGGAATAGTTGCGAATGTTGCACTCTGTGATGGTGCGAAGCACATCTGGCCAAACAGACTGGTGGTAATCCCGGTACGTAGCCTCATGTTCAGGCCTGAGGCGGAGGGTAGAGGCGATGCGTTGCATAGTGTTCCTCGGGCGGATAGAAATTCAAGCGCTCGTAGGTGCAATTGACTGGCAGAATAACTCCTACGGTACGCTCATGCACGTTAGTATAAGCACTTATGCGACAGCCTAGTCGAACAAAACGCTTTGTGAAAACAATGGTTGCACAGGGTCAGCCGCTGGTGAAACATACGCTGGCGGAGCGACTTCGTGCGGAGATCGTCAGCGGCACTCTCAAGCCGGGTTCTCGGATTGTCGAGGGCACCTGGGGAAAAAAGCTTGGCGTCGCACAGGGCTCGATTCGTGAAGCGATCAATATCCTTGCACAGGAGGGCTTTGTTGCCAAGGCTTCCGGGAGAAGCGCGCGCGTAGTAAGCCTGAGTGAAAATGACGTACTGCGACTGTATGAGTTGCGCGGAGCGTTGGAGGGATTGGCTGGGAGGCTGGCGGCTGAACGCAAGGCTGATACGACGGCTCTGCAAGAGGCAGTGGATAAGATGCGACGTACTGCGAAGAAAGGCCGAGCACCGGAGTTGCTGGACGCCGATCTGTCGTTTCATTTGGAGCTTTGCCGGATTTCGGGAAACGAATATCTGCTAGAGCATGCGCGAAGGATACTGCTTCCGTTTTTCGCATTTGTGCGCATCCGGGTGGTTGCGAGCGGGCAGGCCACCTCACCATGGGATCGAGAGCTTGACGCGCACCAACGCATACACGATTTGGTGTGCGAAGGTGAGGGACGCGTGGCGGAGCAGTATATCCAACAGGTAATGGCGAGATTTTCGGCGACGGCCTACGACGCGTGGGAGAAGAAGGCTTTACCGGGCAAGCGTGGCAAAGGCTAAGAGAAATATGGAAGTAGTCGACGACTCGATTTGCATGTTCAGTTTGATGTCTGGCGCAAGAAACGTAAATAGAGACGATGGATGATTTTGAGGGGGAGCTAATGGCTGTGTGTTCCATCAAACGAATTTCGACGTTCGATGCGAGGTATCCATTGCCGCCCGGTGCGGGGAGCGATGCGGTTCACACAGATCCCGAATATTGTCTTGCGGTAACGCAGCTGGCTTCCATTGAGGGTCGACTGTGCGGAACAGGGTTCGCACTTACTCTGGGCGACGGCAACCGTTTGGTATGCGAGGCGATTGAAATGCTCTCGCGGCAGTTGCTGGGCAGGCCGATCGAAGATCTGATGGCAGAGTTTGGGAATGTAGCGCAGAACATGGCAGAAGATCCGACGTTGCGATGGTTGGGGCCTCATAAAGGCGTTGTACATCTGGCGCTGGCTTCGATTACGAATGCGTGTTTTGATCTGTGGGCAAAAAGCCGGGGTGTACCGCTTTGGAGGTTACTTCTGGATCTGGAGCCTGAAGCAGTTGTGCGGCTCCTGGACCTGAGCTATCTGGATGAAGTACTGGATGCGAAAGAAGCTGTGGCGATTCTGCGGGAGCAGAAGAGCACGCGTAGTGAGCGCGAGGGTGTGCTGCGCATCGGATATCCGGGATATGACACGTCTATAGGATGGATGGCGTACAACGATGCCAAGGTGCGCGAGCTTACAGAGCTTGCGATCAGCAAGGGATTCAACGCATTCAAGCTAAAGGTAGGGTCGCGGAACCACCAGCGCGACTTGCGGCGGGCAACGATGCTGCGCGAATGCGTAGGCGATGCGGGGACCGTAATGTATGACGCGAACCAACAGTGGACACTGCCGGTTGCGCGCAAGATGTGCGCGGAACTGGCGAAGCTCCGGCCCTTGTGGATCGAGGAGCCGACGCATCCGGACGATGTGATGGCGCATGTGACGCTTGCACGCGAAATTGCGCCGGTGAAGATTGCCACAGGTGAGCACATTCCGAATCGAGTGGTATTCAAGAATTTTATCCAGTCGGGTGCAGTGCATTATGTTCAGGCGGATTGCACTCGGTTGGCGGGTGTGAGCGAGTTCTTGACGGTAAGCCTGTTAGCCAAAAAGTTCAACTTGCCGGTGGTTCCTCATGTGGGCGACATGGGCCAGGTGCATCAGCATCTGGTGCTATTCAATCATGTGGCCATGGGACACGAGGCGCAGTTTCTGGAGTATATTCCCCACTTGCGAAAGCACTTCGTTCATCCGGCAGAAGTGGATGGCGGATTTTATCGTATGCCGCAAGATGCAGGAGCTTCAAGCGATTTGAAGGAGTTGGCAGCGCGGAGCTGCGTATGAGCGGCACTGTGCTGGAGGGCATTGGCGTGACTATGGTAGCCGGTCTGATGTCTGGCAATTGCATGCTGCCAATGAAGTTTGCCCGGCGATGGAACTGGGAGAACATCTGGCTGGTGTTTAGTATTGTGTCGTTGCTGGTTTTACCGTGGGCGCTGGCGTTTGCGCTGGTGAACCGGTTGCTGGATGTTTATCGTATGGTTCCAGTCAGTGTGATGTATGCTCCGCTGGTGTTTGGTGCGGGTTGGGGCGTGGCGCAGATTCTGTTCGGCATCTCTGTGCGACGGCTCGGGATGGGCGTGGGTTACGCCATTATTGTGGGGCTGGGTGCGGTGTTTGGCACACTGGTTCCGCTTTTCGTAGGGCAAAGGAGATTTGTCTCCAATGCTTCGTTAGTTGAGATACTGGCCGGCGTGGTGGTAATGGTGCTGGGAATTGTACTGACGGCGTGGGGCGGGCAGGTGCGGGAGCATGCCGGCAGCAGGAAGTCAACGGAAGGTTTGCAGCAACAGGGCTATCTTGCAGCGGTTCTGCTTGCGGTGTTGTGCGGCGTAATGGCGCCGATGCTGAACTATGCCTTTGCATTCGGACAAGGGCTGGCCTTGACGGCAGTTCAGTTGGGAAACACTCCTGTAGCGGCCGCGTATGCAGTATGGCCGGTGGCGCTGCTTGGTGGCCTGATTCCGAACGTTGCGTATAGCGTATATCTGTTGCAGAAGAATAGGAGCTGGGCAGCGTTCGTTGAGAGCGGTTCTGGTGGCATGTGGGCGGCACTGATGGGCGCCCTGTGGGTAGGCGCGATTTCGCTGTATGGCGTGGCTGCGGTCTACCTCGGTCCGCTTGGAACGTCGATTGGATGGGGGCTGCTGCAGATCTTTATGATTATGGCGGCGACGATTTCAGGCTTGCTAACGGCAGAGTGGAAGAACGCCTCGCGAAGCGCGATGATTTTGATGAGTGCGGGAATGGCGGGACTGATCAGCGCGACTGTTCTGTTGTCCATGGGGAGCCATTGAAAGAGGTCTGAATGTATAGCCTCCGGCGCGAGTGTATGGAGAGCAGAGAGCGCAAAGGGCGCGTTGCTGGCCAGCGCTTTGTTGTGGGTGTGGGGGCAGTGCTGCTGCTGCCAAGTGTCTCTTGCATTGCGTATGTACCATCATCTGGTTCGCAGACCGCAAAGAGATCGGAACAGCGACAAGAAGATCCGGAGAGGTTATTGCAGCAAGGGCAGGTGCGTGCTGCGATTGAGGAATATCGGCGTGCGATTGCCAGGGCTCCGCTGGACGCCAAAAACTACTATGGGCTTGCGGTAGCGCTGGATCGTGCAGGTGCGTTGCACGAAGAGCGTGTGGCGCTACAGCGTGTGCTACGGCTGGATACTCGGTACGCGCCGGCGCATAACCAGTTGGGACTGCTGAATATGAAAGAGGCGAAGCAGGTACTGGCAGCAGTCGAATTTAAGAAGGCAATTGCACTGGACCCGCAGTATGCCGAGGCAAAGAACAATCTGGGTGTATTGATGCGTGCGCAGGGCGAGAACGGCACGGCAGAGGCGTTATTTCGTGAAGCTATCGCAGACGATACGAGATATGCCCAAGCCATGAGGAATCTGGGTTCGTTGCTGGCGTTCGAGACGCGACTGGCAGAGGCCGCGGAAGTTCTTCGGCGGGCGATCGAAGCCGATCCGAAGAATGTGGATTCGTTGACAGAAGACGCAATGGTGCTGATGCGGATGAATAAGAAGGCTGAGGCGGTGGAGGAGTTTCGTGCGGCGATGAAGGCGGAGCCTCAACGAGCAGAGATGCATATAAATCTCGGAATCGCGCTTGCCGATTCGGCGGATCTAGATGGTGCTCTCGGCGAGTTTTCCGAGGCAATCCGCTTAAAGCCAGAGAGTGGAGTCGCCCATCACAACCGTGGTCGCGTGCTGACCGAGATGAATCGCGATGCGGAGGCGAAGATAGAGTTGGAAAAAGCTGTCTGGTTGAAAGACGATGAGGCGCAGTGGTGGTCGGTGCTGGGGGCGCTGGCGCGGAAGATGGGCGAGAAGGACGAAGCCCTGCGTGCTTTCCGCAAGGCTGTGGAACTGGAGCCGAAGAATGCGAAGCGGCAGTATGCAATGGGGGAAGCGCTGCGCGAGGCGGGCGATCTGGATAGCGCCGTTGCGGCATGGCGGCTGGCGATCGCTCTGCAGCCTGAATATACGGATGCGTTGTACGCATTGTCTCGGGCTGTAGCGCGTACGGACCCTGTTGAGTCAAACGAACTACAGGCTCGATTTATCAAACTGCAGACGCTACAGCGGGCGACGGATGAAGCGCAGACGATAGGCAATGATGCACTGAACGCGGCCGCCGGCGGCGACTGGGCGACGGCGATCACCCAGCTAAAGAAGGCGATCGACCGGTGTGGTGAGTGCAGCGTGCGCCCGCAGCTGCACAAAAACCTGGGGCTTGTGTACTGCCAATCGGGCGATCTGAAGAACGGAGAGAGCGAATTGCTCGAAGCCGATAAGTTCCTGCCTGGGGATGCGGATATTGCTAAGGCACTGCAAATTATACGGTTAAGATAGCGATCGTATCCAAACGCCTGGACGACTAGTTTGCCAGGCCTTGAGTGAACCATCGCTTTGCATCGAGAGCACGGGGATTAGTAAATTGGCTGCGAATTTTGCCATTTTAAGCACTCGGATGTCGCGGCGATAGTCGGGAAGCTGCGCAAACGATGATCCTTCAATATGTTGAGCGAAATAGCGGACATTGAATTGTCGGTGATTATCTTAGGCGCTTTCATCCGCTAAAGCCATTCCCATTAGCATGTTTCTGGCGGAAACATGTTTTGCTCCGACTCATAAATGAGCCGTATTCCTTCCGTGCAAAAACTTTACAAAAAACTTAGTGACAGTATCTATTTTCATCTGTATATTTTGCAGCGATCCGAATTGAGCGCTTAAATGAGTTATACAAACGTAACGCCTTCGGTTCGATTTCAAGCGGTAAGGCGCTGATCGTAGAGCTGGTGTAAGCCGGGAACGAGATGCGGAAGACTATCGGAGGACTTATGAAGGCTAGTGTGCAAATGCGAAGGACAGTGTGTAGGCGGATATTTGGTGCGGTGCTGCTATCGAGTGTGATCGTGATCTCGTCGGGGGTGAGTGATGCACAACTCTCCTCAGCGTCGATCAATGGTTCCGTACATGATGGGACCGGGGCGATTGTTGTCAATGCATCGGTGACGCTGCGAAATATGGATACGTCGGTCGAGACGAAGGCGGCCTCGAATGGTTCTGGCACATACGGGATTGTGAGCATCACTCCTGGCCGTTACACGATTGAGGCATCTGCGCCGAGTTTTAGCACACAGAAGATTTCCCCGTTCACGTTGACGGTAGGAGAGTCCGCAACATTCGACTTTTCGCTGGTCGTAGGAGCTGAGAGCACCGTGGTGACGGTCGAGAGCACAGCTCCACTGCTTGAGACATCGACGGCTAATTTGGGAACGGTGATCGCGGTGCGGCAGGTGAACGATCTGCCACTGAACGGCCGTAACTTTACGCAATTGCTGCAACTCACGCCAGGTGTGGCACCGGTGAATACGGGGCAGAGCAAGGGCGGAGGATTCGCTGGACCGGCGGTTGCAATCGGTTCTGCAACGTCGTTTCCCGCAGTGAACGGGCAGACGAACCGGAGCAACTTTTTTCTGACCGATGGACTAAATAACTACGGAAGCATCCTGAGTACGTATGATGTGCCGCCAATCATCGACGCCATTCAGGAGTTCAAAGTGGTGTCGCATACCGACAGCGCAGAGTTTGGCGGTGTGCTAGGTGGCGTGGTCAACGTGGTGACCAAGACAGGAACCAACGACCTGCATGGATCTGGTTTCGAGTTTGCGCGTAACACGGTATTTGATGCACGAGCTACCTTCCTGAAGGCGACGTCGCCGAAGCCAGATTTTTCACAGAATCAGTTTGGCGGGTCGATTGGTGGGCCGGTAGTTATTCCGCGGCTTTATCACGGGCGTAACAAAACGTTCTTCTTCGGTGCGTACCAGGGATTCCGATACACCCAGACGGCGAATACAAATATATTGGTACCTACTGAGGCTGAACTAAACGGGGACCTAAGCGACCAGAAAGATCCCTCCGGTAAGCTCATCCCAATTTACAACCCTTTCAGTACACGCCCGAACCCTTCGGGTAGCGGTTTTATTCGGGATGTGTTCCCCAACAACCAAATTCCAAAGAGCCTGATTGATCCGCGCCTGGTTGCGTTTGCTCACTTTGTCTATCCCACGGCAACGGGGGCGACCCAGGCGGGGACTAACGCTGTTGATCCAACGCCAATCAACCAGACGCAGAATGAGTTCAACGTGCGCGTCGACCATTCCTTTGGAACCAAGGATGCTGCATGGTTTCGCTATAGTTTCATCAATAGTACGCAGACAAGTTCCGGAGGTATCCCGGGTCTGCTGAGTACACTTGCAACGCCAGGGCGGAACTGGGGCGGAAGCTATGTGCATATTTTTAGTCCGAGTTTCATCGTGCAGGCTCAGTATGCCCGCACGACGGGACAGCACAATAATACGCAGCGTTATCAGAGTGCGACGTCCACGATCTTCTCGCAGGTGGGCTTTTCGACCGCCTTTGCAGGCGGCTATCTGGCGACTCCCGATAACTTGATTCCCCATCTTGCGATCGATGGAGGATTCGCTGGAGGCGGAGAGACGATTCAGAATACGCCTAAGGCCACTGACAGCCACGAGGTAAGGGCGACATTGACGAAAATTGTCGGTACCCACGAGATCCACTTTGGGGGTGGATATACAACCCTGACGTTTGAGAGCCCGATCGCAAACTCAAGCCTAAGTTTCCAGACTGCCCAGACAGCGGACCCTCAGGCAGCGTCTGGTCAGGCGAGTGGCCTTGGATTGGCTTCGTTTCTGCTCAATGTTCCAGGTAATGCACAGCGACGCAACGTGCTTGAAAAGGAAAGGGCCGGCGGCGTGCTCAGTTCTTTCGTGCAAGATAGTTGGAAAGCAAAGCCGCGACTAACGCTGAACTTCGGGGTGCGGTACGACATTACGTTTATTCCGGCATACGGAACTGAAGACACAGTGGGCCAACAAGGTGGCATAGAGACGGGCGATGTGGACTTTACGAACGGAACCTATGTGCTGCAGAAATTGCCGCCGGCGTGTTCAGTTCGTGGGCACGCACCGTGCATTCCGGGTGACGGTTCACTTCCGGCTCATGTGGTTGTTGATCCGCGCGGTAAGATTCCGCATAACACCTACACGAATGTCGGGCCGAGGTTTGGCTTCGCGTTTCGCCTTGACGACAAGACGGTTATCCGCTCTGCCTTCGGCATTGTGTACGATCAGTGGGCTGCCGCGACCCAGACGGCCCAGAACATTGAGGGTTCGTGGCCCGATACAGGTCAGCAAATAGCCAATCCCAACAACCCAAATACGGGCACAACTACGCCTTCGGCTACGGCTCAAAATCCGTTTAGTGCCGGTATCAGCGGAAACTTTCCGGCGCCTACACCATTTGAGCAGGTTGGTTTCTTTTTTGATCCGCACATTAAGAATGCCTATTCAGACCAGTACAACGTCGGTGTCGCAAGGCAGATGGGCGAGGCGACGACTGTCACGTTGAACTATGTCGGATCGTCGGGACACAGGCTGGATGTCGGGGGCTTCTACAACACCGCACCACCGGGCCCAGGTAATCCGCGCCTGCGTTCACCGTACCCGTATATTGCCCCGACATACTGGGACCGTAGTGCCGGTACGAGCAACTACAACGCCCTGCAACTCTCAGTTGAGAGACGCTACGCGAACGACTTCTCCTATTCGGTTGCCTACACATGGTCGAAATCTATCAATACCGGCGGCGACGGATTCTTTGGAGTTGAGGGCGGTGTTCCTCAGGATCCTTATCATCCGGGTGCGTTTGGCAGCAGGTCTGTCGCGGGCACCGATCTAAGGAACGTGCTTTCTGTGAGCACCCTGTACTCAGTGCCACTGGGGAAAGGAAAGGCACATACTACCGGCAATGGCGCCCTTGATTATGTCCTCGGAAACTGGCAAATCAACAATATCTTTCTTGGAAGATCAGGTCTGCCATTTACGCCGAGCATTGGCGGCGATAGTGCGAACACGGGTAATGGCAATAGCGGGTATTTGACCGCGAATGTGATTGGAGACCCACACCAGGGCCCACGGACAGCTAACCAGTTCTTCAATACTGCCGCCTATGCCGCTCCACCCCTCTATACCTTCGGTACGGCAGGGAGAAACTCCTTGCGTTCAGCAGGTTTCTGGAATCTGGATACGTCGCTCTTTCGGAAGTTTCCGTTCGGTGAACGGTACCAACTGGAGCTTCGAGCAGAAGCGTTCAATATCTTTAACCATCCCACGCTAGACATTCCTGACGGCAGATTCGGCGATGCGAATTTCGGCAGGGTGACAAGCACGGCAAGCGTTGCGAGACAGCTTCAAATGGGAGCGAAGGTTACCTTCTGATCTGATTGCCTACGAATGGGTGCGCGCCTTTTCGCAATATGCGATTGACGCGCACTTCTTCTAGAGAGTTGCGATCAGATTCGGGGAATGAATCGACGTCGCGCGAGGTCTTCTTGAGTAGTTCCCGATTGGAGGTGTCCGTGCGACAGCGCGGCGAACGATTACGAAACCGTGGGGTGCTTCATCCCAGACATACGGTTGGCTTCTACCCTCGTGAGATGGATGTCTATTGGGATGACGCAGGCGGTATGGGAAAGTTGAGTTTGTTTATCAGTTCCTGATATCGCGGGTCGCTTTTGAGAGTCAGCAAATCGGGGACCGTGAGGGTCCAGAGGAATTCCGCTCGGTGGTGAGCAAAATCATCCTGAATCAGATGCAACGCTTCTTCCTTCCTGCCCAGACGGACGCAGATTTCTGCAACGGGGGTACCAGCCAACTTTCCGTCCGCATACAGCCTTTTGCGAGCAAGGTAGAGGTCGTTAAGGAGGCCCCCTTCGCCGCCTCGACGAAACCCTGCGCGGGCGGCGGCGGTGGTCTCCATTAGAACTCGATCATGTGTGAGATTAGCCGTCTTCTCGCTTTCGATGAGGAATCCCGGATAGTTTCGGAGGCCCCAATTCATCCGTGCGAGATAGCGATGTGGGGCCACGAAGTCAGGATCGTTTCGTTCAACCTGCCGGGCCAGATCGAGCCCAGCCTGCCGCTGCCCAGTTTGAAAGAGCCATATGCTCTTGTTGGCAAGAACGACCGCGGACGAGGGGTCCAACTCCTGAGCGCGGTCAAACTCATTACGAGCGACCGAGGACCATTCCGGCGTGTTAAAGGCGGTGGCGAACCAAAGATGAGTCAAGGGGTCGTGTGGATCAAGTTCGATAGCGCGGCGGAACTCCTTTTCGCCGGCATGGAAATCCCAGTTGCCCCAAACCTCGGCGAAGGCGAGAGAGCGATGCGCCTCGGCGAGGGAATCGTCCAACTCAACGGCTTTCTTAGATGCGGCAATGGCGCGGCTTTCGGCCTCAGTGTCGGGCATGAGCGAATACTCGTGCAGCAGCAGATAAGTGTCAGCCAGACCTGCATAGATATGGGCGTTGGCAGGGTCGTGGACGACGGACTGGGTAAAGTCGTCCAGTGCCCTGTTCAAACTCTCGGGAGTTCGCTTGTTCCATTCGAAACGGCCTTTGAGATAGAGGTCGCGCGCCAGGCTTTTCTCGGCATCGGACACGGCCATGGTTGAGGCTGGATGGGAGTTCGGCTTCGTGGAATCTGTCCGGCTGAGTAATCGCAAGTATTTGGTTGGAGCACCCGCGAAGGGGAGCCCGGTGGCAGCAACACTCACCAGCAGCAGTCCGAAAGTTGTCAGCAACAATCTTCGGTTCAGGAGGAGTGAGAGGACGTCAGTCGTTCGGCCGGACGGGCGTTCCTGACGCAGGTGGTCCACGGTTACATCTGGATTAGTGGAGATCCCGTCTGCCTTGGTGTGCTCTGAGGTCTTCAGTGACTCAGGTTCAGAAGCCCTGTTCGACTCCAGCCAGGCATCCAACTCCACCGCAATGGCGTAGACCGCGGCACGGCCTCCCCCGGGCACGCGATGGATGGGCAGGCCCCGGTCGGCCTCCCAGCGTTTTACGGTTCGCTCTGCTTTGTCGAGGTAGGTGGCAATCATCTTCCAGCCATCGAGCCGACGCACCCGGGTGCCGCTTTCACTCTTCGCGCGGTCTTCTGAGAAAGTCAGTGGCACGGAAATTGCCCCTTAATTGGCGGCCGTGGCCCGAACTGGCCCGAATTGGCCCAGCAGGGCACTTGGTTAAGAGTGAATTCGCCTCCATGATAGCACTCGGAAGTTGCAGTGGAGCCGCACGCCGCAGCTTCTGATCATGAGAATTCACCCTCCACAAGGCGCTTCATCGAAGCGTGAATACAGAGTAGGTTCGGGCATGGCCAGCCGGCTGCCAATGCTCACTACCGGTAAATGAGGAATGGTATCCCAATGTTCGTTTCCGCCCAGAAACTGCTTCCCTCTCTTCTAATTCTGCCCGTTGCCGTGGTGACTGCGTTGACTGTGCCGGTCCAGGCCCAGACGACCGCAACAACAGACGACACCACATCCGCTCATGCCAAAATTGCAGCCAATTACGTCAAAATACCGCTGAGTTTCGAAGCCAACCGAGGCCAGGCCGACCCGGAGGTGCAATTTCTCTCGCGCAACTCGGGCTACTCGCTCTTCCTCACTCCGGGCGAAGCTGTCCTAACCTTGCAGCGGCAGAACCCCTCAGCAAACAGGTCCTCGTCGAATTCGGCGGCAGCCAATCTTCCAGCACCGCATCCGGTCGATATCTTGCGAATGCAATTGTCCGGGGCGAGCACGACAGCGCCGGCAACGGGACTCGACCCGCAGCCCGGAATTGTCAACTACTTTCTGGGCAACGATCCCAAGAAATGGCATACCAGCATCCCGGCCTTCGGCAAGGTCAACTATGCGGACATCTATCCGGGCATCGATCTTGTTTTCTATGGCAATCAGCGGCAGCTGGAATATGACTTCATTGTGGGTCCCGGTAGCGATCCCGCTCGCATTGCGTGGTCGATCGAAGGTGCAAAGCCGCAACTGGACAAGAATGGCGACCTGGAACTCAACGCACCTGGAGGCCCGGTTCGATTCTTCGCGCCTGTGGCCTACCAGGTTATCGATGGCAAACGCCAGTTGGTGGCGGCAACCTACGCCGTGGCAGGTACAACCGTGCGCTTCGCGCTTGGCCAGTATGACCGCAGCCGGCCACTTGTCATCGACCCGGTTTTGAGCTATTTCAGCTATCTCGGCGGCACCGGATACGACTACATCGGCAATTCCGCCCCTCAAGGATACGGTTCACCGAGCCCCGAACCCACGCAGGCAGCGGGGATTGATTCGCAAGGAAACCTCTATGTAGCGGGACACACCACGTCTACAGACTTCCCCGTCGCAGGCGCTCTCTTTTCCCCGGCCACCAAGGGAAGCGGCCAGAGCTGGGCGTTTGTCTCAAAGTTCAGCCCGGACGGCTCAAAGCTCCTCTATTCGACATATCTTGGCGGCTCGACAGGGGGAAATGACGCAGCCTGGGCACTGGCGGTCGATAGCACCGGAAACGCCTACGTCACCGGAGCTGCTGGAACCAATGACTTCCCCATAACCCCCGGCGCATTCCAGACCCTTTGTGCGCCAACCCGTGACAACAATACCGGCAACGCCGTAGCGACTTGCACCTTCAACACTGGCAACGGCAATTACTCACAGAATGCATTTGCGCTGAAGCTGAACCCGACGGGCTCCACGCTCATCTATTCGAGCTTTCTTGGTGGATATGCCGCGGCGTGGGGTACAGGCATTGCCGTTGACAGTATTGGCCAGGCCTACCTGACTGGTGTCGCCTCCAGCTCACTTTGCGGCGGTGGCGTGCACAGTTTTGGCGCGCAGTATGAGTGCTTTCCCACCACGTCAACCGCGCTCATCTCAGATATCGGCGGCGGAAACTCCATCGATATGGCTTTCATGACTGTCTTCAACAGCACGGGATCGGGCCTTGTTTACTCGACGTTGTTCGGCGATACCCAGGGAGCCGTCTCGGTCAATGGAGCTGGTTGCACTGTTGACTGTAGCGCAGTAACCTACGGGACCTCCATTGCCCTGGATCCCGCCGGGGACGTCTACATCGGTGGCAGGACGATTTCCGCCCACCTAGTGATCACCACGGGAGCTTTCAATACTTCGGGGAGTGGACCGAGTTCATCGACGCCCTCACTGCTTAACGCGCCAAATGGCTACGGTTACGTCGCCAAATTTGCCCCGGTGACAACTAGCGGAACGTCACTCATCTACAGCACTTACTTCGGCGGAGGCGCCACTTCCGGTGGTGATGTAGGGGGCTTGGCCGGAGACGGCAGCGGCAATGCATACGTCACTGGCGCGACCTACGCCGCGGACTTTCCCGCGACCCCCGGAGCCTATCAGACACAATGCGATCCGACTCAGTTGGCTTCGTTTTGCAATCAGGGCATGTATGTGGCCAAGCTCAACCCTACCGGGACTGGCTTAGTATGGGCCACCTACTTGGGTAACGGAAGCAACGCTCCGCTCCGCTTTCTGGGGCCGGTTGTTGTCGATAGTGCACAGGATGTCTATGTGCTCGGCGAGGGGACTGGCCAATTGCCGTTGGGAGGCGGCAGTGTGAGCACGCTCAATGGCAACGATACGGTGTATGTTGCCGAGTTGAATCCGACCGGCTCGCAGGTGCTCTTCGGGACTACTGTTGGCGGACCGGGTAACGGAACAGAAAGGGCCGGCGGGTTCGCCATCGATGCATCGGGGTCAATTTACGTAGCGGGCTCCATTCTGCCTGGTGGCTCGTTTGCTACGCCTGGCGCGTTCCAGCAAACACAGGCGGGCGGAGCGGACGGCTTTGTGGCCAAAGTGATACCGCTTCAGACATCCACGACGGCGCTGTCGCTCTCTGCCTCAACGTCAACCGCGGGACAGCCGGTCACGTTTACCGCCAAGGTCACTGGCCCAAGCGGATCTCCCATCCCGACTGGAACAGTTATCTTTAACAACGGCACAACCTCGCTGGGCACGGGAACCCTGGATGCAACAGGAACCGCGACTTATACAACTTCATCGCTTTCGGCCACCTCCTATACCCTGACAGCCGTCTACGGCGGAGACGCTAATTACTCCTCCAGCACGTCCTCTGCAATGGGCCTTACGATCAATCCAATCGCTACCACGACTGTATTGACCATCGCGCCAAATCCAGCCTCTACCGGACAGACAGTGACTTTTACGGCGACGGTAACTCCTGCCTCGGGCAGTGCGGTTCCTGGCGGGACCATTACGTTCCTGAATGGAAGTATGCAGCTCTCCGCGGTTTCGCTCAGTAGCAAGGGGACAGCCGTCTTCACGACTTCCTCGCTGGCCGCCGCGACTTACTCAGTTACAGCAGCGTATAGCGGCGACAGTATTAATGCTTCCTCAACCTCGAGTGGAGTGAGCCTGGTTGTCAATACCGCGGCGGTCGCTACTTCCACCTCGATCAGTGCCTCTTCGACCTCACTTGTCGCGGGAACGAGTGTCACATTCACTGCAAAAGTGACGCCGGCCTCTGGCACTGGCGTCCCCACGGGGAGCGTGACTTTCAAGGATGGCACTACTACGCTTGGAACCGGCACGCTCGACGGCACTGGCAAAGGCACCTACAGCACATCAGCGCTCAGCGTCGGAAGCCACTCGATCACTGCTGTCTACGGAGGCGATATTGCAAACCTCGCTTCAACCTCCTCGGCGCTTTCCATCACCGTAAGCGCTCCTCCCGCAGCGGACTTCAGCCTCTCAGTGACGCCAACAAGTGGGGCTGTCTCCGCCGGCACTCCGGCGACCATCACGGTGACTGTTGCGCCACTCAATGGATTCAATGCGGCTACGACCTTCGCATGCTCCGGTCTCCCCACCAACTCAACATGCACTTTCAGTCCAACGAGCGTAACGCCCAACGGCACGGCCGCCTCGACCACCACCCTCACGATCAATAGCAACATCAAGGCCGCACTTGTCAGAGCAGGCGCAGTCTTTTCACTTCTGCTCGCACCGATGGCCGGCTGGTGCAATCGAAAGCGCCGCAAGCTGTTGGCGATCTCCATCCCGATGCTGTTGCTTGCGTTAGTCACAATGGGAATCTCTGCCTGCGGGGGCGGAGGCAGTAGCACGAGCAATAGCAGCACTACGACAAAGGGAAATTATTCAATTACCGTAACTGCTACTTCAGGGTCACTGAACCATTCGGCGACCTACTCGTTCACAGTTAATTAGTTCATAGCTGCCGCACGCTGAAACTCTCATCGGCAAGCACCGTTGACCGAGACCGTCGTTACGCCGGGATCTCCGCCGTGATCAGTCCCGGCTGCTTGACAGGCCAGGCGGCGTTCAGTCCCGTTACGATGGCGCTCGGTTTAGAAGGATCCCTGGCGACCTGCTGATGCTTCTTCGCTGCATCCATTTCCAGCAGGACGACTGCCGGGGGCACGGTTAGATAAATTGCGAGAGCCACAAGCCCCACGGCCCCGCCGCTGGCCGGACCTAAAAGTGGTCCCGATAACGGCAAGGCCAAAGACTGGTGTAGCCGAGGTCGCGAGCATAAGCACATAGATGATGGATGCCGTCGCCACTGAGCGACTTCACAAGCCGCGGGAGCAGCCACGCAACCACGAAGAGTCCGGCATGAGAATTCATTGAGACACCGACTCTCGCACTTCCCGGCGCCTCCACCTTGGGCTATGAGCGTACCGGATGCGGGTCCAGGATAAATCTCAAACATCATTTGATCTTATCGGCGTACCTAACTCTATTCTCTTGATTCCCTCAACTCTGTCCGCGTCACTGCCCGGACAGAGAACTAGCCGAAAGATACGATTGGGATCAAAAGATACTGCGAGTGCGCTCGAAAGACTCCTCTTGCGCGACGAAAGATACAGAAAAACCACTCCAGATACAGGCTAGAGTGGCAAAGTGAGCATTACCTTGCAGACCTACTTTGCCGGAAAGAATGTGGTTGCGCGCCGAAAGTTAGCCGCAGTGCGCTTTAGATTCGTCATTCGCAAGTCCTCGGACATTGCCGGAAACCCTAAGCGATGAATCTAAGTCACGGAATTCAAAAACAATGCATTGGCCGATTATGCTTGGGCATTCTGCTTCTTCCTCTTTTCGTCGGCGAGGCAAGCGCTCAGCAGAGCTACAACTGGGACCAGATCAAGAACAAGTTTGAAGCTGCCAACCCCGCGTTGAAGGCAGATGCGAATGGTGTGGATGAGCTGAAAGCAGAGGAGATCACGGCGTATCTGCGGCCGAATCCTCAGTTCAGTCTGACGGTGGATGGGACACAGATCGCTCCCAACGGGGGCCAATGGCATCCGGTTTACGGAACGTTCGCCGTCCCCAACTTCAGCTATCTGCATGAGCGTGAGCATAAGAGAGAATTGCGCCTGGAGAGCGCCCAGGAAGCCACACGCATCGGCGGGTCACTGCACGAGGATCTGGAGCGCAACCTGCTTTACAGCCTGCGCTCTGCATTTGTGCAGACGCTGCAGGCTAAGGCGGTGTTGGATCTGGCAAGGGCTGACCTTGAGTATTACGACAAGATCATTGAGATCAGTCGCGCGCGATTCAAGGATGGCGATCTTGCGCAGATCGATCTGGATCGCATTGAACTGCTGCGCGTGCAGTATGAGTCGGAGATTCAGACGGCTATCTTAAACCTGCGCACGCAAAAGATCGCTCTGCTGCAACTATTGAATGACCGGACACCGCTGGATCAGTTCGACGTCAACGGTCGCTTCGACTTCACCAGCGACCTGAAGCCGCTCGACGACTTCCGCCAGGTGGCGCTCGATGCGCGTCCCGACTTGCGCGCGGCGGTGCAGGGGATCGAGCAGGCGAAGACGAATCACCAGTTGGCGATCGCGAACGGCTCGACCGATCCGACATTTGGCACCTGGTACACATGGAATTCCGCAGTGAACAACCCGGACGCCCTCCACCTCTCGACTTTGGGTTTTAGCGTGAGCATTCCGCTTCGCATCTTCGATCGCAACCAGGGCGAGAAGAAGCGCACGCTGATCGACATCGACCGCAATCAGAACCTGACCACTGTAGCGCGAGCACAGGTGTTCAGCGACGTGGATTCGGCGTATGAGCAGGTGCAAAGCAACATCGTGCTGCTGGTGCCTTATCGCGACAAATACAAGGACCAGGCAACGCGAGTCCGCGACACCGTGACCTATGCCTATCAACATGGGGGAGCATCACTGATGGATTTTCTAAATGCGCAAAGCGATTACCGCATTGTGCAGCTGGCGTACTTGCAACTGGTTGGAGCCTATCTGACCGCCGCCGGCCAATTGAATCTTGCCGTAGGGCGTGAGGTGATCCCATGATAAACAAACCCTTCTTGAAAAGTGCCGGCTGCCTCATCGTGTGCCTTTCGCTGACTGCATGTGAAAAGAAATTCAATCCGAGTGATGGTGCTCCGCAGCCTCCACAGACTATGCAGACTGGCGATATGAGTTTGGTCACCGTCAATAAGCCGGATCTTTTTCCCTTGGTCAAGGCAGACCAGGTCGAGGCCCCTGCAGAGTTGAAGGTCACAGGCACCGTTAATCCCGACATCGCTCGCGAGGTGCCAGTTATTTCGCTTGCGAGTGGGCGCGTGGTCGATATCAAGGCACGACTCGATGACCATGTAAAGAAGGGCGATCTTCTGCTGAAGGTACAGAGCCCGGATATTACGAACGCCTTCGACGTCTATCTAAAGGCAAAGAATGACGAGCAGCTTGCAAATAAGGCCTATATCCGTGCGCAGGATCTTTATTCACATGGCGCCATCTCGCTCGGCATGCTGGAACAGGCCGAAGACACCGCAAGGGACGCCAAGGCCGATCTGACCGCTGCCGAAGAGCAGTTGAGCACGCTCGGTGTCAACAAGGACCGGCCATCGAGTATCGTCAACGTCTATGCACCTATTACCGGTGTCATTGTGGCGCAGAATGTCACCAACGCCGCGGCTGCGGGCGTAACCTACTCAGGGTCGTCTACCGCTTTTACTGTCGCTGATCTATCCGTAGTTTGGGTCATTTGCGATGTTTACGAGAACGACATCCCAAAGCTTCAGCTCGGGCAGATCGCTCGGCTTAAACTTAGCGCCTATCCCGACAGGGCGCTGACTGGTCGCATCAGCGACATTGGTCCCGTGCTTGATCCCAGCATCCGTACTGCCAAGGTCCGCATCGAAGTTGCGAATCCGGGCATTCTCCGGCTGGGAATGTTTGTCACCGCAACCTTCGAGAGCAGAACCAATGAAATTCATCCAGTCGTTCCCGCGTCTGCCGTGCTGCACCTGCATGACCGCGACTGGGTCTTTATCCCTGCCGGGGACAATCACTTCAAGCGCGTCGAAGTGCATGGGGGGAATATGCTCCCCGGGAACCGGCAGGAGTTGCTCTCGGGCATTAGTTCCGGACAGCAGGTCGTTTCCAATGTTCTGCAGCTCGAAGCAACGCTGGAGGCGCAATGATCAGGAAGCTCGTAGACTTTGCGCTTCAGAACCGTCTCCTGATCTTAGCGGTTGCGCTTTTACTTTTTGTATGGGGAGCGATCTCATTTCATAACCTCCCGGTCGATGCCTATCCTGATGTTGCCGACAATTATGTAAACATCATCACGCAATGGCCGGGGCATTCGGCTGAGGACATCGAGAAGCAGATTACTGTTCCCACTGAGATTCAGATGGCGGGTCTTCCTGACATGAAGAACCTGCGCTCATTCAGCCTGGCTGGTATTTCAAGCCTCATCATGAACTTCAATGACGATTCGGACAATAACTGGAACCGCGAACGGGTGCTCGAACGGCTGAGCATCGTCACGTTGCCCACGGGGCTCGTGCCACAGCTGCAGACCGACTGGAGTCCCGCAGGACAGATCTACTGGTACACCGTTGACAGCAAAAACCCGAATTTTGATGTGATGGAGCAGAAGTCACTCGAAGACTGGACACTCGAGAAACAGTTCAAGAGCGTTCCTGGAATCGTCGACGTCGCCAGCTTTGGCGGTTTGACCAAGGAGTATCAGATCCGCCTGGACCCGGACAAGCTCGTCTCCTATGGGCTGAGCATCGCCCAGGTAGAACAGCAGCTTTCCAATAACAACACAAATGCCGGCGGCAGCTTTATCGTTGCGGGTGCGCAGCAGATCAACGTGCAGGCCGTCGGTCTTTTTGCGAACGTCCAGCAGATCGAAAACACGGTCGTCAAAACACAGAATGGCACAGCATTACGCATCAGGGACATCGCTGTCGTCGAACAGGGACCGAAAATCCGCCTGGGACAGATTTCGAAGACCTATCGTGCCGAAGACGGCAAGTTGATCGACAATCCGGACGTGGTCGAAGGCGCATTGCTGCTGCAAAAGGGGAGTGACGCCGATCCTGCGCTGAAAGGAGTTGAGGCGAAGGTCATCGAACTCAATGGCACGAATGCCCAGCCGGCCGTACCCGGCGGCCTCTTCCACAGGGCCAAGCCAGCCGTGCCCGCCAAACGTGGTTTGCTCCCGTCTGGGCTGAAGGTCGTTCCCTTCCTTGATCGAAGCAATCTGATCCATCTGACGACGCATACGGTGCTGCACAACCTGACCGAGGGCATCATTCTGGTTGTCATCATTCTGATGCTCTTCCTCGGCAATGTGCGTGGCGCCATCATTGTCGCGCTTACCATCCCGTTTTCCCTGCTCTTTGCATCGATCTGTCTCGATCTCCGTCACATTCCAGCCAACCTGCTCTCTCTGGGCGCACTGGATTTCGGCATGGTCGTGGACGGCGCGGTGGTCATGGTCGAAAATATTGTGCGCCATTTGAATCGACCGGACAACGGCGTCGAAAGCGTACAGGACAAGATCCGCAACGCGGCCCACGAGGTGCAGCGGCCGGTGTTCTATGCGATCGGCATTATTATCACGGCCTATCTACCCATCTTTACGCTCCAGGCCGTCGAAGGCCGCCTCTTCAAGCCAATGGCGTGGACAGTCAGTTTCGCTCTCCTGGGAGCCCTGATCTTCTCGATGATCATTGCCCCGGTGCTGGCCAGCTTTCTGTTTCGCAAAGGCGCTAAGGAATGGCACAACCCCATAATGGAATATCTCGCGGCCACTTACCGGAAGAGGGTAGCCGAGGCTATTCATCACCGTGGCATTACCGTCGGTATCGGCGTTGTGGGGCTGGTGTTGGCGATCTTTCTTTTGTACAGCGGCGTCATCGGTTCAGAGTTTCTGCCACATCTGGATGAAGGAGCGCTTTGGGTGCGCGGCTCTCTCGCTCCATCGACAGGACCCGACGAGAGTCTGGCAATCTCCAACAAAGCTCGCATCGCGTTGGCGAGCTTCCCGGAAGTTACTGAAGTAGTCGATCAGATTGGGCGCCCCGATGACGGCACAGATTGGACAGGTTTTTTCAATACGGAGTATTTCGTAAATCTGAAGCCGAAGGAACAGTGGCGGCCAGTCTTCGACCAAGACAAAGACAATCTCATCGCCTCGATGAATCAACAGCTGGAAAAGATTCCCGGCGTGATCTGGGGCTTCTCACAACCGATCGAAGACAACATGGAAGAGGCAGTCAGCGGAGTGAAGGGCGAGTTGTCCGTGAAGATATATGGCGACGATCTCAAGACACTCGAAGCAAAGGGCAATGAGGTGGTCAGCGTGATGAGCAAGATTCCCGGGGTCCAGGACCTTGGGCTCTTCCGCATCATTGGCCAGCCGAACCTCACATTTACCGTCGATCGCCAGGCGGCAGCTCGCTGGGGCATCAATGTCGCGGACGTACAGGATGCGATCCAGACCGCCGTGGGGGGCAACGCTGTGAGCCAAGTACTGCAAGGCGAGGCACGGTACGATTTAGTGCTGCGCTATCAGAAACCCTATCGTGATACGCGGCAAGCGATCGAAAATGTGCGCCTTCTGTCTCCTACCGGTGAGCGCGTTTCTTTGTCGCAATTGACGAAGGTGGACACCAACGACGGCGCCGAGGAGATCTATCGCGAAGGCGAACAGCGATACATTGCGGTGAAGTACAGTGTGCGTGATCGTGATCTGGGAAGCACAGTTGAGGAAGCGATTGACAAGGTAAACAAGCAAGTCTCTCTACCGACCGGGTATCACTTTGTGTGGGCCGGTGAGTACGAAAGCAAACAGCGAGCTGATAAGCGCCTTGCAATTATTGTGCCGCTGACAATTCTATTGATCTTCATCATCCTGTACTTAATGTTCAAGTCGTTCAAATGGGCGACCTTGATCCTGATCACCGTGGCAATGGCGCGCGTGGGTGGATTGCTGGCGCTGTTAGTGACCCATACCAATATCAGCGTTTCATCCAGCGTAGGCTTCCTTGCATTGTTTGGTGTATCGGTGCAGACGGGCGTCATCATGCTTGAATACATCAATCAACTGCGGGTGCGCGGGCACTCGATTGAAGAGTCGGCGATAGAAGGAGCTGTGCTTAGGCTGCGCCCGATCATGATGACGATGCTCGTCGCTACGTTGGGACTGTTGCCTGCTGCCATGTCTCACGGCATCGGCTCGGACTCGCAGCGACCTTTCGCCATAGTGATCGTTGGCGGACTCATCGCGGATCTGGTGATGAGCACCTTCTTGTTGCCAACGCTATATGTATGGATCGCCCGTGACCACGACGTACTGCCGGTCCCAGAACCGGAGTTTGAGAACTAGCTCCCGTGGGCGAATGCGGGCCAAGCATCCGTTGTAAAGCTCTTTCGCGAAGACATTGAATTGCGCAGCTGGTTGCAGTACGAAGAGTGGCCAGTCTATCTGGTACTTATATGAAAAGATCTTCTGATCAACGCTTTAAACAAAAACAACTGGCCAAACGCACTTCTGGCGCCTCCAGGTGGAACCGCAGAAGTCAACAGAGCAAGCTGTTGCTGGTTGGCAGCGAGGATTCTTTCAAGAGTGATGTTACGCGCCGAATCTTCGGCGAACCACAGTTCCGAGTTACAGGTAGATCGGCAACTCTTCTGGACGCTCTCGCGCATCTGGAGTCTGGAGCGATTGATCTTGTTGTGCTAAGTTGTGAATTCCGCGAGGAAGAGTTATCCCTCTTTGCCTTCGATGCGCAACGACGTGGGTTCACTGGGTTGATTCTCTGTGTCGTACCTCTATCAAGCGCGGTGACAGAAGCTCCCCTTACAAATCCGCATCAGATCTTTGCACAGCGTGTAACACGAGGTATGCCAACACGTTCGGAATTGAATGAGTTGTATCGCCCCCTACCTTTCACCGCAAGGGAGCAAGCTGTCTTGATGCGAGTGTCTGAGGGGTGGACGAACCAGCAGATTGCACATCATTTGAAATGTTCCGAAGGGTCGGTCAAAGCGGTCCTTCAACAGCTCTTCAGCAAACTTGGTGTCAGAAAGAGGGCTCAGATTGTGCGAATGGCCTTTGAAGGAGGTTCTCGCGTAGCTCCAGGGGCGTCGAGCTAAGGTCCCTTTGGCGGACGAGTTTTATTCAAGCTTGGTGATCCCACCCTCGCTATCTAGCCAGTCGTCAGAATGACGCTCCAGAGCGAGGCGGACAAGCTGACTCCGGGTACGGACACCTGTTTTGGCAAAGAGCTGTTGAAGCGCTCCCTTCACTCCGCTTTCCGATAACTGGAGTTCTGCTGCTATCTGCTTATTCGAAAGGCCTTCGCAGACTGCCCTCACAACTGCCAGTTCGCGGGCGCTCAGAGAGGGACGAACACGTTGTTCTTCGGTCCTGCGATTCACGCCATCGATCAGTGGTTTGACAGCGCGCGAATCGAGCCAGATCCGGCCGCTCATGATTTTATGAATCGCCTCGACAAGCTCCGCAGGAGGGGCTTGCTTCAGGAAAATTCCTGATGCGCCTTGCTCTAAAACTCGCAGGATTGTCGTATTGGGCATGCCAGCCGTTACCAGCAAGATGTGCCCTTTAAAGCCTTTTGCCTTAGCCTCATCGAGAAAGAGCGTTCCGTATTCTCCGTCAAGATCGTAGTCCAACAGGACCACATCAAACACTTCACTTTCAAGCAGGGATAGAGCCTCTCGGATGTGACCACAGTTCCTCACAGCACGAAAATCAGGCTCAGCCTGTAGCAATCGACTGACACCCTCTCTAAATAGAGCGTGATCATCTATAAGCAGAACTCGGATTTCCTGATTCATAGCAGCACTATCGGACGAGCCTTCCCAAACGACAGATTGCCTACGATGAGCGCCCGCAGAGCGCCCTGCAAAAACCACTGCGAATGAGAATCTGCGGCTCCTAATAATCAGGATGCTGCAGATTTACTATCTGTGCTTATATCTTTCGATCAGATCAATTGATCTATTGGTCTGCACCCATCAAATTTCACGGAAATCAGGCTAGTAACTGCGGATCATGATCCTCCACAAGGAGAGCGCGGTGGCAAAAGATTTGGTCACAGAGTCTGATGTGTAGCGGTAGGAGTTCAGATAACAGGTTGTCTGCTATCCCAGTTCCTCTATCGGCTGATCCATCGGAAGATGGATCGATTGACATACTTGATAATCTCTTGCCGTAGATGCGTCGGGTGCTGAAAGTGCATTACAGTGGGAAACACGCTGCATGAAGAAGGTAGTAACGCACGAATGGATATTCTTTCGATTTACACGCGAGCCGACAGAAAATTTGTACTGCTGGCAGCCGCAGCGCTGGCAGCAGCGATCGCGTTGACGGACTGGTTCACAAAGCCCTACATCTCAATCGGCTTTCTGTATCTGTTCCCGATCATGCTGATTAGCGGAATTCTCCCTCGCTGGCAGATGATAGGCGTGGCTTTCGTCTGCGCCATTCTCCAAGAGGCGTTCAGCAATCTACCGTCCAGTGAAGCGATCGTGCGGCTTATTCTCTCGTTTACAGGTTTTGCCGGAACGGGATTATTTGTCTTTGAGTCAGTGCGAAATCGCCGCATCATGATGCAACATCTTGAAGAGGTTGAGGCTCAGATAAACTTCCGGAAAGAGGCCGAGGAGCAACTCCGAGTGTTGATAGAGAGTAGCCCTGCTGCAATTCTCACAGTGGACTCACAGGGAGAGATCCTGCTCGCAAACGAGGCGGCGCAGGAAATATTGGCTCCTGGACAGGGAGAGCTAAAGTCCCAAGCAATTCAGAAATTTCTGCCTGCTTTGCTGATCGCTGCTCGCTCAAGGCAAACACATCCTTTCAGGACAACCATGCAATGTTGCGGGCAAAGGGCAGATGGCGAGACCTTCCTTGCTGGAATATGGTTTTCGACGTACAGCACACAGTCAGGAAACCGGCTGGCAGCGATTATCGTCGATCTCTCCGAAGAGCTTGTTCATCGCGAAGATCTAAGCCTGGACTACCTGCTGAAAAATGCGCGAATTCTGATGAGCGCGGTTTCGCATGAAATCCGGAACCTTTCGGGAGCAGCTCGGGTCATGTACGAGAATCTGGATCGAGTAAGCGCATTACGTGGGAACGAGGACTTCGAAGCACTGGGAACGCTAATTCACGGAATGGAGAGGTTGTCTGATCTCGACATTGTTCGTTCGTCCGACCAGGGAAGACAAGCAGTCGAGTTGGATCCAGTGCTAGACGAGGTCAGAATTCTGATTGAGTCTGCATGCCGTGAGTCTGATGTGGAACTCGTTTGGCAGATCGAAGGGATTCTGCCAATTGTCTGGGCGGATCGATACGGATTGATTCAGGTCTTTCTCAACCTTGCCAAGAATAGCCTTCGGGCCATGGAAGATTCCAGCGCTAGGCACCTAACCGTGGAGGCTTCGAGAGATGGCGAGTATTTCATCGTTCGCATTATCGACACTGGGCCTGGAATACCAAATTCGCACGATCTATTCCGACCATTTCAGCATGGTGCTGAAGCCAGTGGTCTCGGCTTGTATGTGTCGCACGCAATTATGAAGAGTTTTGGCGGAGATCTCGCGTTTGAGCCTCTAGAACTGGGATGCTGCTTTGCCGTCACTATACAAGTAGTTTCATGAACATGCACAAATTACTGTTGAGCCCGCAAACTCCTGAGAAGTGTACCTGCTAATGAATTATGCATTGCTGTGTCTACGTCGGAGCTCACAAAGATCTGCGTGCATGTCGCGATCGTACAAAGCGAGCATGAAGAATTTATGGAACGCTGATACGCGGAATATCTAGGGCGAGGAGGAGGGTGGCGGCTTTGAGAAACATTGGATGGAAAGGCCTCGGAGCGGAATTCGTAATAGGTGTACCTTGCCGTTGATGGAAAGAACGAAGACCAAATACAGGGGTCCTTCACTACGTTCAGGATGACGGCTTTTAATGGTTTAAGTTTTCTGGTTTGGGCGTTCGAAATTATTCGCGGATGATTTTTACGAATACGCCGTCGGGGATGGTGGCGTTGCCGAGGATGTGGACTACGCCGTCTTTGGTGAAGCCGCGGAGCATGGTGTCGGCCTTGGCGTAGGGGTCGGGTGGGGTCTCGGATTTGGTGGGGTATGGCCTGACTTTGGGTGGCGCTTCGCCCACGTCCGCAAAGGCCGGACCCTTCGGCAAGCTCAGGGCAGGCTGTGGGGCCCCCAGATTCGTGGCGCCCGGCTTTGAGGTGACCCGATTTGAGGTGGCCGGATTTGTGATGGTCTGATTTGTGGTGCTTGGGCGTTTCATACCGCGGTCCATGGCTTCGTTGGCTAGGCGGTCTGCTTCTTTGTTTTTGTGGCGGAGGGCGTGGGAGATCTCGAAGGCTTCGAGTTTGGCGATGCGGTTTCTGGCCTCCTGCCAGAGGGGTTTCAGGTCGGGGGAGTTGACTTTGTATTTGCCTTGAATCTGCTTGACCATCAGCTCGGAGTCAGAGACGACGCGGAGGCGGAGATGGTGGTGGTCGAGGGCGTACTGGAGGCAGCCGAGGAGGCCGGAGTATTCGGCGTAGTTGTTGGTGCGCATGCCGAGGAATTCGCTGAGTTCGGCGAGGATTGTGCCTTGGTCGTCCTGAATGAGTGCTCCGTAGCCGGCTGGGCCGGGGTTGCCGCGGGCCCCGCCGTCGCAGTGGGCGTTGATCCAAGTTGATTTTGGGGACTTTTCGGGGCTGGGAGCGGGTTTGGAGGCGGGCGGGTCGGGGAAGAGGCTAGGGGCGGGGGTGGGGCGGGGAGCCATTTGGTGAGTGTACCCCGATGGTGTTAGGGAAAACAGACACCCCTGGACGCTCACCTTTCCGAAGTTGGGGTGTCTATTGAGTGTTATTCGATTTTCTGACCTCCGGAGTCAGTCGATGAACGCAGATGCTGTTGGGATCGATTTAGGCGGGGAGTATTCTGCTCCGCTGGCGGCAGTGGCTCAAAAGCGGCACATTAGTCCATTTGCCTTGGGATTGTTGGGTAACCGGGCTGTAGAATCAATGCCAGCGATGGCAAAAGCTGCGGCCCAACCCGGGACCAGGAATGGCGGCAAGCTGACGCAGGCGCAGCTGGACGCGCGGGCTCAGCAGCGGACCGAGGACGATGAACTGATTCGCGAGGCGCAAAAGGGCCAGCGCACCGCGTTCGACGCTCTGGTGCGGCGATATGACCAGTCGGTGCTTAGGCTGGCGCTGCATATGCTCGGCAATGAGCAGGACGCGCAGGACGTCCACCAGGAGGCGTTCATCAAGGCGTATCGCCACCTGGGGAACTTCAGGTTTGAGTGCAGCTTTTATACCTGGCTTTACCGGATTGTCACAAACCTTTGCCTGGACCAGTTGCGGCGGCGCAAGAGCCGCAGGGAAGATCCGGCGACGGTGCTGGATGCCAGTGGCGATGAGATGGACCTGATGGCGAACATCTCCGACGAACGGGCGATGTCGAACCCGGCGCGGGAGCTGGACCGGAAGGTGATGAGCGAACGGATCAACGAGGCGCTGGGCAAGTTGACGCCGCGGGAACGAACGGTATTTGAGTTGAAGCACTACCAGGGGTTGAAGCTGAGAACGATTGGTGAGATGTTGAACACGACAGAGGAGACGGCCAAGAATACGTTGTTTCGGGCCACCCGGAAGCTACGGGCGAATCTGTCGGAGCTGAGAAGTTAGTGATTAGTGGTTAGTGATTAGGTAAGGGCGCAAAGACCCCGTGGCGGCAGGTGAAAATTTGAGGCTGGTTGAGGTAGGACAATGAAGTGTCAGAGCGCAAGAGATTGCATCGTGTTGTTGAATTACGGCGAGCTTCCCGATGAGTTGGCCGGAGTCTTAGAACAGCATTTGGCAGGGTGCGAGGATTGCCGCGAGGAGTTGGAGGCGTTCCGATCTTTGGAAGAGCGTCTGGCGACGCTGCCGGTGCTGGAGCCTTCGCCAAATCTGCTGGCGCAGTCGCGGATGCGGCTGGATGACGCGCTGGACATGATTCCGCCGCATGGATTTCTTACCCAACTGAGGACAAATTTTTACCGGTGGCTGGGTTATGTGCAGAGCGCGCCCGCGCTGGCGACGCTGCTGCTGGGCGTGGGTTTTCTGACGGGGAATTTTACTCATCGGTATCAGGTGGCGCATGCGCCGAAGATGCCTCCGGTGGTTACGGTTAATCATCCCTCTGAGGGCGTGGTTGCGAATGTAACCGGGATTGTGCAGATGCCGAACTCGGAGCTGGTGCAGGTGAACTACAACAAGATGGTTCCCGAATCGATGGAGGGGTCGCTGGATAGCCCGGAGATTCGAAACCTGCTGCTGGTTGGGACGAATGCGGGCGCGACCGACAGGGTAAGGATGAGTTCGGTTGCGCTGCTGACGAATGAGTGCAGGGCAGGGCATACGTGTCAGCCGACCGACGATGGCAAAAAGGTTCTCCGTACGCTGATGGTGTCGCTGCGGTACGACCAGGATGCCAGTGTGCGAATGAAGGCTCTGGATGGCCTGCAACCGTATGTGGGCCAGGATCAGCATGTGCGCGATGCCGTGCTGGAGGCGGTGATGCACGATCCCGACGCGCAGGTGCGGCAGACCGCGATTGGGGTGCTGGAGCCGGTGCAGTCGGACTCGAGCGTGCGGCAGGTGCTGCGGACGGTCGCGACGCAGGATGCGAATCCTTTTATTCGGACGGCGTCGTTCAATGCGCTGCAGGGCTCCGCGGATATTCAGTAAGGTGCGGTGAGTGAGGTCCGCTCGTCGTTTTTGTATAAAGAGAAGTGTTAGAGGTTACGCAGATGAAACACCGCCGTTCTTTCGGGGTCATGATGCTGGTCGCGGGAGCAGCTGCTCTGGATGGAGGACGTGTCTTGCATGCGGCGCAGCCGGCTGCGCTGTTTGGGCAGCAGATGTATGCGCCGGCGATCGGTGAGGCGCACCAGCATGCGGTGCAAGGGTATATCGGGATCGACCTGCGGGACGTGAGCGAGGACCAGCTGGGGGTGTTGAAGCTGAAGGACGCCCGGGGCGCGGAGATCACGAACCTGGATCATGATGGGCCGGCGTGCAAGGCCGGGATGCGGATGCATGACGTGATTGTGCAGATGAATGGGCAGGCAATCGAGAGCGAAGAGCAACTGCGGAAGATGCTGCGGGATCTGCCGGTGGGACGGACGGTGAGCTTTGTGATCAGCCGCGACGGACAGACGCAGGCGATGACGATGACGACGGCCGATCGCAGGACGATAGGGCTGCAGGCATGGGAGCAGCACTACTCTGTGCCGGCGCCGGGGCCTTCGGGAGTTATTCGCGGGAATACCTTTCTGGATTCGGGGAAGTCAGCGAATATGACGGCTCAGAAGGAACATAAGGATCTGCTGGGAACGGAGACGATCGTTTTGAGCTCGTCGTTTACCGGGGCAAAGCTGGAGGTGATGGGGCAGCAGCTGGCGGAGTTCTTTGGCGCGGTGGGTGGCGCGGGGCTGCTGGTTCGCAGTGTCGATGACAAGAGTCCGGCAGATGAGGCAGGGCTGAAGGCCGGCGATGTGGTGGTGCGGATCAATTCGATCTCTGTGGCCAATGGAAACGACTGGACCAAGACAGTGCATGACAATAGGGGGAAGCCGGTGCCGGTGGTAGTGCTGCGGGACAAGCAGGAGCACACCCTGACGCTGACGCCTGATGGAAAGAAGCGGTCGAGCTTGTGGACAACGGGGTTTGGGCTGGAGGGGTTTTTCCAGGAGACGGGGCAGCAGACCCGGCAGTTGCTGGCCAAATTGTAGGGTGGGGTGGAGTGGGAAGACCACGCTGGGATTCAACTATCGAGCGGGCGCGGACGCTCTACTTCCATTGAAAATTAGATGCTTTGAGCAGCTCGGCTCGTTCGACAGGGAGCACCAGCGCCTCTTCTGTGTTTCCCCGCAGAAAAGGCTTTAACACGGGCCGCCCGCGCAACACGCCTACCTCGAAGATAATGTGATCGGGATAGAGGAGATCCTTGACGCTGGCGCTTTTGCGCGACTGGGAACTGTTGTAGTGTTCTTTCTGGATTTCGACGAAGATGGGCGGCCGATCGCGCCAGATAGTCTCGCGCAACCCTTCGAGCGCCTTGATCTCATAGCCCTCGACGTCCATCTTGAGAAGGGTGATGGGGGGAAGGTGGTTGGCAGCGAAGAAGTCGTCGCCACGGACGACTGGAACGGAGATGTTTTCCGAGGAGGCGTTGTCGGGGAGGGTGTTGCCGAGCGTGCCAGTGCCCTGATTTGCCCCGGTGGGAGGGTGGAAGGTTCCGGTCTCGTTCCGGTCGCCAAGCGCCACTGGAAAGATGGTCACGTTGCTGATCCTGGCGTGGTTGAGCTTGCGAACCATCTCGTCGCGCACTATGGAGAAGGGTTCAAAGGAGAAGACTCGGTCCGCGTGACGGGACATGAAGAGGCTGTGGTGGCCGATATTTGCCCCCACGTCGAAAAAGTTTACCGGCTTTCCACCGGCGCGGAGTGCGTCGGCGATTGCACCTAATAGACGAATCTCGTGGAGTTGAAAGGCGCCGTAGTAGAAGACATTCCAGTCGATGAAGTTGGCCAGGTTGCCGGAGTAGGAGTGGCCGAAAAAGTCGGTCTCGAAGGGGTGCGATTTCTGGTGGTCGGGATGGGAGAAGGCGCGCAAAACTCTGTCGCGGCCGCGAAGCCATTGCTGATGTCCAACAAACCGTAAAATCTCCTGCTTCATCGGATACCTTCGGACATGATATCCCACTGTTTGGGATTCTCCGGATGCGAGAATCCGCTGACGGTGGCTCTTGCCGGAGCGGCGACTTTGCGCGAGGGCCGCATTTTCTGTTGGCAGGCGGATGATATTTGTAGAGTATGATTTTGCGAACGAGGAGATATTGCATGCGACGAGTTTTCCTGATGTTGGCTGCTGTGGTGACGATGGTGCCGTGCTTGGGTGTGGCGCAACAGGCTGGGCCGTATAAGGTTTTGCAGACAGAGAAGGTTGGCGGCGAGGGCGGGTTCGATTATGTGTATGCCGATGATGCCGGGCGCAAGTTGTATATTCCGCGCAGTGGCCCGACGGGGAAAATCACGATCTTCAATCTGGATACGCTGAAGCCGGTGGGCGAGATCGCCAATGCAAGTGCGCATGGAGTTGCGGTTGATACGAAGACACAACATGGATTTGGCAGCAGCAAGCCGGTGGTGATGTTCGACGCGAAGACGCTGGCGACGATCAAGACGATTGACGTGCAGGGTGGGCCGGACGGCATTCTGGGGGATTCCTCGAATGGCCGGGTATATGTGTTCAGCCATGGTGCGCCGAACGTTACGGTGATCGATGCGAAGGATGGATCGATTGTGGGCACGGTCGATCTGGGCGGCGCGCCGGAGCAGGCTGTGTTGGATGGCAAAGGCCATCTGTATATCGACCTAGAGGACAAGGGGAGCATCGCCGTCGTAGATACGAAGGCGCTGAAGCTGACGACTACGTACGATCTGCAGGGCAAAGGCGGGACTTGCGCGGGGTTGGCGATGGATGTGAAGAACAACATTTTGTTTGCCGCCTGCCGGAGTCCTCAGACGATGGTCATTTTGAGCGCCGGCGATGGAAAGATTCTTGAGACGCTGCCTATCGGCGGGGGAACGGATGGCGCGGTGTTCAACCCGAAGACAATGGAGGCGTTCAGCTCGCAGGGTGATGGGACGTTGACGATTGTGAAGGAGAACAGCCCGACCAGCTTCGTTGTCGAACAGACGTTGCAGACGCAGCCGCGCGCGAAGACGCTGACTTTGGACAGTAAGACAAATCGGTTGCTACTGATTACCGCGGAGTTTACGCCACCCCCTGCAACACCGCCCGGAGGACGTCCGGCACGCGGGCAGATGGTTCCGGATACGTTTTCGATCCTGGTGGTGGGCAAGTAACCGGCAAGTAACGGGCCGTGGCGAGGCCTCGCTCGCCACGGTTCGATATACTTAGAAGTGATATGTCTTCTGCTTCTATAACTGCCGGCGCGAGTGGCAGCCGTCCCATGCCCGCAAAACGCCGCTGGCGGGCAGTGACGCGTAAGCTGCGTGAGCTGGGTTCGATCGCTTCGGCGGTGATGTCGACCGGGCACCCGTATATGGCGCACATCGTGCCGATGCGGCGGTGCAATCTGGCGTGTACCTATTGCAATGAGTACGACGATTTTTCTGACCCGGTGCCGGTCGATGAGATGCTGCGCCGCATCGATGATCTGGGGCGGCTGGGGACGTCCGTGATTACGATCTCGGGGGGCGAGCCGCTGCTGCATCCGGAGCTCGATCAGATTATTGCGCGGATTCGCAAGACGGGCGCGATTGCGGGGATGATTACGAATGGGTATCTGCTGATGCCGGAGCGGATCGAGCGGTTGAACAAGGCCGGGCTCGACCATATGCAGATCTCGATCGATAACGTGATGCCGGATGAGGTTTCGAAGAAGAGCCTGAAGGTGCTGGATAAGAAGCTGCAGATGCTGGCCGAGCATGCGGACTTTCATGTGAATATCAACTCGGTGGTTGGCGGCGGGATTGCCAATCCGAACGATGCGCTGACGGTGAGTGAGCGGGCGCTGGGGCTGGGGTTCAGCTCGACCATTGGGATTATCCATGACGGCAGCGGGCAGTTGAAGCCGCTCGGTGCGGAGGAACGCGGGGTCTGGGAAAAGGTTCGCAACCTGACGCGGCGGAGTTACTCGCGGTTCAATCACTTTCAGGAGGCGATTGCCAATGGGAAGACGAATGACTGGCGCTGCCGCGCCGGTGGGCGGTATCTGTATATCTGCGAGAACGGGTTGGTGCACTACTGCAGCCAGCAGCGGGGATATCCGGGGGTTCCGCTGGCTGGGTATCAGACCGCGGATGTGAGGCGAGAGTTTTTGACGGAGAAGAGCTGCGCGCCGAGCTGCACGATCAGTTGTGTGCATCAGGTGAGTTATATCGATCACTGGCGGGCTCCGCAGACGAGCTCGGTGACTCCGGGTGGGGCTGGGCATGGGGCTGACGCGGAGTTGGTGCAGATTCGCTAGGAGTTGTGATGAGTGCTGCGAAGCGCGTGGGGGCGGAGCCGGTTAAGCTGAGCGAGGAGCAGATTCATCTGATCGCGAAGGCGCTGGCCGATCCTCGGCGGCTTGAGTTGTTGCGGCAGATTGGGAGCTGTCCCAAGTCAATGCAATGCGCCGACATCAGAGGCTGCCATCCCGTGAGTGCGGCGACGCTGTCGCACCATATGAAGGAGTTGGAGATGGCGGGGCTGGTCCAGGTGATGCGCGAGGGGAAGTTTGCGAGCTATCTGTTACGCCGGGATGTACTGCAGGCGTATACGGAGCAGCTGGCTAAGATCTAGAGCGGGAATACCTTAGAAAATTTCATCAAAAATGTCGCATCTTCTTTGCGCCGGGTTACATCAATTAGATGCTTATCAAAACATCAAACGATAAGACATAAGATTGAGGGAGCATGGATATGGGGAAGCTGACGAATAAAGTAGCGGTTGTGACCGGAGCGTCGAAGGGTATTGGCGCAGGTATCGCGAAAGCCCTGGCGGCGGATGGTGCGTCGGTTGTGGTGAACTACGCGTCGAGCAAAGAAGGCGCGGACAAAGTGGTTGCCGAGATCAAGGCCAGGGGTGGCAAGGCGGTTGCGGTGCAGGGCGATGTGTCGAAGGAAGCAGATATCAGCAAGCTGTTTGCGGAGACGAAGAAGGCGTTTGGGCGGCTCGATGTGCTGGTGAACAACGCCGGGGTGTATGAGTTTGCCGCGTTGGGCACGGTGACCGAAGAGAGCTTCCACAAGATGTTCAACCTTAACGTGCTGGGACTGATCCTGAGCTCGCAGGAGGCGTTGAAGTACTTCGGGCCGGAGGGTGGAAGCATCATCAATATCGGTTCGGTGGCCAGTTCGAGCAACCCGCCAACGACGAGCGTGTACACGGCGACCAAGGGTGCGGTGGACTCGGTGACTCGCACGCTGTCGAAGGAGCTTGGACCGAAGAATATCCGGGTGAACTCGATCAATCCGGGGATGGTGGAGACTGAAGGCGTGCACACGGCTGGCGTTATTGGAAGCGACTTCCAGAAATGGGCCGAGTCGCAGACTCCGCTGGGGCGGATCGGGCAGCCGAAGGACATTGCTCCGGTTGCTGTCTTCCTGGCTTCGGATGATTCAAGCTGGCTAACAGGGGAGTTGATTCTGGCCGGTGGCGGGTCGCGCTAACGCTATGAAGTGAGAGGGAGCCGGAGTTGCGGCTCCCTTTTTTCATGTGGTCATGATTGCTGAACGCATCGTGAGGAAATGAACGGAGGCACTTGCCAATGGTCAGCGTTATGGCTGATGGTTAGGGCATGAGGATTTTTTTGTTGCGGCGTGTGCGGGCGCGGGGTGGGCTTCTTGTCTTTTTGATGGCGGCTGGTCTGGCTGCGGCGCAGACGGGTGTGGGGACGCAGCGGGCGCTGGACAAAGCGACAGTGGCATTGTCGAATCCGGGGACGCAGGAGACGACACAGAGGCCTACGAGTACACCTTATTCGGGCGATCTTTCGATCTTCGAGTATCCGGACAGGGACAAGAAGTTGCAGATCGATCGCGTGATGGATCTGCTGGGGATTACGATCGGGAAGAATGTCGCGGATATCGGCGCGGGATCGGGGTGGTTTACGGTGCGGGCGGCGCGGCGGGTGGGACCGACTGGCGCGGTCCTTGCGGAGGACATCAATCCGCTGGCGATCGAGCACATCGGCAAGCGCGCGGAGAAGGAGAATCTGCCGAATGTGCGGACGGTGCTGGGTGCGCCGGACGATCCGAGGTTGCCGGCAGAGAGCGTGGATGCGGTGCTGATGCTGAAGGTGTATCACGAGATTGCGCGTCCGGTGCCGGCGATGAAGGTGTTGCAGCGAGCACTGCGGCCAGGGGCGAAGGTGGGGATTATCGATCGCAATGGAAACGGGGCGAACCATGGGTTGAACCACGATGTGGTGGTGAAGGAGATGTCCGAGGCAGGGTACAAGCTGGTGGGGACGTATGACTTTACCAAGGCCGATAAAGAGGACTATTTCCTGATCTTTCAGGTGAAGTAGACCGTTGAAAATTTCTGCCAGCGTCGGGCATTCTCAGCTATCTTGAGATATCACGACAGATGATTTTCAGGAGAGATTATGCGGAGCAGTGCTTTTTTTGTGGTGGCCATAGTTTTTCTTGGCGCAATTGCGGGAGAGGCGCAGGTTCAGGGCAGAGACGGGATTACATTGCCGAATCCTCCGGTGGTGAAGACGGCTCCGGTGGTCGATGAGTACCAGAACGCAGTGCCGGGACTGCCGACGAAGATTACTGACCCGTACCGGTGGCTTGAGGATGCGCATAGTCCGGAGACGCGGGCGTACATCGCCGCGCAGAATGCGTATACGGCGCAGTACTTCGCGCAGGTGAGGATGCTGCCGTCGGTGGTTGAAGAGATGGGCAAGCTGTTGAAGGTTGATTTTGTTAGTGTGCCGACGCGGCGTGGGGATCGCTACTTCTTTTCGAAGCGGCTGGCGGATGAGAACCAGGCTTCGATCTACATGCGGGTGGGGCTGCATGGGGTGGATGAGAAGCTTATCGACACGAGCACGCTGAGCGCGGACCAGAACACCTCGGTGAATACGCTGAACCTGACGGAAGATGGTTCGATGATGGCGTATGGCGTGCGCGTGGGTGGCGCGGATGAGGTGGAGGTGCATTTTCTTGATGTAGCCTCGCGGAAGGATGTTGGGGATGTGATGCCGCGGGCGCGTTATTCGGGCGTGGATATCAGTCCGGATAAGGCTGGAGTTTACTACTCGAAGCTGTTTCCGCATGAAGGGAACCGCGTTTTTTATCACAAGTTCGGTGCGCCGCTTGATAGCGATGCGATGATTCTTGGCAAGGAGTATCGCGGCGAGAAGCTGGGTGAGATCGACGGTGTTGGCGTGCGGGCTACGGCGAATGGGCACTACCTTGTGTTTCGCATTGGCCGCGGTGTGCCAGCTACGCGCGAGGACATTCTGATCAAGGATTTGCGGGTGGCGGACTCGCCGATTGTGCCGCTGGTGTATGGGATCGACAGCCGGTTCGGCGAGTTCAATGTGGACGACACGTTCTATATGCGGACCGATTACAAGGCTCCAAATGGGCGTGTGTTGAAGGTGGTTCAGGGGAAGGGGCCGGACGAGTGGCCGTTGATTATTCCTGAGGGGAAGGATGTGCTGGAGGCGGTGAATGTTGTCGGCGGCAAGATGTTTGCGCTGCGGATGAAGGATGTGAAGTCTGAGGTAACGATCTATTCGTTAGATGGGAAGGCGGCGGGACATATCGCGTTCCCTGGGATTGGCGCGGGTTCTACGCTGTCGGGCCGGTCGACGGATACGGATGGGTTCTATACCTTCCAATCGATTATTACGCCACCGACGATCTTTCATTACGACACGAAGACGGGTAAATCGGAGGTTTTCTACAGCGATAAAGTGCCGTTCGATTCGACACAGTATGAGGTGAAGCAGGTCTTTTACACGTCGAAGGATGGGACTAAGGTGCCGATGTTCATCGCAGGAAAGAAGGGGATGAAACGCGACGGAAGCGAGCGGCTGCTGATGACCGGCTATGGTGGATTTGCGTTGAGCGAGACGCCGGTGTGGAACCCCGAGTATGCGTGGTGGATGCAGCAGGGCGGGTGGTTTGCGCTGCCGAATCTGCGCGGCGGCAATGAGTATGGCGAGGTGTGGCACAAGGCCGCAATGTTCGAGAAGAAACAGAATGTCTTCGACGACTGGTTTGCGGCGGCGGAGTATCTGATCGCGAACAAGTACACGACGCCGGAACGGTTTGCGATTCGTGGGCGGTCGAACGGCGGATTGCTGATGGGGGCTTCGATGACGCAGCGGCCCGATCTGTTTGGTGCGATCTGGTGCGGGTATCCGTTGCTGGACATGCTGCGGTACCAGATGTTCGAGATGGGACGGACGTGGACGACGGAGTATGGGTCGGCGGAGAATGCGAAGGACTATCCGTACATTTTGAAGTATTCGCCGTATCAAAATGTGAAGGCGGGGACGAAGTATCCGGCGATCTTCTTCTTTACAGGCGATGGCGATACGCGGGTCGATCCGATGAATGCGCGGAAGATGACTCCGCTGATGCAGACGTCTACTTCGAGCGGAAGACCGATTCTGCTGCACTACAGTCTGAAGGGCGGGCATAGTGCAGGGGTTTCGCAGACGCAGTTAGTGCAGGACTATGCGGATGAGATGGCGTTTCTGTGGACGGAGACGGGGGCGAAATAATTCCTGCGCGTGTCTTGCGCGTGTCTAGGTGTGTCCAGGCAGAACCAGAGCAGACGTTCCCTGAGGATTTTGCGGCAGCCTAATAGGTCAGGCTTTCAGCCCTTGTGCGGCTAACCTTCCCTACAGGGGCTTCGCCCCATGCTGGTATAAGGCGCGCCGTTGGCGCTGTGGAGCGTTCCTCAGCGGGACACGGAACCTCTGATTCAACTCTAAAAAATGGAGAAGGCCCGAGCTGATGCCCGGGCCTTTTTTTTTGCATAGCGAGAACTATTTGTGGGCCGTGGTCCTTGCCTTGGCGGGCGCTGGAGCTGGGTTTTCGGCGATGGCGGTGTCGAGCATCGCGTAGAGCTGGGAGACGTCGCTGACCTGGGTGTAGCCCTTCTGGGTCACGATGAAGATGGTAGGAGTCTGAGTGAGTCCGACGCGTTCGCCGAGGGTCTGGTCGGCGCGGACCTCGGCGGCGAAGAGGCCGTTGGGGTCGATGACGAAGGGCATGACGCGGCCGTGCGACTGAAAGTATTTTTGCGTGAAGGCGTTGAGGTCTTCCTTGGATGCGATGGAGATCTGGTTGGCGAAGACGGCGCGGCGATAGTCTTCGGCGGCCTGGGGTGAGATCTTGTCCTGGATGTAACGGGCGATGACGGCAGCGTCAAAGCTCCAGATGTGCATCTTGAGGGGGAAGTCGTGGCGGAGGAGGGGGATCTTGTACTTCGCCACCGCGTCGTGGACGACGGGGAAGGCGTGTGCGCAGGCGGGGCACTCGAGGTCTTCGAACTCGTAAATAGCGACGCGGGAGCCTGCGGGGGCGCGAAGCATGGAGGTGTCTTTGAAGCCGGTGGGACCCTGGGCGAGGGCCGTGACGCTGGCAGGGAGAGTGAGGAGCAAGGTGATGGCGAGGACGATGCGGTTCATTGATATAAGACGCATAGGATTATCTTTCGTATTTTATCTGAATGGGTTACTGGAGGACTGATTTGAGGGGCAAGGCATGGTTTTTGAGTGATTTCTGCATCGGGATGCGGGTGTGGCACTCTAATAGGAGAGCATGAAAGGTTTGATGGGTATTTTTACAGCGGCGAAGGTGCGGCGGTGTGGTTCTGCATGGGTGCTGATATTGGCTTTAAATGGGCCGATAGCCGGAGCACAGACGCGGGCTGGAGAACTGCCGCAGGCGCCGGATCTGCCTCAGGCGCCGGTGCCAAATGTACCGAAGCTGCCGGGTGGCGTGGTGGTGGAGCGGGCGACTCCGGCGGCTTTGCCGTTGAGCCTGGATGATGCGATCGCGCGCGGGGAGAAGCACAACCTGCAACAGCTGCTGGTGATTCAGAACGAGCGGCTGGTGCGGGGAGAAGTATTGGAGGTGGAGAATAATTTGCTGCCTAGCCTGACGGCCAAGGGTGCTTTGGAGGCGCAGCAGATCGATCTGACGGCGCTGGGTTTCAAGCCTTCGTCGCTGGCAGGGTCCGGCATCAACCCGGCGACGTTTCCTTCGATTGTGAAGGTGAATACGGCTATGGTGCAGATCAGCATGAATCAGCAGCTCTTCAATGTGCCGGCGTATTACCTGTACCGATCGGCTCAGAAGTCCGCCGACGCAGCGCATTTTTCGACGCTGAATGGGCTGGGCGCGGTGACGCTGTCGGTGGGGACGCAATATCTTCTGGCGCTGGCCGATGCTGCGCAGATCGACAACGCGCGAGCGCTGGAGAAGGCTGACGAGGTGGCGTACCAGCAGGCGAAGGATTCGCATGATGCCGGCGTGGGGACGAATCTGGATATGCTCCGCGCGCGGGTGCAGTTGCAGACGCAGCAGCAGGCCGTGATCAACGACGAGAACGCGTTTGCGAAGGACAAGATTGAGCTGAACCGGATGATTGGGCTGCCGGCGGACCAGGAGATTACGCTGACCGACACGGCTCCCTACGCGGAGTTTGCGGAGCTGCCGCTCGCAGATGCGATGCGGCTCGCCTTTCAACGGCGAAAGGATCTGCTGAGCTTGCAGGCGCAGCTTGAAGTGGCGAGCCAGGCGCGGAGAGCAGTCAGGGCAGAGAGGCTGCCGACACTCGCGTTCGATGGCAACTATGGCGTGCTGGGTGAGATTGGCGGGTTGTATCACGGCGTGTTTGCTGCGACCGGGAAGGTCAGCGTGCCGGTGTTTCAAGAGGGGCAGCTGCGCGGGGAGGGCGAGGTCGCTGCGGCGCAGGTGATTGCGCTGCGGCAGCAGATCGAGTCGCTGCGAGTGTCGATCGAGTGGCAGATTCGGGCGGCGATGCTGGATGTCGAGTCGTCGAATGAGTTAGTGAAGGTGGCGCGGAGCAACGTCGATCTGGCGACCCAGGAGCTGCAGGACGCGACCGACCGGTTTACGGCTGGAGTGGATGATAATCTGCCGGTGGTGCAGGCGCAGGCGGTATTGGCGGCGGCGCAGAGCAGATTGGTGCAGACGCTGTATCAGTACAACCAATCGAAGTTGACACTGGCGCGGAATACAGGTGTGGTGGAGTCGCAGTACAAGATCTATCTGGGGCGGTAGGGGGCTGTAGCGCAAAGTACGCTGTCGTCTGGGTGGTGAAACTCCTAGGACTATTAGCGCGTGTGAGATGTAAGATGTTTTTTCGGGCCGTGTGGGTGATGACATATTCGTAACCGAAGTGTGAAAACATAGGACATGGCGGATGGTTCGGAACGAGGGGCGCTGGCGGTAAGGGGAGATTACCGCTCTGCTTTTAAGTCGCGGGACTTTCGGCTGTATCAGACGGCGCGCTTGATGGTGATTCTGGGGGCGGAGGCGCAGTCGGTCGCGGTGGCGTGGCAGGTGTATGCGATTACGCACTCGGCGCTGGACCTGGGGTATACGGGGCTGGCGCTGTTTCTTCCAGGAGTGGTTGTGATGCTGGCGGCGGGGCATGCGGCGGACCGGTACGACCGGCGGAAGATCATCCTGCTCTGTTACACCCTGCAGGCTTGTTGTACGGCGGTGTTGCTGTGGCTGTCGATGAGCGCGACGGCGCTGAAGGGGGGACGGATTTGGCCGATCTATGCGGTGCTGGTGGGCATTGGTTTGGGCAGGGCGTTCAGTGGGCCGGCTGCGAGTGCGATGCTGCCCAGCCTGGTGCCGAAGGAACACTTTGTGAATGCGGTGACGTGGGGCGCAACGGTCTATCAGATTGCGAATATGTCGGGTCCGGCGGTGGGAGGAATTCTGTTCACGCTGCCGCTGGCGGGTGTGGCAGTGGGATGGAATGGCGCGCCGGTGGTGTATGGATTCACGCTGCTGATGCTGCTGGGATTCATCGTGCTGGTCAGCATGATTCGCGCGAAGATGGTGATGACCGAGAAAAAGGCCTTCAGCATGAAGACAGTGCTGGCGGGGCTCGAATATGTCTGGCGAGCGAAGCTGTTGCTGGGATCGATCTCGCTGGATCTTTTTGCGGTGCTGCTGGGTGGCGCCACGGCGCTGCTGCCGATTTTTGCGACGGATATTCTGCATGCCGGGCCGCGAGGGTTGGGGCTGCTGCGCGCCATGCCTTCGGTGGGCGCCCTGATGGTTTCGTTGACGATGGTGGTGAAGCCGATTAAACGGCGGGCAGGCGCAACGATGCTGGTGTGTGTCGGGATCTTTGGCGCAGCGACGGTGTTGTTCGGGTTGTCGAAGAGCATCTGGCTCAGCGCGGCTGCGTTGGTGATTGTGGGAGCCAGCGATATGGTCAGCGTGGTGGTTCGCTCGAGTTTGCTGCAGCTCGCAACGCCACCGGAGATGCGCGGACGGGTGAGTGCGGTGAACTGGCTGTTCATCGGAGCTTCGAACGAGTTTGGCGAGTTTGAGAGCGGCGTGACGGCGCAGTGGTGGGGCGCGGTGAAGGCAGTCGTGATCGGCGGGATTGCGTCGATGGTGGTGACGGCTTCGGCTGCGGGACTGTTTCCGCAGCTGCGTCGGGCGGATGCTCTGACGGCGGAATCCTTGCTGGGGGCGGAGCGGGAGTTGAGTGTGGCGGAGCCGGTGAATTAGATTGGCAGGGATTGGGACTGCAGAACGAAAGGATTGCGATGCAGAATGGGGCGAAGGCGGCGATAGGCGCGAGTGTAGTGTTGGTTCTGGCGGTGGGCGTGCGCGTGGGGTTGATTTATCGGGAGCGTAATGCTCCGGCCGTGGTGAAGGCGCCGGAGCGAGAGGCAATCGCCGAAGACGACCTGGTTTACCTGAAGAAGAAGCGGCCGGATTCGCTGAAGGATGCGAAGGAACTGAAGGGCTCGACGATATGGGTGTCGGCCGGAGGGCAGATGGAGTTTTATCCGTATGTGGGGCATGCGGTTCAATATGGCAAGAGTGCAGGAACGCTGCTGGGAGCAGAGCCGATTGTGGTGAAGGATGCCGTGGAGCAGGCGGCTCCGAAGGCGGCGACGTTCCGGGTGCCTGGCGGGGACAAGCAGGTGCTCCTGGTGTTTACGCGACCGGGATCTTCAGACGCGGCGAAGGAGTATGCGGTGCCCGTCGGCTATCGACAGGCGCGACAGTACACGTTTTTTACGGACGAGATTTTTTTCTACGATGATCCGCATGAGTTGTATAAGCACTGGGCGCCGGAGATATGGAAGGCCGTGGATGCGCACCAAGTCATTCTCGGAATGAATGAGCGGCAGGTGGAGCTGGCGCTCGGACAGGTATCGAAGAGCACGAGCAATGCCTACGGCAATCGGATGGTGGTGTTTGCCAATCTGGGTAAGCCGATGGCGGTGACGTTTGTGAAGAATAAGGTGACGGCGTTTCGGGCGGATCAGGGGTATTGACCAGTATGGAACGAATGAATCTGCAATAAAAGAGAGAGCCGATTGAGCCTCCCTCTTTCTTTTCTATTGGGGTGTTTCGTTGGAGTTAGTGCTTGACGACCGATAGTGTGAGTGTGCTGCGGAACTGCGCTGAGTGGTGGATGGCGGTGTGGGCGACGATGCCGGTGGTCTCGTCGTAGTTGTTGCCGCCGGTGTTCAGGTTGCGGTCAAAGCGGGGGAAGTTGGAGCCGGCGACCTCGATGCGGATTCTGTGGCCGGCGTTGAAGTAGTTGCTGGTGTCCATCGGTGTGAGCGTAACCTTGTAGACCTTGTCTTTATCCATCCATACAGTGTGGTCATCGCCATCGCGGTAACGGAGGCGCTGAATGGTCTCGTCGAGGTTGTAGGCGGTGCCGTCGGGCAACACGTCGATGACCTTGACGGTGACGTCGGTGTCCTTCACGTCCGAGGAGACGTAGAGGGTAGCGGTGATTGGGCCGCTGACTTCAATACCTTCCTTCAAAGGCTCGGAGGTGTAGACGAGAATGTCGGGGCGCTCCTCCATCTTGCGCTGATCGAGCGCGCCGCCTGTGCCGGGGATGGTGTTGGCAGCGCAGCAGACGTTGCCGCCGTAGCTGGGGGTTGGGTTCATGGGATCGTAGGTGAAGTGGTCCGGAAGATCGGTCTTCAGATCAATCTTCGTCGCCGAGTCTGCGAATTGCACGAGCGAAGAAGTTGGTGACGTCGCAAGAGTTAATTTGCCATCACCATGCAGCGTGTTGGCGTGGCCTGCGCTGGTTAGGTCAAGCGTTATGTTTTTTGCGCCCTCGGGTGGCCAGGTTTCCGAGTGCTGCCATTTGTTGATGCCCATGGTGAAGTACTGCACTTTGGGCTGCTTCTGGAGAAAGCCGTTGTCCTCGCCCTTGAGGAAGTGATCGAACCACGCGTAGGTGAGCGCGTCATAGTCGAGCCGTGCGTCGCCCATGCTACGCTCGCCGACCACGGTGTTCTCCGTCGCGCGCTTGTAGCCGCAGTGCAGCGTGGGTGCGATGATCGCATACTGCTGGTCGGCGGCCTCGCCCTTGGCGGTCGAGCGGACGAAGTTATAGGCAGCGAGATTCGGCCCGGTCGAGACGTCGTACCAGGTCATGAACCAGAAGCCGGCCACGTTGATGGGCATCGTATCCGACTGCCAGATGCCGCCCTTGCGCCACGCGGGATCGTTCGGAGTGCGCTCGATCATGGCGCCGCCGGTGGTGTTGGGCATCTTGTCAGAGAAGATGCCTTTAGGCCCGTCGACGGCGGCGATGATGTCCTTTTCGGGGAGATGCTCGAAGGCTTTGGCCCAATCGACGGGAGGCATCTGCGGTGCGAGGTCGAACATCTTCGAGGCTTTGATGAGGTCGGCCTGCGAAGTGCCTTTGGGGAAGGTGGGGCGGACCTGATTCTGTTCACCGTAGAGCCAGTCGATGAAGAGCATTTGCACGGCGCCGCCGCGATACCAGTTGCCTTGTTCGTTGTAGGGGCCGACTTTGCCGACGCCCGCGCCGAAGCTCTGCGGGATGATAGTGGTCAGGGCCTTGTTGCCGAGAGAGGCTGCGGCGAGCTGCCACTCTGCGGTGGAGGAGCAGCCGATGAGGCCGATTTTTCCGCTCGACCAGGGCTGCGCCGCCATCCAGTTGAACTGGTCGTTCGCGTCGGAGAGCGGCGCGCCGAGGATGTCGTAGTTGCCTTCCGAGAAGAAGTGGCCGCGTTCGTTCATCTCGACGAGGACGTAGCCGCGTTTGACGGCATCGAGTTCGGTGGACATATCCCGGTAGGTGCCGAGGCGGACATCCCAGAAGTTGAAGTTGTAGGGCGTGCGGCTGAAGATGATGGGGTATTTCTTGCTCGTGTCCTTTGAATCTTTGGGCCGGTAGATGTCGGCGGCCATGCGCACGCCGTCCTTCATCGGCACCATGACCTTTCGGTCGATGATGGCGATGTCTTCAAGCTGCTTCTCAATGGCCTCGCGCTTTTCGATGAGTGCCTTGGTCTGTTCTGGGGTGAGCTGCTGGCGCGGGGCTTGTGCAATGGCAGGGATGGTAAGGCTGAGCAGGGTTGCGAGAGCAAGCAGGCGCATTCGGATTCGTCCTTCGGTCTTAAACGGATTGCATTGAGCGTAACAGAGGAGACGAAGACGGGATGCGATGGGTTTCGCGAAAGCTGCAAATTTCGTTTCAGCTTTTTGTGAAAGGCGCTGCTAGTCTACGAAGCAGGGAGGCCAAAACATGCTGGATGTTCATCCGCCACACGAGAAGATACATGGAATACGCGACTTTTTCTTACATCTGTTCACGATCACGGTGGGGTTGCTGATTGCTCTGGCTCTGGAGGGATGTGCGGAGCGGTGGCACCATCGCGAGTTGCGGAAAGAGGCCGACGCGAACCTGCGGCAGGAGATTCGGGACAATGCCAAGGAGATTGAATCTGCGCATGTCGCCAACGCGAGCGAACAGGCGAACCTCAAAAAGGTTTTGGAGTTTTTGAAGGCGCGGAAAGAAAATCGGGACTATGACATCCATGAGATCAGGCTGGATTTCACAATCGGTGATCTGAAAAATGCGAGTTGGAAGACTGCTTCGGCGACCGGAACGCTGAGCTATATGGAATATGACCATGTGCAGCGCTATGCTGCTGTGTATCAATTGCAGGATAAATATTCTGCGTTGCAGGATGAGACGATCAACGAATTTCTGCAACTTCAGTCTTATGTAATTTATGGGTTCGATCCAAAAAAGGTGACGCCGGCGGATGCTGGTTCCGCTGAGTTGGACGCGCGTCGTACGCTGGCGCATCTTGTGGCGATGGACCAGATAGGCACGGCGGTAGAGAAGGAGTATGACATGGTGTTGGTCGAGAAGTAGATACCAGCCTCAGCCAGTGTTGCGAAGGCCGGCGCTGATGCCGTTGATGGTGGCGGAGATGGCGCGGTTGAGCTCGGGAGAGTCGGGTTCGCCGTTTGCCATGGCGGCGCGCTTGCGGCGGATGAGTTCAACCTGGATGAGCGACATCGGATCGACGTAAGGGTTGCGCAGGCGAATGGACTGGTTGAGCACCGGGTTGGTTTCGAGGAGTGATTTTTGCTTTGTGATCTCGAGGATCATACGGTGGGTGAGATTGAACTCTGCTTCGAGTGTGGCGAAGACGCGGTCGCGCAGCGCATCCTCTTCGACAAGCGAAGCATAGAGGCGCGCGATGCCGAAGTCGGCCTTGGCGAGGGCCATCTCGACGTTGCGGATGATGTCGAGGAAGAGCGGGAAGTCACGGGCCATGGTCTGGAGTTGGGCTAGACCGTCGGGGTTCTCCTGCACGAAGAGATTGAGAGCGTGGCCGACACCGAAGTAGGCGGGGACGAGCTGGCGTGATTGCATCCAGCCGAAGACCCAGGGGATGGCGCGAAGGTCGGCCATGGATTTTTTCCCGCTGCGTTTGGCGGGGCGCGAGCCGAGCCGCGCGTGCTCGAGTTCGGCTACGGGAGTGGACTGCTCGAAGTAGGTGAAGGTGTCGGAATCATCGACGATGTGTTTGCGGTAGAAGGCGTAGGAGGTGGCGGAGAGCTGGTCCAGCGCGGCCTCCCAAGCAGGGAGAATCTCACCGGTGAGGTGCGGCGTCTTTGCATCGCGTTGCAATGCAGCGTCGGGACGGGCGAGTGCATCGAGGCTTGCGGCGATCATCAACTCCAGATTGCGCTCGGCGAGGATGACGTCGGAGTACTTCCAGTTGAGCACTTCGCCTTGTTCGGTGATGCGGAGCTCGCCGTTAAAGCTGTCGATGGGTTGCGCGAAGATAGCGCGGTGAGTGGGACCGCCACCGCGGCCTACGGTGCCGCCGCGACCGTGGAAGAGGCGCAGGGTGACGTTGCACTCGCGAGCGACCTTGTGGAGCGCACGGTGGGCCTTGTAGATCTCCCAGGTGCTGGTGATCATGCCTCCGTCCTTGTTGGAGTCGGAGTAGCCGAGCATGACCTCCTGTTGGTGGTTCCAGGATTTCAGAAGCGGCTGGTAGGCCTCGCTAGTCCAGAGCTCGCGCATGATGGCGGGGGCGTTCTGGAGGTCTTCAATGGACTCGAAGAGAGGGACTGGTTGGAGGCCGGGGTCGTCTCCACTATTAGCCCCGGGCGATGCTGCCTCGACGCGGACTCCGCCGAGTCGAGCTAGCCAGAGGACGTGGAGGACGTCTTCGGCGCTGGTGGCCCCGCTGATGATGTACTGGCGGATCGATTCGGGGGCGTAGGTCTGCTTGAGCTCGGCGATGGTGCGGAAGGTATCGAGAACCTCGGCGGTCTGTTCGCTGAGAGCTGGAGGAAGAGCGAGCGATTGATCAGCCTTTACGGGCTGCCAGGCGGAGATCTCGGCGATGGCGGCTGCATGGATGCGGGCGTGCTGGCGGATGTCCAGCGTCTGCAGGTGCAGGCCGTAGGTGCGGACCTCCATCACGAGTGGATCAATTAGCATCTCGGCCAAACGGTGGCCGTGGTTCTCGACGAGCGATGTGCGGAGGGTGGTGAGATCGCTGAGAAGATCGGCGGCGCGGGTGTAAGGCGTCAGTGCGGGGTTGGCGGGAACGGGAACGGCCGACTGCGGGGTGGCGCCCAGGCGCATCATGATGCAGGCGACGAGCAGGCGAATGGATTCGTGCGGGAACCGTTCTTCCAGGGCATTTTGACCAGCGGTGCGAAGCTGCGTGAGGTAATGATCGAGAAGCGCGGCGAGATTGGCCGAGACCGGAACCTGCTGGGTGGAGCTCGCCAGTTGCTCAAAGATATTCTGCAGGCGGCGGCGGTAATGGGTCAGGAGCAGGGAGTGAGCCATGCTGAGGGCTTCCCGCGTGGCCTGTGGAGTGACGAACGGGTTGCCGTCGCGATCACCGCCGATCCATGAGCCGAAACGGATGAGCTGCGGGAGGTCGCAGATATTTGTAACGGAATCGGTCACTTGTTCGGCGGAGTATTCGGCGGCGAAGGCGGAGGCGACCTCGCCGTAGAGCACGGGGAGAGTATCGAAGAGGCTGGACTCATAGTAGTCGAGTGCCATGCGGATCTCGTCGCGGACGGTGGGGCGGGCGCTGCGGACGTCGTCGGTCTGCCAGAGGGCAGTGATCTCGGCGATGAGGTCGCGCTCGAGCGCTTCGAGTTGCGGCTCAGGGACGGGAATGCGATCGAGCTGTTCGAGCAGGTCGGAGATACGGCGGCGCTTGAACATGACGGAGCGGCGGGCTACTTCGGTTGGGTGCGCGGTGAAGACAGGGTAGACGCAGATGCGGTGAAGAAGGGCAAACGCTTCGTGGGCGGTGATGCAGGCCTCGCGCAGGCGGCGGAGGGTTCCGCGCAGATCGCCGCGTTGGACGGCGCCGGTGGACGAGGCATTCTCGCTCAGTTGATGGGAGAGGCGGCGGCGCTTGCGGTGGTTGGTCTCGGCGAGGTTGATGAGCTCGAAGTAGAAGCCGAAGGCTCGAGCGAGTTGGTAGGCTGCGGGAAGGTCGAGGGCGCTGACGCGTTCGAGGGCCTGTTGAAGACGCGCAGTGGCAGAGGCCTGATTGGCTGCTCCGCTTTGCGGGGCTTCGGCCTCGCGACGGGCGATGGCAGTGCGGCGCAGGGCTTCGACTGCGTCGTAGAGCGGGTCGCCGGCCTGCTCGCGGAGAACTTCGCCGAGGAGCATGCCGAGCGATCGGACGTCGCGGCGAAGCGGTGCTTCCTTGATCTCGCCGGTGGGAGCCTGAAGCTCGGCGAGGCGTTGGGGCCAGTCGGTTGGGGTCCACAAGGACGGCATCTATTGATTATGCCTGTAGTGCACTGGCAGCGAAGGTGGCGTGCGGAACAGACTTTGTAGTCGACGTGATTTCCTCCGAATTTGATCGCTGCTGAACTGTTTCCTGGAGTCTGCCGTCAGAGAGCGGCGGCACGGCAGAGCGGATCTTTGCGAATCTCGTCGAGAAGCGGCGTCGTCAGGAAGTCGGCGGAGCGGTTACCGAGCGTAAGGCGGAGCGTCGGGAGAGCGAGCAGGTAGCGGAGGTAGTAGGTGATCTCTTCGAGATTCGCAGAGCCGCCGCCGGGAGGGTTGTAGCGGTACTGGCCGGGTGTCTGGACAGGAGTCTCCCACTGGCGGCGGACGGGCTTCACGTGGGTGTAGCCGAGGAAGTCCATCGTGAGCGTGACCTTGTCGGTGTTTGGAGGAAAAAGATCCTCTTTCGAGGCGGGAGTCCAGGGAGGGTAGAAGGCGAGGTCGGTGGCGCCGCCAAAGTTCGCGAAGAGTTCGAAGTAGGATTTGCCGTTCGGTCTCCGAGTGCATTGGGCGATCAGTGTGGGTGCGGGCGATGGTGCAGAAGTTTCTGGAGAAGGAGGGGTTCGAAGCGATCCTGAGAGGACGAGGCGGACGTATTGAATATGAGAGGTGGCTTCCACGCCAGCGAGGCGGTCGATTCCGCTGGGCAGAGTTGTCTTCTTCTGCTGGTTCGACCTTGGTTCTTGAGATGCCGGTTCCTGAGCGGCGAGAGAAAAGGATGCCTCAAGCATGGCAAGCAGAAGTACAGCGGAGAAAGCGCGCGAGAGGCTGGCGGGCATGAGAACAGCGTAGCCGATCCAGCGTTCTTGAAGAGAGAAAATTATTGTGAGTGGGAATAGAGCGGAATGCTCTACATGACTTGCGCGATCTTCTCCAGCTCTTCCTGCAGGCAGGGCAGAGAGCAGGTGATGGACTCCATCCGGAAGGCCGCGGTGCGGGCATCCTGAGTGGAGACACCATATCCGCGAGCGGCAAGAAAGCTGCTGATAAGGTCGGCGGCCTGCCAGGAGTCGAGGCCCGACTTCATCAGGTCTTCGCGCAGACCATTGAGATCGGCTTCGGCAAATTTTTCGACATGGGCGATCTTAGCCTTTGTCATCTCGCTGCTCCTGCTTCAGAGTAAATACTCCGCTCGCACCCTGATTTGTTAGACGCGAGAAAACGGATTGAGGTTCTTAGAACATTCAAACGAAATGCAATATTTGCGTCATCCGATTGTCAACTAATGACTCTACGAAAGAACGATGCAAGAAGTTTCACTGCGGATTTGGCAGCTAAATTGCGCGGTCAGCCAGGAGAACGGGAATTCCATCGATGATGGGATAGCGGCGGGCACAGCCCTGGCACTGTATGGTTCCTGCTTCAAGCTGCAACCGTTGATGGCAAGCGGGGCAGACGATCCAGCGCAAGTCCTCAGCGGTCGGCGATTTCGCGCTCATGGCTCTATCTTAGCGAATCAATTCGGGCGAGAGAGTGCGACAGAGCGCGATACCATGGAAGAGATGACGACAATCCCACGAATTTTAGATGGCATTGCAATTGCTGGCCAGATCAAGGCCGAGGTCGCGCTTGAGGTTCAGGCGCTTGCAGCGCGAGGTATTACTCCCGGGCTCGCGGTGATTCTGGTGGGAGAGGTGCCTGCCTCGCAGATCTATGTTCGCAGCAAAGTGAAGACCTGTGGCGAACTCGGCATCTTCAGCGAGATGCTGACGCCGCCCGACAGCATCACAACTGCCGAGATGCTCGCGCTGGTGGATGATCTCAACGCGCGCGACGACATCGACGGCATCCTGATTCAGCTGCCGCTGCCGAAGCATGTCGACACGAAGCGTCTGCTCGAGGCGGTGGCCCCAGACAAGGACGTCGATGGCTTCCATCCCGTGAACGTGGGGAGGTTGCAGAGTGGACAGCCAGGGCTTGCGCCTTGCACGCCGGCGGGGATCATGGAGATCCTGCGGCGCAGCGGATTGCCGGTGGCTGGTCAGAACGCCGTGGTGGTCGGGCGGTCGGACATCGTGGGCAAACCTGTGGCGATGATGCTCCTGAATGCCTCCGCGACGGTGACGGTCTGTCACAGCAAGACCCCCGATCTCGGGAAGTTCACATGTGCGGCTGATATTTTAGTGGCGGCCATCGGGCGTCCGGGATTTGTGACTGCGGAGATGGTGAAGCCCGGCGCGACGCTGATCGATGTTGGGATCAATCGCATCGTCGATCCTGAGGAGGTTGCGGAGTTTTTCCCAAACGACGCGGACCGCGCGGCAACCTTTGCCAAACGCGGATCGGTGGTAGTGGGCGACATTCATCCTGCAGCGTTTGCCAAAGCCGGGGCCTACACGCCCGTCCCCGGTGGCGTGGGGGCGTTGACGATTGCAATGCTGATGCAGAACACAGTTACTGCGGCGAAACTGCGCCGAGGAATCTCCCACGGGATATTCCAGGAGAAAAAATAGCCGCCATGCTGCGCGTTGGCCTTACTGGCGGTCTGGGAAGCGGGAAGTCTACTGTGGCGAGGTTGTTTGCGGCTCATGGTGCGCACGTCATTCACGCAGACATGATCGGGCGCGCGCTGATGGAACCCGGCCAGTCCGTCTATGCGGCGATCGTCGAACATTTTGGCAAAGATGTGGTGTTACCCGATGGACGGCTGGATCGCGGCGCGTTGGCGAAGATTGCGTTTGCCGACCGTCGAGTGGAAGAGTTGAACGCAATCGTTCATCCAGCAACGATTGCACGACAGGCGGAGCTGAGCGAAACGATATTTGCACGCGACCCCCAAGCGATAGTGATCGTCGAATCCGCACTGATTTTTGAAACTAAGTATGGCGAGACCAACTACGGCGGTTCACAAAATGCTGATGGAAAGCCTTGGCACAGCCGCTTCGACCGGATTATCCTCGTTACAGCTCCCGAAGAGGTGAAGATCGCGCGATTTGTGGCTCGTTCGAGTGCAGGCAGCGTGATAACCGAAGAGCGGCGGACTCAGTTGGAGGCAGAGGCGCGGCGGCGGCTGGCGCAGCAGATTTCGGATGAGCAGAAGAGCGCTCTGTGCGACTATGTGGTGACCAACGGCGGCCCGTTGCCGGAGTTGGAGTGGCAGGTGGATCAGCTCTGGCCAATCCTGAAGGCCGCTGCTGGATAAGCGCCCGCTAAGCGGCAAGAGCGTTGACAGGATGCAAGTTACGGCTCGGCAAGAGACTAGGGAACGTGTGGCTCGATACAATCGTATTGTCGGCAGGTTTTCCTGCGATTCGAAAGATTAGGTCGTGCATACGATGAAACTGCGTCCCGTTCTTCTTGTGGTTCTTATTCTTTCTGGCTTCTATTACTTTACGACCCATGTTGGGTCGACGAGTGCGTTTACTCCCTGGTTGCATCACGCGGCGCCCGCAGTCGCGGAGCCGAGCAAGAACACCGCGTCTGTGGTCAGTGGACCAATGGGGAACTTCGAGTTGACGGAGGCTGACGCCGCGCCCGCGTATGACACCGAGGAGCAACAGAACATCGCTGTCTACAAAAAGGCGCTGCCTTCCGTGGTCAACATCACCTCGACGGCGGTGGCATTCGACTTTTTCTACGGGCCAGTGCCGCAGCAAGGTCAGGGATCGGGCTTCATTCTCGATAAGCAGGGACACATCCTTACTAACAACCACGTCATCGACAACGCCCAGCGGGTTGAAGTCACGCTCTCCGATAAGCACAAGTACAAGGCGACTGTAGTCGGGGTCGATAAGGGACACGATCTCGCGCTGCTGCAGATCAACAATGCGCCGAACCTGGAGCCCGCGACGCTTGCCGAGTCGACAAACCTCACCGTTGGCCAGCGGGTCTACGCACTCGGCAATCCGTTTGGGCTGTCGGGCACGATGACGCGGGGCATCATCTCGGCGATCCGCTCGATTCGCGGACCGAACAACAGCCCGATCGAGGACGCGATTCAGACCGATGCGGCAGTAAATCCGGGCAACTCCGGCGGTCCGCTGTTGAACTCGCGCGGCGAGGTGATCGGAATCACGACGCTGATCGCGAACAACGGCGCGGACCAGTCGTCGGGAATCGGATTTGCGATTCCGGTGAATACGGCGAAGGCGGTGATCGCGGACTTCGCCAAGTATGGCCGCGTGCGCCGTCCTTCACTGGACATTGCGACGCTGGCGATTGGGCCGGACATCGCGGAACAGATCGGACTCGCGGCTGACTACGGTGTTTTGATCCAGCGCGTACTACCCGGCGGCGCAGCAGATAAGGCCGGCCTGCACGGCGGCACCCAGCGAGCTGGATACCTGGGCAACATGCCGGTGATGACCGGTGGCGATCTGATCATCGCGATGGACGGGCAGGAGATCGCCAATACGCAGGACCTTGCTGCGGCGATGAACTCGCACCATGCCGGCGATGAGGTGACCCTTACCGTATTTCGGGGACGCCGAAAGATGGACGTGAAGGTAAAGCTCAGCGACGCAACCGAGGAACAGGGCCAGGTCGGATAGTTTAGCTTACGCTGATGGCAGCGCGTTCTCTGGGTTGCGGTGAACATAGCGGCGGTCCTGTATGACGTAATCGCCGCAAAGGACGCGGGCGATGGCCTCGGGATAGGCGAGGTGTTCCTGCTCGAGGATGCGAGCCGCGAGAGTCTCGGCGGTATCGTCGTCATTAATCGGTACCGTCTTCTGCACAATTATCACTCCATGATCCACGGCTTCGTCGACGAAGTGGACGGTGCAGCCCGCGACTTTGGCGCCGTAGTCGAAGGCCTGTTTTTGCGCGTCGAGCCCCGGGAAGGCGGGGAGCAGCGACGGGTGCACGTTCAGAATGCGGTTTGGAAATACTGCAAGGAACTCAGGCGAGATGATGCGCATGTAGCCTGCGAGGCAAACCAGATCGACTTGGTGCTGGTGGAGACGCGCGATGATCTCCGCATCGTGTTCGGCGCGCTTTCGGCCAGCGGAGGGAATGGCGAAGGCCGGCAGTTGCAGCGCGTGGGCAGCGGCGAGACCGGGGGCGTCCTCGATGTTCGAGAGCACGACTGCGATCTCCGCGCCGAGTAGATGGTGTTCGTTGATCGCTTTGGCGATGGCGAGAAAGTTCGAGCCTCTGCCGGAGAGGAGAATGCCCAGACGCTGCATGAGTGTGTTCCTTTCCTCAATTTTAGGTGAGTCAGATTTAGGTGAGCCAGACCAATTGATTCATCGCGCATCAGGCAGCAGGCCCTGTTCGACGAGCACGGGTGGTCTGCGATGCCTGGTCGTCTGCTCGTAGGCATACGCCCATCCCAGCAGGTCGCCGTCTTTCCATGGCCGCGCCGAGATCTCCAGGCCAAACGGCAGGCCGCCGGGGTAGAATCCGCCAGGAACCACCACCGCCGGAACACCGATCATGTTCACCCATCCCGTGGCAGAGTGCGGCCCTCCGCTAATGCGTCCATCCTGCGGCATCGTCTCATCAGGCGGAGGCATCTGCGCCGCCGGGTACACCAGCCCGTCGAGATGCAGCCGGTCCAGCGTCGCGTTGTAGGTATCAAGCGCCTTCTGCCGAGGTGTAAAAAAGTTGGCATTGGCCTGCGGGTCACTCTCGATCAGCGCTTGAACCAGAGCCGGACGCCCTCTTCGGGTTGTGGGATCCGCGCCGCCAATAATCGTAGGCGGCAAGGGAGACCCGACCGCCTTCTGATACTCTTCTGCCGAGTGATACTGCGCCGGTCCATACTCTGCGAGGAACTTCTCCGTTCCCTCGCGAATGTAAGGGACCGTGCCTACGCGAGCGATCGTCACAGCAAAGCTGTTGGGCAGGATTGAATCATCGAAGACGACCGTTGCCCCAGCCGCGCGCAGCCCTTCAATTGCTTTCATAAAGGCTTCGCGTGTCTCCGGTCGCAGCGGCAGAACGGAAGAGGCAGTGTCCACCGCGACCTCGCTGGGCGTCGCTGTGGAAGGAATGCCCTGGAACGGAACTCCCGCGCCTGAAAGCACAAATGCGGGCACGCCGAAGCGTTTGCCCTTTAGCGCGTCTGCCTTCAAATACTGGGTATACGGTCCGGGTTGTGCCTTGGCAGCAGAGCCGATCGTGCGTGGGTCCGCGGGGTCCTCTCCAGCCATCGCGTCCAGCGCAATCACGGCATCGGTCACGTTCCGCGCGATCGGCCCGGTGTTGTCGAGCAGCCAGTCGAGCGGCGCAATGCCGGCGATACTCACCAGGCCGCGCGTTGGAAAGACGCCGACGACTGAACTGGTGGCGGACGGCATCCGGATTGAGTTGCCCGTGTCGGTGCCATTGCCCAGCATCGCCATGTTCGACGTGACGGCGGTGACGGTGCCGCCCGAAGACCCTCCCGGACTGAAGCGAACGTCATACGCATTTCCGGTGCGCCCGTAGGCGGTGCTGCGATTGGTATCGCTCGCCGCAAAGTCAGGCATGTTCGTCTGGCCGATGATGACGGCCCCTGCCGCGCGCAGCTTCGTGACAATCGTTGCGTCCTTCGGCGCGATCAGCTCGTGCCCCGGGATCATATAGCCACGCCATCCGTCCGTGGTGATGAGTCCCTTGATGCTGGTGTTCGCTTTCGTTACGATCGGCACGCCCCACAGTGGGCCACGATGGAAGTTGCTGCCGCCCGCCGCTGCCTCCGCGTCCTCGCGTGCGGCTGCAGCAAGCGCTCCCTGCACGTCGACGTTCTGCACGGCGCGATAGATGCCGTTGTATCGCGCGATGCGCGCCATATACCAGTTCACGACCTGGGTCACCGTGTACTTATGGCTCCGGTACATCGCCTCCAGTTGCGGGACGGTGACCTCGAGCAAGTCCCGATCCATGGCAGCCTGCGAAGCGACTTTTGCAGTGGGAGCAGTTGTCTCCGCGTCTATGGAAGCGCCGAGCACGGTAAGCGCAACGAGAAAATACCCCAAAACATGCGAACAACCGACCCGTATCTTCATGACATCCTTCAAAGGAAATGGTGCTTTCTATAAGAACACAGGTCCACGGGGCCAGGCAGGGTGTCCCGCGAGTTTTGGCCCGGCCAGCAATAGTGCGAGTGTCACATTTTGCGGTCGTTCCGATACGATTGTGTATCGCAGATACTACAATCGGTTGCGTTCCCGGGACTAGCTCATGCTCCGTTTTATCGGCAGTCTAATCCGGCCATACCGAAGCACCCTGGCGTTCATCTTCGTTGCCATGCTGGTCGAGACGGTAATGAGCCTTGCGGCGCCCTGGCCTCTGAAGATCATCCTCGACAGCGTCGTCGGCAACCATAAGCTCACCCCATGGCCTCACCGCCTCATCGGCCCGTTGCTCGAAAGCGGCGGACGGGCGCATGTGGCCGCTCTCGCCGCCCTGGCTTTTGTTGTGATCGCAGTCATTGGCGCCATCGCTTCTTACATCGACAGCTACTACACCGAAAACGTCGGTCAGTGGGTCGCCCATGATCTACGTATGCGCATGTACCACCACCTGCAGCGCCTCTCACTCGGCTACTACGGCACGCACGATACCGGCACCATCCTCAGCACGCTCACCACGGACATCCAGACTATTCAGGGCTTCGCCTCCTCCTCGACGCTCAGCATTATGGTCGATCTCCTCACGATCGTCTGCATGCTCGGCCTGATGTTCTGGCTCAACTGGGACTTCACCCTGATCGCCATTGCGGTCACACCGTTTCTTCTTCTCTTCGTAGCACGATTCAAAAAAGCCGTCAAAAGCGCTACCAAGGAAGTCCGCAAAGAGCAAAGCAAGATCGTCGCCGTCGCCCAGCAGGGCCTTGAGTCCATGCAGGTCGTCAAAGCTTTCGGTCAGGAGAAGACGGAAGAGGCCCTCCTCCACGACGTCAGCGAAGCAACTGTGGGCGCCGCGCTCAAGGCCCGCAGCATCAAGGCGCTCCTCTCGCCCGTCGTCAACATCACTGTCGCCATCTGCACCGCCATCGTGCTCTGGCGAGGCGCGGTGCTTATCCTCGCTCACTCCATGACCGTCGGCGAACTCACCGTCTACCTCGCCTACCTCACGAAGTTCTTCAAGCCGGTCAAGGATCTCGCCACCACCACCAACGCCGTCGCCCAGGCCACAGTAGGCGTCGAACGCATCCGCACCATCCTCGACACCGACGCCATCATCCCCGAAGACCCCGACGGCCTCGAACCCGAAACCCTCGCCGGCGAGATTGAATTCGACCACATCGCCTTTGGCTACGACCCCGCGCACCCGATCCTCACCGATCTCAACCTCAAAATTAAGCCCGGCCAGTTTGTCGGCATCGTCGGACCCACCGGCAGCGGAAAGTCCACCGTCGTCAGCCTCATCCCGCGCTTCTACGACGTCCAGTCCGGCACGGTCCACATCGACGGCAATGACGTCCGCAAGTACAAGATCAAACATCTGCGCGACCAGATCGGCTACGTCCTTCAGGACACCGTCCTCTTTCGCGGGACCATCTCCGAGAACATCGCCTTTGGCCGGCCCGACGCGACCAAAGAGGAAATCATCGCCGCAGCCGAGCTCGCCAACGCCCACGACTTCATCATGGCGATGCCCCTCGGCTACGACACTCCTGTCGGGGAGCGCGGCCTGACCCTCTCCGGCGGCCAGCGTCAGCGCATCGGCATAGCCCGCGTCATGGTTCGCAACAGCCCCATCCTCCTGCTTGACGAGCCCACTGCCGCCCTCGATAGCGAGTCCGAAAAACTCGTCATCGACGCGCTTGAAAAGCTGATGAAGGGCAAGACTGTCATCGCCATCGCCCACCGCCTCAGCACCATCCGCGACGCCGACCAGATCGTCGTCATTCAGGGCGGCGTCGTCGCTGAAAGTGGCACCCACGACGAACTCATGGCCCGCAACGGCCTCTACGCCGAACTCCACCGCACCCAGTTCGACGCCAGTTCAGGTAAAGTGATGTCAGCAGCCCCGATAGACGTGCCCTGAGCGCAGTTCGGTCTGCAACAAAACCGGCCAGTCAGCGAAGGAAACACCATGTCCCGCTCTCTCATCGTTCTACCCGACGACTCCGGCAAGCCCATCCTCGACGCCATCGCCAACGCCACGAAATCCATTCGCATCAAGATGTTCGTCTTCTCGGACCCCTCGCTTCTCAAAGCCGTTACGGACGCCCATAAACGCGGTGTCGACGTGCGCATCATGCTCAACCCCGCACGGCGTGACGGCAAGGAAGAGAACACCGACTCCCGCAAAGCGCTCATCGATGCCGGCATTAAAGTTCTCGACAGCAACCCCGCCTTCGATCTCACGCATGAGAAGTCAATGGTCATCGATGACGCCACCGCCTTTGTCCAGTCACTCAACTGGGAGACCGAAAACCTCACCACTACCCGCGACTACGCTGTCGTCACCGCGCACAAGCACGAGGTTAACGAGGTTGCGCAGTGCTTCGACGCCGACTGGGACCGCACAAAATTCGACGCCGGCGACGCCCATCTCATCTGGTGCATCGGCAACGGCCGCCAGCGCCTCGGTCAGCTCATCGACACCGCGACTCACTCCCTGTGGCTGCAAAACGAGCGCTACCAGGACCCCGTCATCATTGAGCACCTGATTCGCGCGCATAGCCGCGGCGTCAAGATTCACGTGATGGCGCGCCCGCCGCACAAGCTCAAAAAAGATAAGCTCATCGAAGGCGTCAGCGGCCTCCGGTCTCTGCAGGATATCGGCGTCAAGATCCACAAGCTGCAGCACATCAAGCTGCACGCGAAGCTGATCCTCGCCGACAACGCGCGCGCCATCATCGGCTCCATCAACCTCGCTCCGGGCAGCTTCGACAGCCGCCGCGAGCTCGCTATCGAGGTCGACGACCCGGACATCATCGCCCGCATCCACAAGACGCTCAAGGAAGACTGGTCAAACTCCCATCCGCTCGACCTCTCCGACGAAGGCCTGCTCGCCGAACTCAAAGAGTATGACCCGAATGTCAAAGAAGATCTAGCCATCAGCGCCGGTAAGCACCACAAAGACAAGTAAGTGTTCGCGGCTAGTTGTAGCTGACCTTCCGCTCTCCCCGCACAACGCGGCCGATAAGGCAATGCCGCTCATTCGCACGGTTCAAGATTGCCTTCGCCTTTTTGATCTTCTCCGCGGGAATCACCGCGATCAGTCCGATGCCCATATTGAAGGTGCGCAGCATCTCGTCCTGAGCCACGTTGCCGAGCTGCTGCAGGTGCCCGAACAGCGGCGGAACGGTCCACGACGCAAGATCGACCACCGCCCCCATACCCTTGGGCAGAATGCGAGGCAGGTTCTCCGTAATGCCGCCGCCGGTGATGTGCGCCATGCCGCTGACCACCTCGGCTCCCGCCAGCTTCTTGATCACCGAAAGATAGCTGCGGTGTGTTCGCATCAACGCGGCGCCGGTCTTGTCCTTCAACTCGTTCACATAGTGGTCGGGGCCGTACTTGGCCACCTCAAAAAGCAGCTTCCTCGCCAGCGAGTAGCCGTTGGTATGCAGGCCGTTCGACGGCAGCCCAACCAGCACATCGCCGATCTGGATATGTTCTCCCGTGATGATCTTGTCGCGGCTCACCGCACCGATGATGGTGCCGGCAAGGTCGTACTCGCCATCCGCGTAGAAGCCAGGCATCTGCGCCGTCTCGCCCCCGATCAGCGCGCAGCCGTTGGCGCGGCACGCCTCGCTGATGCCCTGCACCACCTTTTCGACCACCATATCTTCCAGCTTGCCGGTCGCGAGGTAGTCGAGAAAAAACAGCGGCGTCGCACCCTGCACAGCGATGTCGTTCACGCAGTGGTTCACCAGGTCCTGGCCGACGGTATGGTGAATGCCGAGCTCGAAGGCAACCTTCAGCTTCGTGCCCACGCCGTCAGCCGACGAAACCAGAACGGGGTTGGGAAATTTTTCCAGGTCCAGCGCAAATAGCCCACCGAAGCCGCCAATCTCCGACAGCACCTGCCGGTTGAAGGTCTTGCGCGCCAGCATCTTGATGCGTTGCTTGCTGCGATCGCCCGAGGAGATGTCCACGCCTGCGTCGGCGTAGCTCATGCCTTTCCTGGCGCCACCAGGGGCCGCTTCGGCCTTCTGCGCGATCGGCTTCAGGCCAATGGTCTTTTTCTGCGCCGCCGCGGCCCGCAGCGAGGGGTCCGGCGTCGATGCGGCTTGTTGGGCGCTTGAATCGGGCGTAGGGGAGGTCTCATCCGGCAAGGTAGTGCTCCATGTCATGTCGCTTGAAACGAAGAATTTCAGTCTAGCAGGGAGATAATCACAGGCGTAATAACACAATCGTTATTCGTACACGCCCAACAGCCGGCTGCGCTGCTCCGGCGGTGGCAGAGGGCAGGTATCGTAGCGGCCGAACAGCCGGTAACGAAACCGAGCGACGATGCCGTAACCCCAGTCCCGCAGCGGACGCGGCACCAGCTTCAGGACCCTGCCCACCACCGGCCACGGCGCGCCAAGCAATTGCAGGGCCGCGGCAACAGCGTCGGAGCGCTGGTAAAGATGTTCCGCGCCAGTCAGGGCGCTGGTCAGCAGCATCACGCCGTCCGGAAACCTATGGATGTCGAAGCGGGCCAGCACCTCGCGCCCAAGGGTGCTTTCGAGCGGCGCATAGCGGAATCTGTCCAGCCGGTCGCTCTTCATCAGAAACTGGACAACGCCGTTGCACAACGCGCAGACGCCATCGTAGAGCAGCAGCGCCCGGCCTTCGATCGCATTGCGCTCCGCCTCTGTCATGGTTCCATGATATGCCTCAAGGACATGTCTGAAGCGAACGCAGCATGCTCCGGGCGCCCGATCCTTCCGTTCCATCCTCTTTTATTCCATCCTCAGCGCCTTCGCCGGATCGATCGACGCCGCGCGGCGCGCCGGAATCAGTCCTGCAATCCCAGCCGCCACAGCCAGCGTCACAATTGCGCCCGCCATCACCGTAGCATCGGCATTGGTGATCTCATACAACTGCGCTTTGACAAACCGCACGCAGAGCAGCGCCACTGGCACACCGATCGCCAGTCCCAGCACGGTCTGGACGGTCGCTCCGCGCATGATCATCGCAATCACACTGCTGCGCTCGGCCCCCAGCGCCATGCGAATGCCGATCTCCGACGTCCGTCCCGCAACCGTATACGCCGTCACGCCGTACAGCCCGATCGTCGCCAGCAACAGGGCCAACCCGCCGAATAGTATCGTCAGCCGCGCAATCATCCGCTCTTCGGAAAACCGGTCGCTGATCTGTTCCTCGAACGTCTGGAACTTCACCACGGCAAGGTTCGGATTGATCCCGGCCAGCGTCCTTCGTGCCAGCGTCTCCATATCGTTCATCGGCCGATCCGTGGCAATCGAAACCGCCCCGGCAAAGAGCCCCTCATCCTTCTCGATGGGATCTTTGTCGCTAGCCGGACGCTGCATCATCGGCACAAAGTACATGTAGTGGTTCTCCCATTTCGCACTCTCATAGGCGGTGTCCTGGACAACGCCCACAATCTCATAATCTCCGGCTGTCTTTGGCCCGCCCCCGCCAAAGTGTTGCCCAATCGGGTTGAGGCCCTTCAGATAGTGCTTCGCAAACACCTCGTTGACCACAGCCACGGTCGGAGCCGTCGACGTATCCTGGACCCCGATCCCGCGACCCATCACTACCCGTGTCCCCACCGAATCGAAGAACTCAGCATTTGCCTTCACATACGAGGCCCCGAACCCGCCAACGGGTGGCTGTCCCTGGACAACAACACCTGTTCCCCAGTTATTGTCCTCCATCGGCGTATAAGTCGCGATCCCAACCTTCGTCACTCCCGGCAGTGTGTGGAATCGCTCCTCAATCGTTCGGTAGAGCGCTTCGACCTGTGTCTGCGAGTAGCCCGCGGCCTGCGGGTTGATATGGACGATGTACCGGTTTCTCGCATCCAGCTTCAGATCTTTGCTCTGCAGCTTATTCAAGCTCTGCGCAAACAATCCCGCACCCACCAGTAGCACCAGCGACAGCGCCGCCTGCAGCACCACCAGCCCGCGTTGCAGCAGAGAAGCTCCTGTTGCTGTCGTCCGTGTCCCGCTGCGCAAAGCATCCGCAGGATTCGCACTCGCGGTAATCCACGCCGGCGCAACGCCAAACAGAATCCCCGTCACCACAGACAGCGCAAACGCAAACCCAATCACCTCCAGCGACGGACTCGCATGAATCGGAACATTCTGGTCTCCGGGAAATGCCATCCTTAACAGCATCTGCGTTCCTGCATACGCCACCACCAATCCCGCCAGGCCGCCCATCATAGACAGCAGAACGCTCTCCGTCAGCAACTGGCGGATGATCCTTCCACGCATCGCCCCCAGCGCCGTCCGCACGCTCATCTCCGTGCGCCGTCCCATGCCCCGAACCAGCAGCAGATTCGCAATATTCGCGCACGCTATCAACAGCACCAGCCCGGCGATCCACATCAGCAGCCGCAGATGCGACGCATACTCATCCTGCAGCGCCTGCATTCCCGCCCCGCCCGGCGTCAGCGTCGCATGAGTCTTCGCCAGCAACTCCTGGTCATGCTTGGACTGAGTAAAGCGATGCGCAAGAGTCTGCTTCAGCAGCGCATTCACCTTATCCTGCAGCGGAGCCCACGCCACGCCGGGCTTCAGCCGCCCGACAATGTACAGCCAATTTGAGTTCGGCTCGTGAACATACGCCACGCCTGCCACCACCGGCATCGACTCAATCGGCAGATAATAATCCGGCGGAGTGTTCGACATCCGGTCGCCGTAAAATCCCTGCGGCGCAATCCCCACCACCGTCACCGCCTTCGTATTCACCCAGAACGTGCTTCCGATCACCGAAGTGTCGCCCGCATACTCACGCTGCCACGTGTCATAACTCATCACTGCGGTAATCGGAGCGCCCTGCGCGTCGTCCGCATCGCCAAACAACCGTCCCCTGTTCGCCCTCAGCCCGAACGTGCGAAAGTAGTTGCCCGAGACAAACTCTCCCATCACACTCTTCGGCTCAACCCCCGTCCCATCCCGCCGCACCGTCACCGGACGATAATGAAAGCCTGCCTGAATCCCCGCCAGTTCCTCAAACTCCGGGACACCCTTCTTCATCTGCTCATAGGTGTCCGTTGAGAACATCCCATAATTCCCATCATTCTTCGTCCCGCCAGTCACGCAACAGTCGTTGTTGTCGCCCAGTCGCACCAGCATCTTCGGGTCCGCCACCGGCAGACTCCGCAGCAACACCGTATTCACCAGCGTGAAGATGGCGGCATTTGCGCCGATCCCCAGCGCCAGTGTTAGCAACACGGTTACCGTGAACCCCGGTGTCTTCCGCAACTGCCGCAGCGCGTAGTGCACATCCTGCATCAGCGTCGTCATGGTTCGTTCTCCTTTCAAGGTGGCTCGAATCAGCATCGTCGTATTGCAAGTGATGGCAAAACCAATCTCAAAAGCATGTCATCAGCCAAACCCTAAACAAGTTTGTTGCGTATTATCTGCGACATATCGTGAGCCAAGCCACTAGCACTGTCCACTAGCGATCTTCGCCGTCCAGAATCGGACACCTTGGCGGAGACAATATCTAGATTAAGGCCACCGAATCGGGTGCCCCATATCTCGATTCTGAGATGTGGGCATTCGCGCTACGCGCGAACCGCTTCTCTCTCCCACCTATACTTGAAGCATGTCCCGAACACTCGCCCGCTCTCGCCAGTTGCAACTTCGCGCTGAAAGATTTCTCCCTGGGGGCGTCGATTCGCCGGTGCGGGCGTTTCGTGCCGTGGGCGGCGACCCGCCCTTCGTGACCCACGCCGAGGGCGCCTACCTCTTCGACGCGGACGGCAACCGCTATCTCGACTTCTTCGGCTCCTGGGGCCCCATGATCCTCGGCCATGCCTTCCCGCCGGTGGTCGAGGCCATCCAGCAGGCCGCAGCCAGGGGAGCTAGCTTCGGAGCCTCCACCGCAGACGAAGCAAATCTCGCCGAGCTGGTCACACGTTGCTTTCCCTCGATTGAAAAGCTCCGCTTCGTCAGCTCCGGCACCGAAGCCTGCATGTCCGCCATCCGGCTCGCCCGCGGATTCACCGGTCGCAACTTTGTCGTCAAGTTCGAGGGCTGCTACCACGGCCACTCCGACGCCATGCTGGTCAAAGCAGGCAGCGGCGTGGCCACGCTGGGCATCCCCGGCTCCGCGGGCGTCCCCGCCGAGACCGCGATGCACACTCTCGCGCTCCCTTACAACGATCTGGACGCAGTGCGAGCTGTCTTCGCCGCGCGGCCGGACGAGATAGCCTGTGTCATCGTGGAGCCGGTGGTAGGCAACGCGGGCACCATCCCACCCGCGCCGGGATACCTCGAAGGACTGCGGCAGATCACGGCAGCCCACGGCGCGCTCCTGATTCTCGACGAGGTGATGACCGGCTTCCGCCTCTCGCTTGGCGGCGCACAGCAGGTCTACGGCATCAAGCCCGATCTGACGACCCTGGGCAAAATCATCGGCGGCGGCCTGCCCTGCGGCGCCTTTGGCGGACGAGCCGACGTAATGGAGTTCCTCGCCCCGCTGGGCCCTGTCTATCAGGCCGGAACGTTGAGCGGCAACCCGCTCGCCATGGCGGCTGGAATCGCCACCCTGCGCCACCTGATCAACCATGGAGAAGACGTCTACAACGGCCTCGAACAGACGACTGGGATCATCGCCGACGGAGTGGGCCGCATCGCCCGCGAGGCCGGAATCCCCATGACCGTCAACCGCGTCGGCTCGATGTTTACCTGGTTCTTCACCGACCATGCAGTGACAGATTTCGCCAGTGCCGCGACCTCGGACACCGTGTCCTTCGGACGCTTCCACCGGGCGATGCTCGACGCCGGGGTCTGGCTCCCGCCTAGTCAATACGAAGCGGCCTTCGTCTCCACGGCCCACGGCCAGGCCGAGGTGGGGATGGTGCTCGCGGCTGCCCGGCATGCGCTAGCCTAAGAGCCTTCTGTGGAAAGAGCCGAAAATAAAGTTCAAAAAGTTGGCATATTTTCAGCGCTCAGAAACGTGTCGCTAAGACACCACATTCACCACGCAATTCACCACAAACTACCAGCGATTTACCATCCATTTGCACCGCAAATTCCCGCAACCCCCCTCAAAAACACCAGCAAAAGGGGAATTTTCTTCTGTTCCACCAGTCCAGAAAAAATCACAGTTTTCGCAAAAAGGTTCAACCTTAAGCCGCCGCTTTTTTGGGCTCCATCCAGATTTTGCCCACCGCCATGAGAACGATCAGCATCACGGCGCAGAGCGCGAAGACCTGTCGCACACCAATATGCTGGGTGAGGATTCCCGACAAGATAAGTCCTGCGATTTGAGCGGCGAAGACGATGGACATAAACGTAGAGCCAACGCGTCCCAACAGTTCGGGCGGCGTCGCCTGCTGGAACAGCGTCTGCGCCGGGACGATGATGCCCGCGACAGAGATGCCAATGATGAAGTTCCCTATCAGCGTGGACCAGACGTGCGGGAGCAGCGTAAGGATGACCAGGCCGATCGCGATGCCACAGAGGCCGGAGTAGACCAGCAGCGTATTGCTGAGCTTCTTGCCGAAGGTGTTGAGGCCGTTGATGCCGAGCAGCATGCCGAGGCCGATCATCGGGGAGACGATGCCGAACATCTTGGTGGAGGCGTGCAGCGAGTCGCGCACGTAGATCGCGATGAGCGGGCCGAAGCAGCCGATCACGAACATTCCCGCAGCCATCGCGAGAATCACGAAGAGCAGAGCGGCGTGATGGACGATGAAGCTGATGCCCTGCTTCATATCGAGCCAGACCTTGCCGATGGCCGAGGTGTTTTCTGCATCGGGCGCTGCGGGTTTGGGCGCTGTTCTTACCAAGGCAACCGATGCGATGAGGCAGGCGGAGGCGACGAAGCTGACGGCGTCGAAGATGTAGCAGCTGGCGGCTCCGAGATAGGCGACCATGAACGCAGCGATGGCGGGCCCGATGATGCGCATACCGAACATGACCTGCTGCATGAGCGCATTGGCTGAACGCAGGCCGTGCAGCGGGACGGCGGAGCGGATTGCAACCCCCTGCGCAGGAGTGAAGAAGCTGGAGACCACGCTGATGGTGGCGAGGATCGCGTAGAAGTGCCAGATTTGATGGGCGGCGAGGAGCAGGAGGCACAAGGCAGCGCGAATGCTGTCGCTCGAGACCATGGTCGGCTTCAGGGGCCAGCGATCGACGAAGACTCCGGCCAGAATGCCGAGGACGGCGATGGGGAGCATGTAGGCGATCTGGACGCCGGTGACCTGCTGGGCGGTGGCGTGGAGCTTGAAGGTGAGGATGCTGATGACGGCAAAGAGCGCGAGGAAGTCGCCGAAGACGGAGACGACCTGGGCGTACCAGAGGCGGCGCAACATGGGGATGCGCATCACGTCGCCCATCGAGAGAGGCGCAGGAAGCTCGGGGTCGATGGGCGGCTTCGGGATCGACTCGGCGGGGGCCGGGTTGGGGGAGGTTGTGCTCATGCGCGGTGAGCTTATGTTACTCGACCGCGGGTGAGATCGGTCGCTGATTGCAGACAGATTTTCACTGCCTATATGTCGGCTTGTCAGCGTATTTCGCTGCGCTGAGGGTCATTCCTATTTTCTGTTGGCCGGAAGCAATGATATGATCCGGCAAATCCTTCTATTTTTTGAATCGAAGTAAGCCGTAGGAACGAAGGTAGGCTTGCGTGGGTAGTTGGGCGACCGGTTGCTGACCAGCGCCTGAGTACCTCTGAGGGTTGTCGGTGCACAACTTTGGAAAGACGAGGACGGAATGATGACGCTGACGCGGCGTGGATTCAATGGGATGATCGGGACGGCTTTGCTGGCGGAGACGTTTGCGGTCACTTGGCCGGCATTAAGCAGAGCGGCAGTGACCGCCGTGCAGGCCGTTCCTGCGGAGAGCGACAGGCTGGCTTCTTTGAGCCTTACCGAAGTCTCGGGGATGATTCATGCGCGGACGGTGACTTCGACGCAACTGGTGAAGGCGTTGCTCGACCGGATCAACGTCTACAACCCGAAGGTGAATTGCTACATTACCGTGATGGGCAAGGAGGCGCTGGCGCAGGCGGAGGCGCTCGACGCAGAGCAGAAGGCGGGGAAGTTTCGCGGGCCGCTGCATGGGATTCCGATCGGGTTGAAGGACAACATCGATACGGCGGGGACGCGGACGACGGCGGCAAGTCCGATGTTCAAGGACCGCGTGCCGACGGAGGACGCAGAGATCGTGGTGCGGCTGAAGAAGAGCGGCGCGATCATTATGGGCAAGCTGAATCTGCATGAGTTCGCGCTCGGATGTACGGGAGACATCTCTTACTTCGGGCCATCGCGTAATCCGTGGGCGCTGGATCATGTGACGGGAGGATCGTCGGCGGGCTCGGCGGCGGCGCTGTCGGCGAACCTGGTGTTCGGCGCGCTGGGAACGGATACGGGCGGCAGCATCCGTTGCCCCTCGGCATGGTGCGGAACCGTCGGACTCAAGCCAACCGTTGGTCTGGTCTCCATTCGCGGCATCATCCCCTGCCGCGCCTCGCTCGATCATTGCGGTCCGATGGCGCGCACCGTCGAAGACTGCGCTCTCATGCTCGGCCAGATGACCGGCTACGATCCGCTTGACGTCTTTAGCGTCCCGAGCACACCCGTTGACTACGTCAAGGAGATGCATCGATCGGTCAAGGACTTCCGCCTAGGCACCCCCGCCAGCTTCTACGATCATGTCGAGCCTGAGATCGAGAAGGCTGTTAAGGCCGCGCTCGAAGTCCTCACCGGCCTCACCGCTGGTGTTACCTCCAGTGCGCCGCTCTGGGATGGCCTTCCCGGCAATGGGATCGGGGACACCGACTTCTATCATCACGACCTCATCGAGAAGTACGGCCTCAACTACATGCCGATCGACCGCTCCCGTTTCGCCCGGATTGACAACCCACCTGCCGGAACCAAGCCCGCCACTGCAGCCGATGCCGCCCGCGACCACCAGCTTCTCGCCACCACGCGTCGCTTCATCGACTCCCACTTCAACGGCTTCGACCTGGTCGTCGTCCCAACCACCCGCCAGAATCCCGCCAAGATCAACGATTCTCTCGCCCGGGAAGCAAAAGCTGGGCCCACCGGCGAACCAACCGGTACCGACAACAAGGTCTACGATTGGTTCGCGCCAGGCGGTGGCTGCACGAACACCTCGCCCTTCGACGCATATGGAATTCCCGCCATCTCGCTGCCGTGCGGGTTTACGGCGGCGGGGATGCCGATTGGGTTGATGATTGCGGGCCCGCATTTTACCGAGGGTAAGGTGCTCGCACTAGCATATGCGTACCAGCAGGCAACGGATTGGCATAAGCGGCAGCCTCCGCTGACAGCGGATACGGTTGTGCCGCCGATTGTCGAGGGTAAGCCAGACGCTAAGCCGGGGGATGCGAAGACTTCGGAGGACAGTAAGTAACGTGGAGGCCTGGCGCAAGAACTTATCAACGCCTCAAACAGCTGGATACCTGTTGAACTGCTCACGCTAGTGCCGATCCAAATCAGAACTCAGAGAAGGCCGCTTCAGGGGAACGACACGCCGGTTTCGTCATGGATGTCCGGCGCTGGACATCTATTCTCGGCGGTGGACACTAGTTTTCTCCCAGCTCAAAGAACGTATTGATAACACGCCTCTTTCTAATCTCGGAAATGGTGGCGAAATTGCTGATTGCCTCTCCGGACGGAGGTGCGAAATGACGATATTCATTCAAAACGTGAAATTTGCACTCAGGCTGTTGCGTAAGAGTCCCGGCTTCGCCTTTGTTGCAGTCGTCATCATGGCCCTTGGAATCGGAGCAAACACTGCCATCTTCAGTGTCGTCCACGCTGTTCTCTTGGAACCGCTGCCTTTTCGCGACGCAGATCGCTTAGTGCAGGTCTGGCACGTTCCTCCCCAGACAAGTTTTCCAGGAATGACGCGCTTCGCCGTCTCGGCAGCGAACTTCCTCGATTGGCAAAAGCAGAACAGTGTCTTCGAGCGAATGGCACTCTACGGCGGCGGGGGATATGACATTACCGGGGCCGGCAAACCCGAGTCGATCCACGCAGGCAGGGTAAGTGCTGACTTTTTTTCAGTGCTTGGCGTTCAGCCACTTCACGGGCGTGTCTTCCTGCCCGAAGAAGATCGCCCGGGCAGCAATCATGAGGTGATTCTCAGCTACAAGTTATGGCAGGCGCGCTACGGTTCAGATCCCAATGTGGTTGGCAAATCGATCAACCTCGACGGAGACCCTTATGTGATCGTCGGCGTAATGGGCCCGAAGATGACCAAGCCCGGATTCGCCGAGTTGTGGACCCCTCTTGGCCTTACCGGGAAGGAGGCAGCCGTACGCGGCGAACATCACTTCCTCTCCATCGCCCGCCTGAAACCGGGTGTCACGCTGTCAGAAGCACAGGCAGAGATGAACACAATTTCGCAACGCCTGGAGCAGACGTATCCTGAGGACGATAAAGGCTGGGGGGCGCTTGTCAACTCCATGCGCGAAGAGACGGTCGGCGACGTCCGTCCAGCTTTGCTCATGATGCTGGGGGCTGTGGCCTTCGTGCTTCTGATTTCCTGCGCGAATGTGGCAAATCTTATCCTCGGGCGCACGTTCGCGCGTCGCAAGGAGATCGCCATCCGCTCTGCCCTGGGCGCAAACCGCTCTCGCATTATCCAGCAACTGCTTAGCGAATCTCTTATCATCTCGCTATGCGGAGGCGCGCTCGGTCTCGTGGCTGCGCACTTTGGCATAGAGCTGCTGCTCAAGTTCTTTGCCGATAAGTTGCCACGCATGGGTGAGATCGGTCTCAATGGCCCGGTGCTCGCCTTCACGTTTGCACTCTCCATCGTGACCGGTATTCTCTCCGGTCTGCTGCCTGCCTGGAGCATGACAAAAGGCGACGTGAACGACGCCCTGAAACAGGGCCTTGGCCGCACGGATGCCGATAGCGGAAGCAGCAAGACCCGCTCCGCGCTTGTGGTCATCGAAGTTGCGCTCTCTCTGGTATTGCTTATCGGAGCTGGGCTCATGATCCGCAGCCTTTGGAAGTTGCAAACCATTGACCCCGGATTTGACGAACACAATGTTCTTACTCTTACTGTGATGGCGCCCAAGCATCAATTTACCGACCCTACGCAGGAATCGCAGTTCTTCGATGAGGTGCTTCAGCGCGTGCGCTCGCTGCCCGGCGTTGAGTCCGCGGGAGCGGTAGACAATCTTCCACTGCAGGGCGGCTCAAACCAGCCTGTTGTGGTCGAAGGGCGTCCTATTGTCGCGATGTCCGAACAGCCTGAGGTGTCTGTCCGTGTCGCGACCCCCGGATACCTGCAGGCCATGCACATCCCACTGCTGCAGGGCAGGAACATCAGCGCCAACGATACGGCCGATTCAGCATCCGTAATAGTCATCAGCCAATCCATGGCGAAGCAGTTCTGGCCAAACGAAAGCCCCATCGGACGCCATCTGAAACTTTCTTTCTATCCGGATAAGGATCGCGAGGTCGTCGGAGTTGTAGGCGATGTAAAGCAGACCGGCCTGGACAGCACCGCCGGCATTGCTACGCTCTATTGGCCACTCGCTCAGGTCGCAGGCTCTCCTATGTCTCCCTGGCGCGCATTCCCTCTGTCGCTCGCCGTCCGCACCACGACTCCTCCTCAAACTCTCGCCACCGCGGTGACTGGCGCTATCAATCAGGTGAACAAGGACATCCCTGTGGACAATGTCATGACACTGGAGGACTTTGTCGGCGAGACCCTCACCCAGCATAGCTTCAACATGCAATTGCTCACGATCTTCGGCCTGCTTGCGCTTGTCCTCTGCGCGATTGGGATCTACAGCGTGCTTGCGTATTCCGTGAGACGCCGTATGAGAGAGATCGGCTTGCGCATCGCGTTCGGCGCAACGCTGGGTGATGTGGCGCGCCTGGTCATCATTCAAGGCATGAAGCCCACGCTCGCGGGCATCGGCATCGGACTTATTGCAGCTTTCGCTCTCGGCCGTGTCGCCACCAGCCTGATCTATGGAGTGAGTTCGCGTGACCTCGCAACTTTCCTGGCCGTCACCATGCTGCTCATCGTTGTATCGTTCGGGGCTAGCTTGATTCCCGCCCTCCGTGCTACTCGCGTTGATCCGCTTGCGGTCCTTCGCGAGGAATAAGGGCATGCTCTGATATCGAGAGTGTCAGGCCCAGGAATCTACGGTGACGAACTTCGTTTCGGCCTGGGGGGTGTATTTTTGCAGGAGGATTTTGGTGGCCTCTACGGTGGGGAGGCGGGGTTGGCCTAATGCTTTTTGTCCGCCGTCGTGGAGGACGATGTTGGAGGCGCGGTTGTGCTGCCGGTTTCGGCCGATGCCTCGAACTGCGCGGGTCGCGATCGCTTCAGCGCCGATGGGCAGCCAGTCTCCTGGGATTATGTTCCACTGGACCGGCGTGAGGCCGAGTGAGCGGGCGATGCGGAGGACGGCTGGGCGGCGCGCTCCGTGGGGTGCGCGGAAGTAGCGGATGGGGAAGCCGAGGGTATCTTCGAGGGCGGCGTTGCAGTCGGCGAGCTCCTGGCGGATGCGCGCGGTAGACTGCCATGCGAGCCACGGGTGGGTCATGGTGTGGTTGCCGATGAGGTGGCCGGATGCGGCGATGGCGCGGACTATCTGCGGGCGCTGGCGGACGAAGCCGCCGATGAGGAAGAAGGTGGCGCGGACGTTGTGGCGGGCGAGGACGTCGAGAAGACGCTCGGTGACGATGTCGTTGGGGCCGTCGTCGTATGTGAGAGCGATCTCGTTTGGATTGCGGCTGGCGATGAGGACTTTGCCGAAGATCTGCGATTGGGGCGAGAGGGCGGCGTAGGTAATGCCAGCGGTGAGGAGGCCTGCAGTGGTGAGAGCTGCAGCCGCCGTCGTGATAGTGGAAGCATTCATCGCGTGAATCTGAGTTTAGCCTGTTGTTGCCAGTCCACCGCTCGAGGTGAGGAGGACGGTCTCATTTAGTGCTGGGCAGAGGACTTCTTGATCAGGGCGAGGACCTCTTCGGCGTGGCCTTCGGGCTTTACCTCTTCGAAGATGTGGATGAGGCGCTGGTCGGGACCGATGAGGTAGGTGGTTCGCTTCACGCCTTTGACCAGCTTGCCGTACATATTCTTTGGCTTGATGAGGTCGTAGCGGTTGATGAGCTCCATGTTGGGGTCGGCGAGAAGATCGTAAGGGAGGTCGTACTTGTCCTTGAACTTTTTTTGGTCTTTGACGGTGTCGCGGGAGATGCCGAGGACGACGATGCCGGTCTTCTGGAACTTCTCGAAAGCGTCTCGGAAGCCGCAGGATTCGATGGTACAGCCGGGAGTGTCGGCGCGAGGATAGAAGAAGAGGACGACGGGTTTGCCTTTGAAGTCGGTGAGGGAGACGGGATCGCCGTCCTGATTTTGCAGGGTGAAGTTTTCTACTTTGTCGCCGGCTTTCATGTAATTGCTCCTTGCTTTTGGCTGCGAAACTATTCGGCCAGAGCGGAAAGGGTCTTGTCGAGTGAGGTCGAGTCTTCGACGTTGAGAGTTTTCTGGTTGCGGTCGATCTGGCGCATAAGGCCGGAGAGGACTTTGCCTGGGCCTACCTCGATGAAGTGAGTGGCGCCCTGGGCGATGAGGAGTTGGATGCACTCGACCCAGCGAACGGGGCCGGTGACCTGGCGGATGAGGCAGTCTGGTATCTCGGCGCTGTGGGTGAGGAGGCGGGCGTCGACGTTGCACGCTACGGGGAAGTGTGGATCGTTGAAGGTGAGGGTGGCGAGGTCGCGGGCGAGGGCGTCCTGCGCAGGCTGCATCAGGGCGCAGTGAAAGGGGGCGCTGACCTGGAGCATGATGGCGCGCTTGGCTCCGGCTTGTTTGCAGAGGTCGGCGGCCCGCTCGACTGCGGATGTGGCTCCTGAGATAACGGTCTGGTCGGGGGAGTTGAGGTTCGCGGGGGAGACTACGGCTCGGTTGGGAGAGAAGGTATTGGCTTCGGGGGTAGTGGGGAGGGGGGTGAGTTGGTCGGAGACCTGGGAGCAGATGGTTTGGATGAGGTCGACCGGGAGGCCGAGGATGGCGGCCATGGCGCCTTCGCCGGGAGGGACGGCCTGCTGCATGTAGCGGCCGCGGGCGCGGACGGTGCGGACGGCGTCGGCGAAGGTGAGAGTTCCGGCGGCGACATGGGCGGAGTACTCGCCGAGGCTGTGGCCGGCGGCGAAGGCAGGTTGGATGCTGCGTCCGGCTAGTACACGGGCGGAGGCGACGGAGACCGTTAGGATTGCTGGTTGTGTGTGCTCAGTAAGCTTGAGTTGGTCTTCGGGGCCGTCGAAGATGAGTCTGGAGAGGGGAAAGCCGAGGGCTTCGTCGGCCTCGTCGAAGACGGCGCGGGCGACGGGGAATTTGTCGTAGAGTTCGCGACCCATGCCGACGGTTTGCGAGCCCTGACCGGGGAAGAGGAAGGCTAATTTAGTCATTGTTAGTCATTGCAGATGATGGTCGACATTGTATTGCTGGAATGCTGTGCATGACTGTCCGCATATACATTTCGAGGGGGCGCCTTAGGAAGAATATCGAAACATGCCACTTTCTATCATAAGGTTTGGAAGCGCCAAGCGACCCTAGTTCCTGAGACCTTTGGTCATTCCCAGTAGACTGCTATGCAGTGCGATGGAGGCGACGTTCTCGTTTCTCATGCAGAACTCTCTTCCTGCGTTGACATGAAAACGAAAAAACTCCTGAGAGCAAAGTGTCCCAGGGAAAAGCCAGTCATGCGGCTCCATAATAATGAGAGGAAATACTGACAGTGCTGAGGTGTCACCGCTAAATAACGTCTTTTCGGCTCCCTCGATATCCACTTTGAGCAGGAAGGGGACATAGCGTGATGCTGGTTTTGAGGCCAGGAGAGTTCCGATCGCCACCATGGTTACTTCAGGACCGTTGCCGTCGGTTGTTGTGCGATAACCCATCTCTGACCCTCCGGCATCGCTCAGACGGGCTTGTCCGTCCGTAGAGGACACACCGGCTTGAATGAGGTCAATATCGAGATTCGCGCAATTTGCCCTCAAGAGCTCGAAGTTATCCGGTGCGGGTTCGATGGCGACGATGTGGGCCTTGGGATAGCGAGCATGCAACCAGAGCGCACTGCAACCGATATTGGCGCCACAGTCGATGATGAGTGGCTGGCGTCCGGAGGCGATGATCTCCTGATAGATGCGTTCGATCAAGACGCCGTGAGCACCAACGGGTATATCGTACTGATTCTGGACAAAGCATTGATCGACCGCCAGGGCATCGGCCAGGCTGTCGCGGCGGAGCTGGATCGCGAACTGTTTGTCTCGATAGGAGACTTTAGAAACGGTTCGGCGAACGGGGACATCAGGATTGGCCATGCGCCGGACGAGGTGGACGATCGGCTGCACAATCTTGAAGGCTTTACGGCCCGCTGGTGTGGCGACGAGACTATTGATTGTCTTTGAAGGAAAACTCACCGAAAACCATCTCCCTCGGCTTTATTTCACCGTATTCACCGTAATCTCGACACAATCTTATCGCAGGCGTGGCAGCTTACAGAGGCTGAAGATGTAACGGTACAAGGTCTACTAGATGCCGAGGCCGAAGTCTACGTCTTGCTCGTCGCCGGAGTGGGCGTAGAAGTCGTAGGGGGTACGGCGGTTGAAGCGGTAGCGCTGGCGGAGTTCGCGGCCGATGAAGAGGCCCAGGGCTACGGCTCCGAGGCCGGCGGAGATCCAGCCTACGGTCTTGATGAGGGTTGTTTCTTCTTCTTCTTCTTCTTCGCTTTCGTCGTGCTCGCTGCGGGGGAAGGGAAGGGTGCCGGTGACGGAGGGGTCCTCGGTGGTTGTGTCAACTTCGCGGGGTGTGGAGCGAAACCTCATGCTTTGGATGATAGCTCAGGCCGGAGACAGATTGATGAAACTGTGGTTCTGTTCCGATGCTGCTTTCGTGTCATCGGCAATTTGACGCCAAGCGTGAGGAAAGGTTGCACTTTTTATGTGACGTCCGCTAGGTGACATCGACTTGTTTGAAGCCCAAGCCGTACAGGAGCGTGGCGATGGTGGCGCGGGCGTTTTTGCTGGCGGTGTCGAGGATGCCGTCGGCGAGGGCGGCGGCCTGGAGTTGCTGTTCGGCTTTGGCGCGGGTGTCGGTTTCGAGGTTGGGATCTACGGGGACGAGCAGGCCGGTGGAGCGGACGTAGACGCGGGTGTGCTGGTTGTCGATGGAGGTGAGGAAGAGCTGTGACGGGGGGAGTGTGACGTGGATGGACTGGGCGCCGTCCTTGTCGGTGATGCGGACGTCTTCGGGTTTGAGCTGGGCGAGGTCGATTCCGGCTATCGACTGGCCGTGGACGACGAGGAGGATGCGGTCGCCGGCGAGGAGATCGGGCAGGACCGCGGAGGATTTGGACCCTTCGACGACGGTATCGATGGAGTAGACGACGGTTTCGAGGCGGTTAAGGCGCTGGATTCGCTGGACGACGGCTGGTACTGAGGTGTCAAACGTGGTGGTTCGGCCGGTGATTGCGGTGGCTACGCGGGCCATGATGCCGGTGGTGGCGTGGCGGATGAAGACGACCACGGCGGCGGCTCCGAGGAGGAGCGAAAGCAGGACGGCGAAGAGAGTACCGGAGGAGGAGCTACGGCCTGAACTGTATTGGGTGGTCATGCTGGTTCGATGCTCCTTTGGTCAACCTGCCGGGGGGTACCCCCTATTGCCCGCGCGTAAATTACTTTGTTTCTTAGATTTACGGACTGTCGATGTCTCTAAAATATTACAAACAAAAGGGTTACGTCCAAAATATTCCAAACACAGGGGTTACGGGTGTCGGATGGATTCGGCGGCTTTTTTTTGGCTCTATTTTAAGTATAGCGGTTTGGGGGTAACTATTTTTCATCACGGATGTTGATGTGGGGGAATGGGTTAGTTGGTTTTGGGACTTGACATGCGATTTCTGGTCTAAAAACAAGAAAAATAATTTTGGAGAGTCCGGTTAGTTCGCCCCGGATATAAATGCATGAACGTGATCAGAAGAGAACAGCCTGCGAGCGCGATTCGCACTAGACTGACCCATCTTCGCTCGCCTTGTTCGGGCGGGCCAGAGAGAGACTGCTGGTGAAGTCGCAGAGAAATTCCACTTCGCCGGATGTGTTACTGCTACGCGCCAGCGCGGATTGGCGCGACTTCTTCGCCGTGTTCAAAGGCGAAGGGAATAAACGACGTCCGAACCTGTGAAGTTCTTGCCTATGAGCAAGGACCTGTCCATCGTCAGGGAATTCGGGCCCTCCATGCAGAGAAATAGATGACGAGGTGAACGACATTGACGGAAAAAAGGACCGAACGGATGGAATCAGAATCGCAGTTTCTGATTTCTATAGGCATGCCTGTTAAAGAGCGGGTTGAGCGTCTTAGGGCACTCTCGAGATTGTTCGACACGGGATGGCCCGACGCATTCATCAACAACAAGATGCTCAATCGAGCGGTGTTGGGCCAGGTTCCAGAGTATGAGGGGGAACAGAGTCTGCATGAGTATGAAGAGAGGTGGTCAACCTGACCTAGACTATTGAAGTTGACCCCACCCCTGTGGATTTGCATGGGTGGGGTTTCTTTGTTTGCACCGATGTTTCCATCAAGTGTTTCCATCGAGGGAAGCTGGAGACCCGGAACCGGCTCTTCTTGACATGCGATTTGTTGGCCAAAAACGGCCAAGTAATTTTGGGTTGGTTCCTTTGGACAATCAAGAGAGTGCGCGCAGATTGTTCCGGAAGCGATCAGGGTCGCGATCGTAAAGGAGAGCCTCAACCTCGAGGTGGGTGCTCTCCCAGATGGGAACCGCTTGCGCGAGCAATTTTCGCCCCTTTGGCGTCAGCGTCATCAGGCGGGCGCGTCGGTCAGCCGGGTCCACCGTAATGTTGACCAGAGCGCGGCGCCGTAAGGGCTTGAGAGCTGCGGTCAAGGTGGTCCGATCCATTGCGAGTAGCGACGCCACGTCCGCCATACCAGGTGGTTTCGGACGGTTCAAGGACATCATGAGCGAGAATTGCCCGTTGGTGAGGCCGAGTGGGCGGAGCGCGTCATCGAAGCGTCGTGCCAGCGCCCTTGCCGCTCGCTGCAGATGGAGACAGAGGCAGGTGTCGCGAACCAGGAGAGTGGTCTCAAAAGAAGGGTTCGCAACCATTGACATAGTCAAATTATATTGATATCAACGTATATTGCCAAGGTATATTGCCAAGCAGTCACAGGAGGAAGGCATGGCGGGCCCATCCAGCCTTTATCAGAAGAAGAATCCCCTATCTCAGGAGAGATTTATGAAGCGTAAGGCTCTCGAACTCTTTTCATTGATCAGGACCATTGCAGTAAGAAGCTGCGCGGTGGTTGCCCTGACGGGCGCGGGGTGGCTGGCGCAAGCGCACGATGCGAAGACACCGTATCCGAACATGGCTCCAGTTGAGCAATACATGATGGAGCGAAACGCAGAGATCGCGCTGGCGCTGAGTGCTGCTCCTCCGTCCATCTCAGGAGATGCCGAGGTGATGGTGATGGGGCGGCATGGGTATGAAACCGCGGTCAAAGGCAAGAACGGTTTTGTGTGCATGGTGGAGCGGGCGTGGATGGGTGGAATCGACGATCCCGCTTTTTGGAATCCCAAGCTGCGGGGTCCGATCTGCCTCAACCCGGCGGCCGCGCGATCCTACCTTCCACGCACGATCAAGAAAACCGAGTTGATCTTGGCTGGACGATCGAAAGCCCAGATGTTCGCGGATGTCAAAGCCGCTTTGGACAAGAAGGAATTGCCGGCGCCGGAACCAGGCGCGATGTGCTACATGATGTCCAAGCAGGGGTACTTGAGCGACAGTGATGGGCACTGGCATCCCCACCTGATGTTTTTCGCTCCACTAACGGACCCTGCAGCCTGGGGCGCAGGCTTGCCGGGCTCGCCGGTTATAGCATTCAAGGGCACGGAGGGAATGACCGTGTTTCTGGTTCCGGTGGTCAAGTGGTCGGACGGTACGGCTGCCGTGGTGGGTGAGCACTGAGCTGGGTGCCGTTTGGATGAGGTTAGAGTATTGGGATTTTCGCTGCCGCGAAAATGACCCACCTTATCGACGATGAAACCGTCGCGAAGATGGGGCACCCCGTTGAAGTAGTTCGTTCAGATGTGGGCCCCCCATCCACCCGGATCAGGACAACCGGCGGCGAAGTGCTCCGGCGAGGGCGACGGCGCCAGTGCCGAGCAGGGTCAGGGATGTCGGCTCGGGAACGGCGGGGGGCGGCGGATCGGTCTGGACGGTGCTTTCGGTCCAGACGCCTGGGTTGTTCGCGTTGGAGGCTACGTTCTCGCCATCCGGCCCCCATGGGACGATGCCTTCATCGTAGAGATTGACTTGCTCATAGCCGGGACTCCACGAGTCGCCCGACACCCAGTAAGAGTCATTTATGGTTGTCAGGTCGTCCGACCATCCGTAGCCGTTTAAGGGAGAGCCCTGGAGCCCAATGTCCCATTCGGTGATTGCGCCGGTGGCATTGGTCTGGACGTAGAACGTGGTGAACCGGGCGAGGCCGTTGTCGCTTGAGAACGTGTTGACGCCGTCGGTGAAGCTGTATCCGGTGACGATGATCGGGTTTAGCGAAAGGTTGTCGGAGAGTGGTGCGGCTACGGTGAACCAGCCGCTGACGGAGTCGCTGGTGGTGAAGGGTGCGGTGACCGGCGCGCTTGAGAAGCCAACGGAACCGAGGTTGAATGTGTTGCCGGTGTAGGTGTACATGGTGTCGGCGAGCAGAGGAAGGGGCAGGGTTAGAAGAGAGGCAGAGAGAAGCAGCGAACGCAGGCGCAAGGGAATCCTCCAAATGGTGTATTGACCTATGGCTGATTTTTGCGTGGATGGGTGTGCGGGGATATCCCCCATTTGGGAGATATCTATGTTCGCCCCCAACCGATTGTGCCGGTGGGGGTCGATGTTGTGCTGATTGCCCGGGTCGCGCGGAGGTGGGGGTCTATTGGTAGAGTGGTGCGGCTTCGGGCAAAATGCGGGGGTTCCTCCCCATTCCACTTCGCTCAGGGTCAGAATGAGGCAAGAAGAGTGAAAGCCGTCTCGGTTGCGCGGTAGAGCAAAGACAACAGCAGATCCTCCGCCTTCGGCGAAGGATGACAACTAAAAAGCGAAGGCGTTGTGGCTCGGGAACGGGATGGGTAGGGAAGCGGATTTCTCCACTGCGCTGCTCACAAAAGCGTGAGCAGCTTCGGTCGAAATGACAATTCTTTTGGGGTGCGGAGGAAGAACAAACAACGGCAACGGCGTTGTGGCTGGTTGAGCGCTTGCAGTCTCCTCAGCGCGATGAGACTGCGATGAAGGAGCACCGAACCGAGGAACGTTGACCATTCCCAAAACGGGAATCACTCAAAAATAAATCCAGAATCCGTGGAAAATTTTTGAGACCGGAAAAGTGCCAGCCAATTCACCACAAATCACCACGATTCCACCACAAATTCACCATCAAAAAACCACGTTCTGCACCCCACTTTTTCAAAAACCCCCTGCAAAAACGAGAAAAAGCCCATCAAAAAAAATTTGCTCAAACCAAATCGTCCCGGACGCTTTATTGGTTAGAGGTTCGGGCATCTTCGGCGACGAGGTCCGGGGTGAGGCGGAGGTGGTTTTGGTAGCTGGCGGCTATGAAGTCGCGGAAGATGGGGTGGGGCTCTAGGGGCTTGGATTTGAATTCGGGGTGGAACTGGCAGCCGAGGAAGAAGGGGTGGGTGGGGATCTCGACGATCTCGACGTAGGTGGCGTCGGGGGTGGTGCCGGTGATGCGGAGGCCTCCGCCGGTGAGGACGGCCTCGTACTCGCGGTTGAACTCGTAGCGGTGGCGGTGGCGTTCGGAGATTTCTGTTGTACCGTAGGCTTGGGCGGCGAGGGAGCCGGGTTCGAGGACGCAGTCCCAGGCGCCGAGACGCATGGTGCCGCCCATTTCTTCGACGCCGGTGAGTTCGCGGAGTTTGTAGATGATGCGGTAGGGGGTGGCGGGGTCGAACTCGCCCGAGTTGGCCTCGTGGAGGCCGCAGACGTTGCGGGCGTACTCGATGCAGGCGGTCTGCATGCCGAGGCAGATGCCGAAGTAAGGGGTGAGGGTTTCGCGGGCGTAGCGGATGGCGTTGAGCATGCCTTCGATGCCGCGCTTGCCGAAGCCGCCGGGGACGAGGATGCCGTCGAAGCCTTCGAGCTGGGTGACGTAGTCGGTGGTGGGGCGGCCTTCGGGGTCGCGGGTCTCGAGGCCTTCGGCTTCGATCCAGGTGACGCGGAGCTTGAGGTTGTGGGCGAGGGCTCCGTGGACCAAGGCTTCTTTGAGGGATTTGTAACTGTCTTCGTACTCGACGTACTTGCCGACGATGGCGATGGAGACTTCGTCCTTGGGGTGGTAGGCGCGGTGGACGATGTCCTGCCAGCGGGAGAGGTTGGGGGTGGGGGCGTCGATGCGGAGGTATTTGAGGGCGAGGGTGTCGACGCCTTCGGCGGCGAAGGTGAGGGGGACCTCGTAGATGCTGGCGACGTCGCGGGCGGCGATGACGGCGGGCTCTTCGACGTTGCAGAAGAGGGCGATTTTTTGGCGCATCTCGCGGGGGACGGCGCGGTCGGAGCGGCAGAGGAGGATGTCGGGCTGGATGCCGATGGAGAGCATCTCTTTGACGGAGTGCTGGGTGGGCTTGGTTTTTAGTTCCTGCGCGGCGGCGATCCAGGGGATGAGGGTCATGTGGACGAAGACGGTGTTGTCGCGGCCGAGGTCCTGACGCATCTGGCGGATGGCTTCTAAGAACGGCAACGATTCAATGTCACCTACCGTCCCGCCGATCTCGACGATGACAATGTCACAGTCGGCGGCGACCTTGCGCATGGCGTTTTTGATTTCGTTGGTGACGTGGGGGATGACCTGGACGGTTTTGCCGAGGTAGTCGCCCCTACGCTCTTTGGTGATGATTTGCTCGTAGATGCGGCCGGTGGTTAGGTTGTTGTCGCGAGTGAGGCGGGCGTGGGTGAAGCGCTCGTAGTGGCCGAGGTCTAGGTCGGTCTCGGCGCCGTCGTCGGTGACGAAGACTTCGCCGTGCTGGAAGGGCGACATGGTGCCGGGGTCGACGTTGAGGTAGGGGTCGAACTTCATCATGTTGACCTTGATGCCGCGGGCTTCGAGGAGACAGCCGATCGAGGCTGCGGCGAGACCCTTGCCGAGCGAAGACACGACTCCGCCAGTTACGAAGATGTACTTTGCAGACATGTCCGCGACCTCTTTAATTGATTTTTTGATTTGTGCTTGGTGTGCACGATTAAGTATCGCAGGGTTGCGCGAGGGAGGCAACGGTTGACTTTTTTGGGGAAGGTCAGGATGGAATCGGAGATTGATTTGTAGAGGTACGATGCGGGTGTTTGATGTTTACTGTTCGGGTTGGTGGTGGATGCCGCTGGAGAGTTTTTTGACGAGGAATTCCTGGAATATTGTGGCGACGGCGTCCGCGGCATTGCCGACGAGCCAGTTGTCGATGGTTAGTCCGACTCCGTGGCGATCGGTTGATGGGTAGTAGAGATTCGAGATACTTGCCGAGGCCAGGTTGCCGAGGACGTTGGAGTAGTTTGGCTGCCAGTGGCCGTTGTCTCCTTTGCAGATGAAGACGGCGGCGATGGCGTAGAGCGCGCGCGAGTGGATGCTTCCTGTGCCTTTGTAGAAGTAGCGCGGGTCTTGATGAAGGATGGATGGGAGGATGGCGTCGCCGATCATGGTGCTGATGACGCTGTCGGCGGAAGAGGCGCCGAAGCGCTTGGCGTAGCCGGCGGCGCCCTGGCCGTAGCCGCTGAAGCCGTTCTGTGACTGCTCGACGCCGGCGATTACTGCGGGGATGGCGATGGAGATGGGATCGGCGGATGTTCTGAGGGCAAGGCGGAACTTCTGCCCGGCGCTGAACGGAGCGGGATTCCTTACATACGAGACGTAGAAGTTGGGGAAGACGCCGAGGACGCGCTGGTTTTCTTCGAAGTGCATCTGGTCTTCGGCGATGTCGTGGCGGGTGACGGTGACTTCTACGTCGGTCATGGTGGATGCGATTTGCAGCGCAACGGGCGGGACCGCGTAGCTTTGACCTGTATGTAGCGCGAGGTCGGGCGAGACCCAGGGTGCGAATCCGGTTGACGTGATGGTGAGGTTGAATCTGCCTGGCTCGATGGAGTCGAATTTGAAGGAGCCGGCGCTGTCGGTTGTGAGCATGCGTTGGGTTTTGGAGTCGGTGTTTTCGAGTGTGACGTGAGCGTCGGTGACCTCGGCTCCTTCGGCGTCGAATACCGTGCCGGTGATGCTGCCGGATCTCTGGTCGGCGTCTGGCGGGTTGGCAGTGAGCGGCCCCGGTTCGTCGGGCAGTTTGTCGGCGGGACTATTTCTGATGTCGGCTGGGGTTCTGAGGTCGACTGGGGCCGAGGCCGGTTCTGACGCAGTGGTCTGCGTCGATTGGGAGCCTGCGTTTGCCTGAAGCGCCTGCGCATGCGACTGCAGACTGAGCGTTGCAGTCAGCAGGGCGGTCAGGATAAAGGGGCCTGGGGTGCGCAAACTCCACATAACTAATATTTTCCGGTTCAAATCTCCACATCGGCCGCCACATTAGGGTTCATGAGGGACTGATCTCGCGAACGATCGCTTTGATTTTCAGGCTTTGATTACCAATCTCACAATCACCCATCGGTACAATTCCCGAACCCTCGTTTGGGCGACAAGTTGCTTTGACAACATTAGAGAGTGTCGATGTCTTTCGTTTCGAGGATGGGTTTTGGGTAGCCTTGCTTGGCGACGCGGAGCATGGCGCGGCCTAGCTGTTCGGTGGTGGTGATGTATTGGGGGAAGGCGGATTTGAGTAGGGGCAGAATGGGGTTAAGTACGGTGTAGAAGGTTTGGTAGAGCCTTGTCTTGGATCGGATGCCGTGCATGGGTTGGATGACTCCCGGGCGAAACATGTAGGCGGCCTTGAAGGGGAGTTTGAGGAGATCGTTTTCGGTCTTGCCTTTGACGCGGGCCCACATGGTGCGGCCGCGCTCGGTCGAGTCGGTGCCGGCTCCGGAGACGTAGAGGAAGGTCATGTTGGGGTTAAGTCTTGCTAGTGTGATGGCGGCGGCGAGGGCTAGGTCGTAGGTGAGGTGTTTGTATTTTGCTTCGTCCATGCCGGCGGAGGAGACGCCTAGGGAGAAGAAGCAGGCGTCGAAGCCGGTGAGTTGGGATTCGATGGAGGAGTAGTCGAAGAAATCGGTGTGGACTAGTTCGCGGAGTTTGGGGTGTTGCTGACCTGACGGCGTTCGGACGATGGACAGGATTTGTTGGACGCCGGGGTCAAGGAGGCACTCCCGGAGAATTCCCTGGCCTACCATGCCGGTTGCTCCGAATAGGATTACGTTCATGGGTTCATGCTACAGCGAGGTGATACCGGATTGAGGTGGCGCGAGTCATCGTGGTGAGTCAATTTTCCGAACCTGACTTCTCCGGCATAAACGGATCGGCATGATGTGACCCTGCGCGGGCCGGCAAATATTATCTGAATAAAGCCGTCATATTCCGCAACCTAAACCACGGCGATGAAGCATTCATAGCCGCCGACAAGGTGATTGCCGCAGATCCTGCCGCCGCAGAGGCTTATTACATAAGAGCGCAAGTGCTGGTTGGCAGAGCTGTTAAAGATCCTGTGACTCATAAGCTGGTGGCTCCAACGGACTGCGTCGAGGCATACCACAAATATCTCGAACTAGAACCAAATGGAAAGTTTGCGCCTGAAGTTAGGGAAATTCTCGCTGCGCTCGGCCAACCCATCTAAGCGAGCTACAAGAAGAGGCAATAGGGTGTCACCTCAAGAAACCGAAGGTTCTAGAAAACGGTGTTTTACCCATTACCGGAGTAACTGAGTGCCTTGTGCTGGGCGGGTCTGCAGGTACGTAAGTTGGGATTTAATGGTGGAGTATTCGAAGAAGTCGGGCGTGAACGAATTCGCGGAGTGCAGCGGGGATTTTGATTGGGAGGTCTTGGGACAACAAAAACGGCGGATGCCCCGCGAAGGAGCGGCCGCCGTTTTGTTGCCCCGGCCATTGCGGATGGTTTAATGGAGTTGGACCGCCGGAAGAACGCTCGTTCCCTCAGCGCGAACGGCATCGAGGGCCGATGGATTGAGACCCAAGGCTTTGAGGATGGTCGGCGCTACCTGGACGGTGCCCACTTCGGCGCGGACCGTGCTGGGTTCGAAAGACGGATGGGACAGCAGCAGAATGACATTGGTGTCGTCATGGCCGAACCCGCCGTGTTCCTCCTGCTTCGCGGTGCTGCCGGTGTAAACAACGCCGGCGTTCGGGGTGACGATGATGTCGGGCGTGCGCGGGTCTTTGGTTGGGTCGTTGTAGTTGATGGCAAGCGATGAGCCGTAGAAGATCTGCCCGAGGGCGATTCCAGAGGTGGCGGAGGCATTCGCTTCGAGGATTTTGACGCTGGCGTCGGTATCGGAGGAGTTCTTCAGCCAGAGCAGCGAGACGTCGTCTTCGGTCGGCCCGATGCCGTTGCCGTTGGTCGACTCAGAGTCCGGAAGGAAGCCTGCATTGGAGAGCAGGGTGGCGGGTGAGGTGCCGAGCTTGGTTTGAGGGACGTAACGGTTGGGATCGATGGGCGACTGGCCGTGTTTGGCAGTGATCACGATCAGGGTCGAATCGTAAAGACCCTTGTCCTTCAACTCATCGACGAATGCCCCGATCGAGGCGTCGACGAACTTGAATTCGTCGAGCAGCGCCGGGCTGGGCGTGCCCGTGGCATCCAGATACCCGCCGGTTACGCCGTTGCTCTTCTCATTGAGCTTCTGGCCCACGCTGAGGGCCTGGAAGTTCATGCCGAAGATGGTGGGAACCTGCGTCTTCCTGGTGCCGAGGTGGTTCTTCCCATCGATCTCGTTGAGGATTGCGTTGACCTTCAAGGTGTCGTAGCACTGAATGCTCTGGAAGCTGTTGGTCCAGGCGGTCAGGTCCGAGCCGGGATCGAGGATTGTCGAGCAGGGTACGCCGGTGGGCGTTTTAACGCTGGGGAGGCCGATTACGTTCGAGTTGATCTCAGGCGCGTAGAAGTCGTCGAGTGCACTGGGGCCAATACCCGAGGCGGCCGACGAGTACGCGGGGTGCTTATCGGACCATGCTGCGTATCCGCCCGCCTGATGAATGACGCTGAAGATGCTGTTGGCTCGGACGAACTCCCACGGGAAGACGGGATTGCAGCCATTCTTTGGGTCACGGACCAGTCGCTGGGGATCGATGGAGGCGAGGCCGCCGTCGGTCAGCGCTGCACCGGGCGCGCCGCCGTTGACCTTGCTCTGGTCGATGTCGATGCCTTCCTCATATTCGGTCCTGGTGCCGGTCGGGGTTGTATTAGGGGTGCAGGGGCCTGCCGCGACGCCGTTGCCGGTGGTTTTCGCGGGGGCGTCATAATTGCGGGAATAAGCGACGTCGTAGTAGACGCCGGTCAGGGCCGGGCTTCCGCCGGTGATGATCGCCTCCAGGCCGGGGAAGGAATCGGAGGGTTTTGAGGTGCTGGCGGCGACATAGTTGACGCCGGTCTTGCCAAGGGCAGCAAGCGCCGGGCAATAGGGTTGGCCGCTGTTGACGGTGCTGATCCCGTTCGCGCAGTTGGCGAAATCAACAGCGTGCATGCCGTCGACACTGATCAGAAGAACGTGCTGAATGCGGCCCTGACCGAGGTGTTCATGATCGTCGTTATGGTCTTGCGCGATCGCGGAAACTGCCGAACACGTGGCTGCGAGGGAGAGCATGGCAACTATTTTTTTCATTGTTACCTCCGGGAACAATAGTTAATAGAGCCGTAGCAGCGCTTGCATTGCTGGCACATGAAAATTGGTTAAACAAAAGTTAAAGGCTGATGAAGAGGATTTGGTGGACGCCGGGGTCGAGGAGGCACTCGCGGAGAATGCCCTGGCCTACCATGCCAGTTGCTCCGAAGAGGATTACGTTCACCTGGTAGTGCTAGGGCCGAGGATGCATGCCGGGCCGAGATGGCGCGGAGTCGTGGTGATTAGTCATTCTGATGGCGCGTGAGTCGAAGTTACGATGCCGAAGTGCCGGCCAAAAAACTCCGACGTCAACCCATAAGCTGTCACCCAACTGCGATGCATGAGAAACCCGTGAATCTCATCGGGAAACACATGCTCCTCGAACTCGACTCCCTGGGCACGCAGGGCCGCCGCCATCCGAACCGTTTGTGAGAACGCGACATTCCGGTCGTCATCGCCCTGGATCAGGAGCACAGGCGACTTCCACGTCTTGACCGATGCAAGGGGCGAGGATTCGAAGGCGATCCGAGCTACGTTTGGGTCCGGATTCGTATTGGCATTTGCCTGCTGACCGAGCCGCGCAGACCAGTCATGGACTCCATGGAAGTCGACTCCTGCGGCAAACAAATCGGATGAACGCGCTAAGGCCAAGGCGGTGAGATAGCCGCCGTAGCTACCACCCCAAGCTCCAATGCGCGCGGGATCGACGTCGGGACGGCTCCGCAAGTAGAGTCCGGTGCCCTGCACGTCGTTGTACTCGCTTGCGCCGCCTGGCCCGTAGTTGATGGCTTCGCGAAAGTTCAACCCGTATCCGATTCCGCTGCGATAGTTGACCGACAGGACGATATAGCCGAGGCTCGCCAGGTACTGGTTCATCGCGTACGCATTCGAGTAGTAGTCCATGTAGTGGTAGCCCAGCAACATCTGCCGACGCGAGCCGCCGTGGAAGAACACCAATGCGGGATGCCGCTTGCCATCACTGGCCGTGGCCGGCAGAAAAAGCTGGCTGTGAATCTTCATTCCATCTGCGGCGGACAGGATCACCTGCTGCGGTACTACGAGCCTCTTTGCGGGGTAGTCCGCAGGCACCAGTTGGGGTGCGAGATCGCGCAATTCTCCGTTGGCGGCGACGAACGCCGGCCGTATGGGCAGTCGCGCATCCGCACGAAGGACGGCCACGCTTCCACTTGCGGTGATGACCGGAGACACCTCGATGCCGTCTCCGTTTGTGAGCTGTCGTATCCCAGCTTTCCCCTCTGCGGCGATCTGCCAGACGTGCCGGCGATCGATGTCCCCCTGGTTCGAGCTGAACACCAGATTCGCGCGATCCGGACTGACCGCGACGTGTTCCACCTCGAAATCACCCGGAGTCAGTAGGACTGCCGTACCGCCACTCACTGGGTCAGCGAGTGGGACGGAGTAAAGATGCTCCCAACCGTCAAGCTCCGAGGGGAAGATGAGGTGACTGCCCGGTGTCCAGAATAATTGCCGGTCCGTTGCCAGCGCATGAAAGACGCTGCCTTGCCCCTTCGCCGCATGCCATACTTCGCGTCCTGCTCCGGTCGCGGCATTGGCAACGTGGATCGACCACGGCTCTCCAACGCGCCGTGCTCCGGCACCGCCTCCACCTCCGCCCGCCATCCGCACAAAGGCAATCTGGCGGCTATCGGGCGACCACTCCGGGTAGCGATCCGTCTGGGTCGACGGATCCATGTAGGTGATCGTCTTGTCGGCGATAGAATAAATTCCGATGAAACCGTGATCGTCGCGGTTGCTGGTAAAGGCGACATACTTCCCATCCGGCGACCAGACCGGCGGGCCGGGGATGCCACGTGCATGGAACATCAGCACTGGTTTGGCGGCGTCATCCGTGAGAGAGACGCTCCAGATTCCATCCTTGCTTAGAAATGCCAGGGTTTTGCCGTCGGGCGAGACGCTCGGCGACCGTCCCGCAGCCACGCGGCGCGGCTTGCCGCCATCGACGGGCACGATGAAGATTGTCTGCTCGACTCCACTTGCCAACAACGCCGGATTCGGATCAGGCCGACCTGGAAATTCGAAGTCCCCGCTGTACACATACACTACCGACTGGCCGTCCGGTGTCCAGGCGATGTCGCCGATGTCCTGCCCATCGTCAGCCGAATAAGCGGTCAACTGTCGAGCTGCAAAATTCCCGCTCCCCACCTCAGCGACCCAGACATTGCGCTTGCCTTCCTGGTTCGCCATCCAGACCACGCGGGAACCTTTGGGCGAAGCCTGCAGCTCTGAGTTGAAGGTTCCGCTCATGACCTGCTGGAGGGTAAAACTTTGGGCCGAAGCCGGCGTAAGGGTTGAGCTAAAACAAGCAACGAAGACGACCAGAGTAAGCTTCCAGGACATGTCACACTCGCTGTTGGAAATTTGTCCTAGTACAACACTCTTTCGCCACGCTGACCAGCACATCCTGATGGACATGAAGAAGAGAAGCCGCTATCCGGAGACGGTCCCCCAAAACGGTGTTTTTTCTGAAACTGCCGCTACCGAAATCACCGACTGGCTTGCGCTGGGCGGGTTTGCAGGACGGGGGTGCGTGGGTTGAGGATGTTTGGCTTTGTGGTGCCGAGCTCTACGATCGATAGCTGGCCGTCGGTGGTGATGACGTCGCCGGTTGCGTTGGAGGTCGTCTTGGGGACGTGCGGGCGGTCGACGAGCGCGTAGGAGGTGGCGGTGCCGGCGAAGAGGAGATCGGTTTCGATCCATTCGCGCTCGCGGTCGACGTGCGGGTCGATGCGGTGTCCCCATTTGGTGTTGGCTCTGGCTTTGGAGATATCGATGTCGTGGGTGGCGGCGCCGATCCAGACGTCACGGCCCTGCCAGGTGCCGGGCTCCTTCCAGATACGGATGTGATGTCGCTTGGCGAAGGTGTCGAGCGCTTTCTGGAAGACGAGATCGGGCGGTTTGCCGTTGACGGTGAGCAGGGAGACGGGGGCTTGCGAGTAGCCGGCACTGCGGATTGTCGCCTGAACTGTCTTCAGGGCTGAGCCCATGCTGAGCGAGTCGGTCTCGAACCAGCCGGCCTCCTGGAAGGCGGCCTCGAGTTGCTGTTGCGAGCCGATGAACATGAGGTTGGTTACGTCGGAGGGTTTGTTGTCTTTGGTGTAGACGCGGATGGGTGCGGCTTTGACGATAGCCTGCAGCTTTGCGTCGACTGTAAGCACGGGCCAGCCGGACCATGTGTCTTTCGTCTTCAGCATGGATGGGCGGACGACTTGAATCTGGAGATCGGTGCCGGCGGGGAAGAGGATTTCGCGGCGGAGGGACAGGCCATAGACCGCGGAGACGCCTTTGATGGTGTAACCGGCGATGGGATTGACCATGCCGAGGCCGGCGAGAACGAAACCTGTCTTGGTTGAGGCGTGGGGTTGGACGATGCCGAGGATTTCGTTGTTGCGGACGGTCTCGCGGGCGTTATCGACGTCGATGACGCGGGCGTAGAGCGGGGTGCGGGTGCCGTCGGCGTGGAGGATGTTGGAGAAGTCGAGCACGAGGCGGGGGCGAGCGTATTTGCTCGGGGCCTTTTGCGCGAAGAGGACGGTGGCTTGGACTCTGGTTCCGGGGGGTACGACGAGCTGGCCATCGGGGCAGGTGATGTTCTCGCCGTCTTTGCAAAGCGGGTAGGTGACGGTGCCTTCGACGGGGTCGCCGGTGCGGGAGTGCTCGCTGTAGACGGGGCCGTTGAGGCGGATGCTCATGGTCTGGCCGGGGGCGAGGTCGGCTTGCATGGCTTTGGCCATGCCTTCGGAGACGGTCTTCGGAAGGCCGCCCATTTCGTCGCGGACGTACTGGAAGGTGGCGATGAGGAAGCCGCTGGTGGCGCCGTGTTCGATGAGGAGGGTTTGAATTTCGAAGTTGGGCGAGTAGATGAGGTAGTCGAGGGCGGTGTCGTTGTAGATGTCCTCGTGGTTGATATCTACGCCCTTTTGGAGGAGTTGGTCGGCGATCTCCTCGTAGGAGACGATGATCGAGGGCTTGGTGTTGTAGCTGGAGCCGAAGACGGTCCAATGCAGGGCGGTGCGGCCGTATTGGTCGGTTGCTTTGACGTCGGCGCCGTCGGCGAGGAGTTTTTTCGCTTCGGTGAGGAGGGCGAGGATCTCCTGCTCTTTGGTCTCGCGGGTGACCTGATAGAGCTTCTGGATGAGTGGGGAGGAGCGGGAGACGTCGATTTTAACCGCTGCCTCTTCCAACTCGTCGTTGGGAGTGTCTGTTGTGTCTTCGTCGTCTGCTTCTGACTTTGTATTGCCGGATTGGGGCGGGGCTTGCTGTTTGGATTTGGGTGGAGTCGCGGAATTGGTTTGGGCGACCGCGGTATCGATGGTTATTGATCCGGTGAGAAGGGTGCAGATTGCGAAGATCAGGGATGGTTTGCTTAAAGGGTTTGGCATGGGGTTCACTCTCTGGTTTTTTGGGGGCCCGAGAAGCGAAGTGCGAAAGAAGAGGGGTTTGTCTGACGACAACGGTCTACGGCAGACGTATGCTACTTGGGGATGTGGTTGGAATCATATAGGAACAGAGCGAATGACAGGTATAGGGTGGATTGATTTTCAGGCCTGGGCGATGCGCCGGATGGGTGGGCTGGCCTCGCGGCGGGTGCCTGGAGGTGTAGAGGCTGCGCATCTGGCGACAGGGGAGCGCGGCGAACGGGAGGCTTTGTTTCATCTGCGGAAGATGGGCTATGTCGTTGTGGCCAGACGGTGGAAGAGCGCGAAGTTGTGGGGGGATGTTGACCTGATCGGATGGGACGGGGAGTGGCTGTGTTTTATTGAGGTGAAGACAAGGAGCGGACGGGACGCGATGCCAGCGGAGTCGGCTGTGGATCGGGACAAGCAGGATATGCTGCGACGGATGGCGCGGGCGTATTTGAGAGGGTTTCCGGAGAAGCTGAGGTCGGAGGTTCCGGTACGGTTCGATGTGGTGTCGGTATACTTGCTGCGGTCTGGAGTTGAATTCGATCTGTACCGAGGAGCGTTTGGATGGTGAGGTATACGAAGGATGCGGAGGCTGAGCTCGGGCCGGCTGAGTTGAGCGAGCGGTTGTCGGCAGTGCTGCGAGATGCGATGCCGTGGCTGTTGACGATCTCTGAGGCAGAGGCGAGCGTGCCGGAGCGCGAAGGGAAGTGGAGCGCCAAACAGGTGATGGGGCATCTGATCGATTCGGCGGTGAATAATCTGGGACGGATTGTTCGGCTGCAGATTGAGGAGGGTCAAAGCCTGCTGGGGTATGAGCAGATGGCTTGGGTGAGTCTGCAGCATTATGCAGAGCGCGAGTGGGCGCAGGTGCTGGCGCTCTGGTTCGCACTGAATGAGCACGTGGCTTGGACGGTAGGGCATGTGGAGAAGACGCGTTTGGCAAACAGGGGCGCGGTTGCTGGGGAGCCTTTGACGCTGGGATTTTTGATTGCGGACTATGTCGCGCATATGGAGCATCACCTGCGGGCGATGCGATTGTGGCTTGGGATTACGGGCGAGACGACTGGGTAGCAACCGGAATGGTCCAACCTGGTCAACCGAATTGTTCAACGCCGGTGTCTAATGAAGTTGGAAGTTTGATAGATGAGGATAAAGAGCGATGACGCTGCTGAATGCTCCGGAGTACGATAGCCGCCGCGATACGCGGAACCGTAATTTGTTGATAGCTGCCGGGGTTCTGGTGGTGTTGACGCTGGTGATCGGGATGGGCGGTTTCATGCTGGGGCATGGGTGGTTTTTTTCGAACCTGCCGGCGGAACATAAAGTCGATAAGTTCTTCAGTGCGCTCGAGACAAAGGACTATGGCACGGCGTTCGCGATCTATACGAACGATCCGGACTGGCAGCAGCATGCGGAGAAGCATGCCGATTATCCGCTGCAGCGATTTACTGAGGACTGGACTTCCGCGAGTCCGGTGGGCGGCCCGATTGTTTCTCATCACGTCGATATCTCGAAGACGGATGGATCGGGGATGTTTGGAAGCGGGATTATTGTCGCGGTGCGGGTGAACGGCGACCACAAGATTTTTATGTGGTATGAGCGTAAGGATGGGACGCTGACGGAACCTGCTCCGCATATATTGCAGTACGACTAGAGGTGGCCAAAAGGTAGGCGAGGTTGGCTGTGAGGCCGCGGAAGGCTGAGTAGACAGATTGCTCGCGCTTCTGCGATTGATGTGGCTGCGTGTGGATGAAAGTGCAGCCTTGAGCGGCCGCAAACTTCGCCAGTGTTTTTTTTGCAAATTTCAATACTGGATTGTCGAACGCTGAACGCTGAGATCAATGATCGGTTCAATCTATTGTGATTCGATGGGATTTGGAACGGAGAGTCTCGCTTGCGAGAATCGGGGTGACAACCGGAAAATCAAAAACACTTATAACTTACAGAGTCCACGAGGATTTTCTTGACCATAAAAACCGAAAGCCCGCGCATTGATGAGCGGGCCAGAGCTCTCCGCCGTGCTACTTTAGAGGCCGTTTTGGTCTTTTTGATGTCTTACGCCATTCTGGTTACTGGGATGTCTTTGACCCTCAAAATTTACGATGAGAGCCTCATACTGACCGGAGCGATGCGGGTTGTGGCGGGACAGATTCCTCATCAGGATTTTTACGCCAACTATGGTCCAGGACAGTTCTACACAATCGCGGGGCTTTTCAGATTATTTGGAGAGTCGATTTTGGTCGAGCGGCTCTATGATCTTTTTCTAAAAGCGCTCATTGTGACTCTGGTTTACAAGATCGTTTTATCCTACTGTCGCAGATCCATCGCGATTGGGACCGCTTCGGTCACCGTCCTGTGGTTCTTCGGCCTCAAAGAGATGGCCGGTAATGCGCTTATTCCGGTGTCGCTCCTTAATCTCGTTGCGTCGATCCTGATCCTTCCGGTCTTTTTACGGCCTGCTTCAACAAAAAGGATGCTGGCCGCTGGCGCCGTTGCTGGGATGACAGGGTTGTTTCGGTATGACACGGGTATAGCGCTTCTTGGAATCCAGGCGAGTGTCGTTGCCATCGCAATCTATTTACGGGTTAACGGTATACGAAATAGGTTGCGCAACTTCGCTTCTACGTTCTGGCCCTATCCAATTGGATTTGCGGCGGTAACTTTGCCAGCCCTTTCCAATTATCTGTTCCCGTGCTCCGTTTCATCCATTCGCCTACGACATCCTGATCTATCCGAGCAAATATTATCATCGGGGTCGCAATCTTCCCTTTCCAGGGATTCACCTGAAAGGACTTGATCAGCTCGGGGTTTATTTTCCAGTTGTGATCATTGGCATTTCGCTCTATGTTGCGTTCGCCCACAGGTCACGAATGAGCGAAATGGATGCATCCAGCTCTCCGCCCGCGGAACAGACGTTGCGCGGGTTTCTGATTACGTTCGGACTTCTTGCTCTGGTGATGTATTTCAAAGGCATCGTGCGGGTGAGCCTGATTCACATGTTTCTTTCTATCCTTCCGTCGCTGCTCCTGATCGCCGTACTGTTCCAGCACCGGATGACTTTCGTCCGTCCTATTCGGATGGTGATCAAGGAGCAGCCTCGATTCAAGCTAGCAAAAAGCTTACGGTCGAGACATGAAAATCAGTGTAGCAACTGAGAAGGCCCTTTTGGGAGATCTGTCGGAGCCGGTGGTTAACCAGCGGAATGCGCGGATGGGGCAACAAGCTCATGACGTGTTGGTCATTGCCCAGGATACGGGGATGAGACCCTCTGAGATTTTTCGAATGAGGGTTGAGAACCTAAACTTTGCCGACCGGCGAATTTGGAACCCATACGGAAAGACTGAAAAGGCAACGCGATTCGTACCGATGTCTGATCGTATGGCAGACATACTGAGCGCTCGTTGCAACGGCCGCAAGGAGGGGTGGGTTTTCCCGTCCGATCGTTCCAAGTCTGGGCATATAACTTCGATAGCTAAGGGCTTCCAAGCGGCGCGGGCCCGAACAGGTGTGAGCAGCAAGGTTGTTCCATACTCTGCGAGGCACACGTATGGAAGTTACGCCTTTGCTTCAACCGGGAATCTTTTCGCGGTTGCCGCATTCATGGGTCAGGTCGACACAAAATCGATGGAACCCTACCAACACAACGACCTGAGTTCGCTGCGCGAAGCCATCAATCGACGCAACAAAGCTGTTTCGGGGTTTGGCCACATTTTTGGTCCGCTGGCGGAGGCAGGCAGTGTTTTTGGCGGTCAGCATAAATCATTGACTACAAAAGGTTTAATGGTGGGCCATCTAACGAATTATTGGAATGAAATCATCTCGCACATCGTAGAAGCATCGTCGTCATCAGGCGCGGAACGAGCTATCAACATTGGCAAGTAGAACGTGTAACATTTTGGCAACGCGTCGCTCTCACGCTGTGGACCACCGCATCACTTCGGAGTGGCAACGCCGCCTTGGTCACGCTAGGTGGCAAAGAATGGCATCCTGTGAATGGGTGTAATCCTCATTGACTAGCGACAACATCGGAACCTTCCGATTGATAGCCTAGTGGTAGCCCGGAACTGTCCGCAGGGATGGCTAAAAGCTCAATAACGGCGCGGGTTTGCGTTGAACTGAGATGTCTCTGAAGGTGAAATGTGTGTGATCCCACACGACACCGGCGCGTTGTTGACAGGCGCATAAGTACCTGGTTCGGTTCTGCCGACTGCGCTAGCCCGCGTCTTCTGTGATACTAATGCTCAGTTACCCATGAATGCAGTTGAGATCGCAGATGCCGTTACTGAGCTAGCCGCGGTACCCTTTGACGGTGCCGAGTTCCCGTACCAATTTCTCAAAGCCTTCGATAAGAAAGAGACGCAGCTCAAACGCCTCAAGAAGGGCGACACCAACCGGAGCGATGTGCCGGGCGGCGTGCTGCTGCAAGCCAACATCCACATCGCCGTCTGTCCTCCCGGAACGACCCGCGCGACGATGGAGCGCCTGAAGGCCAGTCCCAAGACCGTGGCTGGCAAGGCCAAGTTCATCCTCGCGACGGACGGCCTGATCCTAGAGGCCGAGGACCTCGCGACAGGCGAGGCGATCGCGCCCGACTATCCGCGCTTTGCCGAGCGCATTGGCTTCTTCCTTCCGCTCGCGGGCATCTCCACCGTCCGCGAGATCAAGGACAACCCCATCGACGTGCGGGCGACCGGCCGCCTCAATAAGCTCTACGTCGAGTTGCTGCGCCAGAACCCGGAGTGGGGGACCGAAGCCCGCCGCCACGATATGAATCACTTCATGGCGCGGCTCATCTTCTGCTTCTTCGCGGAGGGCACCGACATCTTCCACAGCCGCGGCCTCTTCACCAGCACGGTCGGGCAGTGGAGCGAGTCAGACGGCAGCAACACGCACCAAGTCATCGAGTCCTGCTTTCGCGCAATGAACACGAATATCGCGGACCGGCAGGCCCCCAACGTGCCGACCTGGGCGAACATCTTCCCTTATGTAAATGGTGGGCTTTTCGCCGGATCGACGGATGTGCCGCGCTTTACGCGAATCGCTCGCAGCTTTCTGTTCCAGGCAGGCAGCCTGGACTGGCAGCACATCAATCCCGACATCTTCGGCTCAATGATCCAGGCGGTAGCCGATGATGCCGAGCGCGGAGAGCTGGGCATGCACTACACCAGCGTGCCAAACATCCTCAAAGTGCTCAACCCGCTCTTTCTCGACGAACTACGGGAGCAATTGGATGCCGCGGGCGACAACAGCCGCATGCTGCTCAATCTGCGCCGTCGGATCAGTCGCATCCGCGTCTTCGACCCTGCTTGCGGTTCAGGCAACTTTCTCGTGATCGCTTACAAGGAGATGCGCAAGATCGAGGCAGAGATCAACGAGCGCCGCGGCGAGCCGATGCGGCCCACCGACATCTCCAAGAAGAACTTCCGAGGGATTGAGATTCGCGACTTTGCAGCGGAGATCGCACGCCTCGCGCTAGTGATCGCCGAGTACCAGTGCGACGTGCTGCACCGCGGCCCGCTCGCGGCCAAGGCGGAGTTTCTGCCCCTCGACGAGATGAACTGGATCGTGCGCGACAACGCGCTCCGCCTCGACTGGCTCAAGGTCTGCCCGCCCGGGGGCACGGGCGTCAAGCTGCATTCCGATGATCTATTCCAGACGCCCCTCGAGCAGCCGGAGGTCGACTTCGAGAACGAGGGTGGTGAGACATATATCTGCGGTAATCCACCATACCTGGGGGGAAAGAAGCAAAGTCCAGAACAGAAGGAGGATATGGAGCATCTCTTCGGGCGCGAGGAGAAGCATAAGAACCTCGATTACATATGCGGGTTCATTGTGAAGGCGTGCGAGTTTCTACCGTCTGGAACGAAGGCTGCGTTAGTTACCACCAATTCGGTCGCACAAGGAACGCACGTACCGGTTCTCTGGCCGAGGGTCTATAGACTCGGGTGCCAAATTGAGTTTGCATACGAATCTTTCAAGTGGGCCAATAACGCCCAACGCAACGCTGGCGTGATCTGCACAATCATCGGCCTGACGGCACGGCAAAGCGGTTCTAAGTACATTTACGATGGCGTCTCCCGTCGTCAGGTATCGAATATCAATCCGTACCTCGTGGATGGCCCAAACATCATTGTTGAAAGCCAATCCAAAAACGAGAACTCGCTATCGCCCATGATTACGGGTAACGCACCATACGACGGAGGGCATTTGTTTCTCACTCCCGTGGAGGCCCGGACCCTGGCCGCGCAGCTTCCCGAGATCAAGAACAACTTACGTAGAGTTACAGGAACATCTGAGTTTATAAGTGGTGCGGTTCGCTATTGCCTATGGTTTGATGATGAGGAACTAACGTATGCGCAAAGCAAACCCCAGATTGCATCCCGGATCGATGCCGTCCTGGACTACAGGCGGAATGGAGGCGAAGTAGCGTCAACCCTCGTCAATAGGCCGCATCAGTTTCGCTATCGAAATACTTGCAGGACGGCCCAAATTGTTGTGCCACAAACGTGTTCCGAGAGGAGGGAATACCTTCCAGCGGACCTGCTAGATCCAGATGTAGTCATTACTCACGCGGCTCACGCGATCTACGACCCTACGCTCGTTGACCTATCGGTCTTGATATCCAGACTTCATTTGGCATGGGCTGCAACTATCGCGGGAAGACTCAAGACTGACATTCGTTATTCGAGTAATCTTGGCTGGAACACCTTCCCCGTTCCCAGACTCACCGATCAGAACAAGGCCGACCTATCGCGCTGTGCCGAGGAAATCCTGCTGGCCCGCGAAGCACACTTCCCTGCTACGATCGCTGACCTCTACGATCCCGAGGCAATGCCGGAGAATCTTCGTGCCGCGCATGAGGCCAATGACGAGACACTGGAGCGCATCTACAGCGGCCGCCGGTTCCGCAACGACACAGAGCGCCTGGAGAAGCTCTTCGAGATGTACACGAAAATCACCGCCAAGGGTGCGACCGCTGCGAAACCCGCAGCGAAGCGCAGCAGAAAGACCACAGCATGAGCAGAGCAACGATCCCTTCCGTCTCGATCTCCACCGCGGGCACCGGCCGCTCGACTCATGTGAACGAGCTGGGCATGCGCCCAATGCAGGAGCGCGTGTACCAGATGCGCGGCGAGCAGTTCCTGCTCATCAAGTCGCCGCCCGCCAGCGGCAAGAGCCGTGCGCTGATGTATGTGGCGCTAGACAAGCTCGCCAATCAGGGCGTGAAGCAGGCGCTGATCGTGGTGCCGGAGCGGTCCATCGGGGCAAGCTTTGCAGATGAACCGCTGTCGAAGAGTGGCTTCTGGGCCGACTGGATTGTGAAGCCTCGGTGGAACCTGTGTTCGATGCCCGGCGGCGAGAACGGGAACGGATCGCAGGGCAAGGTGAAGGCTGTCGGCGAGTTCCTGGCCAGCGGCGACGCTGCGCTGGTCTGCACGCACGCTACCTTCCGCTACGCTGTGGAGGCGCTCGGCGTGGAAGCCTTTGATGGACGGCTGATCGCGATTGACGAGTTCCACCACGTCGCCGTGCATTAAGCAAGCGTACTGGGAACACAGTTGAAGGCATTGCTGGCTCGCGGGCAGGTGCATATCGTCGCGATGACTGGCTCGTACTTCCGCGGGGACGCTGCGGCGATCCTTGCCCCGGAAGACGAGGCCCGCTTCGCCACTGTCACCTACACCTACTACGAGCAACTGAACGGTTACCAGTACCTGAAGTCGCTGGACATCGGCTACTGGTTCTACAACCGGAGCTACCTGGAGGCGATCCACGAGGTGCTGGACCCGACGCTGAAGACGATCGTCCACATCCCGAACGTGAACTCCAGCGCCAGTTCCACCGACAAGTACGCCGAGGTGAGCGAGATCATGGGCGTGCTCGGGGAGTGGGTCGAGCGCGACCCGAAGACCGACTTCCACCTGATCCGCCAGAAGGGGACTGGCCGCATCCTGAAGGTGGCCGATCTGGTAGACGATGGCGACTTCAACCGCCGCAGCAAGGTGCTGGCCGCGCTGCGCGATCCTGAGCACCGCGACAATCGAGATCATGTGGATGTCATCATCGCGCTCGGCATGGCGAAGGAGGGCTTCGACTGGATATGGTGCGAGCACGCCCTGACGGTGGGCTACAGGAGCAGCCTGACCGAGATCGTGCAGATCATCGGCCGGGTGACACGCGACGCGCCGGGCAAGCTACGAGCTAGGTTCACCAACCTCGTCGCCGAACCGATCGCGGATCAGAGCGAAGTGGTGGAGGCGGTCAACGACACACTGAAGGCGATCGCAGCGAGCCTGCTGATGGAGCAAGTCATCGCTCCGCGGTTCGACTTCGCCCCGAAGGACACCGGCCCGAAGCCGGGCTATGACTACGGCCCGGAGGGATACAGGGAAGGCCACACCAATGTTGGTGTGAACGAAGAGACTGGAACGCTCTCGGTCGAGATCAAGGGCCTGAAGGAGATGAGTCCCGAGGCGGCCCGTATCTGCCGTGAGGACTTGAATGACGTGCTCGCAGCAGTGGTGCAGGATAAGGAGACGCTGAGCCGCGCACTCTTCGACACCGACAACACCGTGCCGCAGGAGACCACGCAGCTACGCATCCCGAAGATCATTCGCGACCGGTATCCAGAGCTGAGCGAAGAAGACATCGAGGCGGTGCGCCAGAGGGCCGTAGCGGCCCTGACGCTGGTGCAGACGGCCGTGAAGACCACGGAGAAGGAGAACGCCAACCTAGGCCTCCTGGAGGGGGTGCGGAGGTTCGTGTTGCACGTTCGCGAGCTGAGCGTGGACCTGATCGACTCGATCAACCCGTTCGGCGAGGCGTACGCCGTACTGGCTCGCACGCTGAACGCCGACACACTGCGCCAGATGCAGGAGAAGATCGCGGCGAAGAAGGTCTCGATCCCGGAAGACGAGGCGCTGGCGCTGACGCGGCGAGCTTTGGAGTGGAAGCAGGAGCGGGGACGAGCGCCTCAGATCACGGCTGCCGATGCGTGGGAGCGCAGGCTGGCGGAGGGCATCGCAGCCTATAGTCGGTACGTCGCCCTCGCAAAGGCGAAAGCCGCTGGAGGTGTGCAGTGAAGAATGCACAGGAGCTATCTGGAGAAGACCTTCTCGACGCGCTTGATGTGGAGTTAGACACGCCAGAAGAGAGCCAATACACGCCGCGCCAAGAGCGCATCCTGGCAGGCTTCGAGGATGTCCTGCGCTTCCGTGAGACCAACGGACGTCCGCCCAGCCACGGGCAGCACCTCGACATCTTCGAGCGACTCTATGCGACCCGCTTGGATCAGCTCCGCAAGCTGCCTGATGACGATCTGGCACTCCTGCGTCCGTTGGACCGGTTCGGCCTCCTGGAACAGCCAATCGATGATGGCGAGCGGGCGGATGCCCTCAGTGCGGAGGAACTGCTGGCGGCCCTCAGCAGTGACGAGCCGGACGACATTAGCAAGCTGGTGCATGTGCAGCCGGTCGAGGCAAGGCGTGACAGTCCCGACTACGTAGCAGAGCGCGTGAAGTGTGCTGACTTCGACCTCTACCGGCCGCTCTTTGATGCCGCAGAAGCCGATCTCGCGACTGGCAGGCGCGTGGCAAAGCGGTTCGAGAAGGATGCCAGCATCGAGGCCGGTGACTTCTTCATTGTCAACGGGCAGATGGTCTATGTGGCGCACGTCGGAGAGCCATTCAAGGCACCCAACGGCGGTATGAATGCGCGGCTTCGAGCGATCTATGCCAACGGAACCGAGAGCAACCTGCTCCTCTGGTCCCTTCAGCGGGCGCTATTCAAAGACGAGAATAGTCGGCGGCTGACGCAGCCCGACCTCGGTCCTCTCTTTGAGGACAAGATGGAACAGGATGATCTTCCCTCTGGCACGATCTACGTTGTACGGAGCTTGTCAAAGTGGCCTGAGGTCGCTAAGTTCGGCGACTCACTCCTGAAGATTGGAGTCACCGGAGGATCTGTTGAGAAACGGGTCAGCGACGCCGCGAACGACCCGACCTTCCTCTTTGCACCGGTGGAGATCGTAGCAACCTGGCAGTTGGCCAATATCCATCGCTTCAAACTCGAGAAGACTCTTCACCGGGTGTTCGGTGCGGCGCAGCTCCAAGTGGCAGTCCCTGGGCTTCTCAGTCGCAAGGTTGAGCCGCGTGAGTGGTTCATCGTTGCGCTCCCAGTGATTGACGAGGTTATCCGACGGATCAAGGACGAGACCATCATCGACTACCTTTACGATCCGACGCTTGGTCAACTGCGGAAAGTAGAAACGGGTATTTAGTTGTCGTCGACTCACTCCGTGAGTCGGTACTTGGTTGCACAGTATGCAGACACGGTTCTAGAGGCATAAAACTTATGGACCGCCTGCGCCGTAATTGATTCGTGGTATGCACCCTACCATGACAATTCACGGAGTGGTCGTGTGCGCGGATCAAACGTGGCAGGGCTGTAACAAATCACGGGGGTATCAAAGATGATAGATTGGCGCGGACTTGAGAGCCTAGTTTCTGTGTATCAATTTATGGTCGATTAGTAGCTACCTCGCACCACGTTGAGGCCCATTCATTATTCGTGAACGTTCGGTCATATAGTGCTTGACCTTCCGTATACCGAGGTGTAACGTTTGCCTCTACGAGGAACGAGACTAACGTAACAAAGGTGGATTGATGGCTACAAATGGCAAGTTCGTTGCGTACTACCGGGTGAGTACCGCTAGGCAGGGGGTGTCGGGGCTTGGCCTAGATGCACAGCGGGAAGCCGTGCGTATCCACCTCAATGGCGGGCGGTGGAAGATGGTCGCGGAGTTTACTGAGGTCGAATCGGGAAAGCGTAACGACCGTCCGAAGCTGGCTGAGGCGTTGGCTCTGTGCCGTCTCTATAACGCGACGCTCATTATCGCCAAGATTGACCGTCTCGCCCGTAACGTCAACTTCATCTCGAATCTCATGGACAGCAGCGTGGAGTTCGTCGCCGTAGACTTCCCTACTGCCAACCGACTGACAGTTCACATCCTTGCAGCCGTGGCCGAACATGAAGCTCTTATGATCTCTGCGAGGACGAAGGCAGGACTTGCGGCAGCCAAGGCGAGAGGAACGAAGCTGGGGGGTGACCGTGGCGGAATCATTGGGAAGTTGTCTGCGGCGGGGGTACAGGCGAGTACTGCGGTGCGACGTGGCAAAGCTGAGAGACGCGCAGCCGATCTCGCGCCAGTCATCCGCAGCCTACAGGCCGAAGGTCATGAGTCTCTCAGGGCGGTGGCGGCAGTGCTCAATGATCGCGGAATACCGACGGCGCGAGGAGGCCAGTGGTCGGCAATACAAGTGCAGCGCGTGCTCTCCAACACACGAGCCAATGAGAGCAGGAGCAGGTGAAGCAAACACACAAGCTGGTACTACGATTGCATCAACGCGAAGCACTCGAAGCCACCAAGGTCTGTTACGACCGTGGTCTGCGACGTCTGCTCATCCAGCTCCCCACAGGCGTGGGCAAGACGCCGACGTTCGCCGCACTCCGCGACTTCTTCGGCTTCAAGAAGCGCGTCCTCGTGCTGGTCCATCGCGACAATCTAGCGAAGCAAGCCGCAGACAAGCTGCGGAGCTGGAACCCCGGCTGCAAGGTCGGCATCGAGATGGGGACGAACTACTCCTTGCCCGATGACGACTTCGTCGTTGCCTCCGTTCCGACCCTCAGTCTTGAGGGTAGTCCTCGACTGCTGAAGTTCAACCCCGACGACTTCGATGCCGTCATCTGCGACGAGGCTCACCACGCCATCGCCGACTCATGGCGGACCGTGCTGGGGTACTTCGGGTTCTTCGACGACGAGCCTTCAGAGCGTCTACTGCTGGGCGTGACCGCCACTCCCAACCGTGGAGACAAGAAGGGGCTCGGCTCCGTGTTTCAGGAGCTGTCCTACAAGTACCCTCTCGAAGATGCGGTTCGCGAGGGCTGGCTGGCCGAGCCGCTTGGCTACAGCGTGCGCACCACGACTTCGCTCGACAGCCTCAAGGTGTCACGCGATGGTGAGCTACCCGAGAACGCTCTCGCCTCGCTAGTCGACAACCCCGTCCGCAACGCGCTGATCGTCAAGGCGTACAAGGAGATCGCCTTCGGTCGCCAGTTCGTAGCCTTCACCGTCAACATCGCTCACGGGAAGAACCTCGCCAAGGAGTTCAATCGGCAGGGCGTGATTACCTCCGCCATCTGGGGTGTCGACAAGGACCGCGAGGCGAAGCAGGCCGCGCATCAGGAGTTGGAGATCGTCGGCCTCACAAACTGCGACGTGCTCACCGAGGGGTATGACGACTGGCGGATCGGTTGCATCATCAACGGCGCTCCTACCAACTCTCAGCTCAAGTTCACTCAGCGGATCGGACGCGGCACCCGCATCCAGCCCGACATCAGCAACCTGCTTGAGGCGCGGAAGGCTGGCGTCAAGCTGCTCAAGGAGGACTGCATCGTCATCGACGTGGTGGACGCGACGACCAAGCTCAGCCTCGCCTCGCTGCCGAGCATCTTCGGACTGCCGATTAACCTCGATCTCAAGGGTAAGTCCATCATACGAGCGATGGATGTGGTGCAGTCTCACGCATCCAGCCATCCAGACATCGACTACTCGGCGCTGCTGAACCTTGACGACATCGGGGTCAACGCCGAGCGGGTCGACCTATTCAAGGTGTCCTTGCCGGACCGCATCGTGCGGGCCTCGGTGGGCCAGTGGTACAAGACGCCGGCTGGTTCTTACATGCTGCGCTTGCCGGACGGGATCGAGTACCTCGAAGTCTTCAAGGACCTCACCGATCACTGGACAGCCAAGGGCACGGTTCGGAAGAACCACTTCATTCGCGGAGGCTTCAACGAACCCGAGTCTGGGATCAAGTTCGCCGACGGCATGCTGGCGACGCACGGTCTGGGACTCTTGGAAAACCTGAAGCGCACCGCCAAGGTCAAGGTCAAGGTCAACAAGATGCTCGCATCCTCGTTTGCATGGAAAGTCTTCAAGAACCTCGCTAGTGAAGAGGACTTCGCACTCATACCAAAGAACCTGGCAGCGGCTGAGGTCAGCGTTCTTATCCAGAAACTGATGCTTAAGAACGTCGAACGCGCACGTCAACGCGCAAAGGACAGAGCAAGAAACTCGCGCTAACATGATGGGAGTCGACAGGAGGCTGTACGTTGGCAGTTGGCGATGCAGAAGTACATCAACGCCTCAGCCTCAGCATTAGCATCTTCTGCGACACCCTCATCTCCAGCTTGCTTCGCCGCCTGCTTTCGTTCGCTTGCTGCTTTGTATTGGCGTCTCAGACGGTCGGCGACAGGCTCCAGAGTACGGACAATATCGCTCTGTTTTGACGCCGGATTGAGGGCAGCCGCGGCCACCCGTTCCCGAGACTACAGTTTGGTGTCGCGGATACTACGTCGCCGGTGTTACTCCATCAAGGGGGAAGGTCCCGGTGTCTCCGTTTGGTAAGCGAACTACCACTCCAGTTGTCCGCACCTCAATTACTTGAACGGCTGTCCCGGCAGCGTACCCTCTCGTTTCGTCGACCAGCTCGACACGCTGGCCCACCGTAAAGTAATTGTTAGGCATTATTCTTCCCCATGATGAAGATGGTGTCGATATGGACATTACATCTCTTGAAATGGCCTAGCCGATGAGAAAACCATACCACCCGCGTAACCGTGCGTTCTCAAGAGGGTGTCGACACTTACCGCTGAGATGGCCTTGTGCCTGCTCGGTCCAACCATAATTCGGTGGATCGGAATCCGAGGGCGGTAAACCGGGCCTCCAGCCGGAAACCTCATCCGAAGATGACGAGACATCATTGTCTTCCTCTGTAGGACTCGAAGGTCAGGAAGCTCGAGCTGATGCAATTGGTGAATTACTCTTACCTCCCTCTCGAGTTCAAATCCCGGGTCCTTCAGTGCGGGAGCAAGCTGCGTGAGAGAAACGTCCCAAACCGCCAGAAAGACTTCGTCCCAATTGGGAATCGCAGCTTCAAGACCCTCCTTGTAAAACCGTACTGTCGCTTCAGCGGCCTGAACGGCAAGCTGCAAATGTTTGTCGCGGTTGTAGTCGACTCGAACGACGAGTGAGTTGCTCGCACCAAACAGGTCCCGGACTTTTATACCGATCGCGTATCCGTTTTCACCGCCGCCGTAGCTTCTCCATTGACTCAGGTCGTCTTCCAAGGCGGAGAAACAGCAGACGAAGTACGGAAGGTGCATATTGTTGGGAGTTGCATCAGTGTCATCAAGCAGTTCGACATATCGCTTCACAAACTTCGCCGCAGAATCGTCCTGCCCCATCACGGGCATCATCGCCAGAAGTGCCTCGCGGAGTTTTGACGCCGCATAGCGAATTTCAGTGGCATCGTTCAAGCACGACACCTGCGTCGCATAAATTGTACCCGTCTCAATGATGCTGATAAGCCCAGGGCCACTGGTATAGTGCCACACGATTAGCTCTGGGTCGGGTTGCCAATCGAGCTGATCAAGAAGACTTTGTATGTAGGCTTGATAGTATTCCGGCGTTCCGATTACGTGGGCCATGAGCGTCCTATACCCTTCTCATCATTGTTCGCTGTGATCCATGGCATGACTATAAACTTCAATCGAATAGAAATCCCGACTGCATCGTAGGTGGCACATCAGTTTTGGTCGCCTTCACCTTCGGCGCAGCCTCGATCTTGCTAATCATCAAATCCTTATCCGACAATATCCGTAACAAGTGAAGCGGTGGCCTCTCGCTCTCCTCTAGCCATTCTGCGTACTCACGCGGCTCAAGAACAACAGGCTGTCTGTTGTGTATCGCGCTCATCTTCGAGTTCGGGTCGGTTGTGATGACTGCGAACGTGTCTTCCCACTGTCTTCGGATTCCGCCACGGTCCCGATTACTCTCTAATCATGACCCAAATACTCATATATCTGGATACGAATCTTTGGAACAGACTGCTCGATCAAGGCGTCGAACCAGTGGAGTTACTGAGGGAACTAAAGCAGCGGAACGCGATGCTGGTTTTAAGTGGGCAGACGGTCTACGAACTCACACGGACCTTCGCAAACTCACCGGAGCGAGGGAAAGAGCTGTTTCGCTACATCAAGCTCTTCCTTGATGAGGGAATCGTCGGCGCTTACGACAACATGAACTTGCTCCGATCTGAGGTTAAGGCACTCTATTCGGGGGCCAATGCGGTCATTGCCTTCTTTGATTCGATCAACGAAGCCTTGCTCAAAGACGAGGTTGCGAAGCTAGCAGAGGGCATCGTAGACAACCGGGCGGTGGAGTTCATCGCTGAGCGGAAGGAATTTGCGGACCGTACCCGTGAGGAGCAAAAGGCACACTTCAAGAAACGACCCGATATGAAGACGAAACTCCTTGCGGTTTCGGCAAACAAGGTAGCGGCTTGGCTCGATGGGGAAGTGTCTGGCGATGTCGGAGCTGCAATGCTCACTCGACATCTTCTGCGGGTATTTGAGTCGTCCGACACACGCGCTGCGATAACAACGGCTCAAGGGTTGCTTAGGCACCCAGCCTCGCGTATCGCGAAGGCGCTTGTCCGGGCGGACCTTTATTCAAACTGGCGTTGCGCTCGCCGTGGCTCGAATAAGAAAGACTTGGTGGATGACATGTACCACGTCCTCAACGCAGCCTACTGCCACGTTTATGCAACCGATGAACCCAAGCAGAACGAATACGCACGTCTGTTGCTGCCACCCGATATAGAAATCGCAATCTATGACGACAAGGGGTCAGTCAAGGATTGGCTACTCTCGTTATTGCCTACCAGCTAAAGAACGAGATGAAGTGGGCTTGTAGGTGAGGGGGCGCATTTGATCCATCTGGGAGATAGTCCTCCCGCGACAGTACATGCTTCTGTGTGAAGTACGGATTGCTCACAATGCGGCGAGTATCCACGGGATGCAGAAGCACAACTCAAAAGCGCGGCTCCACTCTTCAACGCGTTAGCAGACTCGCCGCGTGTGGCGTTGCGGCTTCTTAGGAATGGCGCATCCCGAGCTGCTGGCGTTGCGTTTGCCACCGTGCAGCGCGTCTTTGAAAATGCACAAGGTATCTTCGATCTCGGCGGGCGTTAGCCGTGAGAATGGCTTTGGCAGGACGGCGGGGTCAAACGAGTCACCGCGAATGCCGATGGCACGCGCACCGGCCCTCGTTCCGGCATGCAGGTATACACGCTCGGGATGTTTGCCAAAGTAGCAACCGATACGGTGTGCGATGTCGTAGGCAGTGAGGTCACCGACACCCCTAACGTTCCCGATTTCGCTATCGACAAGTTGATGGAGCGTATCGAAGTCGCTGGCCGTGGCGAGCTTTTTGCTGACTGCCTGTAACCGAGCCTCAGCCTGTTCTAGCACTCGCCGGGGAATGCGCCGCTGATGGTCATGTCGCTTGTCGCCCGCTCGAAGGCAGAGCGCGGCTCTACGAATGGCTGCTGATGGACTCTTCTCATCTGCGAAGACCTGCATTTCCGCCCGAACTTTATCGCGGTGGTCGCGAATGTATGTGTTGACGATTTCATCGAAAGACATGCGTGCTCTTGCCTCGCTTTTATTATCTACTCTGCTGGCGGGCTGGTGCGATGTCGTCTCAGCGCGGCCCCTGGAGAAATAGCAGACGCCCGGCGTATCCTGTGGCGGTGATCCAACTACATCGCTCAGGTATGCGCGGATCGCACTCAATCAGCCATCTTCACCCAAGCGCTGTCGATGAGCTGAACCAGTTCTTCAGCCGTGTGGCCATTCTCGATGTACTCGGTTACGTCCTTCGCTCCGGTACCTGCGAAGCTCACGGTCTTATACGTGATACCCTCGGCGTCGAGGGATGCTCTGACGGCCACGGCATAGGCTTCTCCTGGCTGGTCGTTGTCCGGCATCACGATCACGACCCTGCCGCGAAGTTGCTTCGCGAGTCTGGCGTTCCAGCTTCTACTTCCTCCGCTGGTGACTCCGATGGTCTCGCCGCCATAACCGCCGAGGTGAAGATTGGTTATTGAATCTGCATCCTTCTCTCCCTCAACGATGGCGATGGTGCCTGCAATGCCGATGTGCTGCGCGTTGTAAAGCACGGGGCCAACACCCTTGATACCCGGAACCCAGCCGTTTTCAGTCCACTTGCGTTGGATGATCCGCTTCTTCCCGTTCTCGTCGTCCCGGAGACGGAGCACCTGCTTTAGGGAGATGCCTCTCGCATCTATATAGTCGTAGGTCGCGATGGCGTTGTCGTAGGTGGCGATGGAGTTGGAGTTAGGTTCACGGAACTCAACTTCTTTGCCGAGTCCACCTGCGATCCGTCGAATGGTGTCACCATTAGTTGACCCCGTGAGCTTCGCTAACAATTTGCGCAAAGGTCCAGAACCGCCCGGCTTGGGACATCCGAAACAGTTGTAGCATCGCTTCCGCAGAGACACCGAACATGACGGGTTCCGGTCATCGTGGAATGGGCAGCGGATCATTAGGTCGCCGTTCCGCTGCTTGATGACGGGTTCACTGGCTAGAACAGAATCCCGAACGATCTGCTCCCACTGGCCTTCTGTTCCCTCATTCCATGAGAGTCTCCGTCCATCGGTCGTCGTGTAGTTGGCGGGATCATTCCTATCGTCACCATCGGGCGTATGCATCGGTTCACCCGTGAATGGATCGCAGAGGTGGAAGACCAGGGCGTTGGTCCTCTCGCCTTCACTCACGAAGATCAGACCGTGGCCTCGTAAATCGTCCAGAGATGTCTTGAAGGTTGGGGACGAAAGCCCGGCGGTGCGGTACATCTCCGCACGCGTGCGCTCGAAGCTGTGGGATCGTGCGCGATTGGCTGCCCACGAGATCGAGATGTAAAGGCGAGCCTCCGAGCCAGACAACTTCGCCAAGGACCAGTGAGCCGCGCTGGTTAGTAGGCACTTCGGAATCGTGAAGTAGTTCAATCCGAGTGAACCCAGAATGTTGCTACTCCTCGGCGTGAGCCTGAGTGGTTCTCGGATATCAGGGTCGGTCAGGGTGTACTCCGAAGACGCCTCCCCGCGTTTGGTACTGCCGCAACGGTCCCACACAATCTGGACGAATCCAGCTTCCTGTAGACCTTGAACCGTCCCGCTGATTGTTGCGGTGCGGGTGTACCCGGTTCTCTCCATCAGCACTGCCTGCGAAACCTTGACGCTGGCAATCGTCTCATCACTCCTGCGTCGTTTGGCCCGTGAGCTGTGAAGGTGCAGGAGAGACACCAGAACCCTCAGTTCCGATGTTTGCAGGGTCAGGATTCCCCCCGCCATCATGGAGGAAGGCAATTGAAGCTGTAGGAGATTTCCCCAGCGGCTGGTGAATCTAGACATGCATGCCCTTATCGGTTGTGAATCTCTATAGATCATTGGAGTTGAATGAAGCCGGGGTAATGGATAGCGACAGAAGTACTGGAGTAACTAATGGGTGTTGTTAGATAGGGTGTATCCCTCTTAGTACTACGAGTATTCACAAGTGCTTGGTACGACGAGGCTCATCGTCAAAGCACATACGGTAAACATATGGACTACCCCGAAATCATCGTATGTGGGTGATGCGGGAATGGTTGATGACGCAGATCGTGTCTTCTTGGGTTATGCGGAATCAGCCGGTTCGCCCGGTGCCAAAGGTGGGGACTTCCCATGATTGCTATTGTATATTAAATACAATGGAATGAGCAACTTATGTCAACCATAAGTGTGTATTGTCAACTCTAATGTGTATACGGAAGAAGGTATTCGCATGACGGTAGAGGGAATGCGACGAATCCTAGGCGACGCTGCGATCGGGAAGACAGACGACCAATTGAAGAGATACATTGAAGAGCTTCAGACCATCGCCGCAGACATGTATGACCATCTGACCGGAGTGACGGACGAGGACAAGTTGGAGGAGATTCGGTGGGCTGCATATCTTCACGATCACGATTTTCCCAATGAGCAAGACGACCGGCACTTCTGGGAGAAGTGCGGTGCGGAGGCCAGCAAATGACCGTAGCACTAGCGCGAAAGACTGCCTGTATCTATGTTCGCGTGAGCGATCAGCGGCAAGTGAAGGGAACCTCAATTGAGATGCAAGAGGCGGAGTGCCGCGAATGGAGTAAGACAAACGGATACTCTGTCGAGCGCGTCTTCATTGAACCTGGGGTCTCTGCGAAAACGACACATCGTCCTATTCTTCAGGAAATGTTGAGTTATATCGTGTCCGAGCCGAAATGGTCGATCACTGCAATTGTGGTCTGGAAGTTCGACAGGTTTACTCGCTCTTTTGACGACGGTGTCATACTTCGTCTCCAACTGCGCAATCTCGGTGTGCAGGTGCTATCGGCTACCGAAAAGACCGACTCCGCCCCAGAGGGTATATTCATTCAACGCATCCATGACGCGAACAGCGAACTGGACAATTCACGGCGTTCGCAACGAGCACTGAGCGGGATGAAATATCGCGTCTCCCAAGGTAGATATGTATGGAGGGCACCAACTGGGTACCTAAATGGACGCAGAGGCGAGCCTTCGCTGGTAATAGACCCAGTGCGCGGTCCGCTTGTGAAACGGCTATTCGAGATAGTGGCGTCCGGCACTTCACGAGCCGACGCACTGCGTCGCGTAACACAGTTAGGTCTTCGATCCATCAACGGTGCGGAACTCGCGGATGAAACGCGTGACCACATCTTGAGAAATCCCATTTACATGGGCGAGATACACGTCAAGAAGTGGGGTGTGATCACACGCGGCGACTTCGAGCCTATCGTTAGCGAATCGCAGTTTCAGATGACGCAGGACGTAATGGACGGTAAACGGAACGCATACGTGTCCCGACAGAGAAGATTTTCCTCTGCGCGGATTGATCCTCTGCGAACACTGTATGAAACCTGTAACGGCGGCCAAATCGAAAGGGAAGCGCGACCACTTCCCTTACTATCGCTGCCATCGAGCTTCTGGCCACCTAAATGTCAGAGGCGAGAAGGTCGAGGCAGAATTCTTCGCGCTGCTCGAATCGTTGGTGCCCGACCCTGCACAGGAAGCAGCCGTCGAGGCGGTCTTTCGAGAGGTCTGGCTATCCAAGCAATCAGGTGCGTCGAATGATGCGATGCTTCTGCGTCAACAGATAGGCCGACTGCAACAACGCAAGGCCCGAGCTTTGGAGCAAAAGGTGGACGGTGAGTTGACACCAGATGAATACAACACGATACGCAGCAAGGCCGACACGGATTTGATTGATCTCGAATCTCGGTTGCGGAGAGTGCAAGATAAGACGCTCGACATAGACACGGCGGCGATGTATCTAAGGCACACGCTTTGGAACACCGCGTACTCTTGGCAAGTTGCTGATTTGAATGGCAAGAAGCAGATACAGAAGCGCGTCTTCCCAGAAGGATTGGTTTATACGTTGGAGGGGTTTACGAACACCGTAACCAGCTCATTCTACGGCCTAGTAAGGGAAGAAAACCGCGATAAAAGTGTTTTGGTGGGCCCGGAGGGATTTGAACCCCCAGCCAAGGGATTATGAGTCCCCTGCTCTAACCGTTGAGCTACAGGCCCTTCAATGACTACAGCCGCATTGCGTTTCGATGGAGAAGAAACTGTAGCGTGTGGCTGTTGTGTCGGTTTGGTTCGGAAGCATCCGAAAGCTGCAGAACATTCAAAAGCACCCTCTACGCCTCTGGTATAACGCTGGGATATTGTGATGCCGTTAAGCCCCAGCAATCCGCATGATAGTGAATGCGTCAATTCCCGATTCACCAAGCCTGCTCAACATTGTATGGCGTAGAGAGTGCAGCACAAAATCGGCCTCAAGTAATAGACGGCGTTCCTGTCGAAATTTAGGCTGGGGCATAATTCTCGTTCATCTGTTAATACGTAATGGAATATGTGAAGCCATTCCCCCTCGTCAGCCATCAGTGGACGAGGAACCAGTTACCAGTGCTGTCACATAACGAGAGATGGCCAGTACTGTCGTTGAAGAGAGCTCCTTTTACCGGACAAGTTCCGGTAGGAGAAGTCGAAGCCGGCAAGGGCAATAGTCCACCTGAGATGTTGAGCGTTCCACGAAAGCTAAAGTTTCCAAGAGCATCTTGCATGATTCCGGCGCGCCGGGTCATTGCAGTAGCTCCTACTGACGCGCCAGAGAGCAGAGCTGGAAGGAAAGCCGGATTGCCATAGCGCACCACCGTCAAATTAGCGCTGCTCGCCACGCTTACCAACGTTACTACCAACTGAGGCAGTCCAAAGCTGTCCGTCACGACTCTAGGATTCACAAGGTTGGGGAATGTCGAACCTGATGACGCATTGAAGCAATAACTGGACAGCACACTCATGCTGTATCCGGTGTCGCCGCCAGAAGCGTCCACGGAGACAACCATGGAGGATCTGGAGTTCTTCTCCGTTAGATCGATGCTATAGATGCCTTCAAGTGAGGAGGCTCCTGATGCGATAACGATGTCACCTGATGCTGGAACGACTTGCGCGGCTTCGGTTGCAGATGCATTCGACTGATGCAGGGGAGGCTGGGCGCCCGAGAACAGCGGTACGTTGCGGAGGCTCGCAGTGGAGAGGATGCCGAAGGTGGCTTGGCGGAAATTGACGAGGCGGAGGCTGCTCGCCGAAGAGGAGTCGTTCCAGACAAAGAACTGGGAGAGAACATCTCCGGCGAGGATGCCCCACTCCACTCCGTCAAACGTAGCCTGATTGTTTGTGCCGCTAAAAACGGCGAATGAATCAGTCGAGGCAAGCGGACCAGACAGATCGAGAATCTGGCCTCCCTTGATGTTGATCGAGCAACCACCAGCGGTGCAGTTAATGAAATGCCAATGAAGATTATTGTTCTCAACATGAATATCCGACGCGCTGAAATGGATCGTCCCAACAATGCTGTCGGTTCCGGTATAGTCAAATGATCCGCTGTGCATATTCACCTCGACGTAACCGCCAGGATCGACCAAAATATCGTGGGCCTGGTTATTGATGAAATAAGAACCTTGGAAGTTCTGGTTTTCTCCGGAATTATTAGCGGCGAGGAAATGCATTCCATTCGTATTGGCTGCAATTGAGACAGACTGCCAATTATTGATATAGGAGTTCGACCCTACCCTGAAGCCGTCTGTGAAGTTCACGACTCCGAGGTTAGAGAAGGTCTGGAACGTGGCGGAGCATAGCGAAGTGTTCGAGGCAAGGCAATATCCCGAAGTTGGGGTAAGTAAACCACCCATCATGACGCCGATCGAGCCTGAGACGATCGGGGAGAAGCCTGTCCCGCCAAAGATGCGCCCATTGATGATGCCCCCCTGTGCTGGCTCTGATACGTCGAAGGTGTCCCAGATAGAAACCGCTGGGAATGCGACGCTTCCCGTGTACCCAATGGAAGACTGGTTCAGGTCGATCAAGGTGCAGCGTGGCTTCACAATTGGGGTAGTGAAGTTGTAGAGCGAGTTGTAGGGGAGTTGTACGACACCGCAGCCGAAAGATCCACCAGCGCCATTGCCAGGGAGAGCGGCAATCGCTGAATTGATCCATGCTCCCATTTCGGAGCCAGCGCACCAAGAAGGCTTGCCCGTTGTCCATCCACAGGATGCCGGATTTATAACCCCATTGGCGGTTCCAGACTGGGTAGCGTTGATGTTGAATGAAGTAGTTCCCGGTTGCACGATTGTTTGCGTTCCTGATGGCGCTGCAAGAACGCTGGCGGGCGAAACGACGAGAGACCAGTTCGACGGGCTGCTCGAAGGCGTATTATTCAGGTTCGGCGCCGTAAGCGAGATATAAACCGCTTTATTGTAAGCGACCGCTTGCCCTACTTGATAGGCTGTCGAACTGCTCCAAGTCCCGAGAAATGGAATCGGCGAACCCTGCTCGTCACCATAGTTGGTCGAACCGGTACTCAGCGTGGGGACGGATGATGAGTTCGCGAGTGCAAGAGTAAAGGTGCCCTGACCCGATGTAACGATTTGTTGCGATAGATCCTTGATGGTACCGGTATAGGTGGTCATTGTCTGCGCCATGGCGGTGGCAGCAAGCAGTAGGAACAAAAAAAGCTTACGTTCCACGTATCGTCTCCGGTAAAGCTCAAGCATCCGAGATTGAAAGATCCGCTGTTCGCTCATTTGTCGATTACCTGGATGTCCATTTCTATTCTTTGTTGGTGATGGGTGAAAAGTCGTCATGAGACGTTTGCTGTTCGTTTAGCGTCGGTGAGGGATTTCACCGAAGGTGAGGGTAGCGTTTTTCGACGCGGAATGGATCACCAGTTTGCCGCGGTCTGCGTTTTATTCCGGGCGACCCCGCCACCCGAGCGCAAACGATAGAGCTGCAAATGCCTTCCTCACCGAGTATGACGATAGAGGAGTCGGAAGATGTCGTGACGATGCGGCGGTCAACGCCTTGCGTGCTCCAGAAAAGGAGCTACGGAGCGCGCTGACACTAGATTTGTGAATACCTTGCAAGGTGGGGGCCAATCAGACGAAGTCTCCCATTTTAATGTACCGGATAGCCAGGGGCGCAGGCGCAGGGCAGGACTGGATTGGGTCTAAACGATATGATTTGGGCTCTACTTTTCGTTTGTAGTGCCAGGGGTTGTGTTGGCATCCTCCGGCGCGGAGGGATTGATGTGGCCTAAGCGGTTTTCGGGCGTGCTGGATTGGACTTTGTGTTGGCCCGGGACCAGCGGTTGCGGGATTGTCGCCCTTTGGGCCGGAGGGCTCGACGGCGTGGCGAGAGTTCGCCGGTAGATGCTGAGAGCTGGTTTGATCCGTCTGCTGGTCTTTTCTTTGCTGATCGTTCGAGGGCATAATAGCGCCTTTCTGGTGTTGTCTAATTGGAGCCGGTGCGAGGGAGACTAGTTGCCCTCGTTTCGTGAGTTCGTCTCGTGAGTTTCCGCCGCTTCTCTGTAAACTGTTATGGAGTTTGAGAAATTTTTGGGAGGCTTTCGACTCCTTGCGTGGCCAGTTTGAAGATGGAATCGCAGAGGTGTTCGTCAGGGAATGGGATTGAATCAAAAAATGGAGAAGTTTGCGGGCGGCGGCGAGGCTTCGATTCTGGTGACTGGTGGCGCCGGATTTATTGGTTCTAACTTTGTGCTCGACTGGCTGGCGGCAGGCGGTGGGCCTGTGGTCAATCTGGATAAGCTGACGTATGCGGGGAATCCGGCGAATTTGGCTTCTGTCGCGGAGAACCCGGCGTATACGTTTGTTCATGGCGATATCTGCGATGCAGAACTGGTGGCGGCGTTGCTGCGGGAGCACAAGCCCCGGGCGGTGGTTCACTTCGCGGCGGAGAGTCATGTCGACCGGTCGATTGTGGGACCGGAGGCGTTCCTGCGAACCAATATTGATGGGACTTTTACTCTGCTGCGGGCTGCGCGCGGGTATTACGACTCGTTGGCTGGTGAGGATCGAGAGCGGTTTCGCTTTCTGCATGTGTCGACCGATGAGGTGTACGGCACGCTGACGCCGGAGGCTCCGGCGTTTCATGAAGAGACGCCGTATGCGCCGAATAGTCCATATGCGGCGTCGAAGGCTTCGTCGGATCATCTGGTGCGGGCGTGGGTGCATACGTATGGGCTGCCGGCGATTATTACGAACTGCTCGAATAACTATGGGCCGTATCAGTTCCCGGAGAAGCTGATTCCGCTGATGATTGCGAATGCGCTGCAGGGCAAGCCGCTGCCGGTGTATGGTGACGGGCAGCAGGTGAGGGACTGGCTTTATGTGGTGGATCACTGCCGGGCGCTGCGGACGGTGCTGGGGCGAGGGCGGGTGGGCGAAACCTATAACGTTGGGGGCGGGAATCAGCGCAGCAATCTTGAGGTGGTGACGACGGTGTGTGCGCTGCTGGATGAGCTGGTGGCGGAGTCGAAGTTCAAGCCGCATCGGCAACTGGTGAAATATGTGACGGACCGGCCGGGGCATGACCGGCGGTATGCGATCGATGCGCGGAAGCTGGAGGGCGAGCTTGGTTGGCGGGCGCAGGAGAGCTTTGAGACGGGCTTGCGGAAGACGGTGGAGTGGTATCTGGCGAATGCGGCGTGGGTGGAGGGTGTGACCAGCGGGGCTTATCAGCAGTGGGTGACGCAGAACTATGCCGGTCGTGAGTCTGGGGATTCGGCTGCTGCGGTTGCGAAGCGCAAGACTGCAGTTGCGGAGAGTGCTCAGTGAAGGGGATTATTCTTGCGGGGGGTTCAGGGACACGATTGCATCCGGTGACGCAGACGGTATCGAAGCAGTTGCTGCCGGTGTATGACAAGCCGATGATCTACTATCCGCTGTCGGCGCTGTTGCTGGCGGGGATTCGCGAGATTCTGGTGATCTCGACGCCGGAGGATACGCCGCGCTTTCGGCAACTGTTGGGCGATGGGGAGCAGTGGGGACTCAAGCTGCAGTATGCGGTGCAGCCGTCGCCCGATGGATTGGCGCAGGCGTTTCTGATCGGCAAGGATTTTCTGGCCGGCGAGGGTTGTTGTCTGGTACTGGGCGACAACATCTTTTATGGGCACGACTTTGCAAAGACGCTGCGGGAGGCGGCGGCGGGTGGGGCGGGAGCAACGGTGTTCGCTTATCCAGTGCTCGATCCGGAGCGATATGGGGTGGTGGAGTTCGATGCTGAGCGGCGGGCGATTTCGATTGAAGAAAAGCCGTTGAAGCCGAAGTCGCGCTATGCGGTGACGGGGATTTATTTTTACGATGCACAGGTGGTGCGCGTAGCGGAAGGGCTGAAGCCTTCGCCGCGGGGTGAGCTGGAGATAACGGATGTGAACCGGTGGTACCTGGAGCGTGGGCAGTTGCAGACACAGCTGCTGGGCCGGGGGACGGCGTGGCTCGATACCGGGACGCACGACTCTTTGCTGGAGGCGGCGACGTTTATTCATACGCTTGAGAAGCGGCAGGGACTGAAGGTGGCTTGTCCGGAGGAGATTGTGTACCGGCTAGGCTATATCGATGCGGCCCAGCTGCGGGCGCTGGCGGCGAAGATTGCGAAGAGTACGTATGGGCAGTATCTGCTGCGGGTGCTGGAAGAGACGGTGTACTAGGAAGCTATCAGCTGTGAGCTTTGAGTGTGTGAGGGTTGGTGTGCGGATACTTTTGACGGGTGCTACGGGGCAGGTGGGTGGGGAGCTGCTGGAGACGCTGAAGCCGCTGGGTGAGGTGATCGCTCCGGCGCGGGCTGAGATGGACCTGGCGAATGCGGCTTCGGTGCGGGAGACCATTCGTGCGGTACGGCCGCGATGGATTGTAAATCCAGGGGCGTATACGGCGGTGGATAAGGCAGAGAGTGAGCCGGAGTTGGCGTATGCGATCAACGCCGAGGCCGCGAGGGTGATGGGGGAGGAGGCTCGGGCGATCGACGCTGGAGTGCTTCACTTTTCGACGGACTATGTTTTTGATGGTTGTGCGAGTGCTCCGTACCGAGAGACAGATGCGACCGGGCCAGTGAGTGTTTATGGAGCGAGCAAGCTGGCCGGGGAGAAGGCGCTGGCGGAGAGTGGGGCCGGGCACATGATCTTTCGGACGAGCTGGGTTTATGGGGCTCGAGGGAAGAATTTTTTGCTGACGATTTTGAAACTGGCGCGGGAGCGGGAGATGTTGCGCGTGGTGGCGGACCAGTATGGAGCGCCGACGTGGAGTCGTGACCTGGCGCGGATGACGGCAGAGGTGATCGGGCAGTGTGAGGCGATGGCGCGGGGCACGGAGCTTGTGAGTGCGCTGGCCGATGTGGGTGGGGTTTATCACGCGGCTGGTGCTGGGGAGACGACGTGGTGTGGGTTTGCGGCGGAGGCTGTGCGGTTGCAGCGGGAACGTGAGGCCGGCGTGCGGTTTGCAGCGATTGAGGCGATTACGACAGCTGAATATCCAACGCCTGCGAAGCGGCCGGCTAACTCGCGGATGAACTGCGAGAGGTTGAAGGAGCGTTTTGGGTGGGAGATGTTGGATTGGCGGGATTCGTTGCGAGAGGTTCTGGCAGAGCTATGAGCGGCCGGGCTTTGTTTCTGGATCGGGATGGGGTGGTGAATGAGGAGGTGGGGTATCTGCATCGGGCCGACGAGGTGCGGTTTGTCGATGGGATATTTTCGCTTTGCCGGACGGCGGTAGGGTTGGGCTATCGGCTGATTGTGGTGACGAATCAGGCGGGCATCGCACGGGGGTATTACTCGGAGCCGGACTTCGAGGCGCTGATGGATTTCATGCGCGGAGAGCTGCGTGCTGAAGGGGTGGAGTTGGACGCGGTGTACTACTGTCCTTTTCATCCTGAGCATGGAGTCGGCAAGTATAAGCAGGAGCATGAGGATAGGAAGCCGGGAACGGGAATGCTGCGACGCGGAGCGCGAGAGTTTGGGGTGGAGTTGAGCGAGAGCGTTCTGGTGGGGGATCGCTGCTCGGATGTGGGAGCGGCGAATGCGGCTGGGTTGCGGCAGGCGTTTTTGATTAGCGGGACTGAGGCTGAGGGATGCGGTGGGGAGTATCTGCCGGTGCAGTCGCTGGCTGAGGTGGAGCGGTGGCTGGTGGAGCGCGGGTAAAAGGGCTATCGCGAGAGGTGGCTCACGATGAGTTCTATAAAAAGGGATGTCAAGAAAAAAGTTCCCCCCTCGACCGGACGCGGAGAAGATTTTCGTCTCGAGATCCAGCCCACTGCCTGTGAGCGTGCCCCTCGATTCGCTTGAGAGGCTCGTT
>Ga0185299_10000417_pt1 | contig 117791 bp, 83 predicted proteins | sample PaiPotPPA55metaG_FD_128002 | JGI IMG/M metagenome (GOLD analysis project Ga0185299, IMG submission 128002) | Iron sulfur acid spring bacterial and archeal communities from Banff, Canada, to study Microbial Dark Matter (Phase II) - Paint Pots PPA... ... | reverse complement strand
CGATGGAATCAAACGCGCGGAATTGCACCTTGGGATTGTGCTTCGACAGCACCTTGGTGATGGCCGCCGTCAAAGTAGTCTTGCCGTGATCAATGTGACCAATGGTCCCAATGTTCACGTGCGGCTTATTACGCTCGAATTTCTCCTTCGCCATGTTCCTTTATCCTTTATTCAATCTGACTGAAGCTCTGCTTCGCCCGATAGTCCCGACCATCAAATTTCTGGAGCGGGGGACGGGATTTGAACCTGCCTGCGGCAGGCAGGCCCGCAACCATCTCCCTAAACCCTACGCATCCTCCCCCACGCTTCAAAAAATCTCTCTTCCCGCGAACCACAATTTTCGTTGGAGCGGGGGACGGGATTTGAACCCGCAACCATCACCTTGGAAGAGTGAGACTCTACCGTTGAGTTACCCCCGCCCCGCTGCAAACCTGCACCACAAACCGTTGCCGCCGAATCTTAATTGCTGGAGCCTGGGACCGGGATTGAACCGGTGACCTCGTCCTTACCAAGGACGCGCTCTACCATCTGAGCTACCCAGGCCAAATCCGTGTCCCTATTATTTTCCCCGATGCGCTGTCAGTTATTCTGTTCGTTACGCTAACAATTATTTCATCACTTCAATTTTGAATTGCGCTACACAACTGCGATCGCTGCGCTCCCTACAAATGATGGTGGACGGGGGAGGATTCGAACCTCCGTAGCCCGCAAGGAGCGGCAGATTTACAGTCTGCTGGTTTTAGCCACTCACCCACCCGTCCGGAAAGATCGCGGCATTTCACGCTGGCCGTAACTTTCTTATCGCCGGGCGCTATGACGAACATTTTCCAGCTACTTCGTTAGCCGGGTTAACCTTCTCAAAACTTGCGGAAATCAATGTGAAGTAAAAACACAAATAGAGCTCGTGTCAAAAGACACCAGCCCGTTGATTTTTACTGCCCGGATTCGCTCCGCCTCATTCCCCGAAAAACCCCTGCAACATCTGGTGGAGCTGGCGGAGGGAATTGAACCCCCGACCCTCTGATTACAAATCAGATGCTCTACCAGCTGAGCTACGCCAGCACGCTCAAACCGAGTAAGAATAGCAGAAGCTCGGGGAGGATTGCAAGCGCCGTTCGAGCACGCTGGGGGCCACCGCTGTGGATAATCCTAACCCCGCTTCCGCAGCGCCACTAGGTCAACACAGTCGGGCTGTTACCGACGGGGGCCGTTTCGCCCGCTGGGGCCCACTTACGATATAACGTTACCATGAACACCGTCTCGGACATGTCTGGCGCAAACACTCTAGTGCCCAGAACCAAGCCCCAATTCATCGCCTTCGCAACTGCTGTTGGTTTGGCAATTCTAGCTTTGCTGGCGTATTTTACGTGGTTCCACCCGGCAATTCCTGGACGGAATGCTCTGCTGTCTTTGATGCCTGGCGACGCACCCGCGGTACTTTTCATCGATCTCGCGGAGCTTCGCCGGTCGCCATTTTTTGCCGACCTGCTCGCCTGGGCGCCCAAGCCCGACGCTGACCAGGAATATCGTCAGTTCGTTCGCGACACTGGTTTCGATTACGAAAGGGACCTCGAACGAGTGGCTGTTGCTTTTGAACAGCAGGGTGCGCAGAAGATTTTTTATGCTGTGGGCGACGGTCATTTTAACGAAAAAAAAATCAAGGCTTATGCGGCAAAAAATGGCCCGCTGCAAAAATCCGGTGGCGGGGAAATTTTCTCTTTGCCGATGGTCGGCAGCTCTGCGCGTGTTTCATTCATGTTCTTGACGAAAAACCGCCTGGCATTTACGAACAGCCAGGACTTTGGATCATGGCTACATGGCGCAAAAGCAGTCAGCGACGCCGAGTGGCGGGAACGATTCGCGCGTGTGGCTGGCTCTCCCGTTTTTGCGGTGATACACAATGAGGCTCTGAAAGACGCTTTTGGCGCCGATCCCCCCTCGCAGGATTTGGCGCGGCGAGCCACCGGTGGCTTTTCGTCTCCGCAACTATCGTCGCTGCTGGCGCAGTTGCAGTGGCTTACGGTAGCCGGAAAACCGGAAAACAATAAGTTGCGTGTGGCCCTGGATGGCGAAAGTCTGGAAGACAAAAACGCTCAGCAGCTTGCCGATTTGTTGAATGGCGTCGCGCTGCTAGCCCGCGCGGGACTTAGCAACGCGAGAACCCAGCAACAACTCGGCGCAGCCACACAGCAGTCTTATCTGGCCTTGCTAAAAAGCGTCGAGGTTTCTCGAATTGATCGCCCGGATACGAAATCGGTGCGCCTGATGTTTGACGTTACGCCCGATCTTCTCAAATCCGCTCAAATTTATGCCCCTGCGGCACCTCCTGTGGCAAAGTAGAACGACAATTCCGGAGATTTTATCGCTTGATAGGGATTCTGAATCCCCGCTCCTTAAATATAGTTGTAGTTATCATATCATTATAGTAATATTGTCTCTGTTCGTCGCCACGCGGCTCCAAAACGTCCCAGGACACCTTTCAACGAGCTTTCTATCGAAGAAATCATCTCCCTTACCTGCCGTTTTTCTCAACCGATACACGTTTCCGCCCCTTAGGTCTTGTATTTCAACAACTTGCCTGCATTTTGAGCGTTTCCAGTAAATACCTGTGTTTTCATGATCTTGTGAACTCGTTGTGCTTTCCAACACTCGACATTGTTTGTTTTCAACGCTTTGTGGACTCTTTTGGCAAAAACACCGGGGGGTGGGTACCCGAGTAGGCAGTCCGGTGCATTCTGTGGTGCCGATAGCCGTGGCTTACAGGTCGAGGGGCTTGAGCGGAACTTGCTGCGAGGCGACCAGCAACTGGCCAAGAAATTCGAAACCTCGCGGGCGGCGATTGAGGGCTTCTTCAGCGGATAGTCGCACCAGGTCGGGATTATTGTTTTCTTGCGACACGTGAGCCAGGACGAGATAACGTGCGTGACCGTCAAAACCTTCCGGGTCGCAAAGATATTCGCTGACCGCATGATTGGAAAGATGGCCGGTGCGGCTGAGTACCCGTTGCTTCACCACCCAGGGATAGGGGCCAACTTTTAACATGTCCAGATCGTGGTTGGATTCAAGCAGCAGGCAATCGGAATCGCGCAGATGGACTTTCACTAGTTGGGGCAGATAACCAAGATCGGTAACCAGCGCCATTTTGGCACCCTGGCAGCGAAACGTGAAACCGATGGGGTCGACGGCATCATGCGGAATGGCGAAAGCGTGTACTTCGATATCTCCGACCATGAAGCGCTGGCCGGCATGAATGGTTTCAATGCCCACGATGCGTTTGCCAAAAGTTTCGGGCAGGCAGCGGCGCAGAGAGTCGAGAGTCGGCTCGGTGACATACAGAGGAGCTTTCCAGAGCGCCAGCATTTGCGGCAAACCGTTGCAGTGATCAGCGTGTTCGTGAGTGATAAGAATACCGTCGAGGTGATTGACGGTCATTTCAATGGCGGCGAGTCGCGCAAGAGTTTCGCGCTTACCTAAACCAGCGTCAATCAGGAGTCGGGTGCGCGCCGTCTCGAGTAAGGTGAGGTTGCCTGAGCTGCCGGACGCCAGAATGGATACCCGTAAGCCGATCGATACTCTCCCAAAACCGCAGCGAAACAAGAGCGAAGACGAATTTGGAGCATGATGGCAGAGAGTAATGAGAAGGTCAACGATTTATGGCGAAAAAGTTCGCGGTTGCTAAGGAAATTGCGTCGGGCACATCCTCGCCACCTAGAAAATGCGAACGCGCTAGCAGGCCAGGCGCGCGCGGTCGAGCGCAAAACCGTTGAGGTTGCCGAGCACGGTGACGGCAGTATCCTCAGCGCGAAAATATTGCCGCGCCAGTGATTGAAGTTGTTCGCGGGTGACCGCTTCGATAGAGTCCAGGATTTCGTCTAACGAATAGAAACGTCGGAAATACAGCTCCTGGCGCGCGAGGTTGGACATGCGCGCGCTGGTGGATTCCAGCGAGAGCATCAAGGAACCCTTGAGATGATTTTTGGAACGAGTGAGTTCTTCTTCGGTAACCAGGGATTTTTTTAGATCGTGAAATTCGCTGACGATCAGGTCCAGCACCTGGCCAACAGTTTCTTTTGCGGAGCCGGCATAGACGGTAAGCATGCCGGCGTCGGAATAGGGAGTAATTTCGCTGAAGACCGCGTAGGCCAGCCCACGCTTTTCGCGAATATTCTGGAATAAACGCGAAGACATACCGCCGCCTAAAAGATTGTTCAGGACAGCAACGCCAAAGCGATCCTCGTGACCCAGCGGAACTGATGGAACGCCGACGCAGAGATGCACTTGCTCGAGGTCGCGTTTCTTTTCGAGGTGAATCGGAGCTTCGGTGCACGGAGCGATATGCGGAGCATGCTGCCCGCTCGGTTGGAGATGCCCAAATTCACGAGTTACCAGGTCAAGAACCTGTTCGTGGGCCACATTGCCGGCGGCGGTGACGACTAAGTGATCCGGAGCAAACCACGATGCGAAGCGCGTTTTTAACACCTGGCGATTAAAGTTTTTTACCGTTTCAGGCGTGCCGAGTATGGGACGGCCGAGAGGGTGTTCGGGCCAAAACCCCCGAGTGAAAACTTCGTGCAAAAGATACTCGGGGTTGTCCATGTCCATCTTGATTTCTTCCAGGATGACTTGCTGCTCCTTGGTAACGTCCCCGGAATCAAAATTGGGGCGCAGGATGAGATCGGCGATAACGTCGAAGGCGATGGGAAGATGTTCATCGAGAACTTTGGCGTTGAAGCAGATTTGTTCCTTGGAGGTAAAGGCGTCGAGCATGCCGCCGACGGAATCCATCTCACGCGCGATAGCTTCTGCGGAGCGGCGCTCAGTGCCTTTGAAAACCATGTGCTCGATAAAATGAGCTAGCCCATTTTCGTCGGGTGATTCGCCGCGGGAACCGCTGCGAACCCATACGCCAACGGAGACGGAGCGCACGTGCGCCATGTTCTCGGTGATTACCACCAGGCCATTGGGCAGGGCGTGCTTTTTGATATCGCGAGTTTCTGTGGGCATTACCTGATTGTGACACAGGCAGGCGAAGCGTGGCGATAGCGATGGCGCGCGAGATTGTTTTGGGAGGTGTAACAGAGACTAGAGAAGCTTCTCAGCGGGATTTAATTCTCCGTATTCGCTGGTGTAGAAGAGCGGCACATCCGCGTAGGTGCCCTTGTCGCGCTGGTAGACTTCGCAGCTATCGAATGGTTTGGAATACACATGAATGCTGACGGCACGCTGATTAAATTCAGGTGCGTTGATCACTTCATGAACCGGCTCGAGCGGATTGACGTAGGAGGGATGGGTAGGATCCATTTCATAGGCGTCGGTGGGAACAATTTTGCAGGTGCCGCGGGAAGGGTCGCGCTGCTCGACGCGATAATTTTGTACGCGGAGACGGCCAACGGGAGCGGACATCCAGCAATTCTGATCACGATGGTTATGGACACGGCTATGCTGGCCAATCTCCCAACAGACGGTCATGCACTCGAATACATCGTTTTTGAAAATCAGGTTGCGGGTGTAGCTGCCTTTTGAGAAATAGCAATACTTGTGGATGGTTTCGGGCAGGACAGAGTGGCGCAAAATGTAATCCTGGACGGCTTCGAGCGAGAAATCTTTTGCGGGAATGGCCGCGAGACCGTTAACCCAGTCCTGGATGTTGAGTTTTTCGACTGCGATATTCTCAGTTTTGGGTCCAGTTGTTGAGCCAGCCATGGAGCCCTCCAAGGCGATGCTGCAAAAAAGCTGTCACGCCTAATTATAACGCCGTTTCTGGACGGTGGAGTTTGTAGACAAGAACATGAGGACTGTTCGGAGTATTCTTGAAGCTGGAGCCAGCTGCGCGTGACCGTGTCACAAAACAATGAATTGCTCGGCAAGACCAGGGAAGAGTTGCGTGAGCTGTGTGTGTCGCTGGGAGAGCCGGCGTATCGCGGCGAACAGATTTACCGCGCTCTTTACGCGGAAAGAAAATTTGATCTCAAGCAGGTGAGCAACTTACCGGCTGAGTTGCGGGAACGGCTGAGCGGTTCCGGACTGGTTACATTGCCGGAAGTGAAAAAAAGATTCCAGTCCGCGGATGGGGCGATCCGTTACCTTTTCGAGTTGGGACCAAGCGGGAAAGACAAGACGCGGCCAGCTTCGGTGGAAGCAGTGTTTATGCCAAGCCAAGGCCGACAAACGATTTGCGTTTCGACGCAGGCGGGCTGCGCGGTGAATTGCCAATTCTGTTTGACGGCGCAACTGGGATTGATTCGCAACCTGTCGCCGGGAGAAATCCTGGCGCAAATACTGATTGCACTGGAAGAGAACAAAGACACGCTGGTGCCGCACACGAATATCGTGTTCATGGGGCAAGGCGAACCGCTGCTGAATTATGACGCGGTGTTGACGGCGTGCAAGATTTTGCAGGATCCGGCGGGAGTGGGGATACCGGCAAAACGGGTAACGATTTCGACGAGCGGGATCGTGCCGGGAATCGAGCGGCTGGCGGCGGAGAGCGAGCGGCCAAAGCTGGCGATTTCGCTGAATGCGTCGAACGACGAGCAGCGCGACGCGCTGATGCCCATCAATCGCAAATATCCGCTCACTGTGTTGCTGGGAGCTTGCCGAAAATATCCGTTGCGCAACTGGGAATTTTTGATGTTTGAGTACGTGATGCTTGGCGGGATCAACGACACGCTTGACGACGCGAAGAGGGTCGTGAAGCTGCTTGCGGGACTGAAGTGTAAGGTCAATTTGATTCCCTGGAATCCGGGGGATCTGCCTTACCGTGAGTCTTCGGAGGAAGCTATTGCGGAGTTTCAGGAACTTTTGATTGATCGCGGCATTGCGACTTTCGTGCGCCGGTCGCGTGGTCGAGACGTGATGGCTGCTTGCGGGCAACTGGCGCTACTCAATGACACGCCCGCTGCCAGGAGCGGATCAAATTTGATCACGCTGTAGCGAGCGCCCGATATCCGCCTGAGGCTGCTCACCCTCGAGTTATTTTCTGGCCCAATGCCTATGCTCGAATGCCTATCACTGACATCATGCGGCCACTTTCGCTACCCTGTTTGCGATAACTGAAAAGAAGATCAGGGCGACACGCAGTGCAAAGATCATTTACAAAAATATTTTGCGGACGCAGGCCTGCGGCCAGCAATTGAGCGCGATTGGCTTTGCGCAAATCGAGGCGAACATTTTTCGGAGGCGGTTGATGGCCGGGGGGGAACTGGTTGAGCCATTGCAGAGGATTGGGTTCATCACCGGTGCGCAATTCGTCAAACCATTCGGGAGCATCGGCAAATTGGGAATGGAAAGCGGTGGCGACTTCCGTGCCAACTTCGTAGCAGCATCCTCCAATGGCAGGACCGATGGCCGCCAATAGATCGCCCGGGTCGGTGTTGAATTCCATTTTCATGCGGCCGATAGTTTTTTCCACGATGCGCTGGAGTGTGCCGCGCCAACCAGCGTGAACGGCAGCGACCGCGCGCTTTTTTGGATCGAGCAATAAAATTGGGACGCAATCCGCGGTTTGAATACCGAGGAGAAGATTCGGAGTATTGGTAATAGACACGTCCGCGTTGGCCGGCTCATTAGGCGCAGAAGAAAAACCACACACCACATCGGAATGGAATTGCTTCAGTGAAACAAGATTGAGTTCATTGGCGGCAAGCGCCGATTGAAAGAGTTTGCGGTTTTTCTGAACATTTTCGCGGCTATCCCATTCGGTGAATCCGAGGTTCAGCACGTCGGTGCCGTTGAGAGGGCTTAACCCTCCTTGAGAGGTGCTGAAGCCGTGGATCAACCAGGGGAACGCGCTGAAGGCCGGGACTTGAAGAAAGGCCACGCCTTCCGCAGATGTGTGGAGTTTCCAACCGTCGCGCGGGGCCGGCGGCTTATTCCTGGGCGTTCGCGTTCTCGATAACGTTTTCGTCTTCGTGGGCGTCACAATAGTCCCAGTATAATCGCGGTGGGAGTGAACTGCTTGCGGGAGGCATTTTGATTGTTGGAATAGGGGTGGACATCGCGGAAGTGGCGCGGATACGCAGCGCCATAGAAAAACGCGGCGAGGCATTTCTGCGACGAATTTACACGGCGGGAGAAATGGCGTATTGCGAGCGATTTAAAAATAAATTTGAGCGCTATGCGGGGCGGTTCGCGGCGAAAGAAGCGGCGATGAAAGCTTTAGGCACCGGCTGGCGGCATGGGGTGCGCTGGGTGGACCTGGAAGTAATCCGCGAAAAGAGTGGGCGGCCGACATTGGTAATCAGAGGCGAAGCGGGGAAGATCGCGGCGCGCTTAGGCGTGAAGAATGTTGCCGTCAGCATCACACATACCGCGGAACAGGCTCTGGCACAGGTGATTTTTGAAGGGTGAGAATTTTTTGTGTTATGCGAATGCGCGCGCTCGCAATGCAGGCCTGATCGATTCTTCAGGCTCTCCGATTAAATCATTTCCTTGGACAGCCCGGACACGAACATTTACCCATTGATTGGCAGGCCAATGGCCGCGCAATCGTGCACGCAAATAATTCGCGGAGAGCGCGGGGGTGTAGCCAGATTCTTCGTGAGGGAGTCTTACATCCGTGGGTGGGCTTTCACGGAAGGAGTCATCGTTTGCAGAACTGTTCGCCGAACGGAGGGTAAGGACACGCAATTGAGTGCCGATTTGTTCATTGCGAAACGCAACGGACTTGCTTTGGCCGAGGGCACGCAGTTCTCGCGCGCGATTTTTTATGACTGCAGCTGGAACTTCATTGGCAAGCGCGGCCGCCTGCGTACCGGGCCGCTTGGAAAATGAGAATACGTGGAGATAGGTAAGTGGGAGACTTTCGATGAATGCGAGCGTGGTGGAGTGGTCTTCGTGGGATTCACCGGGAAATCCGGCGATGACATCCGCTCCAATGGCGGCGTGAGGCAAATGTTCGCGGATTAAATGGGCGCGGCGGGCATAGTGTTCCGCGCGATACCAGCGATGCATGGCCGCGAGAACGCGATCGACTCCGGATTGCAGGGGCATATGAAAGTGCGGCGCCATGCGATCATTTGCGGCGAAAAATTCTATGAGGTCAGCGGTGACGTCCATGGGTTCGATGGAACTAACGCGCAAGCGTTCAAGGGGCGTTTCGTTGAGAATGCGGCGCAGCAACGCTGGGAAGGTGACGCGAGGGCTCAGATCTCGTCCGTAGGTTCCAATATTGATGCCGCTGAGAACGATCTCTTTTACACCTGAATCGCAAAGTTGGTTGACCTGCTGCAGCACTGTTTCGCCCGGCAGGCTGCGGCTTTTTCCGCGGACTTGGGGGATCACACAGTACGCGCAACGAGAGTCGCAGCCGTCCTGAATTTTGAGCGTGGGGCGGGTGTGATTTCCTTGGGCGTTGAACACCGGAGAACTCGTGAGCGGTTTGCGCTCAAATTCACCGGTTAAGATTTGTGCCGGCGATTCTTGCAGCGCGTCGGAAGCAAGTTGCAAGGAAAGAACGGGAACAACATCTTTGGAGACTGATGTGATGGAAAGATTTTCGATGATTCCTGGCAATTCCGGCTTGTGCGAATTTCCTACTACCCAGGCCACGCCAGGAAGTTGGGCTACTTCTTCGGGGGCACGCTGGGCGTAGCACCCGGTGACAATCACGCGTGCGGCATGATTTTGCGCGCTAATTTTCCTGATTGCGTCTCGGGCTTGCGCGTCCGCAGCGGCGGTAACGGTGCAGGTGTTTACGACCACGATATCGGCCGCGGCTTTGGCTGCCGGCGTGTAGCCGCGTTCCCGCAATTGAACTTCGAGTGCGGCGCCATCGGCTTGCGTGGCACGACAACCAAACTGCTCAATGTAGAAAGTCGGCATGACTTCGATTTACGGCACGTGAGTTTTACAGGCGTTGTCAGGCCGGAAAAGCCAGCACCAACGCCACATTTATTTGTTGATGCCTTGCGCGGTAGCAGCTTCGGCATAACCGCGGGGATGTTTCTGCTTCCAGCTCCACGCGGAGGAAATAATTTCTTCCAACGAGGAGTGCGTGGCTTCCCATCCCAGCATGGTTTTCAGCTTTTCCTTGCTGGCGACCAGGACAGCGGGATCGCCGGGCCTGCGCGGAGAAAGTTGCCGCGGAATTTTTCTGCCGGTGACGCGCTCCGCAGCTTCGATGACTTCGAAAATGGAATAGCCGCGACTGTTGCCGACATTAAAAGCTTGGCCCGCGACGCAATCAATTTCCTGAAGTGCGCGCACGTGGGAGTCGGCAATATCGAGAACGTGAATATAATCGCGCACGCAGGTGCCGTCGGGCGTGGGGTAATCGGTGCCCATGACTTCCACATGGGGGATTGCACCGCTCGCCGCGTCCAACACGAGGGGAATCAAATGCGTTTCGAGGCGATGCGCTTCGCCGCGCTGCTGCGATGCGCCGGCAGCGTTGAAGTAGCGTAGAGTGACGTAGGCCAGCCCGGTGTAAGCACGGTAGTCACCGAGGATCTGTTCGAATACCAGCTTGGATTTGCCATAGGGGTTGATGGGATTTTGGCGGTGATTTTCCGGGATGGGTACGATTTCAGGTTCGCCGTAGGTCGCCGCAGTGGAGGAAAAGATAAATTTGTTCACTCCGTGGCGAATCATGGCGTCGAGAAGATTCACGCCGCAGGCAATGTTTGCGGCATAAAAGGTGCTGGGTTCGCGAACGGACTTGGCGACCAGGGCTTCGCCTGCGAAGTGCATCACTGCGTCAATTTGATGCGTGGCAAAGACATCTTCGATTTGAGAGCGCACGGCTAAATCGGCAAGGCAAAAAACCGCACCGGGAGGAACGGCTTCGCGATGTCCCTCCAGCAGGCTATCCAGCGCAATAACGCTTATTCCCCGCGCCAACAGCACCTCACTGCAAATACTGCCGATATAGCCTGCAGCGCCGGTGACCAGAACGTTCAATGAATATCTCCTGTGGAGGCCGCTCTAAACGGAAGAAGCCACGTCATCGCCATGAAAGCAGAAAACTGCCGACGTAAAACGCTAACAGAATGGATGCGGGTTGTCAGTATGAGCGATCAGGAATGGGTAAAGAAGGGAATGCTAGCTCTGGGCCATGCGGCGCTGGAAGGTCAGAAGTATGAGGTCAGCGCGGCGGCGAACGCCAAATTTGCTGAGCAAATTGGAGACATGAAATTTTACGGTGCGCTCGGCAATGTTCAGACGGCTGCCAATCTCTTTATTGGAGAGGTTTTCGAGGAGTGAATCGAGCACCTCCTGTTCGCGGCGACTCAGATTGGTGACGGAATCGGATTTCAGGCGGCGGCCCTGCCCGGTAAGTATGGAATCCACGAAACCGGAAAGGAGTTGCCGGGGCACCCAAAAACCACCGCTGGCCACTAATGGCAGAGCGCGGGTGAGTTGCTCGCGAGCTTCCGCGTAGGTCAACAGGCCCTTAACACCGCTACGAAGTAGCGCGTAGCTATTGCCGTCGTTGTGTTGTTCTCCAACAACGATCAGGCGGGCTTCAGGAAAGCGTTCCATCAGGTTCGCGAGGAGTGCGCCGGTGGCAGGCTTGGAGGCGTGCGCATCGATCACGTAGACCTGTGCGGGAGGCGGTTCGAAGCTGCGAAGATCGGGCGCCAAGGTCGATTCCAGTTGAGTGGAAATAACTTTGAAGTCTGCCTTAGCGAGAATGCGTTCAAACTCGCCGAGCACAAGAGGATGGGGCGAGAGGATGCAAACGCTTAATTTGGGACTTGCACGCTTGGTAGCCACAGTTTGTCTAGCCACAGTTTGCCTGATCACAGTTTGTCTAGCCACAGTCTGCCTGATTGCAGCGTAGTGAAAAGTCGGGGCAGGGGCAAGGCTATTGGCGACAAGTGTTCTTGAACCGTCACGTAACGGCTACGAGGCATTTTGCCTCAAATAGGCTGGCGGTCGGCGAGGGAAATCGCCATTCAGGGGGGTAAAACGGACGTTTAATGGATGGCATTCGGTTCCGATCATGAACGCGGTTAAAATATAGGGACGGCGCGAACCCCCTAAAGGTGTCACCTTTTCCACGACGAAAATGCGGGATTTCACCAAATCGGCGCAAGCTCTGCGGGAGTTACTTTCGCAGCGCATCCTCGTGCTCGATGGCGCGATGGGAACGATGCTGCAGCAGCGCGATCTGACCGCGGAAGACTTTGGCGGAGCAGCGCTGGAGGGCTGCAATGAAAATTTGGTTCGGACGCGGCCGGATGTGGTTCTGGACATTCACAGAAAATATTTTGAAGCGGGATCGGACATTGTCGAAACAAACAGCTTTGGCGGGGCGCCTATTGTGCTGGCTGAATACGGATTATCTGGCGACGCGCACGTACTGAATAAGCTTTCGGCGGAGTTGGCGCGGCAGGCTGCGGACGAACTGAGTACCAGCGGGAAACCGCGATTCGTCGCGGGCGCCATGGGGCCGACGACGAAGGCTATCACGGTGACGGGTGGCGTAACGTTTGAGGAGTTGCGGAGCGCTTACTACACGCAGGCACACGGGTTGGTGGAAGGCAGCGTGGACCTGCTGCTGGTAGAAACCTGCCAGGACACGCGAAACATCAAAGCGGCAATTCTGGCGATTCAGCAACTTTCCAAAGAAATCGGCACGCAGGTTCCTTTCATTGTGTCGGTCACGATTGAGCCGATGGGGAGCATGCTGGCCGGGCAGACGGTGGAGGCGTTGTGGGCGTCGTTGCGGCATGCCAAGCCATTGGCGTTTGGTATGAACTGCGCAACCGGGCCGGAGTTCATGACCGATCACATTCGCACGCTGAGCCAACTGACGGATGCGTACGTGTCGTGCTACCCGAATGCCGGCTTGCCAGATGAAGAAGGAAAATATCTGGAGACGCCGACGACGCTGGCCGCGCAGCTTGAAAAATTTGTCGATCATGGATGGTTGAATTTTATTGGCGGATGCTGCGGGACGACGGAAAAACACATTCGGGCAATTTCTCAGATGGTGCAGGGCAAGAAGCCGCGACAACGGCCGTCTGAAACTCATCGCGCGATTTATTCAGGAATTGAAACGATTGAAGCGGATGAGCAAACGCGGCCATTGCTGGTGGGTGAGCGCACCAACGTGATTGGGTCGCGGTTATTCAAGAATCTGGTTGCGGAAGAAAAGTGGGAAGAGGCTAGTGAAGTGGCGCGGCGGCAGGTTCGCGGCGGCGCGCACATTGTGGACGTATGCCTGCAAAGCACGGAACGTGACGAGAAGAAAGATATTGAGCCGTTTTATGAAAAATTGATTCGCAAGGTGAAGACGCCGGTGATGATTGACACCACCGATCCTTCGGCGATTGAGATTGCACTTACGTATTGCCAGGGCAAATCGATTATCAATTCCATCAACCTCGAGGACGGCGAAGAGAAATTCGAACGCGTGGTGCCGCTGGCGCACGATTTTGGGGCGGCCGTGGTGGTGGGTTGCATCGATGAAGATAAAGAGCAGGCGCAAGCTTTTACGCGCGAGCGCAAATTGGCGATTGCGCAGCGCAGCTACAAACTGCTGACGGAGAAATATGGCTTAGGGCCGGAAGACATTATTTTTGATCCGCTGGTGTTTCCGTGCGCGACTGGGGATGAAAATTATATTGGCGGGGCGGTTGAGACCGTCGAGGGGATTCGATTAATCAAGCAGGCGTTGCCGGATACGCGGACGATCCTGGGCATTTCCAATGTGTCCTTTGGATTGCCGCCTGGCGCGCGGGAAGTGGTCAACTCAGTTTTTCTTTACTACTGCACGAAGGCTGGACTCGATCTGGCAATTGTGAATACCGAAAAGCTGGAGCGGTTTGCTTCGATTCCAGAGCACGAGAGACGATTGGCTGAAAATTTGTTGTTCTCGCATCCACCGACGAATGTGCCGGCGGGGCATCCGCAAGCGGCGATGTTGGCGAATGCGCCGAAAGATTGGCGCGCGCAGAGTAAAGAACAAAAAGCAGCGGTCAATCAATACTACATCGCGGCGATCGCGGAGCATTTTCGAACGGCGACCAAGAAGCAGAAAATCAGCGCCGCGGATTTGCCGCTGGATGAACGGTTAGCCAACTACATTATCGAGGGCACTCGCGACGGGCTGGTTGCCGATTTGGAGCGTAAACGCGGCGAAGGAACTGCGCCGCTGGATATTGTGAATGGGCCGCTGATGGCCGGCATGGCGGAAGTGGGGCGACTGTTTAACGCGAACGAATTGATTGTCGCGGAGGTGTTGCAATCGGCGGAGGCGATGAAAGCGGCGGTCAGCCATCTTGAGCAATTCATGGAAAAGGCGGACACCGCGAAGCGCGGGAAGGTCGTGCTGGCAACGGTAAAAGGAGATGTGCACGATATCGGCAAAAATCTGGTGGAAATTATCTTCAAGAACAACGGATACGACGTTGTGAATCTGGGGATTAAAGTTCCGCCGGAAGAATTGATCAAGGCTTACAAACAGCATCAACCTGATGCGATCGGTCTGTCTGGATTGCTGGTGAAGAGCGCGCAACAGATGGTGATCACGGCGAACGATTTGAAAGACGCGGGGATCATGGTGCCGTTATTGGTAGGCGGCGCAGCGCTTTCCGCAAAGTATACGCAAAACAAAATTGGGCCGACCTACGGCCAGGCGGTTTTTTACGCCAAAGATGCGATGACTGGACTGCGGCTGATGAATGAGCTGATGGATCCGGGCACGCGCGATGAGGTGATGCACCAGCATACGTTCTCTGGGGATGGCGTCAGGGTGTCAACGACGGTGGTGGTGAATACAGCGCCTGCGGTGACGCGTTCACCAAAAGTTCGCGCGGATTTGCCGATACCGGAGGTGGCCACGCTTGAGCGGAAGGTTCGATTGGTTCCTGATTTGAGAGATATTTGGAGCTATATCAATCCTTATATGTTGTATGGCCGGCACATGGGTTTTCGCGGAGATTTTGTGAAGCGCTATGCGGAACGCGAAGCGAAAGCTGTGGAGTTGTACGAAAGCATGGAAGAAGTGAAAGCGGAAGCGGCCCAGTTCATGAAGGTGCGCGCGGTGTGGCAATTTTTTGAGGCTGAGGCGCAAGGCAATTCCATACAGCTGTTTGCGCCCGGTAAGAGCGAAGCGGTGCACACGTTTCAATTTCCGCGGCAACGGGTGGGTGACCAATTATGTTTGAGCGATTACATTTTGCCGGCGCGGGATGGAAAACGGGATCACCTGGCGTTGTTCGTGGTGACCGCAGGTGAAGGCGTGCGGGAGCGTTCGGAAAAAGCGAAGAATGACGGCTATTACTTCAAGTCTCACGGATTGCAGGCGCTGGCGATTGAGTCGGCGGAGGCCTGCGCGGAGTGGTTGCATCGCAGGATACGCGAAGATTGGGGCTATCCGGACCCGCCGGATGTGACGATGGCGCAACGATTCACTTCGCGATATCGCGGAAAGCGTTACAGCTTTGGGTATCCGGCGTGCCCGAACCTGGAGGATCAAGTTGGACTGTGGCAATTGCTCGCGCCGGAGGAAATCGGCGTGCAATTGACGGAAGGTTTCATGATGGATCCGGAAGCGAGTGTGAGCGCGCTGGTGTTTCAGCATCCGGACTGCACTTATTTTAGTGCTGAATTAGAGGTTAGAGATTGAGGTTCGAAATTAGAGGTTCGAAACTAGAGGTTCGAGATTAGAGGTTAGAAGTTTGATAAAAAAATCGACGCGCGGCTATTTGATTTGTCTTTGCAGGTAATCGCGGACTGCGTGGTAAGAGGTTAACTCGGGCATTTCCATCAAGTCGATTTGGGTATTGAATTCCTCCTCCAGCACGGCGATTAGCGTGACGGCGGCCAATGAATCCCAGGCCGGGACGGATTCCACGCTAGCCGTGTGAATTTGATCCGGGCCCAGGGCAGGAAACACGGACGCGAAGCAGCGCGTCAGACGGTCATCCAATTCAGGCATCTACGGTTCCTCCACGCGATGAAACAGCGGCGGGGCTTTTTCCAAAAACGAGGTGCGCGATATTTTCAGGCCCGGCTGCGGCGGCTCGCCGACTAATTCCAGAAAAAAATCCTGCGTCGGGCCGTTTCTTTCGGTGGGCTGAAAGTCAAAAACTGCTTCATCGGCATCAAATTTTTCAAAAAGGCGCTTGAGGCTATGATGCTCGATGCGGCGCGAAAAAGCGCGGCAACTCATTACCCAGGCGGCCACGTGCAGTTTCTTTTCGTGGGCCTTGCCAAGCAAGACGGCGATTTTCCCAAGTGGCCCGTATTTATCCTGATAGGTTACGGTGACCAGGAAGCTGGCAGGGTCGGCGAGGAATTTAGTCCACTCCGATTCGCTGAAACGTTTGCCATTCAAATTGAATTGATTGGTTTTGTTGACCAATTCGAAGGCGCGGCCGTCTTTGGGGCGCTTGGTGAAATCAAATGAAACAAAAGCGTCGGCGCGTTTCAAAAATTCGTCGGAGGCGTTGCCATCCTGGCCCAGGGCGTCGAGTAAGGGGGCCGCGCTGCGCAGACTTTCAAGGCGGATCACGTCTTCTTTTGAAATAGCGGTCTTGCCAAAAGATGCGCGGAGATTTGCGAGCAAGTCGCACACAGACTGGTAGTCATCTTTTTTGAAAACAAGACATTCCATGGCGGGAAATGCGGCCTTTACTTCCGCCGCCTCCATGGGGCTGTCATCAATAAAAACGACTGCCTCGGGGCCGATATTCCAGGATTTCAAAATTCGCTGCACGGAATCCGATTTGCGGTGCCAATGCACTTCGAAGGGGAATACCTTCTCTTTTTTGAGGAGCAAATCTTTACGGTCGAATGCCTGCTGGACGAGGGCAGCATCATTTTTGCTGGCGACACCAACAAGAACGCCGGCACTGGCGAGCGAGGAGAGAAATTGTTGGTATAAACCGTGAATATGGCTGTGGTGCTCGAGACTCCAATTGACACCGTCAACGCCAACTTCACCAAGAATTCCGGACCACAGGGTGTCATCGAGATCGGTGATTAAACCTTTTTTGGGGCTTCGCGCCTGCAGCAATGAGGCCATCGCTTGGGCAAGCGCTGAGGCGTGAGGCAATTTGTAGGGAAAGCCGCTGAGAATTTCGGATTTGATATCAAATCGAGCAGCGGGTGGAGATGCGGAATCCAGGGCTTGTGAATCCAGAATTCGAATGCCGGGCTCTTCGGAGAGATCGGCCGCAAATTTCGCGAGCGACAGTAGCAATTTTGTTTTTTCTGCGCCGTTAATATTTGGAGGGGTGTAAAACAACGGCGGTAATGGAATGGTGGGCAAGGAAACCACGACCGGCACTGAACGCGCCGCTGTTTTTAATGCACGCTGCAAACGAGACAGCTGACGATCCACGGAAGAAACGACCTCGTGGACATCGGAAATTTGCCAGCCACCCAGTTCGCGGATGCCCAAGCGTGAATCGAGATCGGGCCACTCCAAGGGGACTGCCAATCCATCCAGACCTTTGGCGTCAAGCCGCTCCAGAGATCCAGCTAAATCGCCGAACAGGCCGGTTTTAATTTCGATGCGGTTTTCGGGAAACAACTGTCGCAGATGAGCGGATAAAAAGTTTTGCAAATGCAGCGGAGTAAAGCCGCAAGCCAAAAACATTCGCAGTAATTTGGCGTCCTGCGCGACTGGCTTTCGTGAAATTTCCAGGGCTTCGATAAGGTTCATAACTGCCTTAACCCATTAAGTTCGCATTGAGTATTTTGAATCTCAAAAAACATCCAGGTACATCGATAATAGAGGCTCGGATGGTAGATCGGCATGACCGGTGGACCACAAGGTCAGATAGGCGTGCAGAACGCGGCGAGTACTCTGAAATCGCGCTTTTTTGAACGGTTCCATGTCGGCATAACCCAAAACCGGAACGGTTGCCAGCCGAACGCCAGCGCTGGCTGCTTTCTTTAGAAACTTTTGAAGGAGACCTTGGCGTTCTTCTGCCGTCAAAGTACCCCAAAGAATATCTTCAATCAGGAGGCACCTGGTGTGCTGTTTGTCGGATATCGACATGATGTAACCAGTGAGCAAGCCGGAGCGGTCTTCCGCGGAAAGAGTCTCGGTGATGGGCTGGGATCGGCCAACACATTGCCATTCGGCTTCAGGCTTGCTCCATATGCGCGCCAAAGGCTGACTGTCTGCTAGTGGAGCAGCTAATTCGAGAAAAATATCGGCAACTTGCTGATTGTTATCATTCGAGTCGTGGGTGTGTTTAGCAGAACGCAAAACGGTAGACATGTAGCGCGCGGAATAAATGCGCGCGACAGGCAATTTGAGGCGGTTGCAACTGCCTACGATCATGGCATTCATCGGTTCGCCATCCACGCAGTAGTTCACCATGCCATCAAAACGCGCCGCGCGGGCTCGATTAACGAGCTCACTCCATAACATGATTCCTAAACCCTTTTTCTTGTACTCGGGCAAGACGGTTAGAAATGTGATGACAATGATTTTTTGATCGCGGCCGTTAAATTTCACATGCCGCGGGAAGCCGGCCACAAATCCCACGGGTTTGGACTCGACATAGATGGCCGGCGCCAAGGAGAAGTCCGCTTCGGGGTACTTGAAGCAAGATGATAGGAATTCGGAGGCGTACAACAACGCCTGGGCGGAATTTTCAGCCCAGGAGGCCTGCATCAAGGAGGCCAGCTGCGTAAAATCTCCACGGAAATTCTCGATGGTTAAGCGAGGCGCTTTAACCGCGGGTGAAATTTCGGTCAACAAAGACTCCGGCACTTACAATGGAATTATAGCTTATTGAAATCAGCGCAGACCGGGGAGAGGGCGTGATTTGCGCTGGGAAGTTAAGTCCCGACAGAGAACGAGCTGACACCTAAATCTCGAAGTTGCAGCCAACTGGGGGTTTATATTTCACGTTTTTGCTAGCTTTTGGGCAACGAATCTTTTCAAGGGCCCTACGATAGTCATTTGCTCGGCATCCAGCTCATCGAAATCGATTTCGCGGCCGAAGTGGTCCTGAATGGCGGTCATCAGTTCCAGTAAACCGAGGGAGTCGACGTATCCGGAAAGAAGAAGGTCGCAATCGTCGGAGAGATCGGCGGGAACTTCACGACCTTGTCCGCGCAAAGATTTGGCTACATATTCCCGCAAAAAATCCTGAACCGCATCCGGCGTCACCGCATTCATAGACCCTCTTCCAACAATTTTTGCATGGCTTTCCGATCGTACTTATTATTTGCGTTGCGGGGCAATCTGTCCATGAAGTGAAATCTGCGAGGAACCATGTATTCCGGCAAATCCTTGGCAACCGCGCTACGTAATTTTTCGAGAGCCGATTCCCAGCCCTCAATAAAGACCTCAACGCCACCAAAACCGCTGTCGGTCTTCGGCCATCCCACAGCGACAACTCCGTCGCAACCGCAAGCATTGCGGACTTTGGATTCGACTTCGCCGAGTTCAACGCGATGACCAAAAATTTTGACCTGAGAATCGATGCGGCCCAGGTGCGTTAGCGGAACATTTCCCAACGGGCGGCGTACTCGATCACCGGTTCGATAATAGATTTCGTTCTTGCCCGGGGGGACCATGAAAGCCGTAGCCGTTTTTGCCGGATCTTTCCAATAGCCGAGAGACGTCTGCGGACCATTCATCAAGAGCTCGCCCTCCTGTCCTGGAGAAACTTCTAGCAAGTTATCGTCCACGACGAGAACACCCATATTGGGGTAGGGATAACCGATCGGCACGATGCCCAATTCTGATTCAGCAGGCGAACGAGAAGGGTCCCAGCGGTATAGCGTGCAGGCGATGGTTAGCTCTGTGGGGCCATAAAGATTTTCTAATGTGGAATTGGGAGCGGCTTCGAGCCAAGCGGTGGCGGAGGACACCGGCAGCGGCTCGCCGCAAAACAGGCTCAGGCGGAGTGAGGGATACTGCCCCGGCTTCAGCATGCCGAGCTGCTTCATAAAGACAGCGGTGGAGGGGACGGAAAACCAAATCGAGAGTTCAGAGTCTTTGATGAATTTGCCGGGTTTGATCAATGTTTTTTGCGAGGGACAAAACACGCAGGCGCCGCGCTCCCACGCGACGAACATGTCAAAGACGGATAGATCGAAAGTCATATCGAACATCTGAGACAAACGGTCGAATTCGCTTACTTGGTAACGTTCGACCATGTAATCCAGAAAGGCAGTGACATTACGTTGAGCCACGGCAACACCCTTGGGAATTCCGGTGCTGCCAGAAGTAAACAGGAGGTAAGCGATGGAATCGATTTCGAAGGGCGGCTCCCGCCAGGTTTGAGCGGAGTTAAGTTCATGGGCAGCAAGAAAAGTGTGTTGTGGCCACTGTTGCCTGTACGAGGTGAAATCCAGAGCATTAGGGGTTACGACGATAAGGGGCGACGAGACGGTCTCCAACAACTTCTTCAGTTGGGGAAGCGAGCCCTCGTCGACGACAATGGACCGGCACCCGGAACGCTCCAACATGACCTGGGTGCGTTCAACGGGAAATGTTCGATTCAACGGCACATAGCCGTTTCCTGCCAATAACGAACCGAGAACGCCAATAAAGGCGGCGGGGCTGCGATACGCGAAAACCGCCGTAAGTGGTGCAACGGCGGGATCGGAATGGGCCTGAATGGTGGCCGCGACGCGACATGCGATCTCACGCAACTCGCTATATTTGAGGAACTTGCTCTCGGCGAACACGGCTGGCCGATCCGCGAATTTCTCCGAGGAACGCAAAAATCCGGACCACAAGGCGCGCTGCACGAGAGCTCCTCACCCTAGAATACCCGACACTTAGTTGGCACGCCCCAGATGATCACCCGATATCCGAGGTGCCAAGGCAAGTATACAATCGATGTGCGGTTCGGATTTTTGGGCTTGGAGGTCGGTTGAGATAAAGATTAAGGGCAAGGACAAGTAGAGTTCGTTTTGGCTGAGAGAGGCAAGTTGTTGCCACTTTGTGAGAAAGGAAGCGTGTAATTCAATGGAGTGCCTAGCTCCGAAATAGTAAGTTGTTTTTTATGTGGCACTTAGTGATTTGTAGGGGGTTGCTGGGCAAGCGCGACTGGTACTAGACGTGCACCCCGAATGGGCCGCACCCTTGCGGATGGCGTCGAGAACGAAGGGGATCCTTGGGTGTTTGGCTGTATGTGGGCTAAATTGAGTTTCTGTAACACGTTTACAGTCTGCCGAGTGGTGGATACACTTAACAACCTTGGGACCTCGCGGGCCCGATCCCAGGTAAGATCTATGTCGAATGGCCTGGAGAACACCATGATGCAACGAAGTTTCGCGGGCCTAATTGTCATTGCAAGCTTGATTTCTGGGCTTGGGGCCTCGGCAATCCGGAGCGCACCCCAGAATAACGACGGTACTCGGTCCACGCAGTCGTCGTCCACGAATGCGGTGGCGACAGATCCAGACTATAAGATCGGTCCGCAAGACATGCTCCGGGTGGACGTTTGGAAGGAACCGGATATCTCGCGGGTCGTACCAGTTCGTCCCGATGGTAAAATAACCTTACCACTGGTAAATGATGTTCAGGCTGCTGGCCTTACGACGACACAACTGGCCGCGAAGATAGCGGAAGGTCTAAAGAAATATATTACCAGCCCGCAAGTAACTGTTGGTGTGACGGAAATCAACAGTCGCAGGATTTTTGTTTCAGGGGAAGTTGCCCGCCCAGGGGCGTTCCCGTTACTGCCCAATATGACGGTATTGCAAGCGCTGTCGAGTGCGGGCGGATTTACGCAGTTTGCGCGAGAAAAGAAGATATACATTCTGCGGATGGAAGACGGCAGACAGGTGAAGCACGCGTTTAATTACAAAGAAGCGGTTTCCGGTAAGAACATAGAGCAGAACATCATCCTCGAAGGCGGCGACGTAATCGTAGTGCCGTAAAAGGAATGAGATGAAACGTTGGATCACATCGGTTTTGAGGAATAGCGCTGTTTTGAGTATAGCGATCAGCGCATTTTGTGTGAACGGAGTGTACGCACAAGACCCACAAGAAGAAAATGGCAAACCAAAGCCCGCGGCGCACGCACCGCTGATCGATCCTAACGCACCGGACACGACCACCGATCCCAATGCACTGACGCCTGATACTTCGCCGCTGACGGGGATACAGAGCCCGGGATTGGGTTCGGTGGAGTTTCGGCACAGCTATTGGGTGCCGGGAGTACAGATAGCTAACACCGTTCAAAGTGGCGGGAACGGGGGAAGTTGGTTCGACACTACGTACCTGGCGGGCAACTTAAGTTTGTCAGAGGCTTGGCCGCACGCGCATCTCGGTCTCAATTATTCTGGCGGCGGGTATTTTTCCAGCGACAACGAGGGGAACGGCACTTACCAGCAACTAGGATTTGTGCAGTCCTTTGACTGGCGGCGCTGGCAGTTAGAGTTTTTTGACGATTTCGCGTACTTACCGACAAGTCAATTTGGTTTTGGCGGGCTGTCTGGTATTGGCGCACCGGGCGTCGCTGGTTCGCTCTCGCCAGCGCCGCCGCTCCTGAACGGAGTATACCTACCCAACCAGACCATCCTGGCCAGCAATGGGCCACGCTACAGCAACTCGTTTGCGGCGCAGGCGAATTTTGCAGTAAGCCCGCGCGGGTCGATTACGCTCATAGGTTCTTATGGCCTGTTACGTTTCACGGATCCTGGAAATATTGATAACGACGATGTAATCGGCAGCATCGGTTACAACTACGCTGTGACGAAAAATGATTCGGTGGGAGTTTTGTATCGCTTCACGGGGTATCACTTCACGGGCCAATCGCAAGCGATCGGCGATCATGTTGTTAATTTAGCGTATGGCCGAAAAATCACCGGGCGGCTTGGCTTGGGGCTTTTTGCGGGCCCGGAGATCGTTACTTTCAGGGTTCCGGTCGGCACCATGACACAGCAGACCAACTTATCGTTCGGAGCGTCTCTGACTTATGGATTTGAATGGGGTGGCGTCAGTCTGGGATACAACCATGGCACAAATGGCGGCAGCGGCATTTTGACGGGCGCTACCGGAGACACTATAAATGCCAATGCGATTCGTCGTATCACACGGCTTTGGAGCGCTCGGGCGAATTTTGGATATGGCCGCGAACACGCGTTTGCGGCGGTGGGAACTGGGATACCCTCATACAACAACTATTATCTAGGGGTGGGGTTGGATCGGCCAATAGGCCGCAATTCGCTTCTTTCTTTTGGTTACACCGCGTATATCGTAAATACCAACCAGGCCGCTTGTGGAATCATAGTGTGCACGGCTGGCACCTATACGCAACATCAACTTGCCGTTGGATATCAGTGGCATACCCGGCCCTTCGTTCTGCGTTAGGAGTTTTTTTGAAGTTCTGTAGTTTGACGACTGGGACAGCAAGTAGTGGGAATTAGCGAGAATCGAAATGTATAAGAGCTACTTTGGCTTAAGAGAGAACCCGTTTAACGTTAATCCCGATCCTCGTTATCTTTACCTGACGAAGCAAATTGAAGAGGCTTTGACGGGTCTCATGTACGGTATTCAGACACGTAAAGGCTTTATCACTCTGACGGGAGAAGTGGGCACGGGGAAAACTACCCTGGTGAACCGGCTTCTGGATTGGCTGCGGCAGCGGCGAACACGGACGGCATTTCTTTTTAACTCGCGGATGAATACCAGCCACTTGTTCGATTTTATTCTGGCTGAATTTGAGATTGCTTGTGAATCGCGCACCAAGAGCCAACAGTTGATGAAGCTGAACCAATGGCTGCTGGAGCGCTACCGTGCCGGGGAGACCGCGGTCCTTATCATCGACGAAGCTCAGAACCTGAGTTACCCGGTGTTGGAAGAGATCCGGATGCTTACGAACCTCGAGACATCCACGGAAAAACTCTTGCAAATCGTGCTGTCCGGGCAGCCGGAACTCGAAGAAAAATTGAAGCTGCCGCAATTGCGCCAACTAAAACAACGCATCACATTACGCTGCAAGACAGCACCGCTTACCAAGGAACAGACCCACGCTTATATCGCCGAACGGTTGCGAATTGCGGGAACGACCGGCGAGCAGATTTTCAGTCCCGAGGCGATGGATACCGTGCACATGTATTCGCTGGGAATTCCACGGGTTGTGAATCTTCTATGCGAACACGCCTTAATTAACACCTACGTGGAACAGGAACGGGTGGTCACTCCAAAAATTGTGGAGGACATCGCACGGGAATTCCAATTGGACGAGATAGAGCCCATTCCGCCTCCAGGGTCCTCGCACATCGACAACGACGTCTACAATTCAGAGACCTTCGTACAAAACCTGGGCGAGGCGCTATCACGGTTTCGCGTCAGTTCTCCGACAGTGTCTTCGGCACGCGAGAAAAAGTAAACTTGCGCCGGTCTGGCTAGTTGAGTTGCCTGGCATAGCTTGGGACTGATGTTAGAGTTTGGTGTCTGAGTTGTCATGTATAGAAACGCCTACGAAGATCGCCCCCGAATTCCATCTCATAGAAAACGTGTAACAATATTTCGGACTGCATGATCCGCCATGTTGAATGAAATTTATTACTTTTTGAAGCCGTTTATACCCTGGTCGGTTCGGCTGGCGCTGCGCCGACAGCGGGCTCAATCGCGTTTAGCGACGTATGCGGGTACATGGCCGATCGACCCGAAAGCCGGAGTCCATCCCCCGGGGTGGCCCGGATGGCCGGGCGGGAAGCAGTTCGCGTTTGTTCTCACCCATGATGTTGAGGGCGCCAAGGGGCTATCTCGCGTCTCACAATTGGCGGCCTTGGAAACGCGCCACGGGTTCCGATCCTCATTCAATTTCGTTCCGGATGGCGAATATGTTTTAAGCGCCGATTTGCGCGAGAACATGGTCCGTCAAGGGTTTGAAATTGGCGTTCATGGCTTGCAGCATGACGGGAAGCTTTATGCATCGAAGGAGGAATTTGCCGGCAAGGCAGCGCAGATCAGGAATTTTTTGCGAGAGTGGAAAGCCTGCGGATTCCGGTCGCCCTTGATGCAGCATAAATTGGCGTGGCTGCACCAGTTGGGAGTGGAATACGATGCGTCGACATTTGATACCGATCCATTCGAGCCCGAACCTGACGCCGTTGGTACGATTTTTCCTTTCTGGGTACCGGGCCCCAACAATAGCGGCTTTGTAGAGCTTCCCTATACGCTGCCTCAAGATTTCACGCTTTTCGTGGTGCTGCGCGAACCGAACATCGAGATCTGGAAGAAAAAGCTTGATTGGGTTGCCGCGTGTGGAGGCATGGCACTGCTCAACACGCATCCGGATTACATGTGTTTTGACGGACAAACCAAAAAGGACGAGTTCCCTTCGGCGTTTTACGAGGAATTTCTAGCTTACGCGAAGGAAAAATACGCGGACGCCTATTGGAGCGTCACGCCTTGCGAAGTGGCGCGATTCTATTGTTCCGCGATGCCCTTAACGGAACGCAATTCACGCAAGAAAGTATGCATGCTGGTGCACAACACCTACGAGACGGATAACCGGGTGCGGCGTTACGCCGAGGCGCTGGCCAAGCGGGGAGACCAGGTTGAAGTGATTGCCCTGACCGGGGGCAACGCACCGTTAGTTAGCGAAGAAATCAATGGGGTCACGGTATTTCGGGTACAAAACCGTGTGCGCAACGAGCGTGGGAAGTGGACTTATGCATGGCGCCTGCTGCGCTTCCTGGTAGTCTCATCCATTTTCATGACCAGGCGCCACCAACGTATCAAGTACGACGTTGTACACGTGCACAATCTTCCGGATTTTCTGGTCTTTGCGGCGTGGTATCCGAAGATGACCGGCGCGCGGATAATTCTGGACATTCATGACATCGTGCCGGAATTGTTTGCCAACAAATTCGACGCCAGGCCCGGCAATCTCTATATCGCGCTACTGAAATTTATTGAGAAAGCATCGGCAGCCTTTGTGGACTACGTCATCGTCTCGAATCATTTATGGTATGAGAAGTTGCTGTCGCGTTCGGTCCCTAAAGAAAAGTGTTCCGTTTTCCTGAATCACGTCGACCCGGGCCTTTTTTATCGGCGCAATCGCACCCGGGCGGACGACAAGGTCATCGTCATTTTTCCGGGCAGTTTTCAATGGCACCAGGGATTGGACATAGCCATCGAAGCCTTTGCGCTGGTGCAAAAACGCGTCGACAACTGTGAGTTTCATATTTACGGCGGCGGAGACGAAAAAGTCGAATTAATCGAGTTGACGGAAAAGTTGGGCTTGAATGGCAAGGTAAAAATTTTCAACAGCGCTCCGCTGGAGACAATTGCCGACCTGATATCCAATGCAGACCTGGGCGTGGTTCCCAAGCGGGCGGACTCCTTTGGTAACGAAGCGTATAGCACGAAAATTATGGAATTCATGTCCCAGGGCGTCCCGGTAGTAGTGTCACGGACGAAGATAGATAACTTTTATTTTGATAATTCGGTGGTTCGTTTTTTTACCTCCGGGGATGTGAAAGCCCTGGCGGAAGCGATGTGCGACGTTATCGAAAATCGCGGCCTTCGCGAAAAGTTGATCGCCGGCGGATACCGGTATGTGGATCTTCATAGCTGGGACCGCAGAAAGCATGAGTATCTTAATCTTGTGGATACGCTCTCGACGCAAATCTTTTCGAGTGCTGCTTCGCGGGCGATCGAACCAGTGCACGCCGATCGATAAGACACCGCTCGGGAGCACCAGCGCGCTACGGGTCGGTCGAGCATAAACGAGGTTCGTGGCATTAAGGGAAAGCGAGACAGCGATGACAAACTCTATCGACCGCCGCGAGAAGCTGAGCTACGAGCAATTTGCGAAGGAATATTTGTACGCCAACAAGCCGGTGATCGTTACGGACGCCCTTCGCGACTGGAAAGCGCTGCGCCGTTGGACTCCAGAATTCTTCAAGAAAGAATTTGGGAGTATGAAATTTACCCTGGACGACAATTCCAAGGGCAAAGCTGCTTACAAGGGCCAGGGGAATGGCGCGGTCGAATACACCATGGATCGCTTCATCGATCGTGTTCTTTCTTCGACAGAAGCGGATCCGGCGCCGTATTTCCGCAATCAAGTGCTGTACGAACTATTCCCGTCGCTAAAAGAGGACATCCAACCGCTTCCTGAATATTTTCAACCAAACTGGCTGCCCGACCATTACATGGTCAAGTATGTGAGCGAAGTATTGAACCGCGGAGCGGCTTTGGAGCTGTACATCGGCGGAAAAGGCGGAGCTTTTCCGGTGTTGCATTATGACGGAGCCGGAACTCATGCATTCCTGATGCAGGTGTACGGGCAAAAGAAATTCATCATTTACCCGCCGAGCCAGGAGCAATTTTTATATCCGTCGCCGGAAAAACAGAACAATTCCTTGATAAACAGTATCGACAATCCAGATTTAAAGAAATTTCCTCTCTTCGCAAAAGCGCAACCCACCGTTTTCATTCTGGAGCCGGGGGAATTGTTGTTCATACCCAGCCACTGGTGGCACACCACGAAGATGTTGACGGCATGCATTTCGGTTTCGGCCAATGTGGTGAATCAGTCGAACTGGCATGAACTCGTCGACTTTGTGTCCATGCGCAGACGGAATCCGTTGGTGTCTTTTGCGAGTCGCATGTATCTGACCGGCGCGGGTGCGAAGAGGTCCTGGCGGGACCGCGAGTGGCGAAAACGAGCTCAGAAATCGGCTTGATAGCGCGAGCCTTTGCGTCGCAGGCTAGAGCCTTTTGGTCGGGCGCGCGATTTCATAAGCATGCGAAACCAGACTCATAACCCTGATACAGGCTCAGCAACCCTGATATAGATCGTTTTGGGCAAGAAGAGTACTAACGAATCCATGAATCGTACTTCCCTCTCCGGCGCTTTCGCCCTTTCCCCCATGCAACAGGGGATGTTGTTCCATTATTTAAAGGAACCGCATTCCGGCGTAGATATTGAGCAGATCGTCGTTCATCTCCCGGAAAAAATCGATGCTCGCCGATTGGAGATCGCGTGGCAGTGGCTGGTAAAGCGCCACGATATTTTGCGCACGAAGTTTGTCTGGGAGGGCAACGAGACACAGCAGGAAGTATTGCCAGAGGTAACGGTGCCTTTCAAAGTTCACGAGGAGCGCGGACTCTCAAAGAAAGTACAGGGCGAACGGCTTAAGGAATTTTTGCAGGCCGATCGTGTGCGCGGTTTTGATCTCAGCGAAGCTCCCCTGCTTCGACTGACGTTGTTTCCGTGGAGCGAAGAATCTTTTTCGCTGGTATGGACTTTTCATCATGCGTTATTGGATGGGCGCTCTTACCCGGTACTGTTGCGCGAAGTTTTTGAGGCTTACGCGGAATTAAGAACAGGCGCAATTTCCCGGCGCTCCGAACCATTTTCCTACCGGCGATATATTGAGTGGCTCCAGGAAGAAAATTTTGACGCGGCAGAAGTGTTTTGGAAAAAACAGCTGGCTGGGTTTACAGCTGCGACGCCACTGGTGGTTGACCGGCCATCAGCGCCGGATGCGGAAACGTATCAACAAGGCGAGGCGTGGGAACAGATAGACGCGACCGTTACTGGTGCGTTGCGAAAATTGGCCAAGACTCATGACCTGAGCCTCAATTCTGTGGTTATGGGCGCGTGGGGGATTCTGCTTCACAAATATTCACGAGAAGAAGACATCGTGTTTGCGGCCACACGTGCTGCGCGTAAATCGTCAGTGCCAAACGCCGATGAAACGATAGGGCTATTTATAAATACCGTTCCAGTGCGGGTGGAGATTAAGGATGATGACGCGCTAATTTCGGTTTTCAAAAATCTTCGTAAGTTGTGGCTGGAAATGCGGCCTTACGAACATACGCCATTGGCGCGGGTGAAGGCGGCCAGTCAGGTTCCGCCATCGCAGCCATTATTTGAGACGCTTTTTGTCTTTGAAAATTACCGGCTCGACACGGTAATGCGCGCGTTGGGCGGCGATTGGGCAAAGAGGCAAGTTGAGTTACATGAGCTTACTAATTTTCCGATTACGTTGGCGGCTTATGACGGCGAGGAATTGGCGTTCAAGATTGAGTTTGACCGCCGCCGGCTTGAGGATGCGACCGTCCGGCGAATGCTGGGGCATTTGCGGCAATTACTGGAGGGCATCGCGCAGAAACCCAGCGCTTCCGTTGGCGGACTGCGTTTATTAACTGCGGCTGAACGCAAGGAACTTGTCGAGGAATATAACCCTCCTGCACACGCACCTCTGGGCAGTAGATTGCCCTTGGATGGTGGAGCGACACTGCATGAATTGTTCGAGCAGCAAGTTGTGCGGCGGCCTGAGGCGGTGGCCCTAACCTGCGATGGCGTGTCGCTCACTTATACGCAGGTTAATGCGCGAGCCAACCGGATAGCTCTTCGCCTGACTGAGTACGGGGTGAAGCCGGAAACATTGGTTGGTCTATGTTTGGATCGCACCAATGAAATTGTCATCGCCATACTAGCGATTCTGAAATCCGGGGGAGCCTACCTACCGATTGACCTCGCGTATCCGCCCGACCGGCTAGCATTCATGTTGGAAGATGCGCAAGCACCGGTACTGCTGACGCAGCGGGAGCTCACTTCGAAGTTGCCCTCGACCAAAGCAAGAGTGCTTTGCATTGAGGATGTACTGGACACGTCGTCAGCGGATCGATCGGATGAAGCGAATTTGCCGCCAACCTCTGGTCCAGACAATCTGGCCTACGTTATCTATACTTCGGGCACGACGGGAAAACCGAAAGGGTCGTTAATCACGCATCGAAATGTAGCGCGACTATTTCCTGCCACGGAGAATTGGTACCGATTCAATGAGCACGATTCCTGGACCTTGTTTCATTCCTGCGCATTTGATTTCAGCGTGTGGGAAATTTGGGGCGCGCTGCTTTATGGCGGGCGAGTTGTGGTGGTTCCTTTTCTGGTAAGCCGGTCACCGGAAGCGTTTTACGAACTGCTGGCGCGCGAAAAGGTGACGGTACTGAATCAGACGCCGTCGGCGTTTCGCCAGTTGATTCAAGCGGAAGAAGCGTTGGGCCAGAAAGAATTGGCGTTACGTTACGTAATTTTTGGCGGCGAAGCGCTAGAGATGCAGAGTTTGCGTCCGTGGTTCGAACGGCATAGTGATGAACGCCCGCGCCTCGTAAATATGTACGGCATCACGGAGACGACGGTACACGTAACCTATCGTCCGCTGTCGAAGGATGATCTGAACTCCGGCAGCGTGATTGGCGTTCCGATTCCGGATTTACAAATTTATATTTTGGATGAGAACGGACAACTGGTGCCCATCGGTGTCCCGGGAGAGATGCACGTGGGCGGCGCGGGTCTGGCTCGCGGGTATTTGCGGCGTCCTGAGCTTACCGAGCAGCGTTTTATTCCGGATCATGTTACCGGGCGCAAAGGCGCGCGGCTCTACAAAACGGGCGACCTGGCGCGGTTTTTGCCGGGGCGGGACATTGAGTATCTGGGACGCATCGATCATCAGGTAAAAATTCGTGGGTTTCGTATCGAGCTTGGGGAGATTGAGTCGGTCCTGTTGCAGCATCCGGCGGTGCGATCCGCGGTGGTGATGGCGCGCGAAGATGAACCGGGCGTGAAGCGGCTTGCCGCCTATGTGGTTGCTTCGCAGCCGGCGCCCGAAGTAAGCGTACTTCGCGAGCATCTGAAAAAAAAGGTGCCGGATTACATGGTGCCCGGGGCATTTGTGTTCCTGGAAACGCTGCCGTTGACGGCGAGCGGCAAGGTGGATCGAAAAGCTTTGCCCGTTCCGGAAAGCCAGCGCCCGGAACTGACCAGACGATATATTGCGCCGCGAACGGCGGCGGAAAAAACGTTATCGGCGGTGTGGTCAAAAGCGCTACGCGTAGAAAAAGTGGGGATCGAAGATAATTTTTTTGAGCTTGGCGGCGATTCGATTCTTAGCATCCAGATCATTTCAGCCGCGCGGCGCGAAGGGTTGAAGCTGACACCCACATTATTGTTTGCAAATCAAACCATCGCGTCTCTGGCGGGTGTTGCCGGAGTGGCAGAAAATGACAATGCTTCTGCCGCAGAAGTTACTGGGAACGTTCCCGTTACGCCGATCGCGAAGTGGTTCTTCGAACAAAACCTGGAAGATTTGCACCATTACAACCAGGCGTTTCTCTTTACCGTCACAGAAAACCTGGATCGCGGAGTTCTCGAACAAGCGCTTACGGAATTGAGCCGGCATCATGATGCCCTGCGATTGCGAGCTGTGCAGGAAAACGGCGCCTGGAAAATGTTTTACTCCGGTTCTTCGGAACAACCGCTGCTGGAATGGATAGACATTTCCAAAGTTTCAGAATCGGAACAGCGCGCCACGATCGAATCGACTTCGGCGAAACAGCAAGCCCGCCTTAATCTTCAAAACGGGCCGGTTTGGCGCGCGGTGTATTTCAATCTCAGCGATGGACGGCCTGGGCGGCTGCTCGTTGTCGTGCATCACCTGGCGGTGGACGGAATTTCGTGGCGCCCCTTATTGGAGGATTTGGAGACCGCGTATCAGCAAATTAAAACGAAACAAAAAGTCGCGCTGCCGGCGAAGACTGCGTCGTACAAGACCTGGGCAGAACGTTTGCAGACGCTGGCGGAGTCAGCTTCGTTGAAAGAGGAGTTGCCCTACTGGACGGCGGTCACGGAACCCGGTCTAGTAGCTGATGCATTGAAACCTTTAGCGATGGACGCGGCGGCTTCGGCGGCTAATATTGAAGGCCATGCAAAAAAGGTGACCGTGGCGCTGGACGAAGACGCCACGCGGGATTTACTGCAAACCGTTCCAGCGGTGTACAACACGCAGATCAATGATGGGCTGCTGACGGCGCTGGGTCGCGCGTGGGCGAAATGGACCGACAGCGGGACGTTGTACACAAATCTGGAAGGGCATGGACGGGAAAATTTATTTGAAGATGTCGACATCAGCAGAACCGTTGGATGGTTCACGTCGATCTTCCCTGTGCGTTTGGAGTTGAATGATTCTGGAGAAAATTGGCAGCCTGGCGAGGCGTTGAAGTCCGTGAAGGAACAGTTGCGCCGCATCCCGCAGCGCGGCGTGGGTTACGGAATTCTTCGTTACTTGAACGGAGAGACCGCGCTTAAATCGCGGCCGGAACCAGCGATGGTGTTCAACTACCTGGGGCAATTCGATAGCGCGGTTGCGGGATCGAAACTGCTGCGCTTTGCTACCGAGTCCAGCGGACCGTGGCACAGCCCCAAGCAAAAACGGCGGCACGCACTAGAAATAAACAGCCTGGTCATGAATGACCGGATGGAATTCGAGTTTACTTACAGCCCTGGGCTTCATAGCGAGAAGAAAATCCAACAGCTTGTTGACGCATTTTTGAATGCGCTAATAGATTTGATTGCTCATTGTCAGTTACCTGATGCTGGCGGACGGACTCCTTCGGATTTTCCGCTGGCGCGGCTGGATCAAGTGTCGCTGGATCGCTTGTTGGTGGAGCAACCGGGGATTGAGGACATCTACCCGTTATCGCCAATGCAGACGCTGTTCTTTTCGGCAAATCAGGGCTCCACGCAAGCTGCTTTCGATCAGTGGCATTCCATTCTGCGTGGGGATTTAAATTCGGACGCGTTCGAACGCGCATGGAAAGAGACGATTCGCCGGCACACGATTCTGCGATCAACGGTGTTGAGTGCTGGGTTGCGCGAGCCACTACAGGCCGTTCATCGCAATGTACGCCCGCCTTGGATAGTGGAGGATTGGCGGGGCACGCCGGCCGAACGACAACGGGAGCGGTGGAACGCGTTGTTGAAACAGGATCGCGGTGAAGCGCTCGACTTGACGCAAGCGCCGGTGATGCGTTTCAAGCTGCTAAGGATTGACGAGAGCACATGGCGGTTTTTGTGGAGTGTGCCAAGCATGCTGATGGATGGCTGGTCGTGGCCGTTAGTTTTTCGCGACGCCAGCAGGCTGTACGAAGCCTATACGCAGAACGTGGCGCCGCAACTGGAAGCGCCTCGACCGTATCGCGATTATCTGGAATGGCTTGGCCGGCAGTCGAGCGTCGAGTCCGCCAAGTTCTGGCAGCAGCAACTCGCGGGATTCCGCAAGCCCACTGCGCTGATAAGCGAGCCGGCGGTCAACACCGGAGGCGAACGCCACCAGGAAAAGGCAATCCAACTTTCTCCGGAGGCAACCAGCGCTTTGCAAACTGCGGCGCGGCGGCTGCAGGTAACTCTTAACACGCTGGTGCAAGGGGTCTGGTCGCTGCTTTTGAGCCGGCAGAGTGGCGAGACCGATGTGGTGGCGGGAGCGGCATTTTCTGGACGGCCGACCGATATGCCCGGCGCTGAATCAATTGTCGGACCGTTTACAAATAACCTGCCGGTGCGCACAACAGTAAATGAAAACGAAACTGGCGGCGAATTTTTCCGCAAACTGCACAGCCGGCTTCTGGAATTGAATGCGTTTCAGTTCACGCCGCTAATGGAAATACAACGCAACAGCGAAGTGCCGTGGCGCTATCGGCTTTTTGACAGCTTGATCGTTTTTCAGAACTACCTGGTTGACGATTCGGCGCGGCGACTGGGTGAAAAAGTTCAGATCGACGATTTTGTTGCACCTATACATACGAATTATCCGGTGCTGTTACTGGCGGAACCGGGAGAACGCCTGCGCCTGACTCTGATTTACGACCGCAAGAGTGTTGCCGCCGCGACGATAGAACGGTGGAAGCACGACCTGGAAATTCTGCTGGAACTGGCGCCGGTCTTTTTTGACAAGCGAGTTGGCGAGCTACAGGCATTGTTGTCGCCGCGGCCCGAGGCAATCGCGGAAGTGAGGCCATGGCCGGGAGAGACGCAAACGCAGAATTTCGCGCCGGCACAAACGGAGATGGAAATGAGCATCGCGTCGGTGTGGCAGAAAATGTTTGGGTTGGAACAAGTGAACGTGGAGACAAACTTTTTTGAATTTGGCGGGCATTCGCTGCTTTTGGTTCAAATGCACAGTCTGTTGCGGGAGCAACTGAACTCGGAATTTCCAATTGTGGCGCTGTTTGAGCACCCGACGGTGCGGGCTTTGGCGCGGCATCTCAGCAAGCCGACGGGCCAGGCCATTGAAAAGGGGGAGCAGTGGCGCGATAGGGCGCAGCGACAAAAGAAAGCGCTATTGCAGATGCGGGTGCCAACCAAGAAGTAAATCGGGCGGATGCCCTACAGTGCAAAGAGCGTTTTATGGAAGATATTATCCACTGTCCCCAGAATTGATGAAAGATTTGGAGAAGATTTGGCTTAAGTCCCATAGAATCATCGAGTAAGGGCGGTTGAAATTGGCCCGAAAGTTGCACTAAGTGACCCTAGCATAGGCCCGGGCAGATACTGTTTCGACGCGGCATAGGAACCTGAATGAACGACGAACACCAATTAGAGGGCATTGCCATCGTTGGAATGGCCGGGCGCTTTCCCGGAGCGGAGAGTGTTGAGGAATTCTGGGCGAACCTCGTCGCGGGCCGTGAAAGCATTTCCTTCTTCAACGATGAGGAATTAGCTGGGTCTGGTTTGGATGCTGCGGAACTCAAGCGTCGCGGACGGTATGTCGCCGCGCGCGGAGTTTTGAAGGATGCGGACTGCTTCGATGCCGCTTTTTTCGGGGTGAATCCGAAAGAAGCCGAAGTCATGGATCCGCAGCAGCGGGTATTTTTGGAAACATGCTGGGCAGCGCTGGAACGCGCTGGCTATGCGCCCGACAAGATGTCTGGATCGGTGGGCGTTTTTGCGGGAGCCAGTACAAATACTTACGTTCACTATGCGCTGGAACCGCGGCCGGAGCTGATGGAATTGGTCGGGTCCGATCTGGTGATGTACGGGAACGACAAAGATTATTTAACGACCCGCGTGGCGTACAAGTTGGGACTTAAGGGCCCAGCGCTGAACGTCGCCACGGCTTGTTCTACTTCGCTGGTGGCGGTAGGGCAGGCTTGTCAATCGTTGCTGATGTTCCAGTGCGACGTGGCCTTAGCCGGCGGTGTGTCCGTAAGAGTTCCGCAACAGCGCGGCTACTACTACGACGAAGGAAATATTGGATCGCCGGACGGGCATACGCGAACGTTCGACGCACGCGCTGAAGGAACGGCGTTCAGCAACGGAGTAGGCGTGGTGGTATTGAAGCGCCTGGAAGATGCGGTCAAAGACGGGGACCAGATTTACGCGGTTATTAAGGGCGTCGGACTGAATAACGATGGTTCGCAACGTGTGAGTTTTGGCGCGCCGGGAGTGGAAGGGCAGTCGGAAGCGGTAGCCATGGCTCAGGCGCTGGCGGGCGTTGATCCGGAAACGATCACGTATGTTGAGGCCCATGGCACCGCGACGCCTCTTGGAGACCCCATCGAAGTTGCGGGATTGACTAAAGCTTTTCGCATGGGCACGCAGGCTAAACAGTTCTGCGCCATCGGCTCGGTTAAGTCGAATGTGGGGCACCTGGACGTGGCGGCGGGCGTAGCAGGATTAATTAAAACCGCGCTGGCGCTGCATAACAAAATAATTCCCGCGAGCCTGCACTTCACGAAGCCAAACCCGAAATTGGAGATTGAGAAGACGCCGTTCTACGTGAATGCCGCGCTGCAGGAATGGCGCAGCAAGGGAGATGTGCCTCGCCGAGCGGGGATCAGTTCCTTTGGATCTGGTGGGACTAACGCGCACTTGGTGTTGGAAGAAGCTCAGGGGACAGCGCCGTCTGGCCCGTCGCGGCCGTGGCAATTGCTGGTATTGTCCGCCAAAACGGCGGATGCGTTGGAGCACGCGACACAAAACTTATCGGAACATTTGAAAGTTATTGCCGTTCGAAATGAAGGCTCGCAGCAACTGAGTGAACTTGCAGATGCCGCGTTTACGCTGCAAATCGGGCGGAGTGAATTTGCGCATCGCCGCGTCGTAGCTTGCGCGGATGCCGCTGAAGGCGCGTTGGCGCTGGAGGCCAAGGATCCCAAGCGGGTTTTTACACATCACCAAAAGCTTGTCGCTCCTGCGGTGGTGTTCATGTTCCCGGGGCAAGGCGCGCAATACGCGGGCATGGGTGCGGAACTGTATCGCACGGAGCCAACTTTCCGGGCGGAAGTGGATCGTTGCGCTGAATTGCTCAAGCCAGAATTGAAAACTGATATCCGTGAAGTGATGTTTCCTGCGGCGGGCGCGGATAGGAAGTCTGACGAACTACTGGTGCAGACGCGATTTACGCAGCCAGCTTTATTTGTAATTGAGTACGCCCTGGCGAAATTGTGGATGTCGTGGGGCATCCAGCCGGCCGTAATGATTGGCCACAGCGTCGGCGAATACGTAGCGGGCTGCCTTGCCGGAGTATTTATGTTGGAGGATGCGCTCACGTTGATTGCGCGGCGCGCGGCATTGGTTCAAGCGCAGCCGGGGGGCGCAATGCTGGCGATCCGGCTACCCGAAAAAGAAGTGCTGGCGCTGCTCAATCCGCACCTCGCGATTGCGGCCATCAACTCCCCGAATCTGTGCGTGGTTTCCGGCTCGAATGAGGCCATTGGCAAGCTGGAAGAAGAACTTGGCGCGAAGAAAATTGCCGCGCGAAGATTGCAGACGTCTCACGCGTTCCATTCGCCGATGATGGAGCCGGTACTGGCTCCGTTTACCAAGTTGCTGCGCAAGATAAAATTTGGCGAACCGCAAATTCCTTACGTGTCGAATGTCACCGCGCAGTGGATCACTGCCGCGGAGGCCAAGAGCCCGGAATATTGGGCGGGACATGTGCGGCAGACGGTGCGATTTGCCGATGGCGTTGCGGAATTGATGAAAGATTCCAAGTACGTGTTGCTCGAGGTTGGGCCCGGGCAAACGTTAACTACCCTGGCGCGGCAACATCCGTCGAAAGCAAGCGAGCAGACCGTGCTGGCTTCGCTGGCCATGAATGGCGATCAGGAACCGCACGGGCTGCTGGACACCTTAGGGCGGCTGTGGATGAACGGAGTTAGCGTGAATTGGCAGGAATTTTATGCCAATGAACGCAGGCTGCGAGCGGTGCTGCCAACCTATCCGTTTGAACGCAAGCGTTATTGGCCGGAATCGGCGACGACTGCGGCACGCGGCGTCAGTTCGGTCGCACAATTTTCCACGACGTCGGCGGGAAATGTTCCGACTACACGAAACGGCGAGATGCAACCGGCGCAGCCGACCGTGGTTTCGCCGCAGGCTGCGGCCCCGGCAGAACCTGCGCTTCCACGCAAAGACCGTTTGCTTGTGGCTTCAAGAACGTTACTTGAAGAACTTAGTGGGTACGATCTTTCTCAAGTGGACCCAGCTACGAGCCTTCTGGAATTGGGGCTGGATTCGCTTTTATTGACGCAAGCCGCGCAAGTTTTTCACCGAAAATTCGGCGTGACCATAACATTCCGTCAACTGATGGAGGAATTGGGCTCGCTGCAACAAATTACAGAACACCTGGATGACACGTTGCCAGCTGAAGCTTTTGCGCCTCCTGCAGCGCCAGCGCCAGTGATGGCCACCGGAACAACGCAACAAACTTTTGCGCCGGGAAATTTTGGAACCGGCAACATACCAACTTCGATTCTTGAACAAATTTTGCAGCAGCAACAAGCGTTGACGCAGCAAGTTTTGCTGCTAATGGGCCGCGCGCCTGGTCAGGTGGCAGCGACATCACTATCCGTTTCAAGTCCCATCCCTGCGGCTGCGACAACACCTGCTATTCCCATAGTTGTGAAGTCCGAAGTGAAATCGCATGGGCCCTTCAAACCCATAGATCGCGCAGCGGATATGGCGATGACCGCGGAGCAAACTGCCGCGCTTAAAGAACTCATTGCCCGCTATACAAAGCGAACCGCGGAGTCGAAGAAGCTGGCGATAAAAAATCGTCCGATTCTTGCGGACCCGCGTTCGGTGGGTGGGTTCAAACAATTATGGAAGGACATGGTTTATCCGATTTTCACCACGCATTCGGATGGATCAAAAGTCTGGGACGTGGACGGCAACGAGTATGTGGACTTCGTGATGGGTTTTGGCGCCAGCATCTTTGGGCATCGGCCGTCGTTTGTTGTGGACGCTGTGAAGAAACAGCTTGATCTGGGGTTTGAAATTGGTCCGATTCAACCCATCGCCGGAGAAGTGGCCGAACTGGTTCGCGAATTCACCGGGATGCAACGCGTCGCGTTTACCAATACCGGGTCTGAAGCGGTTTTGGCCGCCACGCGCGTGGCGAGAACGGTGACGGGACGCGACAAAATTGCGGTATTCGCGGGCGCGTATCACGGAATTTTTGATGAAGTGCTTTTTCGGCCGCTCACGGTGAATGGTGAAACGCGAACTGCCGCGAGCGCTCCGGGCGTGCCGGCCAGCGCGGTGTCGCAAGTGATTGTGCTGGATTATGGCAATCCGCAATCGCTCGATATTTTGCGCGCGCGAGGATCGGAAATTGCTGCTGTGCTGGTCGAGCCGGTGCAAAGCCGACGCCTGGATTTGCAGCCGCGGGAATTTTTGCAGGAGCTTCGAAAAGTAACCAAGGAAATTGGTTCAGCGCTCATTTTTGATGAAGTGGTTACTGGTTTCCGCGTGGAACCGGGAGGAGCACAAGCTTATTTTGGCGTGCGCGCCGACCTGGCGACCTACGGCAAAGTAATTGGCGGCGGGATTTCGATTGGCGCGGTGACCGGTGATCCTAAATACATGGACGCGCTGGACGGTGGGCAATGGAATTATGGCGACACATCGTTTCCGGAGGTGGGTGTAACATTTTTTGCTGGAACGTTCGTGAGGCATCCGCTCGCATTGGCGGCGGCGAAAGCGGTGCTACTGCATTTGAAAGAGAAGGGCCCGGAGCTGCAGAAAAATCTGACCGCGCGAACGGCGCGGCTTGCCGATCAGCTACGCGCCATCATTGACGAATTCCAGGCGCCCTATCACCTTTCGCAATTCAGTTCGCTGATGCAGCTTACTTTCCCGTCAGAACAGAAATATGCGGCGCTGCTGCATTACATGCTGCGCGAGCGCGGAATTCACATGTGGGACAATCGCGCGTTTGTGCTGACCACGGCGCATAGCGAAGCCGACCTCACCAAGCTGCTGACCGCGTTTCGCGAGAGCTTGCAGACGATGGTTGACGCTGGGTTCCTGCCGCCGCCAAGTTCCGGTTCCAGAAAAACTTCGACGGTCAAGACTCACGCTGCGGACACACCAGCTAAAGAGCGCCAAATCGTGCCGGTCGCCGCAGGCCCTGGTGGAGTCGATCAGTTTCCGTTAACGGAAGCGCAGAAAGAAATCTGGTTAGCGGCGCAGATGGGCGGGGAAGCCGCGCTCGGCTATAACGAATCGTTGAAGCTGGAGTTTCATGGCAGCTTTGACGCGGAATTATTCCGCGCTGCGATTCAGCAAATCGTTCACAGGCACCCGATATTGCTGGCCAGCTTCAGCTCGGATGGCCAATGGCAACGGATAGACCCGGCGGTAAAGCTGGATGTGCCGCTGTTAGATTTTTCGACGAGACAAAAGCCCACACAGGAACTTGAAAAGTTAATTGAGAATGAGGTTTCGAGTTCGTTCGAACTCACCAAGGGACCGCTGCTGCGCGTTCGAATTGTGCGTCTTTCTCATGACCACCATGTAGTGGTTTGGACTGCACATCACATTGTGTGCGATGGATGGTCGGGTGGCCTGATCGTCAGCGAGCTGGCAAAGATATATTCGGCGCTGAAACAAGGAGCCGCGCCAGTTCTGGAAGCTCCAGAATCTTTCCGTCAATACGCGATTACCAATCAGGGCGATAGCGAAGAAGCGCGCGACGCATCGGCTTACTGGTCGCAACAATTTGCGGAAATTCCAACACCGCTGGAATTGCCGGCGGACCGGCTTCGCCCCGCGGTGCGAACGGCGCAGGCTTCCACGCTGAAACGGGATCTGCCTGAGCCGCTACATTTGTTGCTGAAGAAAACCGCGGGCCAGCAACGCACGACTCTGGTTGTTTTGCTGATGGCAGGACTGAAGACTTTTCTATACCGGTTAACGGGTCAAACCGATCTGGTGATCGGACTGGGAGTCGCGGGCCAAGCGACCAGCGGTCAGAGCTGCCTTGTAGGGCACTGCGTCAATTTACTGCCGGTGCGGTCACGTCTTGAGCCGAGCGGCAGCTTTCAGCAGAATCTTGCCGCAGTGAAGAAAAGTGTTTTGGACGCGTTCGACCATAATCAGAGCACCATTGGAAGCATACTTCAGGAAATTAAAGTTCCGCGCAGCCCGGGCAGACCGCCGCTGGTAGAAGTGATCTTCAACATCGATCGCGATCCCGGAGCCGTGGAATTTGAGGGCTTGAAATTCGAATGCGAACGGAATCCTAAGCGCGCGCTGCACTTTGACTTGTTTTTCAACTTTGTGGAAGGACCGCACTCGTTATATCTGGAGTGCGATTACAATACTGACCTTTTCGATGCTTCCACGATCAGACGGTGGCTGGGCCATCTGCAGATTCTCCTCGAAAGTATCGCGGCAGCGCCTACGCAATCGATCGACCGGTTGCCAATTCTCTCCGAAGTGGAACGCCACGAGATTACCGTGCGGTGGAACGATACAGCGGTGAAATACGATGACGTGCAAACGCTGCAGAATTGGTTTGAATTGCAGGTGGAAAGAACGCCTGACGCGCTGGCGTTGACCTCGGAAGGCGAGCACCTAACATATCGAGAACTCAATCGCCGCACCAATCAACTTGCGCATCATTTGAAGACATTGGGTGTTGGCCCCGACGTGCGCGTAGGCGTTTGCGCGGAGCGTTCCATCGAGATGGTGGTGGCGTTGATGGGGATTCTTAAGGCGGGTGGATGCTACATGCCGCTGGACCCCGACTATCCGAGTAATCGGCTGGCCTTGATGTTGGAGGACGCGCAACCGCCGGTGATTTTGACGCAGAAGGCGTTGTTGCCGCGATTGCCGGCGCATAAAGTGCCCGCCATTTGCCTGGATACTGATTGGGCCAGGATTGCTTCGGAATCGGATGCGAACCTTGGCGTGCAATCCACGCGCAACGATGCGGCATACGTAATTTATACCTCGGGTTCGACAGGCAAGCCTAAGGGCGTGGTTAACATCCACGAAGCGATCGTGAATCGCTTGCAGTGGATGCAGGAAGCTTACCGGCTTACGGCGGCAGATCGAGTGCTGCAGAAAACCCCGTACAGCTTCGACGTTTCGGTGTGGGAGTTTTTCTGGCCGCTGGTGACGGGAGCCAGTTTAGTGATGGCTCGCCCGGGTGGCCATCGCGATCCGGAGTATCTTGCGCAGCTGATCGCGCAGGAAAAGATTACAACGCTGCATTTCGTGCCATCCATGTTGCGGCTATTTCTCGAAAGCGCGAAATTGCCAAAGCATTCGACGATTCGCCAGGTGTTCTGCAGCGGAGAGGAACTCGGCGCGGACCTGCAACGCATGTTCTTCGCCGCCAGCGATGCGGAATTGCATAATCTTTATGGTCCGACGGAGGCTGCCGTCGACGTTACGTATTGGGCGTGCCGGCGAGATGACCAACGCTCGTTTGTGCCGATTGGCCGGCCTATCGCGAATACCCAGATTTACATCCTCGATCACAATTTGAGTCCGGTACCTATAGGTGTTTCAGGCGAATTACATATTGGCGGGATTGGACTGGCGCGCGGCTACCTGAATCGCCCGGAACTGACTGCGGAGCGGTTTATTCCTGATGTGGTCGGCAAGCGCAATGGTGCGCGTTTGTACAAGACTGGGGATCTTTCGCGGTACCTGCCTTCTGGCGAGATTCAGTATCTCGGGCGCATCGATCATCAGGTAAAGATACGCGGTTTCCGTATCGAGCTGGGCGAAATCGGCGCCGTCCTCGCAAAACACCCGGGCATTAAGCAATGCGTGGTGACTGCGCGGGAAGACCGGCCGGGCGACAAAATGCTCGTGGCTTACTTCGAAGCGCCAGGAAATGCGGCGCCCGAAACCAATGAACTTCGAGATTATCTTAAAAAAGAACTTCCCGAATATATGGTGCCGGCGACCTTCGTGTGTATGGATCGGATGCCGTTGTCGCCGAATGGAAAGATCGATACAAAGGCGCTGCCGGCTCCAGAACAAAGAAGCAGCGAAGGCAATCAGACATTTCTCGCTCCCAGGGATTCTGTCGAACAAGTACTCGCGCAGTTGTGGACCAAGGTTTTGAAAGTGAATCGCGTAGGTCTGAACGACAATTTTTTTGAATTGGGCGGGCATTCGCTATTGGCGGTGCGCATCATCGTCGAAATCGAGAATATTTATGGGCGTCGATTACCGCTGGCGACGTTGCTTCAAGCGCCTACCGTGGGAGGGCTCGCGGAAGTTTTGCGGAAGGAAAATTGGAAGCCGTCGTGGTCTTCCTTGGTACCACTGCAGCCCGGAGGCTCGAAGCCTCCGTTGTTCTTGATTCACAGCCACGGCGGAAATGTTCTTGAGTATTATCCGTTGGCCAATCATCTCGATAAGGATCAGCCGGTGTACGCGCTGCAAGCGCGCGGACTCGATGGGAACATCCCTAAAAACGAGTCGTTGGAGCAGATTGCGTCCGCATATTTGAAGGAAATCAGAACACTGCAATCCGAGGGGCCGTATTTCCTGGGTGGTTTCTGTTTCGGCGGACTCGTGGCGCTCGAAGCCGCGCAACAATTGCAAGCTGCGGGCCAGAAGGTGGCGTTGCTAGTGATGATCCAGACCACTCATCCGGGGGCACCCGCTTTTGCGCCGGGAAGCAGCTCGGCTGAGCGATGGTGGCATCGCACTGCGAAACGAATCGATCTCGAACGCGACAATCTTTTGCAGCGAGGTTTTGGATATTTTGGGGACAGACTCAGGCGAACGCGGGACGTAATGCAGGCGCGAACACAGATCGCTTTCGACAAAAAAATGTCGAATGGTAATGCTCAGAAAAGACGCGCCTCCATGGCTTACATCCTCGAACTGTTGGGGATGGAACATGATCGCGCGTTCGTGAGTTACGTTCCGCGTCCTTACAACGGCGATGTGCTGCTCTTTCGCGCCAGCAAACAGTTGCCCGGTCTACTTGCGGATCGATCGTTAGGATGGAAACCGGTCATTAACGGGCATCTGGAAATTCGCGAGCTTCCCGGGCATCAACAGAATATTTTGGTTGAGCCGAGAGTTATGCGACTGGCGGAGGAGCTACAAGCGCGGCTTAATCCTCGTATCGAGGAAGCGCCCAAAGGAACGGACACATTGCCGGAACCTGTGCTTGTTGAATGACCCTATTCCGCTGAAACTATGACATTTAGCGTTTCCCGTTAAGTCGATTCCACTTACATGCGAGTAGAGCATTCCCGGGTGATATGCTCATTTGCCATGGACGCCGTGAGTTGGTCCCGGCCTGCGCAAGAGCTTGCACTCCCGGAAGACGAGTTACATATCTGGCGTGCGTGGCTGGATGTAGAGCCGCAGGAACGCACTCGACTTTTATCCTATTTAAATAAAGATGAAGTCTCGCGGGCCGAGCGCTTTGTTTTCCCGCGCGATCGCGATCACTTTATAGTGGCCAGGGGAAGATTGCGGGAGCTACTCGGAGAATACCTGCATCGCCTGCCGAATGCCGTGCAATTCAAAACGGGGCGTTATGGAAAGCTTTCGTTACTCGCCCATCGGGATCCGTTGCGGTTTAACTTATCGCACTCTCACGGGCTTGCGCTTTATGGATTTTGCTTGGGGCGTGAGCTAGGAATCGACACGGAAAAAATCCAACCGCAATTTGCCGGTGAAGGAATTGCAGAGCGTTATTTTTCGGAGATGGAACAGCGCGAACTTCGTGAAGTTCCGAAAGAACTGCGCGATACGGCTTTTTTTCTTTGCTGGACGCGCAAAGAAGCATACATAAAGGCTCATGGCGACGGATTGCAGATTGCACTCGACAGTTTCGATGTGTCGTTGAAGCCGGGCGAACCGGAAACGCTTCGAAGCGTGGACAGCGGCCGATGGAGCATGCGATCTTTCACGCCAGCGCCAGAATTTGTTGCGGCAATAATTGCCGAAGGGGAAATTCAATCAACACGTTTTTTGGAACGCGGCGACTGACAAGTTTCGGGTGTCGCGAGACGCGGGCAAGGCGGAATGATTACCGGTATGTGCTACGAAGCTGTCTTGCGTGACGTCGGTTCACGAATCTGAGAGCATGAAATTAAGAAGTGATTGTAGGACCTCCTCTGTGGCGTTTGGAATGCGGGCGCGGCACAAGACTTAAGCCCATATTTTACATAAGGTTATCCAGTATTTCGATGGTATTCGTTTACGGATGCGACGGTGTGCCGACGGCTGACATCCGATGATTGTCGTTGAAAAATCTACAATGGTAAGGTAAATGCCCTAGTGAACAAGAACTGCTCTGGCGTAATCTCATTCTAGCTTATCCGCAAATCTAATTAGGAGTAAACATGGCGACGGCTACAAAGCAGCAGAAAATACACAGCCAAACGCATGATGCAGCGACACTGAATATCTGGACCGAGGAGGCCCGGGCGCAATCGGGGGGCGACATTGATAAACGCGAAAATCTTTGCAGGAAAGAATTTCTTAATGAATACGTGCTGAAGAACCGGCCGGTGGTGCTGAAGGATGCGTGCAAGGATTGGAAAGCTATCGGCAAGTGGACTCCGGAATTTTTCAAAGAGAGTTACGGCACAAGAACAGTTCCGGTGTTCGAACGCAAACGGGCGGTCACCGTGCGCGACAAAATTCTGATGCAGGACTACGTCGAAGAGATCACCACTTCGAGCTCAAATCAGCGGGCAAAATATTTATTCAGTCTCAAGATTCCTAAAGAATTTCCGGAATTACTGGGTGACCTGGAACCACGCCCGACGTATTGGGATCCCAACTGGCTGGCCAGCAAGTATCTGCTCCCGGGCTTGCCGAATTTCAAGCTCAGGAACGTTACGGGGCTGGAGATGAACATCGCTGGAACAGCTAGCTTGTTCCCTTTTCTTCATTACGATGATTTGTGGACACAAACATTTATTACCCAAGTGTTCGGACGAAAAGATTGGGTAATGTATCCCCCGGATCAGAGCCCCTACATGTATGCGAGTAAGGAAGCTGAAAACGTCTCGCAAATTCCGATGGAAGACGAAATCGACATGCGGAAGTTCCCACTGTTTGCAAAAGCCAAACCGATGCGGTTTGTGCTCGAACAGGGGGAAATGCTTTACGGGGCGCCAGGCTGGTGGCATACGACGCGCTCGTTGACACCTTCGATTGCGGTAGTCCTCAGCACCGCTAACGGCCCGATCTGGTCGCAGGTCACCAAAGCTTCGTTCATGAGGGCTTGGCAGAGTCCAAAGTGGTATGCCAAATTCGCGGCGCTTCCAATTTCCGCGTACATGACCGCTTTTCGAGCCGTTAAGTCGGCAACCGATCCGTTTTAACGTATCCCATTTAACATATCCGATTTAACATACCCAATCCATGCCTGGTGAGGCCTGGCCTTCGATTTTGGGTGTTGCTGGCATTCTCACAGATAGGCTATACTGCATAAACTCGGCACCCCCGCGCCGATTCCGCGTCCTAGAGAATTATTTGCAGCAAATCCAATGGTAATCACGAAGACGGTGCGAAACGGCAGTGCTGGATAGTCCGGTAAAAACTCACCGAAAAGCGCAAAATTACCGTTCGGGAATCCGTGTCCCAGGTACGCGATCTAAGGTGAAACCCCTATTCAGGTACTTTCCTAGGACGTGTAACATGTTAGGTATGTGCCATTTACGGATGCCGATGGGGCCCTTGAAGATGACAGCAAGAGTGGCTCGGAAGCTGTTTGCAACTATACGGTATCGGTTTTCTCATTTAGATAACGGCCTCATTTGGAAGACCGGGTGTGGCCACGTTGAACGCCCCAAGAGAAGAAGTAAGTTATTGATACTAGTGTGCTTAACAATAGACTCGGGGCTGTTGTGGGGCCCCTGGGTCCCGGTAGTAGTGGCAGACTAATTGCCTTCTGTATAGTGGACAGAGGGTCGGAGTGGGAGTTTTGTGGCGGTAGCCCATCCAAGGGGATGAAATTTTGGAGCCTGTAAACGCCAAATTGGAGAGCAAAAGCGAAGGTTTGAAGTGGTATGCACTCCAAGTACATGCTCGAAAAGAGCAGTTAGTGGCGTCTCAACTTGGAACGCGAAGTCTGGAATGTTTTCTGCCAATGTATAAAAGCCTGAGAAAGTGGTCTGACCGAACCAAGGAGATTCAACAGGCACTATTTCCGGGGTATGTCTTTTGCCGATTCGACTATGAAAACCGGCAGCCGGTAGTGATGACGACGGGGGTTACACAGGTTGTCGGAAACGGAAAAATGGCGATTCCGATCGCGGACGCAGAGATCCAAGCGTTACAGATTGCGGTGAGCTCAGGGATTCCGACTCATCCGTGGCAATACCTGCGGACCGGCGAATACGTACAGATTAATTACGGTCACCTGGCGGGTCTACAGGGTATTTTGGTCAACTTTAAGGGTAACCATCGCGTCGTTTTGTCTGTCACATTATTACAGCGGTCATTGGCATTAGAGGTTGAACTGGATTGGCTTTCGCCCTTGGCGGAGCCAAGCCAACAACGGACGCCGGCGAGGACCTACGCGACAGAGGTAATACCTGCGCGTAGTTAAGAGTTTAAGCGGTACAGTTAGGCACCGGAAAAAAAGGACGATGAGCTCACTAAAGACTGCGCTGCGAAGTGAAGTAGCTGCACAAAAGCTTCAAGTGAAAGAAAATGCTCCGGTCACGAGCATGGAAAACGAGGCGCGCGCTTTACTGAGTGAAGACGCGTTCGTGTCCATGTTGTACCTGGAGCGCAGGCGAGCCGAGCGTGCCCAGAAGCGCTTTGTTCTGGTGCTGGTAGACGTAAAACGGGCCCTGGAAGACGGCAGCAAGAACCGGACTTTGGGAAAAATAGGTGTTGCGCTGACGAATTCCACCCGCGAGACCGACATTCTTGGTTGGTATCTTGAGAATAATCTGGTGGGAATTATCGGCACGGAGCTTGGAGAAACTTCTCCAGCGGTCATTCACGAACGTCTGCTAGAGAAACTGCGGGCGTCATTTCAGCACACCGTGGGCAAGGAAAAGAGTTCCAAGATTTCGGTTTCGTTTCATTTTTTCCCGGAAGAACGCGGGAAGAGCGAATCGAACCCGGAGGCGAACGTTGCTTTGTATCCGGACATCTCTCGAAAAGAAGACTCCAAGAAGCTGGCATTCGGCATCAAGCGGGCCATGGATATTTTCGGCAGTGCGACGGCGTTGGTGTTCGCTGCTCCGTTCCTAGCGGCGATCGCTATTGCGATCAAGTTAACGTCCAAGGGGCCAGTTTTGTTTCGTCAAGAGCGGCTTGGTCAGTACGGCCAGCCCTTTACCTTCTTGAAGTTCCGTTCCATGTATACGAATTGCGACGCTAAAATCCATCAGGAATACGTCAACCAATTCATATCCGGACAGATTGGTGAAACTGCCGAAGACGGTACGCGGCCGATTTTCAAAATCCAAAAAGATCCTCGCGTAACTGCCATCGGACGGTTCATTCGCAAGACCAGCCTGGATGAATTGCCTCAGTTCATAAACGTTTTGCGCGGAGAGATGTCGCTGGTTGGCCCCCGACCGCCCATCGCTTATGAATTCCGAGCGTACGATCTGTGGCATCGTCGTCGGGTGCTGGAAATCAAGCCCGGAATTACTGGCTTGTGGCAGGTTGAAGGGCGTAGCCGAACGCGCTTCGATGACATGGTTCGTCTGGATCTTAAATATGCCCGGGGCTGGTCGATCTGGCTTGACGTCAAAATTCTCATTCAAACACCGTCCGCGGTTTTCTCCGGCGACGGCGCTCACTGATGGTTTTCCGTTAGGAAACGTTGGTTTCAAATCCTCTCTTAACTTCTGGCAGCATGCAGTAATCTAAAGTAGTCCCCGGAGTCGCAGCGTTCGAAACTCCACGCCCCGGCAAGCGTCCCTCGCTCGCCTCCTACGCCGAGGGATGGAACTTCCACAAGGAGCCGTATGATCCGCATTGGTGTAATTGGCTATGGATACTGGGGTCCTAACATTGTCCGGAATTTTCATACTCACGAATCTTCCGAAGTAACTTTGGTTTGCGACAAAAACCCAAAAACCCGGGAACGCCTGCACAAATCTCATCCGGGAATGGCGTTCACCACGGATGAAAACGAAGTCTTAAAATCGTCGACCATCGATCTCATCGCGGTAGTCACGCCGGTCTGGACACACTACGAACTTGCAAAAAAAGCGTTGGAAAACGGAAAACACGTTTTCGTGGAAAAGCCGTTTACCTGCAGCGTGATTCAAGCAGAAGAATTGATTGAACTGGCGGACCGCAAGAAGCTGAAGATCATGGTGGACCACACGTTTTTGTTCACCGGGGCAGTAAAGAAGATTCGTCAGCTCATGGACGAGGGCGCGCTGGGTGATCTGTATTATTACGATTCGCTGCGCGTCAACCTGGGGCTGTTTCAGCACGATGTAAACGTGATCTGGGATCTTGCGCCACATGATTTGTCGATCATGGACCATGTGATTCGCGACAAACCGGACGCGGTGGTAGCCACCGGCGAAAGTCACTTGAACGGCGTTGAGGACGTAGCTTTCATTACCGTATATTTCCCCCGTCACGTTATTGCGCACATCAATGTGAACTGGCTTTCTCCGGTGAAAGTCCGCACCACGCTGATCGGCGGCGAGAAAAAAATGTTGGTGTGGAACGATCTGGAAGCCGACGAAAAAATAAAGATTTACGACAAAGGCGTGAGTATGTCGAAGCCCAGCAGCCTGCATCAATTGCTGGTCAGCTACCGCTCGGGAGATATGTGGGCGCCGCAAGTGGAACAAATCGAAGCGTTGCGCGCCGAGACGGCCTACTTCCTGAAATGCATCCAAGAGAATAAGAATCCCTTTAATGATGGCATCGCCGGATTGCGGGTTGTGCGCATCCTGGAAGCCGCTGATAAATCGGTGCGAAACCGAGGCGAGGCGGTAACGCTGTGAACGAATTCGTATGTATTGCCCCGGATGTGAAGCTCGGCAAGAACGTCAAGCTCTCCAAGTTCATCAACATGTATGGATGTGAAGTTGGAGACGAAACGAAAATCGGGGCATTTGTGGAGATTCAGAAAAATGCGCGAGTGGGCCGGCGCTGCAAGATTTCGAGCCACACGTTCATCTGCGAGGGCGTAAACATTGAAGATAACGTGTTCATCGGCCATAGCGTGACTTTTATCAACGACGCCTATCCGCGATCAACTACCGCGACGGGCGAATTGCAAACCGAAGCGGACTGGAAAGTAGAAAACACTGTGGTGCGCAAAGGGGCTTCGATCGGGTCAGGCGCGACCATCCTGAGCAAAGTTACGGTAGGGAGTAACGCCATCGTGGGCGCCGGCAGCGTGGTCACCAAGGACGTGCCCGACAATGCCATCGTGGCCGGGAATCCGGCAAAATTTCTGCGGTTTATTTCAGAGGAGAAAAAGTAACGATGACACCTACAAGCAAAGTGCCATTTCTCGATTTGGTGACCCCGCACCAGGAATTGGAAGCGGAGCTCCTGGCAGTGGCGAAAAAGGCCTTTAGCAATGCAGGCTTCATTGGCGGACCGATGGTGGAAGATTTCGAGCGCGAGTTTGCCGCTTTTTGCGATACCAAATATTGCGTCGGTGTAAACAGTGGTACGGATGCGTTGCGCTTCGCGTTCATGGCCGCCGGCATTGGTGCAGGCGACGTCATCGTGACCGTGCCTCACACGTTTATCGCCACAACGGAAGCCATCTCTCAAGCAGGTGCGCAAATCGCTTTCGTCGACATTGACGAGTCCACGTACACGATGGATCCTGAGAAACTTCGCGAATATCTGGAAACAAACTGTAATTTTGACAGCAAGACCAAAAAACTTACCGAACGGAAGAGCGGCCTTCGTGTCGCGGCTATCGTTCCGGTACATCTTTACGGACAAACCGCCGATATGGATCCGATCATGGAGCTGGCGGCTAAGTACAACCTGGTGGTCATCGAAGATGCTTGCCAGGCGCACGGAGCGGAGTATCTTTCGAAGAAAGAAAATAGATGGAAACGCGCCGGCTCGATAGGCTTAGCGGCTGCCTTCAGTTTTTATCCTGGCAAGAATCTGGGCGCTTGCGGAGAAGCTGGTGCCACCACTACCAACGATGAGGGCATGGCCAAGCGCATGAAGATGATTCGGGACCACGGTCAGGCCAAAAAGTATTACCACGATATCGAAGGCTACAATGGGCGTTTGGACTCCCTCCAGGCGGGATGGCTTTCCGTTAAATTGCGTCATCTCGCGAAATGGAATCAATCGCGCCGAGAACATGCGCACCGTTATCACGAATTATTTGCCGAGGTAAAAGGCGCGGTGACGATTCCCGTGGAAGCAGCGTGGACGAAAGGCGTCTATCACTTATATGTTGTGCGTGTGGCGGATCGCGAAGCGCTGCAAGCGCATCTGGCGGAAGCAGGTATCGGAACTGGGATTCACTATCCCATACCGTTGCATCTGCAAAAGGCTTATCAACACCTGGGCTATAAAAAGGGCGCTTTCCCGATTACCGAACGCGTCGCGATGGAAATCGTCTCATTGCCGATGTTCCCACAGCTGAAACAGGACCAATTGGCGCTGGTGACCGCCAGCGTCAAGGAATTCGCCACTTCCAAAATCGGCGCCGCGCGTTAAGCGGCGTCCGCAGCAATGCAGCGTCGTTAGGCCTTTGTCGATCAGTCAAGTTGGCGCGCCCAGGGCGCGTCGTACAATGTATTCCACTGAGTTTTTTATGCCGCGAATAGACCGCCTGGCCTCCTTATATCTCTCCCATCCGCTTGCGCGGGTAATGCGCTTGGTGTCGGCGGCACGTGTGCCGATCCTCATGTACCACAGCGTTTCCGACAGTTTGTTCGGGAAATCTCATCCTTATTACCAGATCAACTGTTCGCCTCCCGTATTTGCGCGCCAGATGCGATGGCTGCGGCAAAACGGCTATCGCACCATGGATTTGACGCAGATGTGGACGGCGATGGAAACGGGGCAGGACGTTTTCAAAACTGTGGTGATTACTTTCGACGATGGCTATCGGGATTTTTATACCGACGCTTTTGATACCATGCGACAGTGCGGATTTACTGCGACAATTTTCCTGGCCACCGACCGGATTCAAAATACTCCGGTGCGAATCGATGGTGTGGATTACCTGACATGGTCTGAAGTGGCAGAACTACACAAAGCGGGGATCCAGTTTGGCTCGCATACGGTGAGTCATCCGGATTTGCGTTCACTCAGCCCCGAGCAGATTGAATATGAATTGGGATGCTCGAAAGAAACCATTGAACAAAAACTGGGCACGCCGGTTGAGTCGTTTTCTTATCCTTTTGCGTTTCCCGAAGAAGATAAAACGTTTACGCAATTCCTGGTAGGCATCCTGGAAAATCTGGGGTTCGAGAATGGCGTGTCCACGATTATCGGACGGGCTGGCAAACACGATAATCGCTACTATTTGCCGAGGCTGCCGGTGAATAGCTGGGATGACGCTGCTCTGCTGCGCGCAAAATTGGAAGGCGGCTACGACTGGCTGCACTGGCCACAGTGGCTATACAAATATGCGCATCACAATATGTCGCTCATGCAGCGCGCGAGTTTTGCAGGCTCCGAAACCTGGAAATAAGCTTGGGGGTTGGCAGACACGGGCACAAGCCGTGATACGATATAGTTTACTGTTGTATTACCGACCTTTAAGACCGCATCGCAAACAGTAAAGCGGCAATAATGCGGGAAAGGTTGATAATCAGCTGCAGCGGTATTTGTGAGAGCGAGAGGTACAGGTCCCCCTCCCTGAACCTAGTTTGACCTACAGTCCAGTTGTTTAAGCCCGTAACACTGCTAATTTGACTATAGGGCGAAGCCACCTAAAAAAGGTGCGAAAGAGGGATCGTGAGAGTCTTGAATCGGAACAAAAACATCTGCAGTTTCAAAATTTCATTGGCAAATATTCAACGCTTAATTCTCGCCGGACTGGTTGCGCTTGTGTTAAGCGGCTTGGCCGCGACGGGGGCGTCAGCGCAAGCAAGCAACGTCTATATAACGCAAGATGGCGGCGGAAATGGCGTGTGCAGTTCTAACGTGCATAATCCAGCTTGGTTTAACAATTCCGCAAACTGGGGCAACGGTGGCTCACAAATTGGCCCCGGCACGATTGTGCATCTTTGCGGGACAATCACTACCAGTTTAGCAGTTCAGGGTGATGGTGCCAGCGGCCGTCCGTGGACGTTGCTTTTTGAATCGGGTGCAAAAATCAGCCACGCTTTCTGCGGCGACGATGGTGGGAGCGGCTGTTTCAACATCTCAAATCACGGTTTTTTTGTGATTGATGGTGGGACCACCTGCGGGTGGATTAGTGGCGCTGCGGTACCCTGCAACGGCATCATCGAGGCCACTGCGAATGGCACGCACCTCGCGAATCAGAGCTCTCTCGGAAATGGCCAAGGTGTTGCTGTTAATATCTCTAATTCACACGACTGGGAATTCAAAAATATCACCATTCAAAACATCTATGTTCGCGTACCCAACCTAGGTGATCATAGTGGAGCTTTGTCGGAAGGATTCTGGGGCCACGTTCCGCTCACGAATATCCATATTCATCACGTCATTTTGCACGACTTACATTGGGGAGTAGCTACGACGGCGGATTACAATCCAATTAACAATTTCGAGTATGACCATTTTTATAGCTACAACATTGATCATAGCGTAGGTATAGGAATGGCCGGTGCACACAGCAATGGATTCCTGATACATGATTTCCATATCGGCTCATCGGAGGTGTGGGATCTCGCGACCACTGACAACCACCATGACGGCATTCACTTCTACGGTGGGGCGGATGGCATTACCACCGGGGTCAATACGGGAATTCAGATATATAACGGGTTATTCGACGGTGATTGGGGATTTAGTAACACCGCCAACATCTTCTTTGAGGACGGTCAAAACGCGACTATATTTAACAATTTATTCTACAGTTCCAGCGGCAGTCATCCACTGAACAACGGGGTCCTGAACAACTGTAACGGGCCTTCCACCAACCGTTCCGTCAAGTTCTACAACAATACAGTGATTTGGACCGGAAGCGATCCCGGATCGTACATCGCGGTCGTCTGCGGCGGTGCGGACTGGAGAAACAACGTTTTTATCGACACGTCTACCGCCGGTAGCGCCTCGCTGGTTGCTCTGGCAGGATCAGGTACATGGGATCATAACGTCTATGCCGCCACGCAGCCTTGGGCCGGATTGTTCGGTCAGAACAGTAGCTGCTGCACGTGGACGTACGCCCAATGGAAGGCCAATAAAGGAGCCGATGCCAACTCCCCAGCGATAGGGACTGGCACGGTAGGCGTTAATGCCTCGACGGGAATCCCGAATGCTGGGTCTCCCGCAATCGGCGAGGGCGCCAATCTCGGTTCACTGGGCATCGCCGCGCTCAACGCGGACAGGAACGGAAACCCGCGGCCCTCATCGGGAGTTTGGGATGCCGGGGCCTTTAATTCTGGGACTAGCGTTACTACCAAGCCTTCGCCGCCGACGGGATTGACTGTCGTGGTGCATTAGTTTCTGCTTGGCAGTTTTTTCGCTGAACACCACTTCACCGCCAGAGTTAAAAGAGAGCCGCTGGTCGGCTCTCTTTCTGTCGGCTTCTACTCTCCGTCAATCTTTGCAAGAATAATGAGTTCCTGACACAAGCGCCCTCGCTCCGTGGCGCGTATGATGCTCATTGCTAAATGGCATTGGAGGTTTGTTGTCTGATCTAGTCACAGATGAAGTTCAAGCCGTCCCTCCTCCCCCAGAGTGGTCGGGGCCAGAACGATTATTCCTGAATTTTCTTCGTTTTATTCCTGGATTTAAACGCACTGCCGCTTCAGATCGTGTTTTGGTGGCACTGCGTGGCAGCACGTGGACAATCGTAGGGTACGGAGCAAGTCAGGTGGTGCGCTTACTGTCCATGGTAATCCTGGCGCGCCATTTGCTGGGTCCAGCGGCTTTCGGTCTGGTTGCGTTGGTCAATGTTTTCATTGGTGGTTTGACCATGATCTCCGACCTTGGCATCGCAACAGACGTGATTCAACACCCTCGTGGTGACGAGCCGGAATTCATCAACACGGCTTTCTTGTTATCGGCAGGCCGAGGAGTCTTGCTTTGGATCATTGCCTCAGCTTTGGCCTATCCATTTGCGATGTTCTACCACGAACCCGCGATTCGAACCCTGGCGCTCGTCGCTGCCTTGACGGTGCCGATACAAGGCTTTAGCAGCGGATCGGTTTGGAAACTTTACCGGCACGTAAAACTCGAGAAAGTGACGCTTTTAAGGATAGGCGCCGAGGTTTTTGGGTTACTCGTAGCCATAGCTTGGGCCATGGTTTCTCCAACGGCGTGGTCCTTGGTGGTTGGACGAGTTGCGACCGAACTGTTCTTCAGTGTGTGGACTCATTTTATTGGCGACGTGCGGGTCTCGCTGAAATGGGATACCGCCGCGGGAAGAGATATATTACTTTTTGGCGCTGGAATGTTCGCCTCGTCGGCAACCTATTTCATAGTCGGTGAGGGCGAGCGGCTCGTGGTTGGAAAGATTGTTACCCTGGCTGTGTTGGGATATTTTTCGCTGGCTCTGTCGATAACGTCCGCGGCTTCTTCAGGCTTACAACGTGTAATCAGTCAGGTCTTCTACCCCATGATTGCGGCATCGGTTAGAACCGGGCCCGCTTATGTCGCCGTACAGTTCAGAAAAGCCCGATTGCTGTTGCTAATATTGACGAGCTGCATGGCGGTGACTTTTATTATCGGCGGAAATTGGATCGTCGCGGAATTGCTAGGTCCCAAATATTTGCCGGCGGGATGGATGCTTCAGCTTCTCGGCTTGCGGGCAGCACTGGAAGTGTTCACTTCCGTGACTACCCAGATGTTGTTCGCGCTAGGTATTTCAAGGTATGCGGCCGCCAGTAATTTGGCAAAACTCGCTTTCCTGGCAGTGGGTTTGACAATTGCGCTCAGCAGGTTTGGCTTTTACCAGGCCTTATGGGTTTTAGCGGTTGCTCCCATTGCGGCCTATCTGCCGACACTGTGGGGAATCAGGCAGAATTTTCGGGCCGTGTTCCGCTTGGAAGTTCTGACCTTCGGAGTACTGCTGTCATGCTCCCTTGTTGCCATAGTAGTTATGAGGACGTTTGGGCACATAGGCCTTTGAGCCTAAAGGCTTTTCCGCGCCCCATCCTATATTGGGAAGAGGGTCCGCCAGGCGCTTTTCAATGGTGGTCAACGGCACCTTCTTTATGACACAAAAACCCTTGGTAAGCGCGATCGTTGCAACCTATAACCGGGCGCACACGATTGGTGAAGCGATAGAAAGTATTCTCCGGCAGACCTACGAAAATGTCGAAATTATCATCGTGGATGATGGCTCCACTGACGCCACCCTTCAGAAACTGGCGGAATTCGGAAATCGAATCACGGTAATATCCCAGAAAAACGCCGGGCCAGCGGCCGCGCGGAATCGTGGAATCAAGGAATCCGCCGGAGAGATCGTTACATTTTTGGATTCGGATGATATTTGGCTGCCGTCGTTCATCGAGCGGCATGTAAACCTATTACAGAATGCCGGTGAAACCGTGCCATGCAGCCTGGCAAATAGTTGGTTGGAGTTTAGCGACGGGCACCGCTTGACCTCATTCGACGTTGCGCTACTACGGGTGCCGGACGCAAATACCATTTGGGTAAACGTAGCAGACGTGCTCGCCACCAGATTCATAATGTTCACGCAGATGGTCGCGGTTCGCCGTTCGGCTTTAGAGCACAGTGGCGGCTTTGACGAAAATTTGTGGAGTCTGGAAGACTATGACTTAGCGCTAAAGTTATCGTTTGAAGGTCCTTGGGGATTGATACGCGAGCCATTGGTGATTTGGCACCAAGGTAGCAGCGATAGCCTATCCAAGAAAGCATATAAAGACCAAATTAGATTGAAGCAAAATATGATCACGCTTAAAGGACGCGCGCTAACGGGGCTAAGACGCTCCGGACAGTTTCCCTCCACGCAAAAAATACTTGATCGGGAACTGAAGTATGCGCACTGGGATTTGCGCGCCATTCAAATGGAACAGCGCGGCACGTGGTTTGCCAGGACGATTGCGCGGCTGCTACACCTGGCTGAAAGAGCGCGAATGATTGGGTATCGGCGATCGCCGTGGTTCCCACAGGTAGATGCCAAATCGGTAGAAGTTCAATCTACAGTATCAACGCAAAATTCTACGGATAACCTGGCTGTGCCGGGCCGTTATGTGGCCCGATAAATTCTCAAGTGAGAACTACTAACTTTATCTTGATAAACTTAGAATAATTCTGCACGCGAACTACAGCGGTTGGATTTCAGATTGAGGATGAATCTTGGAACCGGAAAATCCAGTTAATCTAGTCTTCGGCGGCGGCGCCTCCGGCACAATATTGCACCCGCTTATGTTGGTGGCGATGATTGTTGCTGCCCTCGCCATACTTTTGGCGCCGAGAAAATATATACCGATCCCCTTTTTGGGGGTCATATTCCTGGGTTCCATCGGACAACAGATTTATATCGGGGGCTTCCACTTTTATGTGGCGCGCATCCTGATTATGACCGGCGTGCTCCGCTTGATTAGCGCGAAACTAACCTCAAAGGACCCGATGTTTGCCGGCGGTTTCGATATCGTCGACAAGCTTTTTCTAGCTTGGGTTTTTTGCCGCTGCGCGACTAATGTTCTGCTCAATAATGGGGCTTCCGGGGCGATAGTTTACCAGCTCAGCTTCATGATCGATGCCATCGGAGCATTTTTGCTGATGCGCTACGCGATCAAAGATGAAGACGATATTCTCCGGGTGGTTAAACTTTTTGCAGTCCTGACCTGCATCTTCGCGGTAACCATGCTGGATGAAAAATTTCACAACCAAAACATTTTTGGCTATTTAGGAGTGGTGTCTATCCTACCAGCGGTTCGCGAGGGCTCGGTTCGTGCTACGGGCGCCTTTGCACATCCCATCTTGGCCGGCGTCTTTGGCGTAGCACTGATGCCTCTATTCTGGTGGTTATGGCAAAGCGGAAAATCCAAACTCACTGGTTTGCTTGGTTTTTGCGGTTCGATGGGAATGATGTTGATGAGTGCCTCCAGCACCCCATTGATGTCCTTCTTGGCGGCAGTTCTAGCGTGGTTTGCTTGGCCTTTTCGCAACAGAATGCGGGCGGTGCGCTGGGGCATAGTTATCATGCTCATAGCACTACACCTGGTAATGAAAGCGCCGGTTTGGTTTTTGATCGCTCGTGTTGATCTCATCGCGGGGAACTCTGGCTATCATCGCGCGCTGCTTATCGATCAATGCGTCAGACACTTCAGCGATTGGTGGCTTATTGGAACGGACGCAGCTGGGACCTGGGGTTGGGATTTGTGGGACACCAGCAATCAGTTCGTACAGGAAGCCGAAAGCGGTGGTTTGATAACCTTCGCTCTCTTCGTTCTGATAATCTCCCGCAGTTTCCGCAAAATTGGCACCGCGCGAAAACTTGTTGAGGACGATCCCCAGCAGCAGCGATATATGTGGGCTCTGGCTGTGACACTTTTCACTAACTGCGTGTGTTTCTTTGGGGTCAGCTATTTTGATCACACGAAAATTATGTGGTTCACCTTCCTTGCCATTGTAACGGCTGCTACTGCGCCGATTCTTGCCACGCAGAAAGAGACATCACCGGCGATCGAATATCCGATTCCGCTGAAGCGGGCTTTGCCGGCTCCGAGGCTTGCGAGGGTTGGCGATCAAAGTGCCCTAGATACGGGTTTGCCGGCCGGCAGCCGCTTGCGGTCTCGATGATTTGCTGAGTCTCGTTTCAAAATTACCATTCGCCTAAATTTTATGGAACTGTCGATCATCATCGTAAATTGGAATTCGCTCGCTTACTTGCGAGCTTGCCTGGCGAGTGTGTATCGACACGTTCACGGAATCTCGTTTGAAGTCATCGTGGTGGATAACGCTTCGCCTGAGGGAGGGATTGATAGCCTCAAGTCGGAATTCCCGGATATGGTGCTGATCAAGAACGAGGTGAACCTGGGGTTCGCGGGGGCGAACAATGTGGGGTTCAAGCGATCGACCGGGGAGTATGTCTTGTTCTTGAATCCCGATACAGAAATTGTGGACGATGCGATTCAGGTGATGCTCGAACAGTCCAGGTTACGCCCTGACGCAGGTATAGTTGGCTGCAAATTATTAAATACTGACCGATCGGTACAACTGCAATCGATCCAGAAGTTCCCGACGATTCTAGCCAGCGTTCTGGATGCCGAATATCTGCTACTGCGATGGCCCCACTGTCCACTCTGGGACATTCAGCCTTTGTTTCAAGAAAACGTAAAGGTCATAAAAGTCGAAGTCATCCCTGGCGCATGTATGTTGCTTAAACGCGAGGTGTTCGAAAAAGTCGGGATGCTAAGTGAAGATTACTTTATGTATGGGGAAGATCTGGATCTGAACTACAACCTGAAGCGCGCTAGTTACAATAATTATTACGTTGGACAATCGGCGATTATTCATCACGGGGGACGAAGCAGCGCGCAGCAGAAGGTGAGTCAATGGGCGACCATTATGAGACACCAGGCGATGCTGGAGTACTACCGGAAGACTCGCGGCCTGGTTTACAAATCGATGTACCGGGCAGCGATTGGTTGCGCAGCCGCGGTGCGGCTAATGATTCTCACGTTGATGTTTCCACTCGGAAATATTGTGTGGGAAAGGAAGTCGCTTAAGGCTTCCACGACAAAGTGGAAAGCGGTCTTAAACTGGGCTCTCGGACGGCAAGACGTGGCGCTAGGAAACAGGTAACAGCGTAGAAGGCTAACCTGCCAATCATTCTATGAATCTGTCGACCATCAAATACATAATCATTACGCCCGCGCGCGATGAAGAAGCACACCTGCAAAAGACTATTGAAAGTGTTGTGGCGCAAACCATTCGCCCGGTCGAATGGTTGATTGTCAACGACGGCTCTTCAGACAAGACCGGGGAAATCATCGACGAATATTCTGCGCGTTATCCCTGGATCCGTGCCGTGCACCGCACAAACCGGGGCTTTCGAAAGGCTGGCGGAGGTGTCGTAGATGCATTCAACGACGGGTATCGCCAGGTGACCTGCACAGAATGGGATTACATCGTTAAACTAGATGGAGATTTGTCCTTCGATCCTGATTATTTCGAAAAATGTTTCAACCACTTCGCGAACGAATCTCGGCTCGGCGTCGGTGGCGGGGTCATGTGCTATATCGCGAACGGGGAAAAATCGTTCGAAGTTAATCCTGCCTTTCACGTTCGTGGCGCTACCAAGATTTATAAACGGGCATGCTGGGATGCTATCGGTGGATTTTGGCCTGCTCCCGGTTGGGACACTATGGACGAAGTAAAAGCCAGCATGCTGGGATGGACAACCAGGAGTTTCCCGGAGTTACACCTGTTGCATCACCGCTACACCGGGGCCGCTGATGGCACGTGGGCCAATTTGGTCAAGAACGGGCGAGCCAACTACGTGTGCGGCTATCATCCGGCTTTCATGTTATTGAAATGCCTTCGCCGGCTGAGTTATAAGCCTTACTTGGTAGGGTCAGTTGCATTGCTCTACGGTTTCCTTACAGGATATACGCAACGGATACCGCAGGTTGATGAGCCTGAAACTATTAAATATCTCCGAAAGCAACAACTGGCGCGCCTTACTGGCAGAGAGAGCATTTGGAGGTAGATCGTTACCGCGCCGGTTCCGTTAGAGAGTTCGGGGAATCGCAGTAATAGGAAGCGTAGCGCTCCGTGGACACGTTTCGTACCCGACCACTTTGAGTTGAGCCTCTAGTCAGCGATCGTTGTCATGAGTCTGTTCTAAACCTCGCATGATTCATCTGTACGTGGCTAGCGATTCAAGAAAACAGCGCATAAGAGAACCACTTAAAAGCGGTTGTCTGTGCTGGAATGGTCGTACGGCCTAGACGGCGCTGTAAGTGTGTAAGAACCAGTCGGTAAGGAACGAGGACCTATGTGTGGCATTTGCGGAAAACTAAATTTTGACTGGGATAAAAAAAGTTCCGAAATCACTGCTAATTCATCACGACGAATTGTATCCAAAAACGGTAAAATTGTGCGTATAACGCCGATTATCTAACTCTCTTGCTTCCATGAATGACTCCAAAGGAGCTTCCACCGAAATCTACGAGATGAGCCCCCTGGCCGATCCGCGTTGGCCACAGATGCTCGAGAGTTATTCCAATACAAGTGTCTTTCACTCCGTGGAATGGCTGAAGGCTTTACAAAAAACATACGGGTACGAACCGCTGGCGTACACGAACACTCCGCCGGGCACTCCGTTGAGCAACGCTGTCGTGTTTTGTCGCGTGAGTAGCTGGCTGACGGGTCAACGATTGGTGTCTCTGCCCTTTTCCGATCACTGCGAACCGCTCGTCGAGGGTCTTGACCAACTGAATGAGTTGTTGACTCCCGCGCTGCAGGAGTTGCAGGGCGGAAAAATCAAGTACATCGATATTCGGCCGCTAAGCTTGTCATTCAGCAGTGGAACAGAAGGTGCGGAGTCTTATTTTCTACATTTACTTGATTTACGGCCAACGCTGGACGAACTGTACAAAAAGCTCCATGGCGATTCGATTCGACGGAAGATACAGCGAGCGGAACGCGAAAATTTGACGTTGGAAGTGGGCTCGTCAGAAGCACTGTTGGTCGAGTTTTACAACCTTCACGTAATCACGCGACAGCGACAGCAACTTCCGCCGCATCCTTTGAAGTGGTTTCGCAATGTACTCGCGTGCCTCGGTGCAGACGCGCAGATCCGCATGGCCAGGAAAGACGGATCTGCCATCGCGTCAATCTTCACTCTGGGCCATAAACAGAAAATGGTTTACAAGTACGGCTGTTCTGACGCTCATTCGCATAACCTGGGGGGAATGCAGTTTCTTTTCTGGCATTTGATCCGCTATTCGAAAGAACATGGATTCGTGGAACTGGATTTCGGCCGGTCAGAATGCACCAACACAGGGTTGGTAACCTTCAAAGACAGATGGGGAACGAAGCGGCAGTTGATGACGTATCTTCGATATCCCCCTCGACCGCTCAGTGCAGAGCAAGACTCGATGATCATGAAGCTGAGCAAGAAGGTGTTTTCTCATTGTCCGCAGGGTGTGTTGCGATTAGCGGGAGACCTGCTGTACCCACACGTAGGCTAGCCGCGAGCTTCTAACTAGATAACAACTCGCCGAGCACCGAGCATAATTTGTTTGCCTGAAAAGTACTGTCTCTTTGACGGTATAATCCAATCAATTATGAACCAGGCATTTCGAACTTATTTTCGGTGCCCTGACTCCGTCGCTGATTTCCGATTGGGGGAAGAACTACAAAAAGAATCAGGGTTTTTTCGTTTTGGGGAAGATGTCGATTGTTACGGTCAGTCCTGTGTTCGCCAGCCTTCTACGAACGACCATGCGCAGCTTGAGGATATCTCTTTCGCCGTAAAAATTGACCGGCGTCATGTCACCCTTCCCTTTGACCCGGACCAAGTCGCGGAGAACTTGAGATTCGAGGCGTATACCGGGCAAATGCAACCCGAACACACCTATTTCGGTGGCAACGCGGTAATTCGAGCGATCTATTATCTGGGACGTCCCGCTTTTCCTGTTCACTTTCGGCGAATTCTTCAGCGAATTCGTCTACAAGGAGGTACACACTCACCTTTTCCCCATTGGCCCGTGGATCGCACTGTGGATAAGCTTTTCGAAGAGTTGATGAAAGCGGCGCTGAAAGCGAGGAATAACGCCCCCCTGCCGTTCATCTGGTTCTGGCCTGAAGGGGCTCCTGCGGCTGCCATTGTGACTCACGACGTGGAGACCGAGACTGGTCGAGATTTTTGCTCGCAATTGATGGATACCGATGACCAATTCGGGTTCAAAGCTTCGTATCAAGTAGTACCGGAAAAACGTTACAACGTAGCGCCGGCATTTCTGGAAGAGATACGGCAGCGTGGCTGCGAGGTCAATGTCCACGATCTCTGCCACGACGGCAATCTATTTAGGACCCGGGAAGAATTTCTGCGCCGCGCTGGGAAAATCAACGGCTACTTAAAGAAGTTCGATGCCCAAGGATTCCGGTCAGGAGCGCTGTACCGGAATTTGCGCTGGTACGACGCGTTGAAATGTTCGTATGACATGTCCGTTCCCAACGTAGGGCATTTGGACGCGCAAACGGGCGGGTGTTGTACGGTAATGCCCTATTTTGTCGGCAAGATATTGGAAATCCCGGTCACCACCACGCAGGATTATTCTCTCTTCCACATTTTGAGTTCCTATTCCACGACTCTCTGGGAGGAACAATGCCAGGCGATATTGGGCGGTCACGGACTGATAAACATAATTGTTCATCCGGACTACGTCATAAACAAAAAGCCGAACAACACGTATCGCCGCCTATTAGCCCATTTGGCTCAACTGCGGGAAAAAATGTTTGTTTGGACCACGCTGCCCGGCGAAATTAATAAATGGTGGAGAATGCGGTCGAAGATGAAGCTGGTGATGGACGGTGTGGGTTGGAGAATAGAGGGTGAAGGGAAAGACTGCGCTCGCATCGCATATGCACATTTGGCTGATGGCCAACTTAAATATTCCTTCGAATCATCGCTCATGCCAAGGCCACAGGCAGGAGAAACGAAAGCGCGAGATGGGCATTCCAAAGGAACTAGCGGATTGCAACGTTCGTCCCATTCTGTCACTACTAGTTAAGTCCATTCTCATAGAAATGCTTCAAGTTAATAGTTTTGAATGTCTATCGCTGCGCAATGATGGACAAATTTTCGTTTGAGGATTTGGCCCGCCTGGTGAACATCGTTAGCGGAGGAAAGGTGATTCCGCCACAGTTGAGCGTAATTATCACTTGTCATAACCAGGCGTTGTTCATAAAGGATGCAGTAAATTCCGCTCTCGCGCAGAGTTATAAGGCGTGCGAGGTAATTGCGGTGGATGACGCCTCGTCGGACGACTCGGTCCACATTCTGAAAGCATTTGGAGATTCACTACGCCTTGTTTGCGCACCAAAGAATATCGGTGCAAATGCGGCGCGCAATCTTGGCGCGTCGTTAGCTGTCGGCGATTATTTGGTATTCCTAGACGGAGACGATTTATTATCGCCATGGGCGCTGAAAACCTACAAGGCCCTCATATCAGCCAGTCAACCGCCGATCCTGCTGAGCCGCCTCTTTTTCTTTCAGGGCACGCAACCCCCAAAGACTGGAGAAAGCCCCAGGGAAATCACTTTCGTCGAATATGAGAACCTGATTCAGAAAGATCGAATGCACCGCGCCAGTGCCAGCGCTACGGTGGTAAATAGAACGACATTTCAGCGAGTAGGGGGATGGACCGAGGGACTGTTCCACCTGGATGATTTAGATATCATGATGAAATTGGGCGTTTCGGGTCGTTGCGTTCAAATCTTGTCGCCAACAACAGCCTGTTATCGCGTTCATGCCGGAAATACTGTCCACCAGGTGGCTCGGTTTATCCCAGCCATGCTGGCGCTAATTAGAAAAGAGAAGGCTGGCGAATATCCGGGTGGCCCGCGTTTTCGATTTGAAAGGTATGCATTTCTTGGTGGACCAATTTTTTTCTGGATCAAGAAATGTCTGCGCGCGCGCCTATATGCAAGCGCAAACTCGCTCGTCATGAAGGGCTGGGTGATGGCCCTCGCCGCGGCGATGCGACGGTTCTTCGGGAGGTTGACTAGCAGGGTGCCAACCCGGACGCTGCGAATGTCAGGGCTTGATTGAGAGCGTTTGACAGATACGAATGTTTTCACTGGATCGACAACCAATGACGGCGGCGTTTCGCATACAGTGGGGCAAATCGGAGTCACCGATAGTATGAGCAAAGATGGGTTGATTTCGGGACTCAAGAACCGGGTGCTGCAAAATATTGCGCGCAGCGCGCCTGGAGCCACCGGCCTTCGCGTCAGGTTGCACCGCTGGCGTGGCGTGCACATTGAGGAAGGCGTGTGGATCGGTTACGACGCGATCATAGAAACATCGCATCCGGATTACGTAACCATAAAAGCCGGAGCGTCGATCGGGATTCGAGCTGTGATTATCGCGCATTTCCGCGAACTGCACGGCGTGGTTATTGAGGAAGATGCCTCAATCGGGCCGGGCGCGATTATTATGCCGAATGTTACAATAGGGAGAGGATCGGTGGTCACTGCCGGCAGCGTGGTGACAAAATCGGTTCCCCCGATGATGCTGGTCCAGGGTAATCCCGCGGTACCTATTGCGCGTGTTGGTGTACCACTAAAGATGAATGTTTCGTTGCGAGAATTTTCCAAAAAACTGCGCCCTCTCGGAAAAACCTAATCGTGCCATCCCAACCTAAAATAAGAGTCGCCGTAGCGCCGGCGGCGAAATACGAACTTCGCCGACGTCTTTTTGATATGTTGGGTTCTCAGCTGGAAGTCTCGTTTGAACCGCACAGGCCGGGCGACTATGAAGGCCTTCAGGGACTGATTGCATTAAGCGGGGCTGCTGAGGACGCGCGCGACGCGTCCCTACGCAATGTCAGCTGCTACGAAGTTATTCTTTCGCAGCCAATTCCTTTCGCGGCACAATCGGCGATCACATTTACGTCGTCAGCAGCGGTACACCGCGCGTTTCGCGGTAAGACGCTCGCCGATTCCAGCGTAATAAATTTCTCTCCAGTCTCCAATTCATTCGAACCGCTGGCCAAGGTGGAGGAACAGACCATCTGGGCCGTCGAACAGCAAGGCAGTCAGGAGCACCATTGCGTTGGCGTAGATGTACCAGTGTTTACTGAGAGGGATTTTTTCCATAACCACTTTCAAGAGCGACGCTGGTTCGCCATGGTTCCACTATTGCATTTTTTGCGCCGGCTGCTGGGCCCGGACGGCTGGCCAGCCCCGGAACCGCGTGCAAGTTTCATCATAGACGACCCCAATCTTCATCATCGAAGTTATGGCTATATCGATTTCGAGAAATTGGCAAATCACGCCTCAGCTCACAACTACCACGCGACCATCGCCACGGTCCCGCTGGACGCCTGGTATTTTGATCGCAAGGTGGTTGATCTCTTTCAGGCCCACAAAAAACATATTTCGCTGATGATGCATGGCGTCAATCATGTGGCTGACGAGTTGGCAAGATCTTACGAGGAAAAGGACGCATTGAGTCTTCTCGCGACTGGTCTGCGCCGAATCGCGGACCTTGAATCGCGCTCTGGTGTTGCCGTTGCGCGCATCATGGCGGCCCCTCACGGCGCTTTCGCGGAATTCATTGCGGACTTGATGGCACGCTTAGGCTATGAAGCCGCCTGCGTTTCGATCGGGTCTTTGCTTCGTTGGAATCCAGAGAAACTTTGGCCGACTAATTTTGGATTTTCCATAGCGCAACCACTCGGAAGCTTGGGTTTTCCTGTTTTTCACAGAATCGGTATTTCGGAAACGGACATCAGGCTCAGGACTTTTTTGGGACATCCGGTGATTGTGGCCACCCACCATCAGGACTGTGTTTCCAATTTCGCCCTGCTCGAATCCATGGCAAAGATAATCAATGAGACCACCAACGTTCGATGGATGGGAATCGAGGATATCTCGAGGACTAATTTCGTATCCCAAACGCAAAATGGAATGCTGCAGATCTGGCCATACTCTCGGCGCCTTGCGGTTCCGGTTCCCGCGGAAGTCAACGAGGTGGAGGTATGCCCATCGCCATATTGCGGCGGCTTTACGATAGATTTGCACAACCACCGTCGAGACGGCACCGAGGCCGCGGCGCTTAATGTTCCATCGCGGTACAGAATCTCGAATAATACGATGGAAATATTTTTCCCTCCCACCAACCGTGTGGATTACAACCAAGTTGCAAGCAAAAGCGTTGGGATGTGGCCAATCGTGCGGCGCCTGCTCACTGAGGCGCGTGACCGCGCTCAACCGATCTTGTCGCTAGCATCGGCCCGGTGAGAGACGCTTGTGCCAGATGAATTACCCCCGTCTTCTTCAAGACAACCAGGCACGATTATTTGCAATGAAGGCGTTACACAGTCGTTACGCTAATAGAAAGCCTTAGGAGAGCGAACCATGAAGGGTGTTGTCCTGGCAGGTGGAAAAGGCTCACGGCTTTACCCGCTCACGCGCGTTACGAACAAGCATTTGTTGCCGGTCTATGACCGGCCGATGATTTTTTATCCCATCCAGACGCTCGTCGACGCCGGTATTCGAGACATCATCATCGTTACTGGGGGGCAAAACTCTGGAGATTTTCTGCGCCTTCTTTCGAATGGCAAAGACTTCAACCTGCATCGCATCCACTACACCTATCAGGAAGGTGAAGGCGGCATTGCCGATGCACTGCGACTTGCGGAGCCCTTCGTGGAAGGGGAAAAAATCTGCGTGGTGCTGGGCGATAACATCATCGAGAACAACATCATCGGCGCAAAAGAAGCGTTCGAAAAGCAGGCCGCCGGGGCGCACATTCTATTGAAAGAAGTTGAGGATCCAGAGCGATTTGGCTGCCCTGAAATTGTGAATGGCAAGATCCTGGGCATTGAAGAAAAGCCCAAAGCTCCAAAGTCCAATTACGCTGTTACCGGCATCTACTTTTACGACGCCACCGTATTCGAAAAAATTGGAAGGACCAAGGTTAGTTGGCGCAACGAGCTTGAGATCACCGACGTAAATAATATGTATCTGGCCGAGAAAAGCCTGACGCACAGCATTCTTGACGGCTGGTGGACCGACGCAGGCACATTCGAATCGTTGCTGCACGCTACAAAACTCGTGGCGGACACCGGGGCGAATAAGACTCCGGGACGAGGTCCAGCCGCAAGGCACACCAGGGCCGCGGACTAAACGCTTCTACAATGAGCTGCCACAAATATTTTCGCCTTAAGCCACAGGAGGAATTCGCTTGAAAGTTTTGATTACTGGCGGTGCGGGATTTATAGGCTCAAATTTCGTTCGCCATGTGTTGAACAGCAGACGCGATGTCAACGTCATCAATTTCGACAGCCTTACCTATGCGGGTAACCCTGAGAGTCTGGCGGATATCGCCGACAATCCGCGCTATCAGTTCGTACGCGGGGATATAACCGACAAGCAAGCGGTGGATGCGGTATTCAAGAATGGTCTCGACGCGCTAGTGAATTTCGCAGCGGAAACGCACGTGGATCGCAGCATCGAAGACGCAACTCCGTTTTTACGCACTAATATTTTAGGCACGCAATGTTTACTGGACGCCGCAAAACGCTTCAAACTGGCCAAATTCGTGCAAATCAGTACTGACGAAGTTTACGGCAGCGCGCCGGCGGGTATCAGTTTTACGGAAGAGACGGTGCTAGACCCGCGAAGCCCGTATGCCGCCAGCAAAGCCTCAGCCGATCATTTCGTTTCCGCGTATGCCAATACCTACGGAGTTGCGGCGGTTGTACTTCGCTGCACCAATAATTATGGGCCGAATCAATTCCCCGAGAAGCTCATCCCGTTAATGGTCGCCAACGCGCGCGAGGACAAGCCTTTGCCCATTTACGGCGACGGCATGCAGGAACGGGATTGGTTATTCGTCGAGGATTACTGTCGCGCGATTGCATTGGCGTTGGACAAAGCGGAGCCGGGAACGATTTATAACGTGTCGGCAGGGGCGCCGCAGCCGAATCTTAAAATTGTTCGCACCATTCTCAAGCATCTCGGTAAGCCAGAATCGCTGATGCAGTACGTAAAAGACCGGCCAGGGCACGACCGCCGCTACGCTCTGGACAGCTCAAAAATCCAGAAAGAACTGGGTTGGTCGCCCAAGGTTTCGTTTGACGAAGGCATTCGGCGCACCGTGGATTGGTATCAGGAGAACACCGCGTGGCTTGATCATGCGCGCTCTGGTGAATATCGAAATTATTACGACCGCCATTATGTGCGTCGCAGCGAAACTTTTAGCAAATAGTTTTTCGGTCACAGGCATCAATTTTGACGGGTGTGATGCGCGCCAAGATACGTCGATGCCTTTTTATTCAGGCGGAATCTCACTATGAGCTTTGCGGATCACCCAAACCGGCGCTGGATGCTTTTCGTGCTGTGGTTGGCTTGCAGCATCCTAATTTCGTGGTCCGCCTTCGCTACTCTGCTCCGCTATTCATTCGGGAACGACGATGCTTCCCACATTCTCCTGATTCCGTTTATATCTGCATGGTTGATGTTCATCGACCGGCGACGGATCTTTAAAAGCCTGTCGTCCGATGTCGCTGTTTGCCTCACACTTTTGGTCCCTGGTATAGCGGTTGTCCTTTGGAGTGTTAGAACCCAGCCGGTATCGCCATCGTTGTGCGCGTTTGGCTTGGTGCTGGTATGGATAGCCGGTTTCGCACTGGCATTCGGAAGAGAGCCCCTGAAGACTGCGCGATTCCCTTTGATGTTCCTGTTTCTCTTCATTCCACTGCCCGAAGTTCTCCTCAGCAGGGTGGTGTATTTTCTCCAGAAGGGTTCGGCGGAAATATCGGCACTTTTATTTGGACTGACACCACTGCCAGTTCTCCGAGACGGTTTCGTATTCCATCTACCGCGCTTCAGTATTGAAGTTGCCCGGGAATGCAGCGGCATCCGCTCCAGCATCGCTTTGTTGGTTCTAGCGATCCTGGTTGGTCATTTTTTTCTGCGGACTTGGTGGAAACAAGTGGTTTTCGTGCTAGCTGGGTTTGTGGTGATGATTGTGAAGAACAGCATTCGAATCGTCACACTGACAGTATTAGCAACCTATGTGGACCCAGGATTTCTTTATGGCAATCTCCACCGCGAGGGCGGAGTGGTATTTTTTATGATTGGGTTGGCGCTAATGGCTCCGGTGTTTTGGATACTACAGACCGGAGAGCACGCTACAAACCTGGAAGCCGTGAAATTAGCTTCGCCCGTGGTCGAAAGCTAACCGGTAGAACGCCGCCGCCAACACCAGGCCCACTATTTCTTTGCTGCCATTCCTTCCGCTTCACTCCCATAGCCGTAATAATAATTATTATAGGTATCCGCGGAATCAACGCGGTTCAGTACCACACCCAACAAATTTTTGTCGCGAAATTCTGCTGATACCCGCTGGGCTATCTCAGAATCGGTGCTGCCAGCTCTCACAACGAATAACACGCCGTCGCATAGATCCGCCAACATGCTGGCATCATGAACGGGCAAAGCTGGGGGTGAATCCAGGATGACCCAATCAAAGATTTCGCTCATCGCGTCCAACAGATGTTTCATCTTATCGCGCAAGAGCAGTTCGCTGGGGTTGGAAACCGGCTGGCCGCCTGGAATAAAGCAGAGATTCCCCTCCAGTCCATTTTGAATAATGGCGTATTCGTCGACTTCCCCGCGCAAATAATCGGTAAGTCCGGGGCCGCTGGGCGCGCCGAGGGACTGATGGAGTCTGGAAGCGCGCAAATCGGCATCAACCAACAGCACGCGCCGGTCTGGCTGACGGACGATGGACTGAGCCAGATTCGCTGCAACGAAGGTTTTTCCTTCTGCCGGGATACTGCTGGTAATGAGCAATTTCTTCAATTGCTGGGTTCCCGCGATCTGGTACAAGCGCGAGCGCAGGGTGCGGAAGCGTTCCGCGCCGATGCGATCGCTGTCATCGCCCACGAAAACGCTATTTCTCGCATCCAAGGTCCACTGAGGATGGCAACACCGTTTGATGAGCTCCTCATAATTGAGGAAGCGCGTTTCCTTGAATCGCGGATCGATACCCGGGACGCGCATGTTTTCGACGCGCATCACGTCTTCGGGCGGCTCAATGTGGCGATTGATCTCGGCGGCACCCTCCACCAAGTCAGCAGTTACAACCCTTGGCGGTTGTGTGGCTTTATCCTGTGCGGCTTTTTTCAGCGCTTCGTGAATCCTGCTCATTGCTTCCTCATATTCCGCGTAGCCGCTTAGACTCCGCTAAAAATGTGATCTTTGCGGTCGGCCACTGCGTTATTCCCGTTCAATCCAGCGACAGCCAGAGTGGGTACCACCGTTAACACCGGGAGTTGCAAGAAAAGTTCCGCGTCGTGTTCACTATGGATGGTTTTATCCATCATGGCGAGCAGAAACAAAATACCAAACCCGATCGCCAGGCCGCCCAGCGCGCCTCCGCCAAGGAAATAAGGTTTCTTTGGGAAGGACGGATTTTCCGGAAGGTTTGGCGGGTCATATACACGAAATTGTTCGCTGTCCTGTTTGTTCACCAATTCACGAGCCATTCCTGAGCTCTGGCTCTTTTTGAGCAATTCGTTATAAATGTCGGAAGCGGTTTGATGATCGCGAGTGATTTCCTTGTACTGCTGCTCGACCATGGGTGTCGCTTGCATGCGTGTCTGAAGTTGGGACGTCTGTGACCGAATTTGCGCTTGTTCGCGCATCAAGTTGGCGATGGTCAAGTCATCTTGCTTCAACTTGGCGCGGAGCAATTGAATCTGGGGCGGTTCATGGGCTGATTGCGCGGGCGCGTTGGCGGTCGCCGGCTTAGGTGGCTCGGCCATGCGCTTCTTGAGTTCGGCAATCTGATTCTGGGTCTTGATCACATCTGGATGATCGGGAGTATAGCGGGAAAGCAAATTTGAGAGTTGATCCTGTAACAAAGTAAGTTGCGCATCAGCGGAATCCGGATTTGGCCCACCGGTTGTCCGCGTCTTCCAGTTAGCTTCCTCTTGCTGCAATAAGGATTCGTTGAAGGCTTTCTCTTGCTGGGCGCGGCTCAAGGCCTGGGTAGTGGCTTCCATTTGCGAGTTGGTACTCATCAAGATACCCAGGTTCGTCGGATTGTCTTCCGGTAATGATCCCGGATTGTGGCGTTTGAATTCCGCCAGTTTGGCATCCTCTTGGTCCAATTTAGTCTTCGCTTCGGCGAGCTGCTCACCCAGGAAGTTGGTGGTGCGCGAAGCTTGCTGCTCGGTCTGACGGGCATTCTGCGCGAGAAACATGGAAGTAATTTCGGTGCAAACCTGCTGCGCAAGCTGGGGAGTCTCAAATGTCGCCGTGATATAGAATCCCGGCAACTGGTGCGGTCCGGTGCCCTGCATGACTTCGACGGGCTTGACAGTAAGGGCCCCGCGTAGCTTTTCCACCAGGTCGTCGATATGCATCCGACCGCGGTCCTCAGGGTAGAGATTTAGCTTTTCGATAATTGGTTGCAGGCGCGAGCGGCTCAAAATCAGTTCCTGCATGGTCGCCAGGCGGTGATTCAAGTCATCAGAAACAACCGGGTCTACATACTTCGCAGACACGGATGGTTGCTCCACGAGGATCATGGTCTGCGAAGTATAGCGCTTGGGCAGCACGTTGGCCGCGACCCAGGCCACTATGGTCAAAAGGACGGTGCTGATGGGCAGAATCCACCAATAACGCCTCAAAACTCGTTTTGCGTCTGTCGAAGTCAGCTCGCGATTTGCAGCCATGTCTACCTCTTTAAATTTCTTCCTGAGCGATCAAATTAGGGGAAAGCTTATAATACACTCTGCGACTCTTGGTGTGTTGTCGCTCTGTTATGATGCACGGGTTATGCCAATCGGGTTTTTCCGAGCGGCCAGATATGGCCGACTCATTTGTTGCTAACACCAATTATATCATAGGTTTAAACCAATTCGGCATTATGTTCTTAGGGTGGCGTTCGGCCTAATAATGCAGCTGCGGCGCGGAGTGGAATTGTTGTGCCACATTGTGGCTGCTTTGTCCGCGGCCGGGCGAGCTTCCAAGGGCTTGATTATTAACATTGGAACTCGGCCCTGAAGTTATCCTTCTATTTATTATACGACGAGGATAGATTGCAAGGTAAGGGCGCGGTAGGGCCGCTTCGAACAATATGAGCTTTAACCTACGACGTTGGGCACTCCTGTTGGTCCTCTTCCTCCCTGCTTCGTTGTTGATGTTGTCATGCCATCAGGATCCCGCCACGCGTATTCAGAAAGCCATGGAGCGTGGAGACCGTGAGTTTAATGAGGGCAAATACCCTGAGGCCACCATCTATTATGGCCAAGCCCTGCAAGTGGACTCGCATAACGCGCAGGCGCACTACAAGCTCGCGCAATGCCAATTGAAGACGGGCAATTTCGCTTCGGCCTTTCGCGAATTCGCGCGCACGGTCGAACTGGATCCTCAAAATTGGGCTGCTCAATTGGAGTTAGCCAATTTATCTTTGCGCGGCGGGAAAGCACAAGATGCTAAAGATCGCGCTTTAATGATTCTGCAGAGTAATCCCAAAAACGCTGACGCCCAGATAGTCTTGTCCTCCGCAGACGCGGCTCTGGGGAATTCAAAAGACGCGCTCCGCGAAGCGCAAGAGGCTACGCTGATGGCTCCCGATCAGCCTGCAGTGTTCATGCACCTGGGCGTTCTGCAGGCCAGGACTGGAAACGCAGTACGCGCTGAAGCGAATCTCAAGAAGGCCAAAACTCTGGACTCTAGCGGCATCACCGCGATGATGACACTGGGAGGTTTTTATGAACAGCAACGCCGTTGGGTACAGGCAGCCGGGGAATTTCAATCAACAATAACTCGCGCTCCGAACAATCCAACGCCGCGCGCTGCACTGGCAGGTGTGTACATGAACCAGGGACAGGACGCGCTCGCTGAAAAAACCCTGGTCGAGGCCAAAGAACAATTGAAGGACGATCCGACCGCTTACCGCTTGCTCGGTGATTATTATTTAGGACGCGGGGAAAATACCAAAGCCCTGACGGAATTTTCCGCACTTGCGTCACAGCATCCCAAAGACCGGCAAGTACGCAAGACCTACATTCAGCTACTAGTGTTAAACCAGCGTATCGATGAGGCCGCCTCGCTGACGGATGATCTTCTGAAGAGTGCGCCGCAAGATACCGAAGGATTAGTTCTCCGAGGCGAGATCCAACTGCAACAAGGGAAAGTGGACGACAGTATTCAAACGTTGCAGCAAGCATTGCACGCCTCCTCGGATAACGCTTTCGCGCATTACCAGATGGGAGTCGCGCTGCGGCAAAAAGGAAAAGCGCAGGAGGCGGAAACCGAATTACGCGAAGCCGTGCGCCTTAGTCCGACACTATCTGAAGCTTGGCGCGCGCTTGGTGAAATCGCCCTACAACGAGGGGATTGGTCGGAGTTGCACAACGTTGCGGTGGAGTTGAAAAAAATCGCGCCGCGTGCCGCGGAAGGATATTTATTCGATGCTACCTCGCGCATCAATCAGAATGACGCTGCGAGCGCAGAAGCGGACCTCAGTCAGTTGGTTACCCTTGCTCCGGACAAGGCGTTGGGCTACGTAAAGCTTGGGCAGCTGCGCGTTGCACAAAAACGCTTAAATGAAGCCGAAACATTGTATCGCCAGGCATTGAGCCACGAACCCGGTTCGATCGAGGCTGTCCAAGGGTTGGCGGATGTGGATTTTCGGCGGAACAAACCAGACCAAGCTCTGCAATTGGTTAAAACGACAATCCAACAAAATCCCAACAACGCGCAACTATACGTGCTTCAGGCGCAAGCGTTGACTCAGAATAAGCAGCCGGGCGACGCGGAAAAGTCGCTTGAACGAGCGCTGCAATTTGACAAACAAAATATAAACGCGTTGGTGTTGATCGCGCAGTTACAAGCTAGCCGGGGCGCGCGTGATGAGGCGATCTCCAGTTACCAGCGCGCTATCGAAATTGCGCCGAACAGTGCAGCGCTTCAGGTGGCGCTCGGCGGGTTGTATGAAAGCGGGGGTAACTGGCAAACGGCGCAAAGCTTTTACCAGAAGGCATTATCGATACAGCCCGATAACCCGCAAGCCGCCAACAATCTCGCTTACCTCCTGCTGGAGCATAACGGCAGCGTTAATCTGGCGCTGACGCTGGCGCAGACCGCGCGGCGAGGATTGCCGAATTCACCCAATACCGCCGACACCCTGGGGTGGGCGTATTATCATAATGGCGCGTACTCGGTGGCCCAGCCCCTGCTGGAAGAGGCGGTCAAGAAAGTGTCGGACAACGCCGCCTACCGCTATCATCTGGGCGTGACGTATCAAAAATTAAATGACAATGTTCGCGCCCGTGCGCAATTTGAAAAAGTGATTAGTTTGAAGCCAGGTTCCCCCATCGCCGACGAATCGCGCCGTGCGCTGGAACAGAGTTCCGGCGGCTAGCCGATTCACCAGCGTAAACCAGACATTAGAGTCGTTCAGGAGATGCGATTATGCCTGTGGACGTATCGACGAATCAGCAAGCAGCAGAAAGAATTGTTCCGCTCGGAACCAAGAATGGTATCGAACTCGCCATCCGCGGGCGAACGGAAAAGACTCTGGGCAAAATAATTGCCAAAGCGGATTCGCCCGATCTGATCGAGGGCGTCCGCATCGAGCCGCTGCAGCTGTACCCGGATGATCGTGGTTTTTTCACTGAGCTGGCCCGCCTCGGAAAGGGACTCGCTTCCGGGATGATGCCCGACGGTACACGAAATATCCAGGTCTCTTTTACGCTCACCTATCCCGGAACTATCAAAGCTACTCATTACCATTCGGAGCAAACTGATCTTTGGGCTCCGGTCTCCGGGATGCTCCAGGTTTTTCTCTGCGATCTGCGCCGCCATTCAAAGACTTTTGGCTTGATTAATACCCTGTATGTCGGCCGCTTTCGCCCCTGGGAAATTCTGATTCCCCCGGGCGTGGGCCACGGCTACAAGGCGCTTGGGATTGAGCCCATCAACCTGCTGTACTTTACCGACCGTCATTACAATCCCGCGGATGAGCTGCGATTGGCCTACAACGACCCGAATATCGGCTACGACTGGGAGACGCAATTCAAGTAGCAGATGCGCGTACTCCTAATTGGCGCCAATGGAATGCTGGGAAAAGATCTCGTCCAGGAATGGAAGGACGATGAGCTGATACCGGCCACCTTGCGCGACGCCGATATTCGAAACTATGAACAAGTGGAGCGGTTGGTCACCGCTACGCGCCCGGAATGGATTGTGCTTACCGCGGCATACACGGATGTCGACGGCAGCGAGCGGGACCCCGAGGCTGCCTTCGCGGTGAATGGCAAAGGCACAGAAAATGTAGCTAGCGTGGCCCAGAAGTACGGCGCGAAGGTCCTCTACACGAGCACCGATTATGTTTTTGATGGCAAGGCCACCCGTCCGTACGAACCGGCAGATCCGATAGCTCCTATCAATGTGTACGGTGAATCGAAGGCTCGCGGGGAGCAAGCGATACAGGCCAGCCTGCGAGATTGGTGCATCGTACGCACATCCTGGCTGTTTGGCGCGTCCGGATCGAGTTTCCCTGAAAAGATACTGCGCGCCGCTGAAACCCGCCTTGAGCTGTCGGTGGTCTCCGATCAGGTAGGCTCTCCGACTTACACCCGCGATCTGGCGGCGGCGATCCGTGGTTTAGTTCATGCCGACGCACGAGGTTTTATAAGCGTTACGAACTCGGGCACATGTTCGTGGTTTGAATTTGCGCAGGAAATTCTGCGGCAGGCCGGCAAAAGCAATCCTGTGAAACCTATCGATACCGTGCAGGCAGCGCGTGCTGCGAAAAGACCGGCGTATTCTGTGTTGTCACCCGCCGCCTTGCATGCGCTCGGAATTACCGTGCGTCCTTGGCGCGAGGCGCTTCCGCCTTATCTGGCTGAATTGCGGAAGATGGGCAAATTAACTTAACTCACTGGGCCAGGTCCGTCTTCTTTTAAGGCCTCCCCAGCTTGATAGGGACTCAACAGAATCAGGGAATCAGGACGGATACCTCACTGGAGTACGCACTCTCTTGCCCCGACGCATCAACCGCGGTCGTGACATAGAAATAAGTCTGGCCATTCTGCACGCTCGCGTCGGCGTAGCTTAACGCCCCGTCCAAACCGGAGTTCACTCTCCCATATCCAGTACCGCTAGTCGCGCTTCGGTAGATGTTATATCCAGTTGCGGAACTGCTGGCATTCCAGGAAAGCACCACGGTGTGGGGAGTTGGGGCGACGCCAGTCCCCGAAACCGGGATGGATGAGGGCCCGCTAGTAGCATTGCTGACGATGGCGATGGAGCCCGATGTAGATACGGCGGTCGTCGGCGAATACTGCACTGTTAAGGTGACGCTCTGCGATGGGGACAGCGTCACCGCTGATCCTCCCGACAACGACAGATTTGCTCCCGTCAGAGCTTCCTTAGAAATCGCCACATTGGAATTGCCCGTATTCGTTATCGTCACACTGCGAGAAGCGGTGCTTCCCACGTTCACGTTTCCGAAACTTACGCTGGTAGGATTCACCGCCAGGCTCAAACCCGGAGCAACGCCCGCGCCGCTCAGTGCAACAGCAGGGGGTGGATTTGAGGCGTCGCTCACAAGGGACAGGCTTCCGGTCGCAGCTCCCGCAGATTTAGGATTGAATTGCACGTTGAAGGTGGAGGCCTTGCCTGCGCTCAACGTAAGAGGAAGAGTTAATCCGGAGGTGCTGAATCCAGCGCCAGAAATATTCGCCGCCGTGATCGTCACGGGTACGGTGCCGGTATTGCTGATCTGAACGGTTTGCGTGTTTGCTACACCAGTTACGGCATTGCCAAAATTTATGCTTGCGGGTGAGAGCGTGAACCCTGACTGCGCGGCAGTTCCAGAAACGCTGACGCTGGTAATGCCGCCTTGGGCGCTAATTAAGGAAATATCGCCGCTGCTGGTTCTGGTCGACGTCGGCGTATATTTTACCGTCAATGTCAGGCTTTCGCCGGGCACGACCAGCACCGGTGTAGCAATTCCGGAGGTAGAAAATCCCGCGCCGCTGAGATTGATCTGTGAAAGGGTCACATTGGCGGTCCCAACGTTTTTCAACGTGGTCACCGCCGAGGCCGTACTTCCTACCTGCACATTGTTGAAATTTAGGGCTGCGGGCGTCGCAATCAGCTTCCCGATCGATTGAGTCGTCGCGATCCCGGCGAGGGCCACTGTCGCTGTCGGAGTTTTTGGATCGTCGCTTGAAACGGTTACCGCACCAGAGAAGTTTCCAGACGTTTTTGGCGAAAAGGTGAGATCGAGAAGGACGTTGCCGCCCGCCGGGACTGTCGTTGGCGCTTTTATCGGGCTTGCATCGAAGCCGGTCCCTGAGACAGCAATGCGAGAAATGGTAAGGTTCGCCGCACCCGAGTTTGTAAGCGTTAAGGCGGCATTTGCAACGGTGTTCACGGTAACGCTTCCGAAATCATGGCTGGTGGATGAAATCGTCAATTGCGGAGCCGAGCTACCGGCGGACCCGGTGAGGATTACCAGATCCGGAGAGCCAGGTTCCCCATTGAAACTCAATGTACCGTCTGCTTTGCCCGGTCGGCTTCCTTTATACCAAACCATGAAGTTGGACTTCTGCCCGGGCTGTAGGGAAAACGGAAATCGCAGTCCCGAGATGGAAAATTGCGTGCCGGATATGCTGGCTTTCGTCAGCGTTACCATTGCCTTACTGTTATTCACGACCGCAGCGGAGTGGGAAACCTGCTTGCCCACCCCTACGTTCCCAAAATCCAACGCCCCGGGTATAACCTGGATAGCGGATTGGGGCTTATTTTGGCCGTTGACCATGCCTGTGCAGCCGCTGGTCCACAGTAAAACAGCGAGGACCGCGCTCCACAGAATTAGCGCGCCCCTGGACTTTGATGCTGCAACAATCCCCTGCCCTAGTAGCCTAGAGCCGTTATAGTGCTTGGCCATTGCTCCCCCGAGGTTCATCTAGGGAAGACTAAATTTCGGACGTGTATTGGAACTACTGGTGGGTCGTCCCAATTTGGTGCAGGTGTTGCCTGTCCCAAGGGACAAAAGCGCTGCCCCGTCTTTACTACTTGTTAATCATTATAAAATATTAACTAAGATGATATGGAAAATGATTCCGGGAATCACTGGCGCGGAGGCGTTAATTCAGGAAGTGTTTTACAGTATTGCCACGAAAAGCGCTGAGGTAGTCGTGCCTCGCCGCGGCGACAAATTAGTTCTTTAATCGAGGTTGGAAATCATTGCCCGAGGCGGGGTCGATCTTGTAAATAGACTCTTGGAGCCCAGCAGTTTTTGCACGACACTGTTCCCCGCAACTTTTCGTTTCAGTTTAAATGCCCACGGCAACCAGCGATACGCGCCAGCCAATTTTAATTTGAACTCAATGGGCCAGTCAGTTGGATCTACTCGCACGCGTCCGGTAAGGAATTCATGGGGATTGAGCGAAGCAAGTTGCGGAAGAGTGGAAAAAATTCTCGCATACCCGGCCTGCCGGCAAAACTCGACATGTTTCTCATTGAAACCGCCGAATGGAAAACTGAATAAGAGGACCTTGCGATTCAGTTTTTCTTCCAGGGTTTTGCGGGATAAGGCAATCTCATCCGCGGCCTTGTCTAAATCAATGGACGGAAGGAAGGGATGACTCACTGAGTGCGAGCCTATCGTCACCAGGTCCGGCAAACTACGAATCTGTTCCAGTGACATAACTCTCTCTAAGGATCCTTGCGGACCGAAAGACTTTCCAATCGCGCCAGAAATCACGAACATCGCCGCTGGAATTCGACGTTCGACCATTTCAGGCAGGGCGTATTGATAAAAATTCTCAAATCCGTCATCAAAGGTGACTGCCGCGTAACGCCCGCCGCTTAGCAGCGCCACCGGTTCATTTAGAGCAATTGGCTTGGTGTAGCGGATCAGGTAATCCATTTGTTTCGCGAAGCGCGTGCGTTGGTCGGCCGGGACAGAATGGTAGTAGACGATAACGCATGAGCCTTGCGGAGCGCGGCCGGTTAGCCGTGTCAGCATTGTTTGCAGGGCAGAACCAGCATAAACACCCAAGCTGATAGCGCATTTCGCTATGCGCTTCGACAGATGGTATAGGTCTTTCATTTAGAAAATTATTATGACCATCAGGTAATTTGTTCCGTTCTCACTTCAAGATACTCGAAGATCGTTCGGTAAGAATTCAGTTGTCCGAGCGCCTGGACATCCAACTCAATACCAAATTCCTCTTCAATTAAAGCCAAAAGAGTTACGCTGGCGACGGAATCCCAGGCCTCGACATCCGCGGCTGCCCAAAATCTCATTGAGGAGCGCGCCATGTTCTGATCGGCGTCATTAGGGCCAGATCGTTCCATCCCCGTCGAACGGGCATGCATACCAAGCGTTTTCATCCGTAAGTCGTTCATGAAGAGCGCGATCTCTAGCCTTAAAGAAGAATGGGCACGCTGGATAATTCCGCGAATAAGGCTTACTCTTCAAAACAATCTGGCGGATTTCTTTCGGAAAGCCCATGACCTCAAGAATGTGGCTCCCTGCATTTCTCGCCGATTTGTGTATCGCGGCGAGCAATTCCTCGACTACCTGGTATTCCTCGCCTTCGATCATAAGGTCGGCAATCAAGGTGCGTCGAAGCCCATCTTTTGCTGCTGTGTAGTGTCGGACAATCGCATATCCAAGCAAATGATTTCCGGAATAGCAACCTAACACTCTCGCAACCTGACGGCTGCCAGGCGGATTGAAGTGCCAGCGTATCGTGGCTAGGTTGCGCTTGGCTCGTAGCCGCGAGCTGTCTTTCGACTTACATGACCAAAACCTCTCAAATTCTTCGCCAATGTCATTAACCCCGGTTTCAATAATGGTGTATTTGTTTGTTGCCCTCGGCGCTCTACGGCGAAGGCCAACATCGGCTCGTACACCGAGCGACGCTAAAAAGCTCAATGCCGGCAGGCCAGAAGTGATACGCATTCTTGTGAACACTGATTTGGCGAAATGGTAGGGATCAATGACCCAAAATAACACCTGCCCGTAATCTTTCTGGGGAAGAGGCGCTGCTTTGAAGGCCATCATCATTTTGCCGGCAGGTACGGTGGCGGTGGTATTTAAAAAGAGATCCACATTTCTTTGCCGAAAAAAAGATGTGAGAAGTAGATGACTGAAAGCCCGGTAGGCCACGTCAACTGCGAAGGCACAGGTTGCAACGGCCCGGAGAGTTTCTCGCTCATATTCGTATTGCGAGCGGATGCTGCCCAGAAAGCCTACAATCCCGCTTGGCGCTTCAAGCACCCATCCGATCACCGGCGTTTCCCCGTCGGCTAACGCGGGGTTTTCAACCCACAACCGCTTCCAATTCTCGGCGGAGTGCGAGCTCAACCCAAACCTTACCGTCAAAGCAGAAACTTGTTCAAGATCGGAAAATCGCGCCTCGCGCAATGTAACCGGCTGTTCAATCTTCGGCTCGGACTCGGGCGCACGGATTTCGATATCACGGTTCGATCGCGCGGTCCGAATTCGCTTCAGAACAACATCGGCGATCTTTTTTTCCAACGTCGACATGTATCGAAATCCCTCGGTTCTTCGAAGTTCATCTGAGACTTTTCACTCGTAGTAATGCGCGCGAAGTTCAGTTGGGCGTAGACCAGGCAAGGGTTCAAGTGCTACGCAAGTTTAGAGCGTTCGCAATTCTCAGGGCCTGGAGATCAACGCGAAGCTCTCACGATATTACCTACAAATCGCCCCGCACTGACATCCTAGACATTCAGGCGTGCGGACTTTTAGGCACGCTCTGGGACGGGACTGGGCGTCTGGAAGTTAAACCGGCATCCCGGATTTTATAGATTAGAGCACGATAGCTGATTTGCAATGCCGCGGCAGTTTTGCGCCGGTTCCACTGGTGAGCGCGCAAGGAATCCAGGATCACGTTACGCTCAAGTTCTTGTATGGCTGCCTTCGCGATGCGTTTAAGCGGCACTGCCCCGACAGCCACTTTGATTCGCGATTTCATGGCGGCTCGCTCCGTCGTGACGGTTTGGCCCAAGGCGGCCTCCGGCCCGATCAACACATGACGAGCCATGCCGTTGGAAAGCTCGCGCACATTTCCGGGCCAATTGGCATTCTGCAAATACTCGATCATTTCCGGGCTAAGAGGTTTCGATTCGATCGCGAAATGTTGTTCATGCATGGCGCGGAAATATTCCGCCAACACGGGAATGTCTTCTTTGCGCTCACAAAGAAGTGGTAAACGAAAGCGAACCACATTAATTCTGTAGAACAAGTCCGCGCGAAAATTTCCGGCGGCAATTTCCTGCTCCAGATCCTTATTAGTAGCGCAAATTACACGTACATTCACTTCGCGCTCTGCCTGATCCCCGATTCGCGAAAAACAGCCGTCCTGCAGGAAGTGTAGGATCTTGCTTTGCAGGCCCATTTCCAAATCGGCGATTTCGTCGAGAAATAATGTGCCATTGTGCGCCAGCTCCACGCGCCCCGGTTTTGTAGCGTGAGCACCGGTAAATGCTCCTTTTTCATATCCAAAAAGCTCGCTCTCCAGCAGATTGCCGGGTATCGCGGCGCAATTTACCTTTATGAATTGGCCCGGGCTAAAGGCGGATCGGGCGTGAATCCATTGGGCCATGGCCTCCTTGCCGGTGCCGCCCGCTCCACAAAGAAGCACAGGGATATTGGTACGACATATTTTCTCGGCCCGAAGACGAACTTCGTTCATAGCCGCGGACCGTCCAAAAAGCACATGATCCGGAGGAATAGCATTAGCTGCGTTTGGGGAATTGGTTCGTGTTGTCGATGCAGTGCTCATGGCTGGTGCCATGAAGAGTGCATCCAATCCGCCAACAGGCGGCCAACCTGGAAAGATCGGGCAAGTTTTGCAAGTTATTGAAACTTTGTGGCATAGTTCGATGTTTGTCGTTGGGTACTAGTACTGCGAGATCGACCCGATCTTTGGAAGGCGCATCAAACGGAAAATGTTCGCTTCATAAAAGAACAGTTTTCCACCGTAATTAGCCACGGCCTTGGAGGTTAGAAATCAGGGCTACACTCGCTGGAGTCAGATATGGCACACTGTAGACCCTGCCCGGGGCGGCCGATCGCTCTGTCGTTTGCACTCGAGTCTTCATTAAATGCCCTAAAGAGCGAACCGTGGAAAGCACCATTTACTTGCCCCCGGCATCGAGGTCCCCACATACTCATAGGTAGGCGCCAGAGTAATGATGGATAAATCTGTGCAGTCGCAATTTGCAAGCATAAAGCTCGATCAACTGGTTTATGTCGAGCTGGAGGCCCGGAATGGGGGCATGATGCTTACTGTCTCCGAAGAAGGATTTACGTTTCGGGCGGTGACTTCCATTCGTCCCAGTGGGCGAATTCCCTTTTCCTTCGTCATTCATGGCACCGAGAAATTAGAAGGGTACGGCGAGATTAAGTGGACAAAGGATGAAGGCAAAGTGGCAGGCCTGCAGTTCACCGATGTATCGACAGAATTTCTCAACGCGCTCAGGAGATGGCTGGCGCAATTAACTGCGCCCGTCGTACCGCCCTCTGCTGAAGCACGGACTGAGAAGCCTTTCAATCTCGACCATAATTTGAGGACGGAATCGCCTAAGATTTCGGCTGCAGAACCAATGGTAGAGGCACCATCATCCCGGCCTGAGTTTGGTATGAATTTTGGCCGATCATTGGACCTTGGAAGTCCGCAAAACGAGGCCGCTCAGGGTTCCGCAAGCGACACGAGCACCCCGGTGTTGCCAAGGTCAACACACATTCTGACTGAATGGGAATATCCCGACGGTTTGCCGGAACCGCGCCCCCGGGGCAATGGTGTTGTTGTAGCCGCGGTGGTGGCATGCTTCCTGTTGCTGGCTGTCCTGCTATACAGTTTCCGCGAGACGATTGGCCGCTCGTTGATTTCCCTGGGGCAGACATTATCTGCACCATCATCTGCGCCTTCGGAAAGTTCTCAAGCGCAGGCTCCCGATACTTCCAAGCCCCCAGAAGAAGTCCAGCAGCTGACACCGGCAAATGCGGGCAAGCAAGATAACTCTGCAGCGAATAGCGACAAATTGTCACAAGCGCAAGCGGCGACAAGTGGCGGTGACAAAAGGGAAGCCGTCCGGCCACCAGCAGATCCCGAAAAAACTGTTTCTCCGCCCGCAAAGGCGGAAACCACGTTTAGAGATGAACGACCCGGACCTTCCGCGGAAGACAGCACCGCCAAGACAACGCGCAACCAGGATCCTGCTGAACAGGTTCGTGCACTTTGGTCAGCCGTGGGCCAGGGAAATACCGCAGCCGAAGTAACTTTGGCAAAACTGTATTTAATTGGCGGGGGAGTTGCGAAGAACTGCGATCAGGCCCGGGTATTGCTGAGAGCGGCGGCAAAAAAAGGCAATACCGAGGCTATCGCTAAGCTTTCTCAGATTACTCAGCAGGGCTGTCCCTAAACATCGCCGCGAAGTACTTCTGAAGCGCCTCTGTAAGTGGTCGCATGTACCGGAGCGATTCTTCGTACTCGGCAGGTTAATTTAACTCAAGGGAGTCTTCGCCGCGAACTATATCGTAGCGCTCAATCACCGCCGCCACGCCAAGCCGCATATTCCGCGCTTCTGAACGGGGATCGACGCGTACGACTTTACCTGCCGCTTTCACAAATACTTCCGAGCCATGGGTGACCTCAGGGGGTAGCGTGAGGGTAATATCCAATTCTGAGCCAGCCTCCAAGTCCTCTTCAATTACGAAGTAGAGGCCCCGCGTGGAAATGTCGAGCGTTTCGCCCTTCTGCAATCCAGCCATGCGTACGTCAGCACCGTCCGAGGGAATGCTAATCATTACTGGTAGCGATAGATCGTATCTCCGGGCATGGCGGCGTTCCGACATTCCTAGCATCCTCAGTAAACGCGGCGGCAACGTGACCTGGTTCGCGCCTCCCCTTACAAGTGACCTTACTGTAAACGGCGCGACGCCGCCACGCTGTAACCGCAAACAGCCGGAACGGTTGTTCTAAAGATAAACGGCTCGTACTGGGAAGCGAGCCTACTCGTTCCGGCCCCCTATTCCGATGGTCGTTGGCTCTTCAGCCGCTGCGGCCGGCGCGGGCACACTGGCGCGCCTCGTCCGCGGTGTATCGAGATTAAACTGACGCATTTTGTACAGGAGCGCCTTGTAACTGATGCCTAACATTTTAGCGGCATCCTTGCGGCACCAGCGAGTTTTCTCCAGCGCATCGGCGATGGCTTCCATTTCCGCTTCGTCCTTCAGGCCACGCACCAGGGCCTTTAGCCCTTGCGGTTCACGATGCACGGCAGGCTCTGCACGTGGAGAAGTACGCTGTCTCGCGGAAGACATTTCTACCAGTTCGCGCAAGCTGCCTTCGTCATCCTCAAGGATGACGTAGCGCTTCACAAAGTTCTCGAGTTCGCGCAAATTGCCTGGCCAGGGATAATTCACCGCGGCATCCAGCAGATACTTTGAGGGGCCTTGCGGCGTTTTGCCGAACTTCTCGCTGTACTTCTGCAGAAAGTGACGGAACAAAAGCGGAATTTCTGAGGTGCGCTCGCGTAGCGGCGGCACGTTTATCGATAGTACGTTCAAGCGGTAGTAAAGATCTTCGCGGAATCGCCCGGTCTTCATGGCCTCTTGAACATCGACGTTAGTAGCCGCGAGAACGCGTACATCCGTTTCCACGAGATGCCGGCCGCCGAGCCGCGAATATTGATGGTCCTGCAGGACATGCAGAAGCTTGGCTTGCAAATGCGTGGTCATTTCCGCGATTTCGTCGAGGAAAATGGTTCCTTTATTGGCCATTTCGAACTTGCCGGGCTTGGCGCGCACTGCGCCTGTGAACGCCCCCTGCTCGAAACCGAATAATTCGGATTCCAGCAATTCTCCGGGCAGGGCAGCACAATTCACTTTTATGAAAGGCTGGCTGCGCCGCTTCGATCGCAAGTGAATCATGCGCGCCACGACTTCTTTACCAACTCCGCTTTCCCCGCAAATGAAAACCGGCACGTCCACGGGAGCGATCTGAAGAATCTGTTGACGGATGCGCACCATTTGCGGGCTGGCGGCCAGAAAACTGATGTCTTCGGTGATTTGTTCGCAGTAATCGCGCAGCGCCAGATTTTCCGTAACCAGTTGTTTTTTCTGGCGCGATTTCAGCATCGCTGCATCCAGCTCGGTCTTTTCAAACGGTTTGGTCAGATAGTCATGCGCTCCGATACGAATGGCCTCGACGACCGTGCCAACTTCGTTCGAACACGACAACATGATCACATTCAGGCTGCGGTCGATTTGCATCAGTTCTTTGAGGGTGTCAATGCCGCTAAGTTCCGGCATCAGCACGTCGAGAATAATGAAGTCCGGCCGCTCTCCAGCGGTAATTTTTTCGATGCCTTCTTTTCCGGAGCTGACCGCTTCCACCTCAAAGCCGTCCACTTCCAGAAGCGTCTGTAGATACTTTCGAATACTGGGCTCGTCATCGATGACGAGAATTTTTTCCTTAACTTCTTTTGCGCACATGTTTACCTTTCTGCTGCGAAAAACTTTGAGCTAGCTTGGGTCCATCGGCAATAAAAATGTAAAAGTGCTGCCTTTTTGATATTCGCTTTCGACCCAGATTTTGCCGCGATGCGCCTGAATCAGTCGCTTGGCGATGGCCAAACCCAGACCCATGCCGGAGGTGTTGCGATCCACTCTCACGAAATCTTCAAAAATCTCCTGGTGATGCTCCGCGGCGATCCCTGGACCGGTATCCGTTACGCTGACTTCCACGCTGTTGGGACGGGGCAGCCGGAAACGCCGGCGTTCCTGTGTGGGCGCCACGCCGGCTACGCGGCGTTCCCAGAAATGAGGTCCCGCATGCAGCGTGACGCTTCCGCCCGCGGGCGTATGTTTCAGCGAATTGTCCAGCAGGTTCGCCGCGGCTTGTTGCACCTTCTGGTAATCAAATCGAAAAGTCGGAATGGAGGGGTCGAAACTGGAATCAAGTTTCACACCCTTGCGCTGGAATGCTTCCGACCAGCGCTTTGCCAATTCATCAAGGCAATCGCGCAAATCGTTCTCGCGAAGTTGTAAAACCAATTTCCCGCTTTCCAACGCGGAATAGTTAAGGAACATGGAGACGAGACGTACCAGCCGCTCGCAGCTATCTTTCGACTCTTCGAGAATATCCTGCTGTTTGTCGGTGAGGCGTCCTAATGAACCGGTGAGCAATAAATCGTAATAGCCTTTAATCACCGCCAGTGGCGTTTTCAGTTCGTGCGCAGCGGAGGCCAGGAACACCGTTTTCTGACGGTTCACCTCTTGAAGCTTCAGGTAAGCCGCGAGCAAATTGCGGTAGGTGATCTCGCGTTCCTGCAACAATTCTTGCACGGTAAGTTGGGTTGCGGCTTCCGACGCTGCGGCGTTCTGTTCCTTGGTCGGTAGCTCCAGTTGCACCACGAGCCAATCCGGGTCGGGCATCCACTTGACCAGGGCTCGTGACTTTACATCCGCGAGCTCGACATCGAGCTCCATGCGATGCTCTCCGCTTTCAATCAATTTAAAGATATGCCCTGCGCCGATCTTCAAAATGTCCTTAAAGAGATTTAGGGCCTCCTGATGGTCCAAGCCCTTCGAGAGCAGATACTGGCGCGCTCGCTGGTTTAGCAGGAGCACCCGCCCATCACGATCGGCTACAAGGAGCGAGCTATTGACTGCGTCTAAGAGTCCGTGAACCAGGCTGACCGGTAGTGTGTCCGAGGAACGTTCGGGCGACATCGGTCGTCGCCTTAGGGCCGACCGGCCATCCGCTACAGAAGAAGTACCTGTATCTACCGACATTTCAATCCTGTCCGCTGGCCGCCGCTAAGTGGCAAAAGTTTTCCTATGTAGGCTGGCTCATACTCGCAAAGGGGTTAAGGGCTGTCAATGGTAAAAGCGTTCCATTTGCACATTATCGGAAACCAACTGGCTATCCCGAGAAGACTACTCCTCCTAACTACGGCTTGGTCCGCCATAGACTTATTAAATCGATTTATATGAGTGATTTAGGATACGCGGCTGGCTTATTGTGTGGCACTAAAGATGCTTGTATCCGTACTAGGTCCCTAGTACTAAGAGAGAGAAAGTGGAATTCGACCTGATCAAGGAAAAACATAGCTTGGACTCATCTTCGACCCGACGGTCAACGCGTCTTCGCCTGCAGGTTCCCGTATTCTTGCGCGCCACTGATACCTCGGGGGCGGAATTTATTGAACTCACCAAGACATTAAACATCAGTGCAACCGGAGCATGCATTACGTCCGCGTATCAGCTCCGAAGGGACCAGGTCGTTCATTTGACCATTCCCGCTCCTTCGCCGGCCTCCTCGGGGATTGTACCCAACGAAACACCTCCCATGGTTGCCCGGGTGTTACGGCAGGAAAGTATCGGGGACATGCGACTGTTCGGATTGGAATTCCTCAGGGCAATTGAGTAAATTAGTACCCTTTTCAGACTAATCCAAAGCCCTCGCAGCAACTGTAATCTAGTCTCAATTTTGTACGTCCTACCAGCATTTGCCGTATGCCGCGCTTTTGTAATAGCATAGCGACACACTTTCCTGCATCCTGTGGCACGGGCGTCTCGTTCTGATCCCGATTCGATTGGACTCAGGCATGCTCCCTTGAAGAGCAGCCTCAGTGATTCACCCCACCCCCGCGGGGACAGGCAAAGGTTAGGTTAGACCCGATATGCCCAGCCCCGGCGTCCCAGCGCCCTCGCGTTCGTCTTTAGAAGATTCCTATCTCGAGTTGCTCACCGATACACTCGAGACTCTCGATCTACCTGCTCGAGGACAATTTCTCCAACGTTATCTCCGCGCGGTCACGCATCTCGATCTGCGCGAAAGCCAGTGCCTGCAACTATGGGAAGAGATAATTACGCGCAGGCGCCAATTGAGCGAGGCGCTGCATCGCACCGTTTCGTTGAAGACCGCGCTGATGGATGTATTTTCCACCGCCGGCTTGCTTCGCGTTCCGGTGCTCATCGAATATGACGAATTAAAAAAGCTCAACTTGAATGCGGTTACGGATTCGTTGACGGAACTTTACAACCGTCGCGTCTTTAACGAGTTTTTCGAACGAGAATTGAATCGCGCAAAGCGCTATAACCAGCCGCTCGGTTTAGTCCTGATGGACATGCATCGTTTCAAGGAAGTAAACGATAAGCACGGTCACCCGCGAGGCGATGAAGTTCTTCGCATGGCTGCAGCTACCTTAAAGAAAGCGTTGCGCACCTCGGATTTCGCCTTTCGAATCGGCGGAGATGAATTCGCGCTGGTGCTGCCGCAAACAGATGCGCCCCAGTCACTGGCGCTCAGCCGCCGCGTTGAGACGGTATTTGCGGATACCATAAAGTCGCTGCAACTCAATGTCACCGTAGGAATGGATTACGGCGTCGCGAATTTTCCTCAGGATGCCGACAATACCGAAGAACTGGTGCGCATCGCTGATGAGCGCTTGTATCAACGCAAGCATGCTCACCGCGGGCGACCCGCTGAAGCCCCGGCGCCGCGACCCCTGGAGACTGCACCGGCGCAACCACCGGCAACCCCTCCCGTGGCAGAGCGCCCAGCCACTCCCGCTCCAGCTCCAATTTCCATTGAGAGTAAACGTACGCCGGAAAAACAAGAAGAAGCTGCGCCCCCGCCAACTTCGCAGGGCCAGCCTGAAGGCTCAAAATTATCTTCCGTGGGCAAGCCGCCCCGGGCTTTTACCACACCGCGCAAGGCCGAACGCGTCTCCATGACCGGCACAAATGCTTACGCCGTTCTCGGGGAACAGGGGGCACGTCGCGCTCGCGTGTTGGATCTCGGCTTTGGTGGCGTAGCTCTTGAACTCGATTCCTCAGAGGGTTTGACAGAAAATATTCTCGCCGTCCTGCATGTGCCGATTCTTCCTCCGGTGCGCGTCAATCTGAAGCCGGTCTGGTCACAGCGCACCAATCTCGGCTATCGGATTGGTTGCACGTTCGTCAACTAAAGCGCAGCTCGCAAATCGGTTAAGCTCGCCTGCATTTGGCAAACCTTTGACGCCTCGCGTATAATCACTACTGCCTCGCGACCTAGCGACGCGGCAGGATCCGACAGTGCCGTGCAGACCGGACGCGATGGATTGGAGACCCATGAAACCCGGAATTCATCCCGACTATCACGCTGTTACCGTGCATTGCGCCTGCGGGCACACTTTCCCGACGCGTTCGACCATAAAGGGCGATACGTTAAGGGTGGAAATCTGCTCGAGTTGTCATCCCTTTTTCACCGGCAAACAAAAGCTTATCGACACCGCCGGACGCGTCGAGCGATTCACGAAGAAATACGCCGACGCCGCTGCCAAGGCCGGAGCCGCGAAGAAGTAGCCCCAGCTTTTTTATTCCACCAGCATTGTGATGATCCGTGTTTTTTTGATGACGGGTGAAGTGTGCTCGTGCGCTCTTAGCTGACCGTGTAGAATAACGTTCCATTGTGGCCGATCAATCTCGCATGTTCGAAGGGTCGCCTTCTGGGGAACTGGTGGAAACGGCGCCGCCGCGCGTAACCCTGCGAAATTCTTTTGCGCATCCCTACGATTCCGCCATTGCCGCGGCGCGGACCTGCTACGCGTCGAAATTAATTGGCCCGGAAGAAATCACCGACAAGCAGCGCCTCAATATCGGTGCAGGCACTTTTTACAGCGGCCATCACACCGTCTACCAGCACGCCCATTTCGAATTTGGACTGGAAAATGTCAGCCGCCAGTTTGTGTGGTCATTTCTTCACGCCCATCCTTTCTATAACTCCGAGCAGCAAAGCCAACGCTATGTCCGCCTGGATCGCGCGCACGCGTACGTGCCGCCGCTATCGCTATTTTTTGATGAAGGCAGCAAGGAGATCTACGAGCAAGCGATCGCGCGGGCGTGGAACTGCTACCGCGAATTATCGGCGCTGCTGGTCGGAGATGCGCGCTCGATTTTGTCTGGCATCTGGCACATCGGGCCGATGTCGCATCCCAAGCGTGCTCACAAAATCGAACGCTCCGCCGAAAAACGCGCCATAGAAGTTGCACGTTATGTTCTGCCGGTGGCGGCCTTCACCACCATGGTGCACACCATATCCGGCATAGTGCTTCATCGGCTGTGGAGGATGACTACTGCATGCGATACGCCCAACGAAGCGCGCACGGTGATCGGCGCCATGGTCGCTCACGTACGAGAAGTGGATGCTCAATTCTTCGATCGCTTCGGCACCGAACCGCTTGAAGAAGTTCCGGAATGGAGCGATCGCGATCGCGAGCATACCGGCGTCAACGGCACATCCACCTCAAGAAATCGAAACGCGGAGGGAGACGACCGCTTCGAAGGCGAATTCGATTTCCATCTTCGCGGCAAAACTTCCAAGCTGATCGATTATTCCGCCAACGCGCCCCGGGTTATTGCGCAAGCCTATCGTGCAGTTGTAGGCCTTACGGAATTGCAATGTTCCGACGCAGAGGCTATCGATCGCCTGCTCAACCCGGCTCGGAATCTGTACCGCCTGGAAACATTAAATGTTGGCGTTCACGCGCCGATGATGCGTGCGCTGCAACACGTCAACTACACATTTGCGAAGAAAATCAGCCATACCGCCGACAGTCAGGATCAACGCCACAGAATGGTTCCCGGCTCGCGGCCGTTGCTCACTCTTACAGACACTCGCGCACCCGACTTCATCACTCCGAAATTGCTGGCGCAGAATCCACAAGCGCTCGAGGTTTATCAGCGCGCGATGCAGGACGCCTGGCAAGCCAAGAATCAATTGATCGATCGTGGCGTTCCTTTGGAACTCGCGCTATATCTTTTGCCCAACGCAAAATCGATTCGCGTGGTCGAAACCGGATCGCTACTGCATCTGCTGCATAAATGGACTATGCGAACCTGTTTTAATGCCCAGGAAGAAATCTATCAGTGTTCCATGGACGAACTTGATCAATTGCGCGAAGTGCATCCGGAGTTAGCGCGCTACGTTGGGCCGCCTTGTTATGTTCGTGCGGGAGTGACCACTCCAATCTGCACGGAGGGCGCGCATTTTTGCGGAATAAAAGTCTGGCTGGACTTTCCCAACATCGCTCGACCGATCTGATTTCAACTGCGCCAGCGAAGCGTCACCGGGCCCGCCATGGGATGTACCATCGGCGCACCGGTGCTGCGGGAATCGAGCAAATTAGCCTTCAGCGCGAAATACCATTTCGCCGGACGGTCCGCGTCATCTATCAGCATTAAGTGGGGATTGTGTTTCAAGCCTTCCGCCTGCCGGATCATCGTTTCCTGATCCTGTCGCAAAAACTTTTTAGCAAAGGCGCGGAAAACCGGAACGACCAACGGCATCCACCTCACCAGATTCCAGGCGGCTACAAAATCGATTCGGCATAAGTCCCGCCGCACCGGGGTCACCGTGGCGCGGCTGGAAAACCATAAATGACCGCTGCGTATTTCTTCCAGGCGCATGTTGGGTAAAACAAAATCGATCATCGTGGTCGTCGCTTCGCCTGAAAAATATCGCAGCAATTTGTACGGCGCGCTGTTGGACGATGGCTCGTGCCTGCTCATACGAAAACCATAGGAAATGGGCTCGAAGTGCTTTTCTTTTTCATGGATGCTTCGCCGGCTGCGCCAATACCACGATTGATGCACGAAGGGGCCGTGAGCGGGGTCCATTAAACCGATAATTCCCTGATCCACGTGCGATGGAAGCTCGCAAGACAGCCGGGTGATCTTATATTTTTCGCTGAAGACCGGGAGCTGTGGCGCCTCCGATACATTTTCAGGAGTCCGCGAAGCCGGCGCGGTCATATACACCCACACGTATCCATCGTGCTCTGCGCATGGATAATGTCCCGCAAAAATCCGATCGACGCGTAATTTGTCCTGGCTTGCAAGCGACGGGATTTCCAGGCATCGCGCGCTGCACCCGTCAAATTTCCAGCCGTGGTAGCTGCATTCCACCGCCTGTCCATCAAATCTGCCGTACGACAACGGGATTCCCCGATGCGGACATGCATCCCGCATCGCGAACGCCCTTCCGTCCGAAGTGCGTCCTAACACTAGAGGCACTTCCAACAGCATAGCGGTGGCGAGTTTTTGATCCTTTATCTCAGAGCTGCGAAGCGCCGGATACCAGAAATCCCACAGAAATCCCGCGTCCTGATTCGGCAGAGCTTCGCGAAGCGGAGAGCTGGCCATTTGTGGCGCCGATTGCACAGCTTTCGTCATACAGGCAACAAATCGTAGTACACATCCACGTGCGCATCAACGACACGACACGATGTTTTCCTCATCCCGGCCTTTGCGGATTACTTGTACAGCGAAGTCTGATAGCGAGGGCGTTGAGAGCTTTGCCGGACGTCACGCGGACAAAAAAAAATAGAGCGGACTGCTAGGCCGTGGGGAGCTAGGCCGTGAACCTCTGAATTAGGTGGGTACCACGAGCCAACCGTTAGGCTTTCCTGCCCCGCTCGCGGGTCGTCACGCGCATTGACGCGTTGACCAGCCGGCGGGACAGGCCGTGCACACAGGCTGTCTGTCCGCAGCACCTCAGAGATTCGTCATTGGTTCAAACAGCTTTCGCTCCCTCACCTGCTTCGAAGAACCGCTCCGGTGACTATTCTAACAGGATGGATGTGGGAAGGTCGAAGGCTGGGGCGCAGTCCGTTTCGAGGGCGACGTGTGCACCGTTCATCTATGTCCAAGCACCGATCCGCGGGTGGCTACCCGGGGGTATTACGGTAAGGACAACTCGGTTCGGGCTCCCAAGACTGCTAAAATCGCTGAGGAGTCAACAAAATGCTACCTCGTCGCGGAAGCGGAAGCGGACGCGGGACGTGTAACGGCTACGGAGGGATTCGCATGCGGATAGTAGTCAATCTTTTCCTTGGGCTTTTCCTCGCAACGTTACTGTGTCCAGCATTCCCGTTAACTGGTTTTTTCGCCACCGCGAAAGACCCTTCTGAAACAACCTCGGAGCAACTTGGACACGTCGATTTTCCCAATAGCTGCAAGGCGGAAGCGCAGCCGGCATTGCTGAAGGGGGTGGCGCTGTTACATTCGTTTCAATACCGCGAATCCGAGAGTGCCTTCAAGGCTGCGACGGACCTGGACGGAAATTGTGCGATAGCGCATTGGGGCGCGGCCATGGCGCTTTATCACCAGCTGTGGGATTTTCCAGGCAGGCGCACGCTCAAGGAAGGTTTAGAGAGCGTTGAAGCGGCGCAGAAACTCAGCGCTCCTACTCCGCGGGAACGGGCATACATTGCCGCGGCGGCCGCGTTTTATCAGGATGACGCAAAGCTTTCTCACGTGCAGCGGACTAAGGCTTATTCCGACGCGTTAGCGCAATTGCATTCGCAAGCCCCGGGGGATGTGGAGGCCAGCGCGTTTTATGCGCTCTCTTTAGTGGCGTTGGCAGAGGAAAATGTGGATGAAACGGCCAACCGCAAAAAAGCGATGTCCATTCTCGAACCTCTTTTCAAACAACATCCAGACAATCCGGGCGTGGCGCACTACCTGATTCACGCGACAGACAAACCGGAGTTGGCCAGCGCTGGCCTTGCCGCGGCTCGCGCTTACGCAAAGATCGCGCCAGACTCTTCGCACGCGCTGCATATGCCGTCACACATTTTTACGCGCCTGGGATTGTGGCACGAATCCATTGCCTCGAATATCGCAGCCACCGCGGCCGCCGCACACGCAACGGAGATGCATCAATCCGAATCGCATTATCAGACGCATGCGATGGACTTCCTGGATTACGCGTATTTGCAAAGTGGACAGGAAGCCAAGGCGCGCGCGTTGTCGGCGGAAGAGATGAACGTCCCCGGTTCTGGCGAACGAGAAAAAGCCGCTCACCGGGCGGTGGTGGACGCGCGGAATGCGATCGAGTTGCACCGCTGGAAAGAAGCCGCCGGGCTGGTTGTTCCAGAACGCCGAAACTCGCAGGACACTATCTATTGGGCCAGAGCGATAGGAGCGGCGCGGAGTGGAGACACGGCAGCGGCAAAGGACGCGGTGAGCAAACTAGAAGAGGCCGTTGCCCACCGCGAAGGCGAGAGCAAGGCTACCGGGTATGACGTTGCCTCGGAAAAGGCGACCGACCTTCGCGAAGCGGAGGCTTGGCTAGCCTATGCCCAGGGAGATTCGGCACGCGCCATAGAATTGTTGCGCGCCGCGGCGGACCGGGAAGATGCCAAAGGCCTGGAATCCACGACGATGCCGGCGCGGGAGATGCTAGGCGACCTGTATGTGGAGTTGAAGAGACCGAGCGCTGCGATAGAGGCTTACAAGACTGTTCTGGGGGAGGCGCCCAATCGCTTTGACGCTCTCGTAGGTGCCGCGCAAGCAAGCCAGGCGGCGGGCGATACGCGCTCTGCGCGAGATTACTACTCACAATTGCTGAAGATTGCGGATCCTGCGGCTGACCGGCCGGAGTTGAAGGATGTCAAAACTTATCTGGCGGCTGAACGAAAGGAACTGAAATAGCTGTTTAGCGCCTGGCAATCCTGCCGTCTCGCTGCTTGACCCCACAACCATTCCAACCTAAGCTCCTTCTTACTAGGTACATGTCTCCGAAGGTCCGGCACATTCGCATTTTATCTCTGCTCCTGGCAGTTATCTTTCTGGGGGCGCAGTTTCACTACTGTGCGGACCTAACCGCAGCACCGTCCGGCTCGCACCTTTGCCCGCTATGCTCGACGGCTGGGTCAGCGGTCACGCCAAGGTCTCCAAGTCTTACTTTCACGTCGGTGATGAACCGGCTGGAGATCGTTCCGATCCTGACTTCGATATCCACTGAGATCCCGGACGCTGTTTCACCGCGCGCACCTCCTGCTGTTTAGTGTTGCCCAGCCCCCCTGTAGCTATCTCCTGAGTCTTTAAAAAACTTTCGCATTTGGGAGGAGTGTTTATGCAAAAGACCTTAGTCTTATGTGCTCTGCTATTTGCAGCTGTGGACGTCAAGGCCCAGGAAGTCCCGGCGAGCGCTTCTGCAGGTGAAAAGTCCGCTACGAATTCTGAGGCGCGCATACAAACACTGGAACAGCAGGTGAGTATGCTGGCCGAACAGGTGGCGCTACTGCGTGGTCAACTGAAGGTATTGGCGGACACCAAGGCGCCTGGCGAGGGGTCAGGCGCGCGCCTGGTGCTGACCTCAGCGCCCGCAGCTGCGCCAGTAAGCGCGGAGTCGTCCTCATTAAACGTCGCGGCCGCTACAGCGGAGCCTGCGGCGGCTCCGGCTGTACCTGCTCCCCAAGCTCAAGCGCTGCAATCTACGCAGAGCCAAACATTCGGCGGCGCGAGCGGGAATGCGCGGTTGCTGAACCCCGATATCAGCTTGATCGGGGACTTTATTGGCGCCGTCGGTCACAACGACGTGGTGCAAACTCCCTCCTTGCAACTGCATGAATCGGAGTTAGGAGTGCAAGCGATTATCGATCCCTACGCGCGCGCGGATGTATTCATTTCGTTTGGCGAAGAAGGGGTAAACGTCGAGGAAGGTTATGTGACGTTCACATCGCTGCCGGCCGGGCTACTCTTGAAGGTCGGAAAAATGCGAGCGGATTTTGGCAAAGTAAATACGATTCACAACCACGCGCTGCCATTTATCGATCGGCCGCTGGCAACGAATAATCTGGTGGGCGGAGAAGATGGAATTGATGACGCAGGATTTTCGTTGTCGCGTATTCTGCCGGCGCCAAAGGGCTGGTTCGTGGAGGCCACGGGACAAGTGTTCCGTGGCGATTCCGCCGACGTCTTTAAAGCCAGTGAACGGCAAGATGCGAGCGTGGTGGGGCATCTTCGCGGGTACAAGGACTTGACCGAATCCACTAACCTGGATTTAGGCGTTTCCTATGCCCGGGGCCACAATGATGTGGGCTCGGCTTTTATCACCAGTCTGTATGGAGGCGACGTGACGCTGCGGTGGAAACCGCTGCGCCGCGCAATTTATAAGTCGTTTATATTCCGCACGGAATTGTTTTACAGTTTGCGCGACCAAATTTCGCCGTTGGATCTGTCCCAATCAGTGCATGCTTTCGGAATGTACTCCTCCGCGGAGTACCGGGTGAACCGACGATGGACGGTGGGGGGCCGGTTTGACCGCAGCGCACATGCGCGGAATGCAAATCTGATTGATACCGGGCTGTCGGCGATTGTTACCTATTGGCCGAGCGAGTTCAGCCAAATCCGGGGACAATATAGGTACGGCCACCTGGCGACGGTTCCCAACGCAAGCTTTGACAATGCCAACGAGTTATTGTTTCAGTTTTTATTCGTGATGGGCGCGCATGGCGCTCACCCGTTTTGACGGTGAACTTTTGATGGTGCACAAGGAGACTGCATGCTACAGCCACGGTTGATTCAGAAAATGAGATTTTGCGTCACGAAAAGCAGCGCCGTGGCGATGGCGATTGCGCTGGTGTGCGCGTTGGCGGGAAGTCAGGTGGGCCGTGCAGAGAACAAGCTGAAAATCATAACGGCGACCACTGACCTGGCCGCATTGGCTCAGGAAGTGGGCGGCGACAAAGTGGATGTCGAATCCATCGCGCGCGGATATCAGGACCCGCACTTCGTGGAAGCCAAGCCCAGCTTCCTGCTGAAGCTGCGCAAGGCAGATTTGCTGATTGTGGTGGGACTCGAGTTGGAGATTGGATGGTTGCCTCCGCTAATCACGCAATCCAGCAATCCGAATATTCAGGTATCGGCGAATGGTTATCTGGATGCTTCCCGCTTTGCGAGGATTCTGGAAATTCCTACCGGGCAGGTGACCAGAGCCGAAGGGGATGTGCATCCGCAAGGTAACCCGCACTACTGGCTCGATCCCGACAACGGATTGCGCGTGGCTAAGGGCATAGCAGACAAGCTGAGCGAGATGCGTTCGAATGATGCGGCGTATTTTGCGCAACGGTATAGCGATTTCGAACAACGGTTGAAGCAGGCGGATGAGCGATGGAAGGCAGAGATGAAACCGCATGCGGGACGGAAGATTGTGACCTATCACCGCTCGTGGCCGAACTTTGCCGAACATTTTCAACTGAACGTGGTGGGTTACGTGGAGCCGCGCCCGGGCATTCCCCCCACCCCGCAGCACACAGTGGACTTAATCGGGCAGATGAAGCGGGACAACGTAAAGGTGATCGTAGTGGAACCGTATTTCGATTTGAAAACACCAAATTCGGTGGCACGGGAAACCAACGGCCAGGTGGTAGTGCTGCTACCATCGGTCGGGGGCGAAAAGGAAGTTACCGACTACTTCAAACTGTTTGACTACGATATCGCCAAACTAAAACAAGCGTTCGACGCAACACACTAGGACCAGGAGCCCATTCGATGGAGATTCTTCCGTTTTTGCTCGCGCCGTTCGTGGCGAGCCTGATTCTGACCGGCATCCACGCGTACCTTGGCGTACACGTAGTGGAACGGGGAGTCATCTTCGTGGACCTGGCGCTGGCCCAAATCGCAGCACTGGGGGCCACCGTGGCCATTGTGGTGGGAATAGATCCACATGGACGGGGGTCTTACTGGATCAGTCTGGGCTTTACGTTTTTAGGCGCGGCGATTTTTGCGCTGGCGCGGACCAGACGTGGACATATTCCGCAGGAAGCGTTCATCGGCATTGCCTACGCGGTGGCGTCGGCCACAGCCATCTTGCTGATGAGCAAAGCCACCGGCGAGACGGAACATTTGAAGGATATGCTGGTGGGAAACATACTGGCGGTTTCCTGGGCGGAAGTTCGCAAGACGGCGATTTTGTACGGAGCGGTCGGAATATTTCATTACATTTTCCGCAAAAAGTTTTTGCAAATCTCGATGTATCACGATGACGCTGAAAAACTCAACTTCAACGTGAAATTCTGGGATTTTCTTTTTTATGCTTCGTTCGGCTTCGTAGTCACTTCGTCGGTGGCCATTGCGGGGGTCCTCCTGGTGTTTTGCTACCTGATTGTTCCCAGCGTGGGGGCAATGCTTTTTGCCGACCGCATTGGACCGCGGTTGGCGATTGGTTGGACCATGGGTACACTGGTATCTGCGCTAGGCGTCATCTTGAGTGTTAAGATTGATACCCCGACGGGCGCTACAATTGTGGTGACCTTTGGCGGAGTCTTGATACTGATGTTTCTCTTGCATCTGATTCTGCACCATGGACGCGACGCGCGGGTCCTTGAAGGAGCAACGTCGGCGCGACACGAAGTTTAACTGCGATTTTGGGACCAGCGGCCAGAATAAGTATTGAAGTTTAAAAACATGCGGCACACGTCAAAATTCGGAAATTATTTCACCAGAACTTTGGCCCTGGCGATGGCCTGCTGCATCGTCGTGTTCCTGATACAGGTCGTGATTCACGACCACGAAAACGGCCAGAATGAGGCGGCCTGCCGGGTTTGCCACGTCGCGCACATGGGCGCAGCACCTACCATCAATGCGTTGCTATTGGCTGCGCCTCTTTTACCGAGTGGTTCTGTCCACGAAGTTGCCGTACAGTTCCATAAAGATCTCTTCAGTCACGATTCTCCTTCCCGCGCACCTCCGATCGCATAAAAACGCCATTTACCCTAATTGGTTTCTCGACTAACGCTAACCATAAAATTTGATGGTCACCGCGTTATTTCCGTCATCACACATATAACTAGCGACAGATGCCCCGCCAGAGGGCCGAGGAGACTTTAGATGAGATTTAGATGGGTTTCGCTTCTAGCGTTGAGTTTAGGCATTTTATTTTGCGCTACGCGTGTTGTGGCTCAATCCGGGAACGCCGGGTCGGTTGAAGGAACGGTTAAAGATCCATCCGGAGCTTCGGTAGCGAATGCCACGGTGGAAATTTCAAATCCAGTGAGCGGATTGAAGCGCTCCACGGTTACCGGGCCAGATGGCAACTTCCGGTTTGCTAATTTGCCGTTTAATCCGTACCACATGGTAGTGACCGCGGACGGATTTGAGTCGTTCACGCGAGACGTGGAGGTGCGGTCGACGGTGCCGACAAGCGCGCAGATCAGCTTGAAGATCGGTGTGGCAGCCACCAGCGTGACGGTGGAAGCCAACGGAGGAGATCTGGTGGAGACGGAATCCACCTTTCACACCGATGTGGACCAGGCGTTGATCGACAAACTTCCGCTGGAGAGCGCGTCTTCCTCAGTGACTTCGCTAGTGACCCTGACGTCACCCGGCGTGGCTGCGGACTCCAATGGAAATATGCACGGGCTGGGAGATCACGCGCAGAATTCGTTTTCCGTGGATGGCCAGTCGATTTCGGATCAAACCAGCAAGGTATTTTCGAACCAAATCCCATCCGATTCCATTCAGTCGCTGGAAGTAATTTCGGGCGCGCCACCCGCGGAATTTGGGGATAAGACCAGCCTCGTGATTAAGGTGACGACACGATCGGGACTGGGAGTCAAGACGCCGACGGGCAGCGTGTCCACATCGTATGGGAGTTTCGGCACGGTAACCGGGGAATTCAACCTGGCCTATGGCGGAGCGAAGTGGGGAAACTTCATCGCGGTGAACGGCCTAAACAGCGGCCGATTCCTCGACCCTCCGGAGTTTGCGCCGATACACGATAAAGGCAATGAGGAGAATTTATTTGACCGCGTGGATTTCCAGATCACTCCAAAAGATACGATCCATGGAAATTTCCAGTACACCCGTTCGTGGTTCCAGACGCCGAACACCTACGACAATCTGAATGTCGTTGATGCCAGTGGGAATGTGGTGGGCAATACGGATCAACGTTCGCAAATTGGAACTTTCAACATAGCTCCGACCTGGACGAGGCTGATCGGAACTACGGCGGTATTCACGCTGGGCGCGTATGTGCGCCGGGATCAGTACAACTATTATCCCAGCAATAACCCATTGGCTGATCTCGGCCCTATCAATTCAGAGACCATCAGTCAGGATCGTAACTTAACAAACGCTGGCATCCGTTCAGATATTTCCTACGTGAAAGGGATCCACAACATAAAAGCGGGTGTGACCTATCAACATACGTTTTTGAATGAAAACGACAGTTTGGGGATCATTGATACGACTCTGCTTCCGTCATTGACGGATGCGGCTGGGAACCCGTGTTTCGTGGGTGGCGCCGCGCTGGCGGCACCGTGTACCACTTTGTTGCCCATTGATCTGACGCGGGGAGGGGGACTTTTTACTTTTCGCGGCCACGCCGACATAAAAGAGCTTTCAATGTACGTGCAAGACACCATTACCAAAGGTAAGTGGTCCTTTAATCTGGGTATTCGCGGGGACATATACAACGGATTATCGGCGGCGAGCCAGGCGGAGCCCAGAGTAGGGATCGCTTACAACATCAAGCCAACTAATACAGTGTTGCGCATTTCGTATGCGCGAACGCTGGAGACGCCTTTCAACGAAAATCTGATCATCTCGACGAAAGGCTGCGACGTAAGCGTGATTGCGGCCTTGATTCCGTGCGTGCCGGCAAACTCACCCGCGGGATACAGGAACGAGTTTCATGCGGGCCTGGAGCAAGCCTTTGGAAAATACCTGGTGCTCGACGGAGAGTACATCTGGAAGTACACGCATAATGCGTACGACTTCAGCGTGCTGGGAAATACGCCGATCACGTTTCCAATCGACTGGCACAATTCGAAGATTCCGGGATTTCTGGTGCGCGCTAGCATGCCGAATTTCCACGGATTCACCGCATTGGTGGTAATGTCCAGCGTGGCAGCCCGTTATTTTCCACCGCAAGTCGGAGGACTGGGAGTGACCGTCGGTCAAGGTGGGTCGGTTTTCCGCATCGATCACGACGAAAAATTTAACCAAACGACCCATTTGCAATATCAGCCCTGGAAGCGCGGGCCGTGGCTCGGTTTCAACTGGCGGTATGACAGCGGGTTGGTGGCAGGAGCGGTTCCCGACTATGCGACGGCACTGACTTTTGACGGCGACCAACAAGCGGCGATTGGATTGTTTTGCGGCACAACTTTCGCTACTTTAAGTGCGCCACTCACGAGTTGCCCCGCAGGCACTCCACGAGGAGCCACACGCATCAACATTCCAGCAGATGGCCAGGACAATCCCGACAAGAATCCGCCGCGAGTTGCTCCACGGAATTTGTTTGATGTCAGCGTGGGCGACGATGATCTTCTACATGGCGATCGGTATAAGTGGAGTTTGCGTTTTACGGTCATCAACCTGACGAACAAGGAAGCGCTCTTCAATTTCCTTTCCACCTTCAGCGGAACCCACTTTGTCACTCCGCGTTCGGAAACGGTGGAGTTGGGATTCCACTTTTAATTGCTCCGCATGACGTGACGACAATCCCCGACACGCGCAACGGCTGCGTGTCGGGAACCCAGATTCTTTTTAGGGCGAACGTTCATTTCTTCGGTTGCGCTGTAGGCGGAAGGATTCCGCTTAAGCGCAGGTAAATAGCCTGTGCGCCGTAGTGATCGGCAAAGCCCATGCCCAACGCTATGAGTGCGCCCGCACGCGAAGCGGGGACTCTGCCGAAGAGCAGCATGGGCTCGCTGAGTTTCGAGTCATCCACGTTGGCGAGCGCGGTGGTACAGAAATCGAAGGACGCTTTGAGTGCCGCTACCAGCTTGTCTTTCGGATTGTCCTCGGCAAGTTTCTCTCCCGTGGGTGCGGCAGTTCCGGAAATTTGCGAGCACAGTGCATTGTTGCCTTCCGCTATGTGAATCGTGAGATGGGCGAAGGTGTTCATCTCCGGCGTAGGTTTGAAGCTATATTTTTCTGCCGGCATGGCTTCGGCGGCGGCGACCATATTTTTGTTGTAGCGCGTCACTTGTTGCTTCACGAAGGAGCTTACGGGATTGGCGACTGGTGCGGTGCTGGCCTGAGGAGCGTTAGTGGTGGCCAACGGCTTGGTTTCGTCTTTCTGAGCCTTGGTCGTGATTCCCGTTAATAGCGCCATAGAGAGAAGCAGAACCAATCGTAGGTAGTTCATTTTTTCCCCTTTCACTTTTCTGTAACGCCGGAAGCATACTCCCGTGCCATTGCGACCGACAAGTACATGACGAAAACGCTAGCCTTCTGTTACTTAGAATTTGGGGCTCGGGCCGGCCGGCCTGGGAAGACACCTTCGACTAGTTCGCCGTTTGAGACGACGGGAATGCCGTTCACCAGCACGAACTGGATTCCGTCGGAGTATTGGAGCGGATCTTCGAAGGTGGCTTTGTCGATGATGCGCTGCGGATCGAAGACGGTGATATCGGCATCGGCGCCTTCGCGGATACGGCCTTTGTCTCTAAAAACGGGCGCGCGCTTTTCTAGGCGTTGTGCGGGCATCAGCGTCATCTTGCGCAGAGCGGTCATTAGGTCGACAGTTTTTTCTTCGCGGACGTAATGGCCCAAAACGCGAGAAAACGTGCCTTGGCCCCGGGGATGAACCTTTGGTCCGGTGACCGGGACGCCATCACTGGCAATCATGACGATGGGATCGGCGATAGCAGTACGAACAGCTGCTTCGGGAATAGAAAAGATGACCACCAGACCGCCTTCCTTGCGATATTTTTCAAACGTTTCGGCGGTGAGGCGCTCGCCGGTTTTACTCCACTGAAGGTCTTTGTAGGTGATTCCCTGGCGCTCTTGCCAGCCAGGATCGAAGATGGCGGATTCAAGGTTGGTGCTGCCGGCGGTGTAAGGATAGCACTCGGTGGTGACATCGAGACCACGACTTTGCGCGCCTCTTACCATGGCGATCAGTTGTGGGGTGTTTTTCAGTCCCATGCTGGTGATGTGCACGACGTGCAGAGGAGCGCCGGTTGCAGCAGCAGCGGCGATGACTTCCTCGATGCCGACTAATCCGGTGGTGGGTTCTTTCAAGCCTGCGTGACGAAGATGCACGTGCACGCTGGCTTTTTCCGCTGCCGCTACACGAAATACGTCGACGATTTCATCGTGCGATGCGGCCGCGGTGTAATTGATGCCCATGCCGACGGCGAGCGCACCGCGCTCAAGACCGCGGTGAATCTGATTTTTTATTTCTTCTAACTCTTGTGGTGTGGCCTCACGATGCGCGGCATCGCCGGTGGGGAGAAAGTTTCCTGGGTCGTACATCACTTTCATGCGTACCGGAATGTGGCCTACGCTTACGCCAAAGTTGATGAGACTTTTGCCTTCACGCTTGGCGTACCAGTTGTCCACATCGTCGGTGCCCACTTCGAGTTCTAGAGAAGTGGTCACGCCATCGTGAGCCTGAAACTGGTAGTTGCGCGGTTCCTGGGCATGTTCGTGAAGATCGATGAAGCCCGGCGCGACGACCAGGCCTTTGGCGTCAAGAACATTCTTTCCCTTTAGCGGCTCAACGGTGACCGCGCGAATTTTCCCCGCCGTGATGCCCACGTTGCGCACGGCATCGAGGCCAGACTCCGGGTCCATCACCCGGCCGTTAGCGATGACGATGTCGTAACCAGACGCCGGGGCTTGAGACCCAGCAGAGATATTGGGAGTTCCGACAGTGCGCCCGCGAACGGCAATGATGGCGGTGAGCACCACAATGAAAAAGATGGCCATCCGCAGATTTGTTTTGGTCATGAATACTCCCATTTGGGTTCGCCAGATTCTGTACACGCACGGAGCCAGAGTCAAAGGAAATTCACAAGGCTTCCGATGTGCCAAGGCTTGATAGCTATAATGGAAGCGGCCTTGGTTGGAAAGGACTTTTGATGAACTACCGGCGATTTGGACGCACGGGTTGGAATGTCAGCGAGATTGGCTACGGCATGTGGGGCATGGCGGGGTGGACCGGATCGGAGGATCAGGAGTCCCTGGTCTCACTGCAACATGCGGTGGATTTGGGATGCAATTTTTTTGATACCGCGTGGGCCTATGGGGACGGCCACAGCGAAACCTTGCTGGGCAAAATTATTCGTGCCAATCCGCGGAAGACCCTTTACGCTGCCACGAAGATCCCACCCAAGGATCGTCGATGGCCCAGCCAGCGGGGATTTTCTCTGGACGATTCGTATCCGCCGGAATACATCGAAGAGTATGTGCACAAGAGCCTCGAAAATATTGGCGTTAGCAAGCTGGATCTAATTCAGTTCCACACCTGGGAAGATCACTGGCTGGACGACGATCGATTACTGAAAGCCATTGAAAAACTGCGCACCGGCAACGACGTGCGCGCCGTGGGAATCAGCATCAATCGCTGGGAGCCCTGGAATGGTATTCGCGCCGTGAAATCTGGGCTGATCGATGTGGTGCAGGTTATCTACAATATTTTCGATCAGAACCCGGAAGACGAGTTATTTCCCGCGTGCCACGAGAAAAATGTGGCCGTAATTGCACGCGTGCCCTTCGACGAGGGGACGCTTACCGGCACTCTGACGCGGGAAAGCAAGTGGGCGAAGGGCGATTGGCGCAACACCTATTTCGTGGCGGAAAATCTGAAGAGTAGTGTGGAACACTCAGACGCGCTGAAACCCTTGCTGCCTGACGGTATGACCATGCCGGAAATGGCGCTACGGTTTATTTTGAATAATCCGGACGTGAGCACCATCATTCCGGGGATGCGCAAGCATCATCACGTAGAGACCAATCTGGCCGCGAGTGCTCGCGGGCCGTTGCCCGGCGAGTTGCACGCCGAGTTGCGGAAACACCGGTGGGATCGCACACCGACTTCCTGGTCGCAGTAAGGCTAAGTTGAAGGACTTTCAGGTCTGCTAGGCGGATTGTTTCAGGGCGCGCTCGACGAGGACCAGGCAGCGCTCGGCCTGTTCGCGCAAAACGCCCTCACGGTAGCCCAAGTCGCGTTGAGCGCTATGCAATTCATCAGCGATGGCCAGCGCCGCGAGTACGGCGACTTTTTGTGTATCGACCGTTGCGGTGGCATTCGCCACGGCGCGCATCTTTTCATCCACGAACTTGGCCAACTTCAAGACGTAGTCCTCGTCCAGCTCTCCGCTAATCGTATATGTTTGACCGAAAATTTGTGCTTTTACGGGCACGCGTATGAAGCTCGTTTCTATGGAGTGACTGGGCCCAAGATAGCACAGTCATTGGCTGTTGTGGTGCCGGCGGTTGTTGAAAAAGCGATGCCCTTGAGCAAAACGTTTAGGGCAACGCGGCCATTTATTGACACCATGATCGTGGGTTATGCGGTGCGCAACTGGGCGCCTAGTTCTTTTTCCAGTGCGGAGACGATGCGCGCGGAAATTTCGTTGATTTGCGCGTCGGTCAGAGTTGCCGAACGCGGCTGCAGCGCAATCTTAACGAGCAGGGAATATTTCCCCGCAGGAATATTTTTGCCGCGGAATAAATCGGCGGCCTCGATGGAAGCAATTTCTGCAATGTTCAGCAACGAAATCGCTTTGACGACGTCGGAGAAGTGCGTCCCGTCAGAAAGCACCAGTGAGAAATCGCGCTCGACAGCGGGAAAACGCGGGATCGACTGGTACCGGAGCGAATTTTTGACACCGTAGAAAGAGCAGTAGAACGGGCCGAGATTTATTTCCGTGAGGAAAACGTCCTGGCGAAATTTGAGGCGTTCGGCCACCCGGCGGGAAAGTTGGCCGGCAACGCCGAGCGGTTCGGCCTTCAGAAAAAGCGCGCCACGACGCGCGGGACTCAGATATTCAGTGGCGGTTTCTTCCCAACGGAAGCCGCCGGCAAGCGCGCCAAGAGTGTCGAGGTCGCCCTTTAGGTCGGCAAAAGAATAGTCGCGAGCGGGGTCGTACAGGTTTTTTCCCCGGGCGGCGCCTGTTGCGCCAAGAGTGAGGACGCGAGTTTCCATGGGCTTGCTGCCGTTTAAGCGATAGTGGTGGCCGATTTCGAACAGGCGCGCGTTGCGTTGGCCATGATTTAAATTCCATTCGAGCGCAGCGGCCATGGTGACGGTGCCAGTCGAACGCAGCACGCCAGCTTCCTCGGAGAGCGGGTTGGCGAGCCGCGCGGGAGTGATATCAGCGGGCCGGAACAGCACGTCGCGTTCTTCGGCGACGTGCGGGATGGTGACAATTTCGCGGTAGCCCAGACCGATCAGCCGTTCACGCAAGCGCGTTTCGGCTTCGTAATGAGGCAAGCGGGCAGCGCCTTGCCGCGAGGCGGGCAAACGCGGCGGAAATTTATCGAGGCCATAAACGCGAACAATTTCCTCGATTAGATCAATCTCGCGAGACACCTCGGCGCGCCAGGAAGGTTGCGTGCATTCCCAGGCGGCGAGAATCGAGCCGGCTGCGCCACGATTTTGATCAACCCGCACAGGAGCGAAGCCTAACGCGCTGAGGATGGATTCGGTTTCCTTGTCAGGAACGTCGGAGCCCATGACGCGAAGAAGTTCCGCGCGGGTGACCTGGATTTTTTTTCGCGCGTGTTTCCCGGGATAAACATCCACGACTCCAGCGAGCAATTCTCCGCCCGCCAGCTGCAAAATCAATTCGGCGCATCGACGCGAAGCCAGCTCGGCCATTTCAGGATCCGCGCCGCGACCAAAGCGCGTCGACGCTTCGGTGTGAAGTTTCAGCGAACGAGTGGCGCGGCGAATGGCGATGGGATCGAACCAGGCGCATTCGATCAAAACATTTTTGGTGGAAAAAGATATCTCGGTTTCGGCGCCGCCCATAATGCCGCCAATACCCACGATGCGCGAGCCATCCCCATCGCAGATCACACAGGTGCCGGGATCGAGTTGGCGCTCGATGCCATCAAGGGTTTTAATTTTTTCGCCTGTGGCCACGGGCGTGCCGGAAGCCCGAGAATTCGCGCCGCGCACCACGATAGAGTGGTCGTGTATTTTGTCGTAGTCGAAAGTGTGCAGCGGGTGGCCGAGCTCGAGCATGACGTAATTGGAAATGTCCACGACGTTGTTGATGCTCGCGACGCCGCAAGCTTCGAGCCGGTTTTTGAGCCACGCCGGAGAAGGCTGAATTTTTACGCCGCGGATTTCCCGCGCGGTGAAACGTCCGCATAATTCCGGCGAGCGGATTTCCACTTTTATCGATTCGGCGGCTTGGGCGGCGGATTCGGGTGGCTTGGGCGAAAACTGTTTGAGCGGCAGTTTATAAATTGCGCCAACTTCGCGCGCGATGCCGTAATGACCCAGGCAATCGGGGCGATTGGAAGTGACTTCGGCGTCGATAACCGAGCCATGAGGCCCATTTTCGATTCCGCCGATGTTCGTTCCGGAGAGCGCGAGCCGCGAAGCAAGTTCCTCCGGTGACGCACTGACGGGCACGAAATCCTGGAGCCAGCTATACAACACCTTCATGATGGGCTACCTGAGGTGAATTGCCCGAGATGTACGCAGGTGGAAAACTCCATCAGAACGCGGCCATCTTGCTGGTGAGCGGCGAACAAATTATCGAGCGCGACCATCATGGGCACGAACTTCGGATCGCCCTCTGTCGGAACGTAGGAACTGCTGCGCAGGCGTCCGCGCAGCGATTCGAGATCAAAGCGTTGAAAATTGGGAAGCTCATGCGTCAAGAACTTTTCATGGCCAAAAAAGGACCGGATGTCTTCTTTTTGCGGATAAGAATCTCTGACGCGGGAGTAATCCGTGCCAAAGCGCACCAGCAGATCTTCATAACTCACCGCAAAACCGGTCGTTGACAGAGTGCGGTCGTTCCACACGATGGCGGCCCAGCCATCAGGGCGCAGGATGCGCGCAAATTCACGACGCGTAGGTTCCGGCTTGAACCAATGAAAGGCCTGGCCTACCGTGACGAAGTCAACAGAGGAATCCGGCAGCGTGGTGGCTTCCGCTGAACCGTTGGTGCTGGTGAAGCGTGGGTAAGCGGCAAGGTATTCTTCACCGGCCTCGCGCATTTCCTGGTTGGGCTCCACGCCAAAAACTGAATTGCCGTTTTTTAAGAACAGCTCGGATAGAAATCCCGTGCCGGAGCCGATGTCGGCGATGATGTGCGCCGGGGACAGCTGGCTTTTTGACCGTAGGAAATCGAGCACACCCTCTGGATAATGCGGACGATAACGCAAGTAATCGGCTACGCGATTTGAAAAGCGATTTTTGGCGTCAGCAAAACTCATAGTGCGCAAGCCTCACTCACGGAAATTGCCGCAAGAAGCGAACGTCGTTCTGAAAAAATACCTGAATGTCGTCGATGCCATACTTCAACATGGCCAGCCTGTCGATGCCGATCCCAAACGCAAAGCCGCTGACTTTTTTGGGATCGTAATTCACGAAACCGTAGACGGAGGGGTCCACCATGCCGGCGCCGAAGAGTTCTATCCAGCCTGAGCCTTTGCACTTCGAACAGCTTGCGCCGGAAGAATTCGAGCCGCTGCCATTGCAGAAAATGCAGGAGGCGTCGAATTCCACGGAGGGTTCGGTAAACGGAAAATAGCTGGGGCGGAAACGCGTTTTCACGCCGGGGCCAAAGAACTGCTTCACGAAATATTCGATAGTGCCGGTGAAATCGCAGAAGGTGATATCCGAGTCAACGGCCAGGCCTTCTATCTGATGGAACATGAAGGAATGTGTCGCGTCAGGATTGTCGCGGCGATAAACCTTGCCAGGTACGATTACGCGCACGGGGGGCTTAGTTTTTTCCATAGTGCGGATTTGCACTGGAGAAGTGTGCGTGCGCAAGAGCAGGCTTGTGGCGGATTGCTTTCCGGCGAAAGACGGAACGTCGATGTAGAACGTGTCCATGTCGTCGCGCACCGGATGGAATTCTGGAATGTTGAGCGCCTCGAAGTTGTAGTAAGGCGTTTCGATTTCCGGCCCTTCGGCGACGGAAAATCCAATGGAAAAGAAAATGTCTTCAATTTCCTGGAAGACCTGGCGAATTAAATGGCGCGAGCCAACCGGGCGAATCACACCGGGAAGCGAAAGATCCACACGATCGCGTGGGCTGGTGGCTGCCTCGCCGCCGGAATCGATGGAAGAGTGCAACGTCTCAATTGTTGGCTCGACGTGCGCGCGTAGCTGATTTAACGCCGCGCCTACGGCCGGTTTAAGAGCAAGGCCAGCCGGTTTCAGCCAGTTGTCAGTGATTTGCGTAAGGACACCGGACTTGCGTCCTAACCAGGCATCGCGGAAAAGCTGCCACGATTCTTCGTCGTGAACGCGAGTGGATTCGTCGTTGAATCGCGAACGCACTTGCCCGAACAGCGGGGCGAGTTGATCTCGTGTGGTTACGCCGAGATCAGCGAGCTTTTTCGCGGTTATGTTTTCGGCAGCATTCATGAAAGCGTATCTCAGGTTAAGACCGGAAAACCCAAGACCCAGGTTCATACCTCAACTGCGAACCTGGGGCACCCTTCGAGTAATTATCTTCGAGCCCGGATGAAAGAGCGCTAGGCGATTTTCTTTTTCTTTTGGGGCGGCGCGGCTGCTCTAGCTTGCTCCGCCAACAACTTGAATGCCGCGGCATCTTTTACGGCTATGTCGGCCAGAATTTTGCGGTCGAGATCCACGCCGGCGGCTTTCAGGCCATGGATCAGCTGGCCGTAGGTGATGCCGTTCAGTCGCGCCGCAGCGCCGATGCGCTGTATCCACAGACGGCGATACTGGCGTTTTTTTACGCGGCGATCGCGGAACGCATAGCGGTCGGCGCGATTGGCGGCTTCCTGCGCGGATTGGTACAGCTTGCTCTTGGTGAGAAAAAAGCCTTTTGTGCGCTTGAGATACTTCTTTCGCCGCGCACGGCGTTTAGTGCCGCGTTTTACGCGTGCCATCTGGGTTTCTCCTTAATAAAGTGGGAGACAACGGGCTGCGCAGACGCGTGTAACACGCGTGCGGCAACGGGTTTGTCTCCGTAGAAACTGCTGAGCCGCGCGTGATCGCCGTGAGGCGAACAATTTATGCGGCTCGTTACCGGCCGGCAGGCACCCGTGAAGCGCTGCCTGGCGCGATGCCATTCCGCTTTTCAGCGGGACGGCGCGGGCTTGCGCCCGACTTTTTATTGCTACTGCATCAGCTTCGATAAATTGAGGCTGAAAGTCTTTCGCCGAAAATTCAGTCTAAGCGTACGGAAGCAACAGCTTCACGTTCAGCCTGTCGGCTGGGCTCACCAGCGTAAGCTTCTTCAGCTTGCGCATGCGGCCGGGCTTCTTGGTGCCGAGCAAATGGCGCTTGCCGGAATGCATGCGAAGAATTTTGCCGGTAGCGGTAACCTTGAAGCGCTTCTTGGCGCCGCGGTGAGTCTTCAGCTTCATTTTGGGCTTGGAACGATTCCTTGGCATCTCTTAAATCCTCTCGCAATCAATTCATTTGTTATTTGCGCTGTTGTGAAGCGCGCTACTGCGACTGCTGGGCGTTTGCCGGCTGACTCGCGGGCTTGCTCGCCGGAACGCCTTTTTTGGGCGCCAACAAGGCCACCAAAACATTTCCTTCCATGCGCGGCATGGTTTCCACTTGGCCGTTCTCCCCAATTTCGCCCAGCAAACGGGTCATCTTGGCGCGACCAACTTCCTGATGGGCCATTTCGCGGCCGCGATGAAAAATCATGGCGCGAACTTTGTGGCCTTCTCCCAAAAAGCGAATGATCTGATTCTTGCGAACCTGATAATCGTGCTCGGCGGTAGCGGGCCGAAACTTTACTTCTTTCAGTTGCGAGCCGCGACTGCTCTTGCGCTGTTCGTGCGCTTTCTTATTGGCTTGGTACAGATACTTGCCGTAATCGGTGATCTTGCAAACCGGCGGGTCCGCAGTAGGAGAAATTTCCACCAGGTCCAAGCCCTTTTCCTTGGCCATTTTTATAGCTTCGAAAGGCTGCATGACGCCGAGCTGGCCGCCTTCTTCATCAATTACCCGGATTTCGCGCGCCCGAATACGTTCGTTAACGCGAATGCGGTCGCTCTGCCGGAAAGTACGTTCTGCGATATTTCCCCCTAATGCCACGAGGCGTCGCGGTGTATATCGAAGCCCGCAAGCCGAAAATTAAACCCGATACCCACAGCACAAAAGCGCTAAGGGACGGGTTTCAAAGTATAGCATGCGGGTATGGCGGTGCGACAAGACGGAAAGCAGGTCATGTAGCGGCCAACAGCGCGTTTTGGTCAAGAGGTGAGTTGCATCACGTGGCCATTGAGTCCGGAGATGCGGGCGTATAGTTGTGGCTTTTCAGCGTGCTCCACGTGAACATCAAGATTAAGGACAGAGCAGAGGCCTTGCAACTCAACGTCCTTCGCACTGGAAATCCTGAAGCGCTCGATTTTGCAACCGGGGGGCGCGTCGGTGGAGGGATGAATCGTGCCAGCACTCCATTCGATGAAAAAGGGCAGCACGCCCTGCTCGTCGTTTTTAAGAGCCACGGTTTTCCATTGAAGCAAGCGACCGTCGGGGCGCATTCGAGAACCGGGAGTAGGACCCTCGAAGTCGATGCCGCCACTGCGGAGGTGAGCCGCGAACTGGCTGATGTCGCCCGGATGGGCGGCCCAGCCTACGAGTTGCGGCTCAGCCATTTCTTGCAAATTGCGCTTGTCTGCCGCTCCGGCTTGCTGGGGGTCAGGCGCGATGATTTCGAGATAGTGCCTATCACCGAGAGAGAGAAGCGCATTGCGGGTCCCGCGGCCAGGATGAACGCCACCGAATGCAGCGCGGACACCAGTGTGCTCTTCGACGAACGCGATGCCGCGGTCGAGATCGTTGCAGCCGAGAAGAATATGATCAAGCACGGTAGGCGGACCAACCTCTCCCAACGAGAGTTTTGGGGAGACGAGAGCGCCTCCCGCTAGAGTGACAAAGATGCGGCGCGCAATTTTTTGGGACATGCGCACTCCAGGCGCGGAAGTTCGCCAAATTGGCGGACGCTATTGAGATTTGGATTCCACTTCCTTGGTCAGCGATTCGATTACCTCAGGCAGCGGTTTGGGGCCCAGGTCGCCCTTGGTGCGATGGCGGACAGAGACTGTGCCAGCGTCGGATTCTTTGGGTCCGAGTACCAGCATGTAGGGGATTTTCTGAAGCTGAGCATCGCGAATTTTCGCGGGCAACTTTTCGTTGCGATCATCGAGATGCACGCGGAAGCCGTGCCGCTTTAGCGTGTCGGTCACGTGGCGCGCGTAGTCGACAACTTTTTCGCTCACCGGACAGACTTCGATTTGCACGGGAGCGAGCCAAAGCGGAAAAGCGCCGGCGTAATGCTCGATCAAGATGCCGAAGAAGCGCTCGACGGAACCGAGCAAGGCGCGGTGAACCATCAGCGGCTCGTGTTTGGCGCCATCTTCGCCGATGTATTGCAGCCCGAACCGAGCAGGCAAGTTGAAATCGAATTGTACGGTGGTGAGTTGCCAAGGCCGGCCGATGGCATCGATCAATTTGACGTCGATTTTGGGGCCGTAAAACGCCGCTTCGCCATCGATTTTTTTAAACGGGATATTCATGCGCGTCATGGTTTCGGCGAGCGCGGCAGTGGCACGCTGCCAGTCTTCGGGTTTGCCGGTGTAATTTTCCGGTTGGGACGCGTCCCAATCACTCAGTTCGACCTCAAATTTGTCGAAGCCAAAAGTTTTCATTACCGCGAAGGCGAAATCCAGGCAGGCTTCCACTTCGCCTTCAATTTGCGAAGGCATGCAGAAAATGTGCGCATCATCCTGCGTAAAGCCGCGAACGCGTAACAAACCGTGCAACACGCCGCTGCGCTCGTAGCGATAAACGGTGCCAAGCTCCGCCAGACGAACAGGTAGATCGCGATAACTCTTCATCCTGGCTTTGTAAATGAGAATGTGCCCCGGGCAATTCATGGGCTTCAATTGATAATCTGTTTTTTCGACTTCCACCGGGCCAAACATGTTGTCGCGGTAATAGCCGGTGTGGCCGCTGGTTTTCCATAAATCGAGCTTCATGATATGTGGCGTGACCACCAGATCGTAGCCGCGGCGCAAAAGTTCGTCTCGCAGCCAGTCTTCCATAATTTTGCGGATCAGCCCGCCCTTGGGATGCCAAAAAATAAGTCCGGGGCCGGCTTCTTCCTGAATGCTGAAAAGATCGAGTTCGACTCCTAGCTTGCGGTGATCGCGGCGCTTGGCCTCTTCCAGGCGATGTAAATATTCGTCGAGCTCTTTCTGAGTATAAAAAGCCGCGGCATAAATGCGTTGTAACTGCGGATTTGCTTCCTGGCCCTTCCAATAGGCGCCGGCAACGCTCATCAATTTGAACGCGGTGATGCGCTTGGTGGAAGGGATGTGTGGACCACGGCAAAAATCGATAAATTTCCCTGTAGTGTAAAAGGAAACCATCGGCTCGGTGGCTTTTTCTTCCACGAGCTCGCACTTAAAAGTCTGATTGGTCTTTTTGTACAGCTCGAGCGCTTCAGGTTTGGAAAGAAGTTTGCGTTCGTTCGGCAAGTCTTGCGCGGCAAGCTGGCGCATCTTGGCTTCAATCTTGACCAGGTCTTCTGGAGTGAACGGTTCCTCACGCAGAAATTCGTAAAAAAAACCTGTGTCGATAGGTGGGCCGATGCCGAGCTTGACGTCCGGGAAAAGCTCGGTGACCGCGGCAGCCAGCAGGTGAGCGGCGGAATGTCGAAATACATACAGTGCGTCGGCATCTTTCTCGGTGAGGATTTGCAGCTTCACATCGTAGTCGAGCGGACGTCGCAGATCGATCAATTCGCTTTTGTCTGCAGCGGAATCGGGGACGCCATTACCGGCGGAAATTCGCGCCACGAGCGCGGCATCAGCGAGGCGCGGAGATATTTTGCGGGCAATTTCCAGAGGAGTAGTGCCTTTCGGCACTTCCTGGACTTTGCCATCGGGTAATGTAACGTGAATCTGGTCCATTGGACATTTCACCTGGAAGGAGAAACACAAGCTTATCGGCGGCTCGCACCGTGGTCAAGGAAGGGTGCGTCGCATTGAAGCTGACCAAGCGGTGATTTGTGCCTCTAAGCTTCGATCGGAGCCATCAAAAATGGCTTTAACAAGTATGGTGCAGTTATGCAGTTATAATTCTTACCTTTTCGGCAGAAACCTACCGCCATGGTGCAGCAAAATACATAAGGACCCGGAGGGTCCATTCATCTACGACATGAAGAATCTCGCCAAACTCAAACTTCTTGACGCCAAAGCCCCGGAAGGGATGAAGGCGTTTTGGTCATTTGACAAAGCGGCCATGGCGGCGGGTGCAATCCCCGTGAAGTACAAGGAACTGATTGCAAGGGAGTGGCCTTCACTACGCAATGCCGTATTGCATCGAAATTCATTCGAACCGGGCGCGCGAGGCGGGAGCGTCAGATCAGGAAATTGCCGAGACCGTAGTCGTCGCGGCGGCATTGCGCGCCGGGGGCGGAATCACGCACGGAACGCACGCCATGAAGGCGCACGAATAGGTTTTGGATCGTCTCTCTCTAAAGCGCCTAAGCGTGCGGATGGGCCTTGTCGTAGATGTCCATAAGCTGGCGAATGGATGCGTGGGTATATTTTTGCGTGGTGGAAAGTGATTGGTGCCCTAGTAACTCCTGAATAGCGCGCAGGTCCGCGCCATCGGCAAGCAGGTGCGTAGCGAAGGCGTGGCGCATAGAATGCGGATGCAAGTCCCAGTTCATGTTTACCAGGCGCACGTATTTTTTGACGATGCGGCCGACCGAGCGCTGCGTGAGGCGTCGGCCGGCGTAATTTAGAAAGACCGCTTCGCTATGTGGAGTCGCGGTGCTGCTGGCGTAACCGCCGGAAGTTTGCAGCAGAAGCTGTTCGCGCAATGGCCAGTATTTATCAAGCGCCTCCTGCGCCTTATTGCCGTACGGCACGATCCGTTGCTTGTTACCCTTGCCGGTTACCCGGAGCACGCGCTCCTTCTGCTCAATATCAACGAGATCCAGGCCGGTCAATTCGCTGACGCGCAGACCTGCCGCGTAGAGAAGCTCCAACAAAGCGCGATCGCGACGAAGCAGTAGACCTTCTTCACGAAGCTTCGGTTCACTTCGCAATGCTCGAGCTTCCGCAGGCGACCACTCGGTCTTCGATTTGCTTTTACCCTTAGGCAGCGATCCGCCCATTTCCGCAAGGTGATTTAAGAAACTGTTCATCTCTTCCGCGGAAAGAATCGAAGGTATGCGCTTCGGCAATTTCGGCGTGGGCACCAGCCGCGCGGGACTCTCTTTTAACATTCCTTCGCGCACACAGTATTTGAAAAACGAACGCAAAGCCGCGAGTTTCCGCGCAATAGAACTCTTTTTGAGGCCTTGCTCGTGTAAGTGGGCTACAAATTCACGAATGATCCCGTGATTTATCGCGCTGAGTGCCGGAAGTAACATCCCGGGCGGCGTGAGAAAGGCCACAAACTGGCGCAAATCTTTACCATAATTCGAGATGGTATGCGGTGAAGAATTTTTAACCGAAACAAGATACTCGAGATAACTTTCGATGGCTTGTTTCATGTTCTGGGCTGAACTCCATGCAAAATCATACCTAAACATTTGGATGTGGATACGAGTTCAGAACGCTGTATGCCTAGATTGGAACTGACAGGGAACGGGGACTTTAGACTTTTGCCGGCTCGGGAACAGCCTCTTCCGCGGTTACTGGCGCCTGTGCTTCCGGCGCAAGCACCTCAAAGTCGCAGCCATCCTTCAGACAAGTGCGCACGGTTCCGATCTTGCTGCGCTTTTCCACGATAAATGGAGCGCCACACTTCGGACAGGGCTCCGCAATGGGCATGTGCGGAGTAGTGAAATCACAGTCGGGATAACGCGAACAACCATAGAAAACGCGTGGGCGGCCACGGCCGCCTTTTCCAGCACTGCCTCGGCGAACGAATTCGCCTTCGTTGCACTTGGGGCACTTGATCCCCATGGTGATCGGACGCGTGTACTTACATTTCGGGTAATTTGAGCAGCCGATAAATTGGCCAAAGCGACCGTGTTTTTTTACCAACCCGGAATCGCACAAGGCGCACTTTTCATCCAGAGGCTCATCAGGCTGGCGCGCGATCCGCGTGCCTTCCACCAGGCGTCGCGTCGTTTTGCAATCGGGATAACCGCTGCAAGCCAGAAAAACGCCAAACCGTCCGCGCTTAATAGCCATTTCCTTGCCGCAGTTATCGCAATATTCGATTTTGTTTTCATCGCCCGGAGGAACTTCCGGCGACAGATCCTCAATAAATTCGCAGTCCGGATAACGCGAGCAGCCCAGGAAAAATCCGTGACGGCTGATGCGCTCCAGCAATTCGCCCTCACCGCATTTTTCGCATTTTTTCCCGGTGGGAATGCCGGCTTTGTAGGAAAGCATCTCGTCGTCGGCTTTATCCAGGTCGATTACGAATTTATCCCAGAATTCGCCGACAGCCGCGCGCCAACCCAGCTTGCCCTCTTCGATTTCGTCCAGCTCGTCTTCCAGGCGCGCGGTAAAAGTAACGTCAAAAATATCTTCGAAGCTGCGAATCAACAGGACGCTAACACGCTCCCCCAACATTGTGGGCGTAAAGCGCCCCTGATCTTTCTTCACGTATTCGCGATCCACCAGCGTGGAAATGATGGAGGCATACGTGGACGGACGGCCGATCCCCTTTTCTTCCAGATCTTTCACCAGCGTGGCGTCGTTGTAACGCGGCGGCGGCTCAGTGAAATGCTGGTCCGGGCGAATTTTGTCCAGGCGCAGGATTTGCCCTTCGGTGACACGCGGCAAAGCGTTGCCTTCGCCTTCGTCCGCCTTTTCGTCGTCTTCACGGTCGGCGATGGCCGCCGGGGTTTGATAAACGCGCAAGTAACCGTCAAATTTCTGCACCGAACCATTGGCGCGGAAAGTGTAATCGCCAGCCGTAATATCGATCGTGGTTTGATCGAAGATCGCCGGCAGCATTTGCGATGCGACGAAGCGCTGCCAGATCAATTGATACAGCTTGAAAAGATCGTCTTCCAGATATTTGCGAACATCTTCAGGCGCGCGCATGGCGTCCGTCGGGCGAATCGCTTCGTGAGCTTCCTGCGCGTCTTTTTTGGATTTGTAGTAATTGGGCTTTTCGGGCAGATAATTCGATCCAAAGCGTTCAGGAATCATTTCCCGCACCTGCGCGAGAGCATCCGCGGAAACGTTCACGGAATCGGTGCGCATGTAAGTAATTAACGCGACCGATCCTTCTTCGCCAAGCTCCACTCCTTCGTAGAGCTTCTGCGCCAAGGACATGGTGCGTTTCGCGGTGTAACGCAAGCGGTTGTAAGCGGCCTGCTGCAGCTTGGAGGTCGTGAAAGGTGGGGGCGGGTTGCGGCGCTTTTCTTTCTGCGTGACATTCGCAACTTCCCACTTGGCGTCACTAACGGCAGTAACGATCTTGTCCGCGGTCTCTTGATTGGAAACTTCAACGTCCTCGCCTTTGTGTTTGAAGAGCTTGGCTTCGAAAAGTGGCAGCTCGCCGGCATCCAGCACCGCGTGGATGCTCCAATATTCCTGCGGCACGAATTCGCGAATCAGAACTTCGCGCTCTACGATGAGGCGCAGCGCCACCGTTTGAACCCGGCCGGCAGACAGGCCGCGGCGCACTTTATTCCAAAGTATGGGAGAAATTTTATAGCCCACCAGGCGGTCAAGAACGCGCCGTGCCAGTTGCGCGTCCACCAGGTCACCATTCACGTCACCAGCCTTGGCGAAAGCGGCCTTGATCGCCTTAGGCGTAATTTCGTTGAACATCACGCGGCGATACTTGGCGCGATCCGACTTCTTGGTGGCCAGCGTATCGAGAAGATGCTGCGAGATGGCTTCGCCTTCGCGGTCAGGGTCAGTCGCCAGAAACACATTGGGAGCGTTTTCGGCAGCCTTGCGCAGGTCCGCGATTACCTTGACCTTGCCGGGAATAATTTCGAGAGTAGGCTCAAAAATGTTTTCTGCGGTGACCACTACTGGTTTGGGGAGCTTCTTCTCTTCAATGACCTTCTCGCCGTCTTTCGCTTTTGCCTTGGTCTTACGTTTTTTCTTTTTCTTTTTTCCGTTTTCGTTACCGGGCAGAAGTATACCCAACGTCTTTTTAGGGAGATCCAGGACGTGACCCAGGGAGGCCTTAACGGTATATTCCCGCCCCAAATACTTATTAATCGTTTTCGCCTTTGCCGGCGATTCCACAATTACGAGCGAACGAGCCATGTTGCCTTTGTAACTCCGTAATCTTCCGCAGGAAGGGTCGACCGCAGGGGAGTGTGTCCTTCTCGCTACCTTATGCAGAT